>BNJU01004865.1_pt1 | contig 175839 bp, 198 predicted proteins | sample 8539281 | NCBI WGS metagenome assembly BNJU01 (sample SAMD00202456, study PRJDB9452) | human saliva metagenome | isolation source: human saliva | place: Japan
ACTCGTTAAATAAATACAGAAACACGGTGATGAGCCGTGTTTTTTTGGTATAATGAAGTGGAATAGATTTTTTTGAGGAAATGTTTATGGCTAAGAATACTGAAAATTATAATTTGCTTTTTACATAATACAAATGATTTTTGAGGAGTGTTTAAAAGATGACTTCAAGGGGAGTCAGTTTCATGAGCTGGATGTAGAAAAACATAATATTTTTTTAAAGAAGGAAGAATATATATTGCTTCTACTGAAGAAAATACAGTAGAGTGGTTAGATACCCTAAATTCATATACTAAGGATTGCTTGGAAGGGGATTTATACAAAAATAAATCTAATAAAGCTGTCTTGATGCTTAAGTATGAGAAAAAGTGAGGAAAAGAAAGAATATATATTTAGTCTAGTATATGGTTATGGAAGGACTATGTTAGATGATAGATATATAGTTAAGAATTTTGGATTGAGAACAGCCATCAATCTTATTGAAGAAAGCAATATAAAGAGTTTAAATTCATTAAATATTTCCAGAGACTATATAGACATACAGAGGCAAGCCCTTAGCTATGTCTCTCATTCTGATTTACAAGTTAACACCAATGCAGATATTTTAAAATCTATTTCTGGTAAAGCTCCTTCTAGTAGTAATTTTTCTTCAATGAGTGGAGCGGATAATCTTCGATTTTCTGCTAAATCAGATGTAAGTTTATCAGAATTATTGGAGGACGTATTGAATGCATACAAGAGCGATAGCTATAAAAAAAGGGGTTTGGAATGGATAGACCATATTCAGGCAGTTAGAGATAGCAAAATTATTGCTACTTTAGATAAAGAGGTAATTAATCATATAAAAGATGACTCTTTAGATAATCCGGTTATTGCACCTAATAAGATCATTTCTTATCTCGACATAGAAGGTTATTTTTATATCAGGTATGAATAGTAGTCATAAACTTAAGGGAAATTTTTTTATGATGATATTCCTTCAGAACAGTTTTGGGAGTTTCTTTCTGATAAAACTGAAGATGAAAAAAATACTAGATAAATTAAAAAAATTGTTCCTTATATTGTTGGACAAATGATTCTGCTCATAAAATATCAAACATTTATGATTCTTTATTTATTGAAATTGATCACAATAATGAAAAAAATTCTTTATAAATAATGGCGACTGGTTTAAAATAGAGTCAGCATATTATGGATATATTACAAATAAAATTGATAATATAGCAATATTCAGTGATCCTATAATTCCTAGCTGTGCTGAAAAATTGGAATGAGGGGAATTTAATGAAAAAAATTTGCAGAATCTGATCCTAATCGCTTTAAACTCTTTGATAAGAAGAACTTTCAATTGAAAGATTATGGCCATAGTAAAATTGAACCAGCTGACATTATAACAATTAATAAACAATTTATTCACATAAAAAAAGGTGGTTCCTCTGCAAACTTAAGTCATTTATTTGCTCAAGGAGTTGTATCTGCTCAGTTATAAAAAAATGAGATATTATTTATTAAAAAAATATCAATGAATTGTTTGAAGAAGATTATTTTTAAACCAGATGATGAGATTGAAGTTATATATGGAGTAATAGATAAAAGGTTTACAAAAAAAGCAAGTGAAATACTTCCATTCTTTTTCAATGGTTAATTTGTCTCAACACTATGATAATTTATCAAATATGGGGATTAAATGTCGTCTTTTTATTTATTGAGCAAAAAAATAAATATTTATAACCAAAGAGAAGAAAAAAACTCTAAATCGAGTAAAAAGAGAACTTAAAGTTCAAGGAAAAAGCAGTAAAAGAGTTATTTTTCTGATTTATCTAATCTTCTTTCAGAGCTTGGCGTTAAAACTCAGAATACATTTAAAAAAAGAGTTATCTTGATAAATTTGTAGGGAGGGAGATTTAAAAAAACTACTGGTAAAAAAACAGAAGAAAGAAATATATCAACACTAAGTTAGAGCAAGTTCTCTATAGAGTAAAAAAACGAACTTAAAGATCAAGAAAAAAATAAAGATGAATTATATCAGGCATTATCTGATTTTTCTAATAACCTTTGGAATTTTTTTACGCCAACTACTTTTTAAAGAGAGTTATCTTGATAAATTTGTAGATAATCATAACTTAAATTATGATGGTGAAAAAAATATAAAAACATAAAGTTTGAGTTAATTTTTAGGAGAGATGGGGCAGAATCGAAAAATTATATTATTTATGCCCTGACATTCTCAATTTACCAAAAATATAGTATTATTATGAAGTTAGATTTTGAAATTAATTACCCTGATAAGTTTATGTACGATGATAAAAAGGAACATTTTTAGAAAGCAGGTTACTACATGACAAATTCTGTAAGTTCGAACCGGCCCGAGAAGTACAACATTGCGGCTTTCTTCTCAGGTGTTGGGGGAATTGAGTTGGGATTTGAACAGACCAACGAGTTCAGAGTGGTGTATGCCAATGAATTTGATAAGTATGCGCGCAAGATTTATTTGTTTAATCCAACTATTCGTCCAACGGACATTTCTGCTGAGTGCATGGAACCTTGAATATAACTCTTTCATTATTTCTTTTCATAGAACCTATTGTGAGGGTTTTTATAATTTTCGCCAATTCCATACCCATTTCACCATTTACCGATGACACAGAAAAACAATTGAAAGGATATTTCTATGCAACCAACTTACAACATTGACAATCCAAACTTGTCTTATGAAGCTAAACGTGATTTATGGCGGATAGGTTTTGGTCTGCAGAAAGTTGACAATCTAGTGCCATCAGCTTATATGGAATCTTTGGCTGAGAAACAGGCTCGGGGTGAACTGACTTATGAGCAGGTTTATGAAGATGCAAAGGCTTATCATCATACCATTGATGCAAGTACGGAAGAGGCAGACTTGGTTTCTTTGCGTATCGTGGAGTTATTATCTCGAAGAGGCTTTAGATTCAGTCCTGCGACCTTACTTGCTATTCATAAGGAGTTGTTTCAGGAGATATTTGAACCCTCTATTCCGGTGGGGCAATTTCGTCAAACCAATATCACAAAGAGTGAACCTGTTTTGAATGGTGAAAGCGTTGTGTACTCTGACTACTCTATGATTCAAATGACATTGGATTATGATTTTAATCAGGAAAAACAAGTTGCATATGCGACACTAACCCAGGCGGATATGGTAAAAAAAATCCAGCATTTTATTTCAGGAATCTGGCAGATTCATCCATTTCGCGAAGGAAATACTCGGACGATAACAGTCTTTTTGATTCAGTATCTTCGTGAGTTTGGTTTTGATATTGATAATACACCATTTCAGCAACATGCCAAGTATTTTCGTGATGCCTTGGTATTAGATAATGCAAAGATTTTACAGAGACGTCCTGAGTTTTTAACAGCTTTTTTTGAAAATCTCTTGCTCGGTGGTCAAAATGATTTGTCTTCAGAAAGAATGTATCTAGATTTAGATCTAGAACTTTCAAAAATCCTCATATTGAGTAAATATTGAATTTTAGGAAAAAAATGAAGTAAATATTCTCACAAGAAAACGTATATCATCAAAGTTTTGCTTGATAATATGCGTTTTTTTTAATTTTATAGACTGCTCGTTTAAACTCTATTTACCTCGTACCTTCTGGTGCGAGGTGGAATATTAGTCACATACAAAATGAGTACTATTCGGATTTTATTTTCGTGTACAATTTCAGCCATTCTTGTTATAATCAGCCTATAGGAATCAAGGAGGTGATTGTTATGGCTGTTTTTGTGTCTTTGGATGGAATTGTGGTAGAAGTACTTGATGTCTTTTCTTCTTTTAATGGGGACAGTGAGTTTTTCTTGTGTAAACGTCTTAAAGACAAGAGTCAGTTTGTTATGGAACGCTCTCGGTTCGAGGAGATGTTCCAACTTCAAAATAGTCACTTGACGACGCAAGAAAAATTACAATTGTTTACCTCCGTGTTTGCTGGCCGTTATGATGTTTATGCTAAGAGTTTTATCAATGATCAAGGGAAAATTCAGTATTTTCCTTCCTATGATTATGGTTGGAAGCAGTTGCCGCCTGAAAAACGGAGTTTCCAGACATTGACGGACTCCGTTTTAAAATCTCATTTTCGTGGGGAGACAGCCATCGGTATCTTTCCTATGCACTTAGATGATAGCTGTTATTTTTTGGTACTGGATTTGGATGAAGGAGATTGGAAAGAAGCCGGTTTAACCATTCATAGAATAGCCAGGGAACGCCAGATGGAAGCCCATCTAGAGATTTCTCGTTCAGGTCACGGACTCCATATTTGGTTCTTCTTTGAGGAAGCGATTCCGAGTCGAGAGGCTCGCTTGTTTGGAAAGAAACTGTTAGAACTGGCAATGCAGGAAAGTATGCAACTGTCCTTTGATTCTTTGATCGCATGTTTCCAAATCAGGATGTTCTTCCTAAAGGTGGATTTGGTAATTTGATTGCCCTTCCTTTTCAAGGAGAAGCTTATCATCAAGGGCGAACGGTCTTTGTGGATGAACATTTTCAGCCTTATGAAGACCAATGGAGGTATCTACAAGAAATTCAGAGGGTTTCAACTGCTAAAGTGGCACTGTTAATCCAAGAGGAGTTAGGCAAGCAAGAATTGGATAAGGAGTTGAAGGTCGTCTTATCCAATATGATCCAACTTGAAAAATCGTCTGTGACACCCAAGACACTGTTTTTCTTGAAAAATATGGCTTCATTTTCTAATCCCGAATTTTATTTAAAGCAGGCTATGCGACAGCCAACCTATCAAATTCCTGAGCGAATGTATTTATTTGGAGAATCCGATCATTATTTATGGCTGCCAAGAGGCTTGCTGTATCCATTGCAAGATAAATTTAAGCAGGTATCTGTGGAAGATAGGAGAAAGGTACAAAGGTCCATTAGAGTGGAATTTAAGGGAGAACTCACTTTTGAGCAAGAGTTAGCCCTGTCAGATATGATTTCCCAAAGAAAATGGTTTACTCCATGCGGAGACTGGTTTTGGGAAGACCGTTTTAGGTGCTGCTCTCATCTCTGAACGGAAGACCAAAACAATTATCCTAGTTCATAACAGGCAACTCTTAGACCAATGGCTGTATCGTTTAAACCATTTTTTGACTTTCGAAGAGGAAGAAGCTACCCGTTATACGGCATCAGGTCGTGAAAAGGTAATCGGCTATGTTGGGCAGTACGGTGGGACTAAGAAATGGCTGAGTAAACTGGTTGATGTTGTTATGATTCAATCTCTATTTAAGTTTGAAAATAGTCAAAGTCTTTTGGATGAGTATGAGATGATGATTGTGGATGAGTGTCATCATGTCTCTGCCTTGATGTTTGAAAAAGTTGTTGCTCAGTTTAGAGGGAAGTATCTTTACGGTTTGACGGCTACGCCTGAGCGTAAGAATGGTCATGAGCCTATCGTTTTTCAGAGAATTGGTGAGATACTTCATACTGCTGATAAGAGGGGAACGGATTTTAAACGGCAATTGCAACTAAAATTCACTTCCTTTGGTCATTTGGAAATTGAAAAGACCAAAGCAAGTAATTTTATACAGCTTAGTGATTGGATTGCTACTGACTCAGTGAGGAATCAGTTGATTCTCAAGGATATTCTAGACCAAGTGGCAGAAGGGCGGAATATCTTGGTTCTAGTCAATCGAATTCAACAGATAGATGTCTTTGAAAGTTATTAAAAGAGAAAGAGGTTGATGATTTTTATATTATTAGTGGCAAAACCAAAGTCCGAGAGAGAACAAGTTTACTGGAGATGTTAGAACAGCTAGATAAAGGGTTTGTATTGTTGTCTACTGGAAAATACATTGGCGAAGGTTTTGACTTGCCTCAGTTGGACACGCTTATCTTGGCAGCACCCTTTTCTTGGAAAAATAATTTGATTCAGTATGCAGGTCGGATTCATAGAAACTACAAGGATAAGTCTTTAGTGCGGATTTTCGATTATGTGGATATTCATGTTCCTTATTTAGAAAAGATGTTTCAGAAACGACAAGTAGCTTATCGAAAGATGGATTATTGTGCCATTGAGGGTGAGGAGAAACAACTCGTTTATGTTGATAGTAGATATGAGAATATCTTGAGAGAGGACTTAGCAGGGGAAAGACAGGAGTGTATGCTTATTTTACCTTATGTGCACCAGACAAAACTGATGAATTTTCTAAAAGAATTTAGGATTAGTCAAATTGAGATATGTATACCAGAGACTGTTGCAAACAAATCATGGCTATTCCAGTTGAAGAGCAAGAAGATTAAAGTGTCTTTTACTCAATCAAAAATAGTCACGCCTATTCTATTGGTGAACAAGACTATTGTTTGGTATGGTGCAATGCCATTATTAGGGAAGGTAGATGAAATGACCATACTACGTTTGGAATCAGCTAATATAGCTTCTGAAATAATAGCAGGTCTAGGATAGAGAAAATTTTAAAAAATTTCTATGTATGATTTTCATTTTGCAGGAACGAGAAGTCCTGACAGGTCAGCGGCTCAATGAACTGGAAATCAACGGTATTGGCTTGACTAATACTCAATGAAAATCAAAGAGCAAACTAGGAAGCTAGCCGCAGACTGTACTTGAGTACGGCAAGGCAACGCTGACGTGGTTTGAATTTGATTTTCGAAGAGTATAAGTTTAAAAATGGTGAAATCGGTATCGAATTTATCTGGATTGATACCGAAACCCCACCAAGTGATGCCATCGGCTGAGTAGCAAAGAAATAAAAAGTTCGCTGTCTTTTTGTTTTGTGTTTTACAGTTTTTTCTTGACAAGTCTTTCTTTTTTATGGTATCCTTTTAAGCAACAAGTGTTGCGCAACTAATGTTGCGCGAAAGGAGTCTTATGCCACCAAAGGTTAAATTTAGTAAAGAGGCTATCATTGGGACAGCTTTACAATTGGTGAGAGAAGAGGGCATGACTAGTTTGACGGCTCGAGCATTAGCGGAGAAACTGGGAGCCACACCAAGAGTCATTTTTGGGCAATTTGCCAATATGGCCGAGTTACAAGAAGAGGTTATTGGTGCTGCGGAAATGGTCGTGGTGGAGTATATTCGTAAGGACTTAGAAGATGAGAAGCCTTTTCGATCCGTCGGGGTTGCTTATATCCTTTTCGCCTCAAAAGAACCCCAACTCTTTCAATTGCTTTTCCAAAATCCCAGCAAAGATCCGATTCGTCGCTTTCAAGATTTTCTTCCCATGAAGGATCATAGTTACCAATTGGTTCTGGATTCGATCGTCGCAGACTATCCTTTGACTGTAGAGGAGGCTGGTCGCTTGTACCAGCATCTATTTATCTACTCGCACGGGATGGCCTCAATGGTTGCTTCTGGCATTTATCAATTCAGCATGGAAGAAGTGATTGGATTATTGACAGAGGTTTGTCAATCTCTCATCAAAGAAATGGTAGGAAAGAAATGATTCAACTAGAAAATGTGCACAAAAGTTACGGCCAAACCAAGGTTTTAAAAGGGATTGATTTGCAGATTCAAGACCAGGATGATGTGGTTATCCTCGGTCCTTCTGGATCAGGCAAGTCAACTCTCTTAAACGTTCTGTCAGGTTTAGAAAAGATAGACGAGGGACATATCCTCATTCAAGGACAGGATTTGGCTCAACTCACAGATACTCAATTGACAGCCTTTAGACGTGAGAAGATTGCCTATATTTTTCAGCAGTATTATTTATTGCCTAATCTAACAGTCAGACAGAATGTAAAGATGGGGGCAGACCTGGCAAACAATCATGATTTTTTGCAGATTATCGAGGATTTGGGACTTGGCGATAAGCTGGACAAGTATCCGAGTGAATTGTCAGGTGGGGAACAGCAGAGAGTCTCCATTGCTCGGGCCTTGGCCAAAAAGCCAGAGATTCTCTTCTTAGATGAGCCGACGGGAGCCCTGGATGAAGAAACGGGGCGCAAGATTCTCGACTATATCTGGGAGTTAAAGGAAAAGCTTGGTTTGACCCTCATCATGGTGACGCACAACCAAAATATTGCGGATATGGCAAGAACCATCATTCGTGTCAATAGTGGCAAGATTACCGAAGTTGTGACCAATGATCGGCTCAGACTGCTTATGAGATTGGATGGTAAGCCATGTTTTCAGTAAAAGATATTCGAAAATTAGTTGTCGTAAGTATCATTGGAGCTTGTGCGGTCTTTGTGGCCAATCTCTTCTTGAATTTTTACCTTGATATCGAGCAGTTGGAGATTTCTAAAACTAATCCCATGATTCAGACCTACTATGACGCTCAGGTTTCGCTTTCCTGGATGGTGGCCATGGTCAGTGGAGTCGTTTTGTCCTTGACGTCGGTCCTTCTCATGTGTTTTTATATCAAACAATTTGTCGATGATCACAAGGAACAATTAGGAATTTTAAAGGCTTTGGGCTATAGCAATGGCCAATTGGCTAAACGATTTTGGGCATTTGGGCTCAGTTTTGGTGCCGGAGCGCTTCTTGGCTATTTCGCTTCTTTTCTTATGATGGGGCATTTTTATGACTTCCGGAATGAAAAGGGGATCCTGCCAGAAATCACCATTCATTTTCATTGGCAGCTCTTGCTTGCTTTTGTGGTCCTTCCAACGGCATTTTTTATGCTTATCGCAGTTGGTTATGCTAGAAGACAACTACAAACGCCGGCTCTTCGCTTATTGAAAAAGTCCCCAACACCAATCAAGGTCAAAAGGAGAAAGAGGGCTCCTAAGAAAGAGAAAGACTTCCTAAAAGAGCTGTCTTCGTCACTAATTTGGGGGAGAAAATCTATCCTGTTTTTTGTAGTCTTTGGCTCTATGTGTTTTGCAGCCATGGTTCAATTGTCCTTTGGTCTAAGGGACTACGCAGATGACATCATCCAAACCATGATGATCATGATTGGCTTGATCCTTTCTTTCTCTATTCTCTTTTTGTCATTGGGGATTGTCGTCTCAGAAAGTCGCGAAACCCTGGCTCTTATGAAGGCTTTTGGCTACACAGATCGTGAATGCCAAGGCCATATCCTATCTCCCTATCGTTTCTGGGCCTATCTAGGATTTGTTCTTGGGACGGCTTATCAGTACGCTATCATGGAAATCTTGATTGGTGTGATCAAAGATACGGTTCCTGAAAAGATTGAGCATCACTTTGATGGGAATGTTTGCTTCTGGACTTTGATCGGTTTTGCTGTGGTTTATGAAAGCCTCTTTTATCTATCCAACAGAAAACTCCAAAAGCAAACCATCAAAGAAGTACTCTTAGCTGAATAAATAGAGAAGGTTGGATTCTCCAGCCCTTTTCTTATGAAACTCATTAACAAGAGAAGGATTTTTCACTATTCTAGGGAAAATGAAATAAAGGAAAGAAAACGAAGTTACTGGCAGAACCTGAAATGATCTTTTTACTTGTTTTGACGCAACAAATAATCCTTTATCTCTGTAGGAATCCTCTTGCAGCTTGTGGTTGGTATTGGAGTTGCAGCCTTGAGTTATAAATAAATCAATATACCTGTGGTCATGTTACACAGGTCTTTCAATTAGCTGAAATATTTCACCTTTATTTTTTCTTAACCTTTGACTATTCTGCAAAATTATCGTAAAATAAAGAGTAAATGATAAAATGAGGTCAGAGTCTGTTTGCTCTGGCGATAGTAGTATAAATGAGGAGAAACGCTTTGGAATTAGAAGTATTTGCTGGGCAAGAAAAAAGTGAGCTATCTATGATTGAGGTAGCGCGTGCTATCTTGGAACTTCGTGGTCGCGACCATGAGATGCATTTTAGCGATCTTGTAAACGAAATTCAAAACTACCTTGGAACATCAAATAGCGATATCCGTGAAGCTTTTGCCTTTGTTCTACACAGAGTTGAACTTTGACGGTAGCTTCATCTCCCTTGGAGACAACAAATGGGGTCTTCGTTCATGGTATGGTGTGGACGAGATCGACGAAGAAATTATCGCTCTTGAAGAAAAATGATGACGATGAAGTAGCACCAAAAGCTAAGAAAAAAACGTGTCAATGCCTTCATGGATGGTGATTCAGATGCCATTGATTACAATGCAGATGATCCAGAAGACGAAGATGCATACGAAGCAGATCCAGCTCTTTCATACGATGATGAAAAATCCAGATGATGAGAAAAAAATGAAGTGGAAGCTTACGATGCAGAAATTAACGAGATTGCCCCTGATGACTTGGGTGAAGACGTGGATCTCAACGAAGAAGATGACGAGTTTTCAGACGATGATTCTGAAAACATCGAGGAATAAAAAAATTAGCTATTGACAATTGTCCTATTTTTTTAGGTATCATATTGTTCGGGCACCTCTTTTTAGAGGTCAGGGGCTCCCTAGTTCTTAGGGAGCTATTTTTTTGGTTTTTTCAAGAGTTATCTTCTTGTATTTTTGGTTGTGAATCTGGTGCAGTCGTTCCAGATTATTCTTATTAGTAGGGTCTTGTTTTCTATGTCCCCTCGTAGTTAACAAGGCCTTGAGCATTTTAGAAAGAGGAATCTATGTCTACGAAATATATTTTTGTAACTGGTGGTGTGGTATCGTCTATTGGGAAAGGAATTGTTGCAGCAAGTCTGGGCCGTCTCTTGAAAAAAATCGTGGTCTCAAAGTAACCATTCAAAAATTTGACCCTTATATTAATATTGATCCAGGAACTATGAGTCCTTACCAGCACGGGGAAGTTTTTTTGTGACAGATGACGGAGCTGAGACAGATTTGGACTTGGGTCACTATGAACGTTTCATCGATATCAATCTCAACAAATATTCCAACGTGACAACTGGTAAAATTTACAGTGAAGTTCTTCGTAAGGAACGTCGTGGAGAATACCTTGGGGCAACTGTTCAAGTCATTCCTCATATTACAGATGCTTTGAAAGAAAAAATCAAGCGTGCCGCTCTAACAACCGACTCTAATGTCATTATTACAGAGGTCGGTGGAACTGTTGGGGATATCGAGTCCTTACCATTCCTAGAGGCCCTTCGTCAGATGAAGGCAGATGTGGGGGCTGATAATGTCATGTACATTCATACAACCTTGCTTCCTTACCTCAAGGCTGCTGGTGAGATGAAGACCAAGCCAACCCAACACTCTGTCAAAGAATTGCGTGGATTGGGAATCCAGCCAAATATGTTGGTTATTCGTACAGAAGAGCCAGCTGGCCAAGGAATTAAAAACAAACTAGCACAGTTCTGTGATGTGGCACCAGAAGCCGTTATCGAATCGTTGGATGTCGAACATCTTTACCAAATTCCATTGAACTTGCAGGCACAAGGTATGGACCAAATTGTCTGTGACCATTTGAAATTAGACGCACCAGTAGCAGATATGACAGAATGGTCAGCCATGGTGGACAAGGTCATGAACCTGAAAAAACAAGTCAAGATTTCCCTTGTTGGTAAGTATGTGGAGTTGCAAGATGCCTACATCTCAGTGGTCGAAGCCTTGAAACACTCTGGTTATGCCAATGACGCAGAAGTTAAAATAAACTGGATCAATGCCAATGATGTGACAGCAGAGAATGTGGTAGAGCTTTTGTCTGATGCTGACGGAATCATCGTACCAGGTGGTTTTGGTCAACGTGGTACGGAAGGTAAAATCCAAGCCATCCGCTATGCGCGTGAAAATGATGTTCCAATGTTGGGTGTCTGCTTGGGCATGCAGTTAACTTGTATCGAATTTGCTCGTCACGTTTTAGGTCTTGAAGGTGCCAATTCTGCAGAGCTTGCACCAGAAACAAAATATCCTATCATTGATATCATGCGTGATCAGATTGACGTTGAGGATATGGGGGGGGGGGACCCTTCGTTTGGGGCTTTATCCATCTAAGTTGAAACGTGGTTCTAAGGCAGCAGCTGCTTATCACAATCAAGAAGTGGTGCAACGCCGTCACCGTCACCGCTATGAGTTTAATAATGCCTTCCGTGAGCAGTTTGAGGCAGCAGGCTTTGTCTTTTCAGGAGTTTCTCCAGACAATCGCTTGGTAGAAATCGTGGAAATTCCTGAAAATAAATTCTTTGTAGCGTGTCAGTATCACCCTGAACTGTCAAGCCGTCCAAATCGTCCAGAAGAACTTTACACTGCCTTTGTCACTGCAGCGGTTGAGAACAGCAATTAGCAAAATCAGAACCTTTGAGAAGAATCTCAGAGGTTTTTTGATAGCATGATTAGGATAAGATTTGCAAATTAAAAACATAGTAATATAATTAACATAATAAAACTTAAGGAGGAACTACGATGAAAAAAATCACATTATTTGGTTTGTCTCTAGCTGGTCTAGCTTTACTGGCTTTTCCACATTCAGGGCAGGCATTTGAGCTTAAAGAAGAATGGGTTGTTAAGTGTGGAGTACAGTATCAAGATGGCAATATTCTTCGGTTTAACAATGGTCATGAAGTGGATATCAAAGTCTTGGATTTGCCAAAAACCGAGAAAATCGAGTGGACAGTTAGTCTCAATGGTCAAGATCAAACTGCCAATTTCCTAGGTCAAGAAAAGGACAAGTCTATGATGGGTGTAGAGGGGGCGTTACCTGAATTTCTATGTTCCATATGGTTATAGAGGAGATATCAAGGTAGAAGCTAAGAGTGGAAACGAAGTAAAGACCTGGTCAACGAAAGTGGTTGACGATGTACATCATGAAGGTGGAAAGAGAGGCTACTACCGTATTGAAGAATCAAATGATCAATACACTTACCTCGATGCTAAATGGGACTATCAAACCAAAACTGGTACTATCAAAAACAAGGTCAATTAGTGCAGAACGATTGGGTTAAGGACAAGGAAATTTGGTACTTTATGAACGATAAAGGAGTCATGTTCAATCAAACTTGGCTTTATCAAGGTGGCAACTGGTATGCCTTTAAATCATCAGGGGCTATGATTGCTGGTGACTGGCTTTATGACAAGGGAGAATGGTATTATGTAAGTTCTTCTGGTGCCATGATTGCAAATAATTGGGTCAAAGACAATGGCAAATGGTATTATCTAGCTTATCAGGTAAGATGCTTCGCAATACCTACACACCGGATGGTTACTACGTTGGCAACTCAGGTGCCTGGCAATAAGAATAAGAAGTCCTTTTCCTGCAAGGAAGAGGCTTTTTACTTGCTTTTCTGCTGCTTCCTCATTTGTCCTGAAGCGTTTTTTGTGTTAAAATGAATGGTATGAAAGCTAAAAAAATGTGGATGGCAGGCTTGGCTCTGCTAGGTATTGGAAGCCTTGTCCTTGCTACGAAAAAAGTTGCAGATGACCGCAAGCTCATGAAGACTCAGGAAGAGTTGACAGCGATTGTACGAAACCATTTTTCAGACATGGGAGAAATTGCGACCCTCTATGTTCAAGTTTATGAAAGTAGTTTGGAGAGCTTGGTTGGTGGCGTCATTTTTGAGGATGGCCGTCATTATACCTTTGTCTATGAAAATGAAGATCTGGTCTATGAGGAGGAGGTCTTATGATACAACCAGCAAGTTTAGAAGAATTGGCATCTTTAGTAGAAAAAGATGGCAAGAAGGTCTTTCTTTTTGTGGCGGACTGGTGTGGCGATTGTCGTTATATCTATCCTGCCTTGCCAGAAATTGAGGAGACCAATCCTGAGTTCACCTTTATTCGAGTGGACCGAGACCAATATATGGATTTGGCCAAACTTTGGGATGTTTATGGAATCCCCAGCCTTGTTGTTCTAGAAAAGGACAAGGAAATCGGCCGTTTTGTCAATCGCGACCGTAAAAGCAAGCAACAAATTAATGACTTTTTAGCAGGATTGAAATAGGAGAAAAGAGAAACAATGATTTTTACATATAACAAAGAACATGTCGGTGATGTCCTTATGGTCATCGTGAAAAATAGCGGAGATGCCAAACTGGACGTAGAACGCAAAGGCAAAGTAGCCCGTGTTTTCCTCAGAGAGAATGGAGAAACAGTTGCTTGGAATATTTTTGAAGTTTCAAGTTTATTTGAAATTGCAGAGCGCGGTCAAGTCTTTTTATCAGATGAGCAAGTAGCACGTTTGAACCAAGAACTGCAGGAGGAAGGATTTACAGAAGAAATTGTCAATGACAAGGAACCTAAGTTTGTTGTTGGTGAAATTGTCGAGATGGTAGCTCATCCAGATAGTGACCACCTCAATATCTGCCAAGTTGCAGTCGCAAGTGACAAGACAGTGCAAATCGTTGCAGGGGCTCCCAATGCGCGTGTCGGTCTGAAAACCATTGTCGCTCTTCCTGGAGCTATGATGCCCAAAGGCAATCTTATTTTCCCAGGTGATCTTCGTGGTGAAAAGAGTTTTGGAATGATGTGCAGCCCTCGTGAATTGCATCTGCCAAATGCTCCACAAAAACGTGGTATTATTGAATTATCAGAAGACCAAGTTGTTGGAACTCCATTTGATCCAGCTAAACACTGGACTGCTTAGGAACTTGTCAGTATCTGATAGAGCAGCTAGAAGGAAATAAGATGGCAAAAAATGTAGTGATTACAGGAGCGACATCAGGTATTGGTGAAGCGATGGCGCGTGCTTATATGGAGCAGGGTGAGAATGTCGTTCTAACCGGACGCCGGACAGATAAACTAGAAGCTCTTAAGGCGGAGTTTGCAGAAACCTTCCCAAATCAGACAGTTTGGACTTTTCCGCTAGATGTCACAGATATGACCATGGTAAAGACTGTTTGCTCCAGTATTCTAGAAACGATAGGGCAGATTGATATCTTAGTCAACAACGCCGGACTGGCTCTAGGTTTAGCACCTTATCAGGGCTATGAAGAGTTGGATATGTTAACCATGCTGGATACCAATGTCAAAGGTTTGATGGCAGTCACTCGCTGTTTCTTGCCAGCAATGGTAAAAGCTAATCAAGGACATATCATCAATATGGGGTCAACCGCAGGAATTTATGCCTATGCGGGAGCCGCTGTTTATTCAGCTACCAAGGCAGCAGTTAAGACCTTTTCAGATGGAGTGCGAATTGATACCATCGCAACGGATATCAAGGTGACAACCATTCAGCCTGGAATTGTCGAAACAGATTTTTCGACGGTACGTTTTCATGGTGACAAAGAGCGGGCTGCGACGGTCTACCAAGGAATCGAAGCCTTGCAAGCTCAGGATATTGCAGACACAGTAGTCTATGTGACCAGTCAACCTCGTCGTGTTCAGATTACAGATATGACCATTATGGCCAATCAACAGGCGACAGGATTTATGGTTCATAAAAAGTAAAAAATTTTCTCGAAAAGTTACAAATTTCTGTAACTTTTTTTGATTTCCTACGAATAGATAAGTAGGAGGAAAAAATATGTATAATAAAGTTATCATGATTGGGCGTTTGACGTCCACGCCAGAATTGCACAAAACCAATAATGACAAGTCAGTAGCGCGAGCAACCATTGCTGTGAACCGTCGTTATAAAGACCAAAACGGGGAACGCGAAGCCGATTTTGTCAATATGGTCCTTTGGGGCAGACTAGCAGAAACCTTGGCAAGCTACGCAACCAAAGGAAGTCTCATTTCAGTGGATGGGGAATTACGTACCCGTCGTTTTGAGAAAAATGGTCAAATAAACTATGTGACCGAAGTACTTGTTACTGGATTCCAACTCTTGGAAAGTCGTGCTCAACGTGCCATGCGTGAAAATAACGCAGGTCAAGACCTAGCGGATTTGGTCTTGGAAGAGGAGGAATTGCCATTTTAAGCATTGAAAAGTCTGAGTTGGTCTCAGGCTTTTTATCTTGCTAAAGTCAGACTTTTTTCTTGACTATTTCTGACCAAGTGATACAATAGAACTATGAATTAGCACTCAAGTGTAAAGAGTGCTAATGATATTTATCTCATTATGGAGGAAATCAGATGTTGAAACCATTAGGAGACCGTGTGGTCTTAAAAATCGAAGAAAAAGAACAAACTGTTGGAGGTTTTGTCCTTGCAGGTTCAGCTCAAGAAAAAACAAAAACAGCTCAAGTTGTAGCTACTGGACAAGGAGTTCGTACCTTGAATGGTGACTTGGTTGCCCCAAGCGTTAAGACTGGCGACCGTGTCTTGGTTGAAGCTCACGCAGGTCTTGATGTCAAAGATGGCGATGAGAAGTACATCATCGTTGGCGAAGCTAACATCTTGGCTATCATTGAAGAATAGAAGGAGAAAGTAAGTATGTCAAAAGAAATTAAATTTTCATCTGATGCTCGTTCAGCTATGGTCCGTGGTGTCGATATCCTTGCAGACACTGTTAAAGTAACCTTGGGACCAAAAGGTCGTAATGTCGTTCTTGAAAAATCATTCGGTTCACCATTGATTACCAATGACGGTGTGACCATTGCCAAAGAAATCGAGTTGGAGGACCATTTTGAAAATATGGGGGCTAAATTGGTATCGGAAGTAGCTTCAAAGACCAACGATATCGCAGGTGACGGGACTACAACTGCAACTGTTTTGACCCAAGCAATCGTCCGTGAAGGAATCAAAAATGTCACAGCAGGTGCAAATCCAATCGGCATTCGTCGTGGGATTGAAACAGCAGTTGCCGCAGCAGTAGAAGCCTTGAAAAACAACGCCATCCCTGTTGCTAACAAAGAAGCCATCGCTCAGGTTGCAGCCGTGTCTTCTCGTTCTGAAAAAGTCGGTGAATACATTTCTGAAGCCATGGAAAAAGTTGGTAAAGACGGAGTCATCACTATCGAAGAGTCACGTGGTATGGAAACAGAACTTGAAGTTGTGGAAGGAATGCAGTTTGACCGCGGTTATCTTTCACAGTACATGGTGACAGATAGCGAAAAAATGGTGGCTGACCTTGAAAATCCATACATTTTGATTACTGATAAGAAGATTTCAAATATCCAAGAAATCTTGCCACTTCTAGAAAGCATTCTTCAAAGCAATCGTCCACTCTTGATTATTGCGGATGATGTGGATGGCGAAGCTCTTCCAACCCTTGTATTGAACAAGATTCGTGGAACCTTTAACGTGGTAGCAGTCAAGGCACCTGGTTTTGGTGACCGTCGCAAAGCGATGCTTGAAGATATCGCGATCTTGACAGGCGGAACAGTTATCACAGAAGATCTAGGTCTTGAGTTGAAAGATGCGACAATTGAGGCGCTTGGTCAAGCAGCTAGAGTAACCGTGGACAAAGATAGCACGGTTATCGTAGAAGGTGCTGGAAATCCTGAAGCGATTTCTCATCGTGTTGCTGTTATCAAGTCACAAATCGAAACTACAACATCTGAATTTGATCGTGAAAAATTACAAGAACGCTTGGCAAAATTGTCAGGTGGTGTCGCAGTGATTAAGGTCGGAGCTGCAACTGAAACTGAGTTAAAAGAAATGAAACTCCGCATTGAAGATGCCCTCAACGCTACTCGTGCAGCTGTTGAAGAAGGAATCGTTGCAGGTGGTGGAACAGCCCTTGTGAATGTTATCCCAGCCGTGGCTGATTTGGAATTAACAGGAGACGAAGCAACAGGCCGCAATATTGTTCTCCGCGCTTTGGAAGAACCTGTTCGTCAGATCGCCCACAATGCAGGATTCGAAGGTTCAATCGTTATCGATCGTTTGAAAAATGCTGAGCTTGGTACAGGCTTCAACGCAGCAACTGGCGAGTGGGTCAACATGATTGCTCAAGGTATCATCGACCCAGTTAAAGTGAGCCGTTCTGCCCTTCAAAATGCGGCATCTGTAGCCAGCTTGATTTTGACAACAGAAGCAGTCGTAGCCAATAAACCAGAACCAGTAGCCCCAGCTCCAGCTATGGATCCAAGCATGATGGGCGGTATGATGTAAAAGCAACTTATAAAAAATACAAAAGGAGGGATGCGTATTCCCTCCTTTTATGATTTTCTATTTTAAATAGATTTGAGCTCTCCTAACTTATATGATAAAATAAGACTAGAAAAAGGAGAAGAACATGATCGATGTAGAAGAAATTCTGAGCAAGATGAACCCCAATCAGAAGATTAATTATGACCGTGTCATGCAGAAAATGGTACAAGTATGGGAGAAAAATGAGCAACGCCCAACTATTCTCATGCATGTTTGCTGCGCCCCTTGCAGTACCTATACTCTAGAATATTTGACTAAGTATGCAGACGTGACCATCTATTTTGCCAATTCTAATATCCATCCCAAGGCAGAATACCATAAGCGGGCCTATGTCACCAAGAAATTTGTCAGTGATTTTAATGAGCGGACTGGAAATACGGTCCAGTATCTAGAAGCTCCCTACGAACCAAATGAATATCGTAAGTTAGTCAGAGGACTGGAAGAAGAGCCAGAAGGTGGCGACCGTTGCAAGGTTTGCTTTGACTACCGACTAGATAAGACAGCTCAAGTGGCTATGGACTTGGGCTCGACTACTTTGGCTCAGCCTTGACCATCAGTCCTCATAAGAATTCTCAAACCATTAATAGCATCGGAATCGATGTGCAAAAAATTTACACAACACACTATCTTCCAAGTGATTTCAAGAAAAATCAAGGCTACAAACGTTCAGTAGAGATGTGTGAAGAGTATGATATCTATCGTCAATGTTATTGTGGATGCGTCTATGCAGCCCAAGCTCAGAATATTGATCTGGTTCAAGTTAAGAAGGACGCCACAGCGTTCTTGTTGGATAAGGATGTTGAAAAAGACTATTCCCACATTAAATTTACTGTTACGAAATTAGATATATAAGGATAAGCCCAGCTGCAAAGCTGGGTTTTGATACTCTTCGACAATCAAATTCAAACCGCGTCTACGTCGCCTTGCCGTATATATATGTGACTGACTTCGTCAGTCTTATCTATAACCTCAAAACAGTGTTTTGAGCAACCTGCGGCTAGTTTCCTAGTTTGCTCTTTGATTTTCATTGAGTATTAAAATAAAAAAACCAGGGCTCTCACCCCAGTTTGACAACTTTACCGATTCTTTAGTTCTACATAGCGCTTGTACCAAATGTTTACATAGGCTTCTGAGAAAGGACCACGTCCATTGTTAATCCAATCAACAAGAATTTTGACATGTTCTTTTAAAATATAGTCCAAATCATCAGAATAATTCATTTTACGTTTGTGACGCTCATACTCCTCAACGTCCAAGAGACGTTTCTCCCCATCTGTAAAAATTTTAACATCTAAATCGTAATCAATATACTTCAGTGCTTCTTCATCCAGATAGTAGGGGCTAGCCATATTGCAATAGTAGGAAATCCCATTATCACGAATCATGGCAATGATATTAAACCAATATTTCTTGTGAAAGTAAACAATAGCCGGTTCTCGAGTGACCCAACGACGACCATCACTTTCGGTAACAAGTGTATGATCGTTGACACCAATAATGGCGTTTTCTGTTGTTTTTAGTACCATGGTGTCCCGCCAAGTTCGGTGGAGACTCCCATCATGCTTATAACTTTGAATTGTAATAAAGTCGCCTTCTTTTGGAAGCCTCATAACTAACCAACTTTCTACAATTTATAAGTTTATCGTTTACTATTGTACCATAAAATTGCCTAAAATCTGTGAATTTTACATGAAAATATTAAAGATATTCTCTGAGAGCGCTTGCTATATCCGAAAAATCGTAGCCCTTTCGTGCTAAAACTTGAGTTAAACGCTGTTTAAGTTCGTATCCTTCATACTTTCGGGCATACTTAGCATATTGCTTATCAAGTTCCCTGAAGATGAGTTCCTGAGTCGTTTCTTGGTCAACTTGACTATCCAACTCATCAAAGGCACTTTTAGCATCAGAGTAAGAGAATCCTTTGTTGGTCAAGTTTTGGATAATCTTATCTTGCAAGGCACGAGCTGGAAGTTTTCCTTCATATTTTTTCAAGAGTTTATTAGCTACACGTTGAGCAACTTCCGAAAAATTAAATTCTTTCAAGATCTCTTCTATAGTAGATTTTGAAACTCCTTTTTGTGCTAATTTCTGAGTCAGTACATAAGGTCCCTTATCTCCTGAAAGTTGATTGGCATTGATGATAGCATAAGCGTACTGATTATCATTAATCCACTTATCTTCTTTAAGATTAGCAATGACTTGAGAAACTATTTTTTCATCAATATCGTATTTTTTCAGATATTCTCTGACTTCTTTTTCAGTGCGAGCTTTAAAGGATAGGTGGTAGAGGGCCAGATTTTTACCATAAGAAAATTGGGTAAAGTCCTGAATCTCTTTCAATTCTTCTTCGCTTATCACCTTATCTCTTGATAACATAAAACGAACAATAGTATCTTCAGTAATGTAGCATTTATCACCATTATCAAGCTCTATCAGATAGAGTCTTTTTTTCTTTTCAAGTTTTATGATTTTCATAGTTCTATTATAACTCAAAATGTGATAAGATAGGGGTATGAATCTGAAAGTGAAACAAAAAATACCATTAAAAATCAAGCGCATGGGAATTAATGGTGAGGGAATCGGCTTTTACCAAAAAACATTAGTCTTTGTACCTGGAGCCCTAAAAGGAGAAGATATCTATTGTCAGATTACTTCTATTAAACGCAACTTTGTTGAAGCAAAATTACTAAAGGTCAACAAGAAGTCTAAATTTCGCGTTGTGCCAGCTTGTACTATCTACAATGAATGCGGAGGATGCCAAATCATGCACCTGCATTACGATAAACAGCTGGAGTTCAAGACGGACCTACTTCACCAGGCACTGAAAAAATTTGCTCCTGCAGGATATGAAAACTATGAAATCCGCCCGACGATTGGTATGCAGGAACCCAAGTACTATCGTGCTAAGTTACAATTTCAGACTCGAAAATTTAAATCAGGTCAAAGCGGGCTTATATGCACAAAACTCTCACTATTTAGTAGAGTTGAAAGACTGTCTGGTACAAGACAAGGAAACCCAAGTGATTGCTAATCGTCTAGCAGAATTACTTACTTATCACCAGATTCCAATCACGGATGAGAGAAAAGTTTTAGGTGTTAGGACTATTATGGTCCGACGAGCAAGAAAGACTGGACAGGTTCAGATTATTATTGTTACAAACCGTCAGCTTAATTTAACTCAACTGGTAAAAGACTTAGTTAAAGATTTTCCAGAAATTGTGACAGTAGCTGTGAATACAAATACAGCTAAAACCAGTGAGATCTATGGTGAAAAGACAGAGGTTATCTGGGGAGAAGAGAGTATTCAAGAAGGTGTACTCGACTATGAATTCTCACTATCCCCTAGAGCATTCTATCAACTAAATCCTGAACAAACAGAAGTACTCTATAGCGAGGCTGTAAAAGCGCTGGATGTTGATAAAGAAGACCATTTGATTGATGCTTATTGTGGAGTTGGAACGATTGGATTTGCCTTCGCAAAGAAAGTAAAGACACTCAGAGGTATGGATATTATTCCAGAAGCCATTGAAGATGCCAAGCGAAATGCTAAAAGAATGGGATTTGACAACACACATTACGAAGCAGGAACAGCGGAAGAGATTATTCCTCGTTGGTACAAGGAAGGCTACCGAGCAGATGCTTTAATTGTTGACCCTCCACGTACAGGTCTGGATGATAAGTTATTAGATACTATTCTTACTTATGTACCAGAAAAAATGGTCTATATTTCTTGCAATGTTTCGACCTTAGCTCGTGATTTGGTGAGATTAGTAGAAGTTTATGATCTTCATTATATCCAGTCGGTCGATATGTTCCCACATACAGCTCGAACGGAAGCAGTTGTAAAATTAATTAAAAAAGTTTAAAAAAGTAGTTGACAAAGTTTGAAAAGTCGGTATAATAGTAAGAGTTGAAAACAACTCAGGTCCGTTGGTCAAGGGGTTAAGACACCGCCTTTTCACGGCGGTAACACGGGTTCGAATCCCGTACGGACTATGGTATGTTGCGGATGAAATACTGATTGAAAAAAATTAAAAAAAGTTTCAAAAAAGTGTTGACAAGCGAAAGCGACTGTGATATACTAATATAGTTGTCACTTGAGAGAAGCAAGTGACAAAGACCTTTGAAAACTGAACAAGACGAACCAATGTGCAGGGCACTACAACTAAGGTTGTAGTACTGAACAATGAAAAAACAATAAATCTGTCAGTGACAGAAATGAGTGAGAACTCAAACTTTTAATGAGAGTTTGATCCTGGCTCAGGACGAACGCTGGCGGCGTGCCTAATACATGCAAGTAGAACGCTGAAGGAGGAGCTTGCTCTTCTGGATGAGTTGCGAACGGGTGAGTAACGCGTAGGTAACCTGCCTGGTAGCGGGGGATAACTATTGGAAACGATAGCTAATACCGCATAACAGTAGATGTTGCATGACATTTACTTAAAAGGTGCAATTGCATCACTACCAGATGGACCTGCGTTGTATTAGCTAGTTGGTGGGGTAACGGCTCACCAAGGCGACGATACATAGCCGACCTGAGAGGGTGATCGGCCACACTGGGACTGAGACACGGCCCAGACTCCTACGGGAGGCAGCAGTAGGGAATCTTCGGCAATGGACGAAAGTCTGACCGAGCAACGCCGCGTGAGTGAAGAAGGTTTTCGGATCGTAAAGCTCTGTTGTAAGAGAAGAACGAGTGTGAGAGTGGAAAGTTCACACTGTGACGGTATCTTACCAGAAAGGGACGGCTAACTACGTGCCAGCAGCCGCGGTAATACGTAGGGTCCCGAGCGTTGTCCGGATTTATTGGGCGTAAAGCGAGCGCAGGCGGTTAGATAAGTCTGAAGTTAAAGGCTGTGGCTTAACCATAGTACGCTTTGGAAACTGTTTAACTTGAGTGCAAGAGGGGAGAGTGGAATTCCATGTGTAGCGGTGAAATGCGTAGATATATGGAGGAACACCGGTGGCGAAAGCGGCTCTCTGGCTTGTAACTGACGCTGAGGCTCGAAAGCGTGGGGAGCAAACAGGATTAGATACCCTGGTAGTCCACGCCGTAAACGATGAGTGCTAGGTGTTAGACCCTTTCCGGGGTTTAGTGCCGCAGCTAACGCATTAAGCACTCCGCCTGGGGAGTACGACCGCAAGGTTGAAACTCAAAGGAATTGACGGGGGCCCGCACAAGCGGTGGAGCATGTGGTTTAATTCGAAGCAACGCGAAGAACCTTACCAGGTCTTGACATCCCTCTGACCGCTCTAGAGATAGAGCTTTCCTTCGGGACAGAGGTGACAGGTGGTGCATGGTTGTCGTCAGCTCGTGTCGTGAGATGTTGGGTTAAGTCCCGCAACGAGCGCAACCCCTATTGTTAGTTGCCATCATTCAGTTGGGCACTCTAGCGAGACTGCCGGTAATAAACCGGAGGAAGGTGGGGATGACGTCAAATCATCATGCCCCTTATGACCTGGGCTACACACGTGCTACAATGGCTGGTACAACGAGTCGCAAGCCGGTGACGGCAAGCTAATCTCTTAAAGCCAGTCTCAGTTCGGATTGTAGGCTGCAACTCGCCCTACATGAAGTCGGAATCGCTAGTAATCGCGGATCAGCACGCCGCGGTGAATACGTTCCCGGGCCTTGTACACACCGCCCGTCACACCACGAGAGTTTGTAACACCCGAAGTCGGTGAGGTAACCGTAAGGAGCCAGCCGCCTAAGGTGGGATAGATGATTGGGGTGAAGTCGTAACAAGGTAGCCGTATCGGAAGGTGCGGCTGGATCACCTCCTTTCTAAGGATAAGGAACTGCACATTGGTCTTGTTTAGTCTTGAGAGGTCTTGTGGGGCCTTAGCTCAGCTGGGAGAGCGCCTGCTTTGCACGCAGGAGGTCAGCGGTTCGATCCCGCTAGGCTCCATTGGTGAGAGATCACCAAGTAATGCACATTGAAAATTGAATATCTATATCAAATAGTAACAAGAAAATAAACCGAAAACGCTGTAGTATTAATAAGAGTTTATGACTGAAAGGTCAAAAAAATAAGGTTAAGTTAATAAGGGCGCACGGTGGATGCCTTGGCACTAGGAGCCGAAGAAGGACGTGACAAACGACGATATGCCTTGGGTAGCTGTAAGTAAGCGATGATCCAGGGATTTCCGAATGGGGGAACCCAACAGGTACTACCTGTTACCTGCATCTGTTAAGGATGTGAGGAGGAAGACGCAGTGAACTGAAACATCTAAGTAGCTGCAGGAAGAGAAAGCAAAAGCGATTGCCTTAGTAGCGGCGAGCGAAACGGCAGGAGGGCAAACCGAAGAGTTTACTCTTCGGGGTTGTAGGACTGCAATGTGGACTCAAAGATTATAGAAGAATGATTTGGGAAGATCAGCCAAAGAGAGTAATAGCCTCGTATTTAAAATAGTCTTTGTACCTAGCAGTATCCTGAGTACGGCGGGACACGTGAAATCCCGTCGGAATCTGGGAGGACCATCTCCCAACCCTAAATACTCCCTAGTGACCGATAGTGAACCAGTACCGTGAGGGAAAGGTGAAAAGCACCCCGGGAGGGGAGTGAAATAGAACCTGAAACCGTGTGCCTACAACAAGTTCGAGCCCGTTAATGGGTGAGAGCGTGCCTTTTGTAGAATGAACCGGCGAGTTACGTTATGATGCGAGGTTAAGTTGAAGAGACGGAGCCGTAGGGAAACCGAGTCTGAATAGGGCGCCTTAGTATCATGACGTAGACCCGAAACCATGTGACCTACCCATGAGCAGGTTGAAGGTGCGGTAAGACGCACTGGAGGACCGAACCAGGGCACGTTGAAAAGTGCTTGGATGACTTGTGGGTAGCGGAGAAATTCCAAACGAACTTGGAGATAGCTGGTTCTCTCCGAAATAGCTTTAGGGCTAGCGTCGACATTAAGATTCTTGGAGGTAGAGCACTGTTTGGGTGAGGGGTCCATCCCGGATTACCAATCTCAGATAAACTCCGAATGCCAATGAATTATGGTCGGCAGTCAGACTGCGAGTGCTAAGATCCGTAGTCGAAAGGGAAACAGCCCAGACCACCAGCTAAGGTCCCAAAATAATTGTTAAGTGGAAAAGGATGTGGGGTTGCACAGACAACTAGGATGTTAGCTTAGAAGCAGCTATTCATTCAAAGAGTGCGTAATAGCTCACTAGTCGAGTGACCCTGCGCCGAAAATGTACCGGGGCTAAAACAATTTACCGAAGCTGTGGATACCTTTATAGGTATGGTAGGAGAGCGTTCTATGTGTGATGAAGGTGTACCGTGAGGAGCGCTGGAACGCATAGAAGTGAGAATGCCGGTATGAGTAGCGAAAGACAGGTGAGAATCCTGTCCACCGTAAGACTAAGGTTTCCAGGGGAAGGCTCGTCCGCCCTGGGTTAGTCGGGACCTAAGGAGAGACCGAAAGGTGTATCCGATGGACAACAGGTTGATATTCCTGTACTAGAGTATGTAGTGATGGAGGGACGCAGTAGGCTAACTAAAAGCAGACGATTGGAAGTGTCTGTCTAAGCAGTGAGGTGTGAACTGAGTCAAATGCTTAGTTCTATAACATTGAGCTGTGATGGGGAGCGAAGTTTAGTAGCGAAGTTAGTGACGTCACACTGCCAAGAAAAGCTTCTAGCGTTTAAACATACTCTACCCGTACCGCAAACCGACACAGGTAGTCGAGGCGAGTAGCCTCAGGTGAGCGAGAGAACTCTCGTTAAGGAACTCGGCAAAAATGACCCCGTAACTTCGGGAGAAGGGGTGCTGACTTTAAGTCAGCCGCAGTGAATAGGCCCAAGCAACTGTTTATCAAAAACACAGCTCTCTGCTAAATCGTAAGATGATGTATAGGGGGTGACGCCTGCCCGGTGCTGGAAGGTTAAGAGGAGTGCTTAGCGTAAGCGAAGGTATGAATTGAAGCCCCAGTAAACGGCGGCCGTAACTATAACGGTCCTAAGGTAGCGAAATTCCTTGTCGGGTAAGTTCCGACCCGCACGAAAAGGCGTAATGATTTGGGCACTGTCTCAACGAGAGACTCGGTGAAATTTTAGTACCTGTGAAGATGCAGGTTACCCGCGACAGGACGGAAAGACCCCATGGAGCTTTACTGCAGTTTGATATTGAGTGTCTGTACCACATGTACAGGATAGGTAGGAGTCTATGAGATCGGGACGCCAGTTTCGAAGGAGACGTTGTTGGGATACTACCCTTGTGTTATGGCCACTCTAACCCAGATAGGTAATCCCTATCGGAGACAGTGTCTGACGGGCAGTTTGACTGGGGCGGTCGCCTCCTAAAAGGTAACGGAGGCGCCCAAAGGTTCCCTCAGAATGGTTGGAAATCATTCGCAGAGTGTAAAGGTATAAGGGAGCTTGACTGCGAGAGCTACAACTCGAGCAGGGACGAAAGTCGGGCTTAGTGATCCGGTGGTTCCGTATGGAAGGGCCATCGCTCAACGGATAAAAGCTACCCTGGGGATAACAGGCTTATCTCCCCCAAGAGTTCACATCGACGGGGAGGTTTGGCACCTCGATGTCGGCTCGTCGCATCCTGGGGCTGTAGTCGGTCCCAAGGGTTGGGCTGTTCGCCCATTAAAGCGGCACGCGAGCTGGGTTCAGAACGTCGTGAGACAGTTCGGTCCCTATCCGTCGCGGGCGTAGGAAATTTGAGAGGATCTGCTCCTAGTACGAGAGGACCAGAGTGGACTTACCGCTGGTGTACCAGTTGTCTTGCCAAAGGCATCGCTGGGTAGCTATGTAGGGAAGGGATAAACGCTGAAAGCATCTAAGTGTGAAACCCACCTCAAGATGAGATTTCCCATGATTTTATATCAGTAAGAGCCCTGAGAGATGATCAGGTAGATAGGGTTAGAAGTGGAAGTGTGGCGACACATGTAGCGGACTAATACTAATAGCTCGAGGACTTATCCAAAGTAACTGAGAATATGAAAGCGAGCGGTTTTCTTGGTTTGAATAGATATTCAATTTTGAGTAGGTATTACTCAGAGTTAAGTGACGATAGCCTAGGAGATACACCTGTACCCATGCCGAACACAGAAGTTAAGCCCTAGAACGCCGGAAGTAGTTGGGGGTTGCCCCCTGTGAGATATGGAAGTCGCTTAGCTCTAGGGAGTTTAGCTCAGCTGGGAGAGCATCTGCCTTACAAGCAGAGGGTCAGCGGTTCGATCCCGTTAACTCCCATAGGTCCCGTAGTGTAGCGGTTATCACGTCGCCCTGTCACGGCGAAGATCGCGGGTTCGATTCCCGTCGGGACCGTTTAAGATAACGGAAGTTATTTTAGACTCGTTAGCTCAGTTGGTAGAGCAATTGACTTTTAATCAATGGGTCACTGGTTCGAGCCCAGTACGGGTCATATATGCGGGTTTGGCGGAATTGGCAGACGCACCAGATTTAGGATCTGGCGCTTAACGGCGTGGGGGTTCAAGTCCCTTAACCCGCATTAAGAAATAATAAATGAGCCGGCTTAGCTCAGTTGGTAGAGCATCTGATTTGTAATCAGAGGGTCGCGTGTTCAAGTCATGTAGCCGGCATTTTTAGATAGAAGAAAACAGTGCGAACGTAGTTCAGTGGTAGAACACCACCTTGCCAAGGTGGGGGTCGCGGGTTCGAATCCCGTCGTTCGCTTAGAGAGGCCGGGGTGGCGGAACTGGCAGACGCACAGGACTTAAAATCCTGCGATTGGTAACGATCGTACCGGTTCGATTCCGGTCCTCGGCATAATATAATGAGCACCCTTAGCTCAACTGGATAGAGTACCTGACTACGAATCAGGCGGTTAGAGGTTCGACTCCTCTAGGGTGCATTTTTCTTTTTAACTCGGGAAGTAGCTCAGCTTGGTAGAGTACTTGGTTTGGGACCAAGGTGTCGCAGGTTCGAATCCTGTCTTCCCGATATATGGCGGTGTAGCTCAGCTGGCTAGAGCGTCCGGTTCATACCCGGGAGGTCGGGGGTTCGATCCCCTTCGCCGCTATAATGATCTTGTTGGACCTTTAGCTCAGCTGGTTAGAGCTCTCGGCTCATAACCGAGTGGTCGTAGGTTCAAGTCCTACAAGGTCCATTTGAATAGTATGGAGGATTACCCAAGTCCGGCTGAAGGGAACGGTCTTGAAAACCGTCAGGCGTGTAAAAGCGTGCGTGGGTTCGAATCCCACATCCTCCTTTTGTATTAACGCGGGATGGAGCAGCTCGGTAGCTCGTCGGGCTCATAACCCGAAGGTCGTAGGTTCAAATCCTGCTCCCGCAATAAGGCTCGGTAGCTCAGTTGGTAGAGCAATGGATTGAAGCTCCATGTGTCGGCGGTTCGATTCCGTCTCGCGCCATTTTTACTTATAGTATGTATGCGGGTGTAGTTTAGTGGTAAAACTACAGCCTTCCAAGCTGTTGTCGCGAGTTCGATTCTCGTCACCCGCTTTGAACTTTGTTCAAAATACCAAGTTTTTAACTTGGGCGCGTAGCTCAGGTGGTTAGAGCGCACGCCTGATAAGCGTGAGGTCGGTGGTTCGAGTCCACTCGTGCCCATTAATAGGAGAATTACTCAAGAGGCTGAAGAGGACGGTTTGCTAAATCGTTAGGTCGGGTAACTGGCGCAAGGGTTCGAATCCCTTATTCTCCGTTTCAAAGAGAGTTTATAACTCTCTTTTTTCTTGCTTCTTTGTCAACTGTAGTGGGGTGAAGAAAAGTTAAGATCGAGAAAGGACAAATTTGGTCCTTTCTTTTTTGGCTCTTTGTCAACTGTAGTGGGTTGAAGAAAAGCTAAGATCGAGAAAGGACGAAATTTGTCCTTTCTTTTTTGATATTCAGAGCGATAAAAATCCGTTTTTTGAAGTTTTCAAAGTTCCGAAATCCAAATGCATTTCGTTTGATGAGTTTAATGAGATTATTTGTCGCTTCTAATTTGGCGTTGGAATAGTGTAATTGAAGAGCGTTGACAATCTTCTCTTTATCCTTGAGGAAGGTTTTAAAGACAGTCTGAAAAAGAGGATGAACCTGCTTAAGATTGTCCTCAATGAGTCCGAAAAATTTGTCGTGTTCCTTGTTCTGAAAGTGAAAAAAAGCAAGAGTTGATAGAGATTGTAGTGGTATTTCAAGTCTTCTGAATAGCTCAAAAGCTTATCTAGAATCTCTTTATTTGTTAAGTGCATGCGAAAAGTAGGGCGATAAAATCGCTTATCGCTGAGTTTACGACTATCTTGCTGGATGAGCTTCCAGTAGCGCTTGATAGCCTTGTATTCATGGGATTTTCGCTCAAATTGATTCATGATTTGAACACGGACACGACTCATAGCACGGCTGAGATGTTGGACAATGTGAAAACGATCTCAGAACAATTTTTAGCACATGGAAAAAAAGTTGTTTAGCTAAGGCATAGTAAGGACTAAAACATATTCATCGTAATGATTTTCACCTGACAAACGAAGGGCTCTATCGTAGCGCAGAAAGTGATTTCGGATGATAGCCTGTGTTCTACCTTCAAGAACAGTGATGATATTGAGATTGTCAAAATCTTGTGCAATGAAGCTCATCTTTCCCTTAGTGAAAGCATACTCGTCCCAGGACATAATCTCTGGAAGATGAGAAAAAAATCATGCTTAAAAGTGAAAGTCATTGAGTTTTCGAATGACAGTTGAAGTTGAAATGGAAAGCTGATGGGCAATATCGGTCATAGAAGTCTTTTCAATCAACTTTTGCGCAATCTTTTGGTTGATAATACGAGGAATTTGGTGATTTTTCTTGACAAGAGAAGTCTCAGCGACCAGCATTTTCGAGCAGTGATAGCACTTGAAACGGCGTTTTCTAAGGAGGATTCTAGTAGGCATACCAGTCGTTTCAAGGTAAGGAATTTTCGACGGTTTTTGAAAGTCATATTTCTTCATTTGACTTCCGCAATCAGGACAAGATGGTGCCTCATAATCCAGTTTAGCGATGATTTCTTTGTGAGTGTCCCTATTGATGATATCCATAATTTGGACATTAGGGTCTTTGATATCGAGCAGTTTTGTGATAAAATGTAATTGTTCCATATGATTCTTTCTAATGAGTTGTTTAGTCGCTTTTCATTATAGGTCATATGGGACTTTTTTTCTACACAAAAATAGGCTCCATAATATCTATAGGGGATTTACCCACTACAAATATTATAGAGCTTCTTTTTTGATATTTAGGGTGATAAAAATCCGTTTTTTGAAGTTTTCAAAGTTCTGAAATCCAAATGCATTTCGCTTGATAAGTTTGATGAGATTATTGGTTGCTTCCAGTTTGGCGTTTGAATAGGGTAACTGAAGGGCGTTGACGATTTTCTCTTTATCTTTGAGGAAGGTTTTAAAAACAGTCTGAAAAAGAGGATGAACCAGCTTAAGATTGTCCTCAATGAGTCCAAAGAATTTCTCAGACTCCTTATTCTGAAAGTGAAAAAGCAAGAGTTGATAGACATTGTAGTGGTTTTTTAAGTCTTCTGAATAGCTCAAAAGCTTGTCTAGAATCTCTTTATTGGTTAAGTGCATGCGAAAAGTAGGGCGATAAAAACGCTTATCACTGAGTTTACGACTATCCTGCTGGATGAGCTTCCAGTAGCGCTTGGTAGCCTTGTATTCATGGGATTTTCGTTCAAATTGATTCATGATTTGAACACGCACACGACTCATGGCACGACTTAGATGTTGTACAATGTGGAAGCGATCAAGAACGATTTTAGCACACGGAAAAAGCTGTTTAGCCAAGTTATAGTAGGGACTAAACATATCTATAGTAATGATTTTCACCTGACAACGAACGGCTCTATCGAAGAAAGTGATTTCGGATGACAGTTTGTGTTCTACCTTCAAGAACAGCGATGATAGTGAGCTTTTCAAAATCTTGCGCAATGAAGCTCATCTTTCCCTTAGTAAAAGTGTACTCATCCCAAGACATAATCTCAGGAAGGCTAGAAAAATCATGATTAAAACGGAGGTCATTGAGCTTGCGAATGACAGTTGAAGTTGAAATGGACAGCTGATGGGCAATATCGTTCATAGAAGTCTTTTCAATCAGATTCTGAGCAATCTTTTGATTGACGATACGAATGATTTGGTGATTCTTCTTGTCGAGGGCGGTCTCGGAGACCGCTATTTTCAAGCACTGATAGCACTTAAAACGGCGTTTTTTAAGGAGAATTCTAGTAGGCATACCAGTTGTTTCAAGGTAAGGAATCTTAGACGGTTTTTGAAAGTCATATTTCTTCATTTGGCTTCTGCAATCAGGACAAGGTGGAGCCTCATAATCCAGTTTAGCGATGATTTCCTTGTGTGTATCCTTATTGATGATATCTATAATTTGGATATTTGAGTCTTTGATATCGAGTAGTTTTGAGATAAAATGTAATTGTTCTATATTATTTTTTTCTAATAATGGTTTGGTTGCTTTTTCATTATAGATCTTATGGGACTTTTTTTCTACAATAAAATAGGCTCCATAATATTCATAGGAGATTTACCCACTACAAATGTTATAGAGACTTTTTATATAGTTTATTTTTTTATTGTATAACTTTGCTATTACTTCCAAGTTTTTAGTGAAATTTCTCCGCTATTTAGCCAAATTTCTTTTCCGTTATCACATTGAACTAAAAGTTTACCACTTTCAGAGATGTCCTTAGCAAGTCCCTTGTAGTCTTTTTGATCTAGTGTAAAAGTAACTTCTTTTCCTAGGACGAATGACTGTTTTTTATATAGGTATAATAGCTCTTCTGCTGGTGTTTCGAAGAAAACACGCCATATCTCTATAATTAATTCATTTCTGGTTATAGGTGCTGGTGCTTTAAATAGACTAGCAGCTTTTTCTTTTAATTCCTGGGGGAAGTCTTTAATAGTAAAGTTGATTCCTACTCCAATAATGATATCTGTGACTAGGCCTGTTTCTACAGACGTCATTGCCTCAGTAAGGATTCCTCCAATTTTATGATTGTTTAGGTAGATATCATTGACCCATTTTATGTCGACATCTATTAAAGTTAGGTTCTTAATGGCTTTGTAGACAGCTCCAGCTACAAGTAGTGTGTAGGATGGTAATTTGTCATAGACGAGATTTGGTTTAAGATGGAGTGTCATATAAATACCACCTTGTGGTGAGTAGAAGGAACGTTGAAAACGGCCTCGCCCTGCTGTTTGATAGGAAGCTATATAGAGGGTGTTTGCTTCATTTCCTAAATCAATTGCTTCTTTTGCATCCAGTTGTGTTGATTTTGTTTCGGGTTTAAAACTGACTTTAATTGGAAGATTTTCTTCTAGAATCTCTGGAAGAATAAGGTCACCATTCATCAGTTTATATCCTTTGTTTTTGATGCTATCAATTTCAATGCCTTCTTGTTCTAGTCGCTTGATGGCTTTCCAAATTGATGTTCGGCTTAGGGATAGTTCTTCTGCAATTTTTTCTCCACTGATATAGTCGGTTTCTTTAGATAGGATTTGGTAGACAGCTTGGTAGGATTTCATAGTGTTGCCTTTCTTTAAGAATAGTATATGATTTGAATCTAGTTTGGATAGTTGCGCCTAATCTATATTTTATTACTACTATTTTTAACATATGCCTACTATTTACGGCATGATTTTCTTAGAGAAAATGCAATCATTAAGATTGAGTTTTGAAATCTCAGTATTTTTTTGCTCGCTTTTTTACCTAGGGAAACGTTTCCTTTGTTTTCAAATCGCTAAAAAAGTGGTACAATATAGGGTAGCTTACTATTATCTGAATCAGTTGATTTGGAGAGAAAGGATTCATTTTGAAATCAATAGGCTTTATTGAAAAGCTGAAAGGGTTGTCTAGTAAAGAGCTGATTTTATTGGGAATTATCCTGAGTATCTTTTTACCCTTTTATCTTTTTGTAGTTGTATTCTGTTTATATATTATTAGTTTGATTTTTACAGGAGACATGAAAAGTATTCTTCAGAAAATGGGGGAGCATCCGATGCTGCTTCTTTTTCTTGGCTATAGTACTGTTATATCCGTTTTTGCACAAAATTGGATGGGGCTTGTGGCTTCAGTAGGAATGTTTCTATTTACTGTTTTCTTTTTGCATTATCAGTCGATTTTATCACATAAATTCTTTCGATTGATTTTGCAGCTCGTCTTGTTTGGTAGCGTCTTGTCAGCTGCTTTTGCGAGTTTAGAGCATTTCCAAATTGTAAAGAAATTTAACTATGCTTTTCTTTCACCCAATATGCAGGTGTGGCATCAGAATCGTGCAGAAGTGACCTTCTTTAATCCTAATTATTATGGAATTATTTGTTGTTTCTGTATCATGATTGCCTTCTATTTGTTTACAACGACCAAGTTGAATTGGTTGAAAGTATTCTGTGTGTTTGCAGGCTTTGTGAATCTCTTTGGTTTGAACTTTACTCAAAATCGAACTGCCTTTCCTGCTATTATCGCTGGAGCCATTATTTATCTCTTCACGACCATTAAAAACTGGAAGGCCTTTTGGCTTAGTATTGGGGTCTTTGCGATTGGCTTGAGCTTCCTCTTTTCTAGTGATTTGGGAGTTCGGATGGGGACTTTAGACTCTTCTATGGAAGAACGCATTTCTATCTGGGATGCTGGGATGGCCTTGTTTAAGCAAAATCCTTTTTGGGGTGAGGGGCCATTGACCTACATGCACTCGTATCCTCGGATAAATGCTCCTTATCATGAACATGCTCACAGCCTTTATATTGATACGATTCTGAGTTACGGAATTGTGGGAACCATTTTATTAGTTTTGTCTTCTGTTGCTCCTGTTCGCTTGATGATGGATATGAGTCAGGAGTCGGGGAAACGTCCGATTATCGGTCTTTATCTGTCTTTCCTTACAGTGGTTGCTGTACATGGAATTTTTGACTTGGCCCTCTTCTGGATTCAGTCAGGTTTCATTTTCTTACTAGTTATGTGCAGTATTCCGTTGGAGCATCGAACTTTGGTATCGGACATGACGGATTAAGTTTATAAGATTAAAATCTTCTACCTTGGGTAGGAGATTTTTTTACTGGGAAATTATTTCCAAATCGAAATAGTTGACAGTTAGAACGATGAGTGTTACAATTGTTTTATTCTTTTCGATATCGAAATAAATTGGAGGTGTTATGAAGGATAGTCATTTGCTAGCCCATCATATTCGTTTGTTGAATGGGCGGATTTTTCAAAAGTTACTGAGCCAAGACCCTGAAGCTCTTTATCGGAGTGAGCAGGGCAAGATTTTAGCGGTTTTATGGAATAGTGAAACTGGCTGTGCAACTGCAACAGATATTGCGCTTGCGACTGGGCTTGCTAACAATACACTGACGACGATGATTAAAAAACTAGAGGAACAAAATCTTGTAGCTATTAGTCCATGTGGAGAAGATAAGCGTAAGAAGTATTTGGTTTTAACAGAGTTGGGGCAGTCTCAGAAAGAAGTGGGGTATCGTGTCAGTCAGAAATTGGATACGATCTTTTACAAAGGATTTTCAGAGGAAGAAATTCGTCAGTTTGAAGCCTTTCAAGAAAGAATTTTGGATAATCTGAAAGAGGAGGAAAATGAGGATTAAAATGGAGCAAATTAGCTGTTTATAAGTAAAGACCACTTTTGACTTTGTTTTCCAACTCTTAGGACAAGGAAACTATGTGGTTAGCTATGGTCAGACTCAGATTGGTGGAGTTGCCTATGCCCAGTATGACATCTTCCGTCTAGAAAACGGGAAAATTGTGGAACATTGGGATAATAAGGAAGTCATGCCTAAGGTAGAAGACTTGACCAATAGAGGGAAGTTTTAAATTGAGGATACAGAATGATTGAATACAAAAATGTGGCGCTACGCTACACAGAAAAAGATGTCTTGAGAGATGTTAATTTACGGATTGAGAATGGCGAGTTTATGGTTTTAGTTGGTCCATCTGGATCAGGTAAGACGACCATGATCAAGATGGTCAACCGCCTCTTGGAACCGACTGATGGAAATATTTATATGGATGGCAAGCGTATCAAAGACTATGATGAGCGTGAACTTCGTCTTTCTACTGGTTATGTTTTACAGGCCATTGCTCTCTTTCCAAATCTAACGGTTGCTGAAAATATTGCCCTGATTCCTGAGATGAAGGGCTGGACTAAGGAAAAAATTGCTCAGAAAACAGAAGAGCTTTTGGCCAAGGTTGGCTTGCCAGTAGCTGAGTATGGGCATCGTTTACCTAGTGAACTATCTGGTGGGGAGCAACAGCGTGTTGGAATTGTACGGGCTATGATTGGTCAGCCTAAGATTCTCCTCATGGATGAACCTTTTTCGGCCTTGGATGCTATTTCGAGAAAACAGTTGCAGATTCTGACGAAAGAATTGCATAAAGAATTTGGGATGACAACGATTTTTGTAACCCATGATACGGATGAAGCTCTGAAATTGGCGGACCGTATTGCTGTCTTGCAGGATGGAGAGATTCGCCAGGTGGCGAATCCCGAGACTATTTTAAAAGCTCCTGCAACAGACTTTGTAGCAGACTTGTTTGGAGGTAGTGTTCATGACTAATTTAATTGCAACTTTTCAGGATCGTTTTAGTGACTGGGTAACAGCTCTATCTCAACATTTGCAGTTGTCACTTTTGACCCTGTTACTAGCTATTTTTATCGCGATTCCTTTGGCTGTTTATCTCCGCTATCATGAGAAGTTGGCTGACTGGGTCTTGCAGATTGCAGGGATTTTCCAGACTATCCCGTCTCTGGCCTTGTTGGGGCTCTTTATCCCCTTGATGGGAATTGGGACCTTGCCTGCTTTGACAGCACTAGTGATCTATGCGATTTTCCCGATTTTACAAAATACCATCACCGGACTGAAGGGAATTGATCCAAGTCTGCAGGAGGCTGGAATTGCCTTTGGGATGACTCGATGGGAGCGCCTCAAGAAGTTTGAAATTCCACTTGCCATGCCTGTTATGATGTCTGGGATTCGGACAGCAGCGGTCTTGATTATCGGTACGGCAACCTTGGCTGCCTTGATTGGGGCTGGGGGACTGGGTTCCTTTATCCTTTTGGGAATTGACCGTAATAATGCCAGTCTGATTTTGATTGGGGCTCTTTCTTCTGCAGTGCTGGCCATTGCCTTTAACTTCCTGCTAAAAGTGATGGAAAAAGCAAAATTGCGGACGATTTTTTCTGGTTTTGCCTTGGTGACCATATTGCTCGGTCTGTCTTATAGTCCAGCTCTTTTGGCTCAAAAAGGGAAAGAAAACTTGGTTATTGCTGGGAAATTGGGTCCAGAACCAGAAATTTTGGCCAATATGTATAAGTTGCTGATTGAAGAAAATACTAGTATGACTGCGACTGTTAAACCGAATTTTGGGAAAACAAGCTTTCTCTATGAAGCTTTGAAAAAAGGCGATATTGATATCTATCCTGAGTTTACAGGAACGGTAACTGAAAGTCTGCTTCAGCCATCACCTAAAGTAGGTCATGAGCCAGAGCAGGTTTATCAGGTGGCGCGTGATGGCATTGCCAAACAGGATCATCTAGCCTATCTCAAACCTATGTCTTATCAAAATACCTACGCTGTAGCTGTTCCGAAAAAGATTGCTCAAGAATATGGCTTGAAGACCATTTCGGACTTGAAAAAAGTGGAAGGGAAGCTGAAGGCCGGTTTTACTCTCGAATTTAATGACCGTGAAGATGGCAATAAGGGCTTGCAATCAATGTATGGTCTCAATCTCAATGTAGCGACCATGGAGCCAGCCCTTCGCTATCAGGCAATTCAGTCAGGCGATATTCAAATCACGGATGCCTATTCGACTGATGCAGAGTTGGCGCGTTATGATTTGCAGGTCTTGGAAGATGACAAGCAACTCTTCCCACCTTATCAAGGAGCGCCACTCATGAAAGAAGCTCTTCTCAAGAAACATCCTGAGTTGGAGAAAGTTCTCAATAAATTGGCTGGTAAAATTACTGAAAGCCAGATGAGTCAGCTCAACTACCAAGTCGGTGTTGAAGGCAAGTCAGCAGAACAAGTAGCCAAGGAGTTTCTACAAGAACAAGGTTTGTTGAAGAAATAGTTTGAAAAGCTAAACTCAACTTGGTTAAATGTCTATATAGAAGAATGCTCAGACAATGTCGTCTGGGTATTTCATTGATAAAAAGATATAAAATGGAATGAAACAAGAATGTAACAAATCGATGTTGGAATTCAAATCAATCTATAATAATATTTTAGAAGTCGTGTTGTACTATCTAAGATTGAATTCATTCTAAAAAACTCAGTAACCTAGAAATAAGGTAACTGAGTTCTACTCTGTATTCAATTTTTAGGAATGAGAAGGTCTAGATAAAACTGGACAATTTCCTGTTCTGTGAAGTCTTGCCCTTTTTTGAGCCACCAGGTCAATGTCTCGATAAAGTTGGTTACAACTAAGTGTTGGAGATAAGAAGCAGGCAGACTTGGGTGAGCTTTTTTCAACTCATCAGCCAACATGGGATAGACGTGGTGCTCCAGCTCTCTCTGGAGTTGACGGAGGAAGTAGTCATTTTTGGAGAATAGCAGACTGGTGATATGGTCTTGATTTTTCTGAAAATGTAGAAAGAGGTGGACGAGGTAATCTTCAGTTGAAATGGCTTGCTCTCTTTCAAAAAGATGATGGAAGAGGTAGCGGCAAAGCTCGTCCAGAAGCAGCTCCTTGCTCTCATAGTGACAGTAAAAGGTAGAGCGTCCCACATCTGCGAGATCAATGATATCCTGAACAGTAGTGGCCTCGTAGCCCTTAGCATTCAAAAGTTGTAGAAAAGCTTGATAGATGGCTCTTTTTGTTTTACTGATACGGCGGTCAATCTTAGTCATATGGACACTTGAGGCAAATTGTTCAGAACTGAATAAAGCTGACGCTTTGCTTCTATCCTTTCTTTGAGTTTTAGTGGATAATTATAATGAACAAGGTGTTCATGAATCTATTATAACAAAGGAATGAGAAATATGAAGGCAAAATATGCTGTTTGGGTGGCTTTTTTCTTAAATTTGACTTATGCCATTGTCGAGTTTATTGCAGGTGGAGTATTTGGTTCGAGCGCTGTTCTTGCTGACTCTGTGCATGACTTGGGAGATGCGATTGCAATTGGAATATCAGCTTTTCTAGAAACCATCTCTAATCGTGAAGAAGACAATCAGTACACCTTGGGCTATAAGCGGTTTAGTCTGCTAGGAGCCTTGGTAACAGCGATAATACTCATGACAGGATCTCTCCTAGTTATTTTGGAAAATATAGCGAAAATCTTTCATCCACAATCGGTCAATGATGAGGGGATCCTCTGGTTAGGAATTCTTGCGATTATTATCAATGTGCTAGCGAGTCTCGTCATTCGCAAAGGACAAACCAAGAACGAATCCATTCTCAGCCTGCATTTTCTGGAAGATACCCTAGGGTGGCTGGCTGTGATTCTGATGGCCATTGTTCTTCGATTTACGGACTGGTATATCCTAGATCCGCTTTTGTCCCTTGTCATTTCTTTTCTTTATTCTTTCAAAAAGCCCTTCCCCGTTTTTGGTCTACGCTCAAGATTTTTCTTGGATGCTGTGCCAGAGGGTCTTGATATCAAGCAAGTAAAAGAGTGGTCTGGAGCGATTGGATAATGTGGCCAGTCTTAATCAGCTTAATCTCTGGACTATGGATGGTTTGGAAAAAAATGCCATTGTCCATGTTTGTATGAAAGAAATGGGGAATATGGAAGCTTGTAAAGAATCTATTCGAATTTTCCTCAAAGATTGTGGTTTCCAAAATATTACCATTGAAGTGGATGCAGACCTAGAAAGTCACCAAGAACATAAGCGAAAGGTGTGTGACTTGGAGCGGAGTCAGGAGCATCATCATTAGAAAAAAGTGAAAAATGATTTGGTGCTATCTTATTTGGAATAGAGTAATTTCTTTATTATTTAGATATTTTAAAAGATTGGTAAGTTAAGAGTATTGTATAAACTCCAGATGCATGATTGCTGATGATAAAAATTTTTCGATTAGATGTAAAATGCTTGACTTGGAGTCAACTCAAAGTTATATAATAAGATAAGTGAGTTAGAATAGCTTAAACTCAGTGAATAAAATGATAGGAGGTAAGCGTATGAATATTAAATCTGCCAGTGACTTGTTGGGAATTTCAGCGGATACGATTCGGTATTATGAACGGGTTGGTCTTGTGCCACCGATTACTCGAACCGCAACTGGAATTCGTGACTTTTAAGACCAAGATATAGAAGCACTGGAATTTATTAAGTGTTTTCGTTCGGCGGGTGTCTCTGTGGACAGTTTAGTTGACTATATGTCGCTCTACCAAAAGGGGGATAAAACGAGAGAGGAAAGGCTTGGTATTTTAGAAGACGAAAAGAAAAAATTAGAGGAGCGCTTGTCTCAGTTACAGACGGCTTTAAATCGCTTAAATCTCAAAATTAAACTTTACAAGGAAGGAAAATTTTAAATGAAATCAGCAGTATATACAAAGGCAGGCCAGGTTGGTCTTGCCAGCATTGAACGTCCGCAAATTATAGAAGCGGATGATGTGATTATTCGTGTAGTTCGCGCGTGCGTTTGTGGATCGGATCTGTGGAGGTACCGTAATCCAGAAACGAAAGCTGGACACAAAAATAGTGGACACGAAGCGATTGGGATTGTTGAAGAAGCTGGGGAAGCCATTACGACGGTGAAACCAGGTGATTTTGTCATTGTCCCTTTTACCCATGGATGTGGTGAGTGTGATGCCTGTCTTGCTGGCTTTGACGGTTCTTGCGATAATCATATTGGTAATAACTTGGGAGGCGATTTTCAGGCGGAATATATTCGTTTTCACTATGCAAACTGGGCGCTGGTTAAAATCCCTGGACAACCTTCTGACTACACAGAAGGTATGCTAAAGTCCCTCTTGACTCTTGCTGATGTCATGCCGACCGGCTATCATGCGGCGCGTGTTGCAAATGTTCAAAAAGGGGACAAGGTTGTTGTTATCGGTGATGGGGCTGTTGGTCAATGTGCTGTCATCGCGGCGAAGATGCGTGGTGCATCGCAAATTATCCTTATGAGTCGTCATGAAGATCGTCAAAAGATGGCTCTGGAGTCGGGTGCGACAGCTATTGTAGCTGAGCGAGGTCAAGAAGGTATTGCCAAGGTGCGTGAAATTCTCAGTGGCGGAGCGGACGCAGCACTTGAATGTGTTGGTACGGAGGCTGCTGTAGAACAGGCGCTAGGTGTCCTTCATAATGGAGGGCGTATGGGATTTGTAGGAGTCCCACACTATAATAATCGTGCTCTTGGTTCGACATTTATGCAAAATATCTCTGTAGCAGGTGGGGCAGCTTCTGCGACAACATACGATAAGCAATTTTTACTAAAAGCCGTCCTTGATGGTGATATCAATCCAGGCCGTGTTTTTACTTCAAGCTATAAATTAGAAGATATTGATCAAGCTTATAAAGATATGGATGAACGTAAGACCATTAAGTCTATGATTGTGATGGACTAAAAAGAAAATCCTAATGGAGATTTGAGACTCTCTATTAGGATTTTTGGCTTTATTATATTAGTTGAGTTATGGCAGAGTACTTTCTCTCAGAGTCAGTCTGGTTCCCAGCATAGTCAGGCTAGGAATTTTGCGACCGTGGAGTACTTCTTTGTTAAGAATATCCATGCCTGCTCGCCCCATTTCCTCTGTATAGACGGTGATGCTAGAAAGAGGAGGATAGACCTGCTTGGTTAGGCTAGTGTCATTAAAGGAAATGAGGCTGACGCGGTCTGGCAGGCTGATTCCAGCTTCTTGGAGCGCACGGAGTGCACCGATGGCTAAACTATCGCTAGCTGCAAAAAATGCTGGCGGGAGTTGGTCTCCTAAGCTCTGAATGGCCTCCTTCATCAAGTCATAGCCAGACTGGGCAGTAAAGCTTCCTTGAAAGACAAGTTCATCATGATAGATTCCCTTTGATTTGCTGTAGTTCTTAAAATTTTCCAGACGCTTGTCCTGAATGATTTCTTCTTGGTCAGTTGTTTCCTCAAGGCCTGTTAGAATCCCGATACGGTTCATCCCTTGATTGAAGAAATGATCGACAACTTGTTTCATGGCAGTGTAAAAATCCGTGATAATACAGGTGTGTCCTAGTGAAAGAGTATCACTGTCTAGAAAGACAAGAGGCTTTTGGTATTCTTCAAAGGCAGAAATCTGAGCTCGGCTAAATTTTCCGATGCAGAGAATCCCAATTACTTCCTCACTTAATGTAAAAGGATGGTCATTAAAATAGCGCAAGATATCGTAGTCCAGTTCTTGGGCTCTTTTTTCTATGCCTAAGCGAATCTGGTAGTAGTAGAGGTCGTCTAGCTCTCCTTGTTCGCTGACCCATTGGATAATGGCAATCTTTTGCTTGGGCTTGTGGGACTCGCCTGTCTTGAGGTGCTTGGTGTAGCCCAACTCTTCAGCAACGGTTAAAATACGGTGCCTGGTTTCTTCTGTAACAGATAGACTCTGGTCTCGATTGAGGACACGGGATACGGTCGCGATAGAGACAGAGGCTAGCTGTGCAATGTCTTTTAAGGTAGCCATAACTCCTCCTTGATTAGATTAGTATATCATATTTTTCTGCTTTTTACCGATAGTTTAGTAAAAGTTTAGTAAAAAGGATTGACCTTGGGAAATCCCTTGTATACAATAGAAGAAAACGATTACACGTTAAGGTGACTTAACGGATAGTAAAAGGAGAATTCATATGACACAACATCTTACTGCAGAAGCACTTCGTAAAGACTTTTTTGCTGTTTTTGGTCAAGAAGCAGACCAAACTTTCTTTTCACCAGGTCGTATCAACTTGATTGGTGAGCACACAGATTACAATGGTGGGCACGTTTTTCCTGCTGCTATTTCCTTGGGAACTTACGGTGCAGCTCGTAAGCGTGACGACCAAGTTTTACGTTTCTACTCAGCTAACTTTGAGGACAAGGGCATTATCGAAGTACCTTTAGCTGACCTCAAGTTTGAAAAAGAGCACAACTGGACCAACTATCCAAAAGGGGTTCTTCATTTCTTGCAAGAAGCTGGGCACGTGATTGACAAAGGTTTGATTTTTATGTTTATGGGAATATCCCAAATGGTGCTGGTTTGTCTTCTTCAGCATCCCTTGAACTCTTGACAGGGGTCGTGGCTGAGTATCTCTTTGATTTAAAATTAGAGCGTCTCGATTTGGTTAAAATCGGAAAACAAACAGAAAACAACTTTATCGGAGTAAATTCTGGTATCATGGACCAGTTTGCTATTGGTATGGGAGCTGACCAACGTGCTATTTACCTAGATACCAACACCTTAGAGTATGATTTGGTGCCACTTGATTTGAAAGACAATGTCGTTGTTATCATGAATACCAATAAACGCCGTGAATTGGCGGACTCTAAATACAATGAACGCCGTGCTGAGTGTGAAAAAGCAGTAGAAGAACTACAAGTGGCTTTGGACATTCAAACCTTGGGTGAATTGGACGAGTGGGCCTTTGACCAATATAGCTATCTAATTAAAGATGAAAATCGTTTGAAACGTGCTCGCCATGCTGTGCTTGAAAACCAACGTACTCTCAAAGCTCAAGCAGCCCTTCAAGCAGGAGATTTGGAAACATTTGGTCGTTTGATGAATGCGTCACACGTTTCCCTAGAGCATGACTATGAAGTAACTGGTTTGGAATTGGATACTCTTGTTCACACAGCTTGGGCACAAGAAGGAGTTCTCGGTGCTCGTATGACAGGGGCTGGTTTTGGTGGCTGTGCTATTGCCTTGGTGCAAAAAGACACTGTTGAGGCCTTTAAGGAAGCTGTAGGCAAACACTACGAGGAAGTAGTTGGCTACGCTCCAAGCTTCTATATCGCTGAAGTTGCAGGTGGCACTCGCGTCCTTGACTAGTCAAAGGAGGCTCTATAGTGACCTTAGTAGATAAATTTGTAACACATGTCATTTCTGAAAGTTCATTTGAGGAAATGGATCGAATCTACCTGACCAATCGTGTCTTAGCACGAGTGGGAGATGGTGTCTTGGAAGTTGAGACGGATCTGGATAAATTGATTGACCTCAAGGACCAGCTGGTTGAGGAAGCCGTTCGATTAGAGACGATTGAGGATAGTCAGACTGCGCGTGAAATTCTTGGTGCTGAACTGATGAACTTGGTGACCCCTTGTCCAAGTCAGGTTAATCGTGATTTCTGGGCAACCTACACCCAATCTCCTGAGAAAGCGATAGCGGATTTTTACCAACTTAGCCAGAAAAATGACTACATCAAACTCAAGGCCATTGCTAAGAATATTGCTTATCGTGTGCCGTCTGATTACGGAGAATTGGAAATCACCATCAATCTCTCTAAGCCTGAAAAGGATCCCAAAGAGATTGCGGCAGCCAAGTTGGTGCAAGCTAGCCATTATCCTCAGTGTCAGCTTTGTCTAGAGAATGAGGGCTACCATGGTCGGGTCAACCACCCAGCTCGCAGTAACCACCGTATTATCCGTTTTGAAATGGCTGGTCAGGAGTGGGGCTTCCAGTATTCGCCCTATGCTTACTTTAATGAGCACTGTATTTTTTTAGATGGCCAGCATCGTCCCATGGTCATTAGTCATCAGAGTTTTGAGCGTCTGTTGGCTATCGTAGAGCAGTTTCCAGGCTATTTTGCTGGCTCTAATGCCGATTTGCCGATTGTGGGGGGGTCCATTCTGACGCACGATCATTATCAAGGTGGTCGTCATGTCTTCCCAATGGAAGTGGCTCCTTTACAAAAGGGCTTTACCTTTAAAGGTTTTGAATCTGTCAAAGCAGGGATTGTTCAGTGGCCAATGTCAGTGTTGCGTTTGACTTCGGATTACAAAGTGGATTTAATCAACTTGGCTGACAAAATTTTGCAGGAATGGCGCCAGTATTCAGACCCTGAAGTGCAGGTTTTGGCAGAGACAGACGGGATACCACATCACACCATCACCCCAATTGCCCGTAAACGAGATGGACAGTTTGAGTTAGACTTGGTTTTAAGGGACAATCAGACTTCTGCAGAACATCCAGACGGCATCTATCATCCCCACAAGGATGTCCAACATATCAAGAAGGAAAATATCGGCTTGATTGAGGTCATGGGCTTGGCAATCTTGCCACCACGTCTGAAAGAAGAAGTAGAGCAAGTCGCTAGCTATCTTGTAGGAGAAGCTGTTACAGTTGCCGCTTATCATCAAGAGTGGGCAGATCAACTCAAAGCCCAACATCCAGACATAGTGGAAAAAGCAAAAGCCCTTAAAATCGTCAAGGACTCTGTGGGTACTATCTTTGCGCGTGTACTTGAGGACGCAGGAGTCTACAAGCAGACAGAACAAGGACAGGCAGCCTTTATGCGCTTTGTGGAGCAGGTTGGAATTTTGCCAGACTAGGTGCTTTCTCCTTGCACAGTCCTATAAAAAGTAGTATCATAGTGTCGTTTGAAATATCAGGAGGAAACGATGAAAGACTTTCATTTTGACGCTATATCTGCCTTTGAAAATTACGAAATTGAACAAATGAGAGATGGTCACGTTGTGGTGACGACCAAAGTAGTGGACTCGTCGCTCAACTACTATGGCAATGCCCATGGTGGCTATCTCTTTACCCTTTGCGACCAGATCAGTGGTTTGGTGGTCATATCTCTGGGACTTGATGGAGTGACACTCCAATCCTCTATCAACTACCTTAAGGCAGGAAAACTCGACGATGTGCTGACTATTAAAGGAGAATGCGTCCATCAAGGTCGCACAACCTGTGTCGTGGATGTCGATATCACCAATCAAGAGGGCAGAAATGTCTGTAAAGCAACCTTTACCATGTTTGTCACAGGCCAGCGGTCAGAAGATAGACAGGTAAGGATATAAAGAGTAATTTAATAGAGTGAGGTGGATTTTGGAATTTATAAAATTTGCCTTACTCATTTTTTTGATATTGATATGATTTAATTCTAAAATAGAAAATTTAGTAATGTGGTAGAAAATACAAGAGTTGTGTTTTTAATTTCTATGGTATAATTAAAAAGCATGAAGATAAAAGAAATAAAGAAAGTTACTTTACAACCGTTCACGAAATGGACAGGTGGTAAAAGACAATTATTGCCTGTTATTAGAGAATTAATGCCTAAAACCTATAACAGGTATTTCGAGCCTTTTGTTGGAGGTGGAGCTTTATTTTTTTGATTTAACTCCTAAAGATGCAGTTATTAATGATTTTAACGCTGAACTAATAAATTGCTATCAACAAATTAAGGACAATCCTCAAGAATTGATTGAAATTTTGAAAGTTCATCAGGAATATAATTCAAAAGAATATTATTTAGATTTACGTTCTGCTGATCGTGATGAAAGAATAGATACGATGTCTGAAGTACAAAGGGCAGCACGTATTCTCTATATGTTGAGAGTAGACTTTAATGGTTTATATCGTGTGAATTCTAAGAATCAGTTTAATGTACCTTATGGCCGTTATAAAAATCCTAAAATTGTTGATGAGAATTTGGTATCTGCTATTTCAACTTATCTGAATAATAATCAAATAGAAATTAAAAAAAGGAGATTTTGAAAAGGCTGTTTTGGATGTTCAACCAGGGGATTTTGTATATTTTGATCCCCCGTATATTCCATTGTCAGAGACAAGTGCCTTTACTTCCTATACTCATGAGGGGTTTTCATATGATGATCAAGTAAGATTAAGAGATACCTTTAAGAAATTGAGTGATGCAGGGGTTTATGTTATGTTGTCAAACTCCTCTAGTTTTTTGGTAGAGGAGTTGTATCGAGATTTTAATATCCATTATGTTGAAGCTACCCGAACTAATGGAGCAAAAATCTTCGAGTCGAGGAAAAAAATTTCTGAAATTATAGTCACAAATTATGAAAAATAACGAATATAAGTATGGAGGTGTTTTAATGACAAAACCATACTATAATAAAGATAAAATGATTCTTGTTCATGCAGATACGTTTAAGTTATTATCGAAAATGAAACCAGAAAGCATGGACATGATCTTTGCTGATCCTCCATATTTTTTGAGTAACGGTGGTATATCAAATTCTGGGGGACAGGTTGTATCTGTAGATAAAGGTGACTGGGATAAGATTTCTTCCTTTGAGGAAAAGCACGAATTCAATCGTAAATGGATTCGTTTAGCAAAAGAAGTTTTGAAGCCTAATGGGACTATTTGGATTTCGGGGAGTTTACATAATATTTACTCAGTTGGAATGGCATTAGAGCAAGAAGGTTTTAAAATTCTAAATAACATTACTTGGCAGAAAACAAACCCTGCACCTAATTTATCCTGTCGTTATTTCACTCATTCTACTGAAACTATTTTATGGGCAAGAAAAAATGATAAAAAAGCTCGTCATTACTACAATTATGATTTAATGAAAGAATTGAATGATGGAAAACAAATGAAAGATGTCTGGACCGGTTCTTTGACAAAGAAAGTTGAAAAATGGGCTGGCAAGCATCCAACACAAAAACCAGAATATTTATTGGAACGTATAATTTTGGCCTCTACTAAAGAGGGTGACTATATTCTAGATCCATTTGTTGGTAGTGGCACTACGGGTGTTGTTGCGAAGCGATTAGGTAGAAGATTTATAGGTATCGATGCTGAAAAAGAATATCTGGAAATAGCTAAACATAGAATTGAGAGAGAATTTTATGCTTCAAACAGGTGAGTATACGACATATAAAGAGTTTGGAAATGATTTAATTCAAAAATTAGAAGAAGGGGGATTTACAAAGGCCATTCAAATGCACGAACCACCCAAATCAAAGATTTTGGAGACACCACAAGGTATTATTTTGAAATATTATGGTTTTAAAGCTAAAGCATCAGATACAATTAGACATTTGAACAGAAATTCATATGATTGTTTAATTCAGTATGAAAATGAAGATGTAACATTTGAAACAATTTGCAATGAAATTATAAGAAAATATTCAGAAACAGAAAATGAAATAAGTTTAGTAAAGAATATTCTTTATATTTTTTTCTGAAAAACTATAGCAAAGTATCCTTTAACAAGTTTTTGATATTTGTTTAAAAGAATATTTTTATTTATAATGGAAAAATTGACAAATATATGTAGAGTAGGAAGTGATATTTTTAACTGATGATACCTTGAAAAAAAGGAGTAAATGACCTAAATGTAGTATTAAACGAATTAGATAGTATAGGAAAGTATACTTTTCAGGAATTAATTAATATAATTAGTTATATAGCTATAATAGAGGAATTCAACTATCCTAAAATTTCAGGACATTGGTATTACAGGGGACGAGCGGACTGCTTTTGGTAGATATGTAGAAGTTTTGTTTGGTAATGAAAGAGAATTAAAAAGGTTACTTGAATCAAATTCGTTTAAAAAAATGGTGCTAAGTTTATTCATAAGAAAGAAATAGATAGATGGTACTTTACAAATGAGATTGAGAAAGACCGTATTGAATTAGATGTTGAAAAAAAATTATTTTTAAAAAGGAAAGATTATTTATGGTAAAGGTTACGATTAACGCAGATGATTATATCGATGGTGTATTGAGAAGAGTTTGTCCTCATTGTGGTGAAGAAAAGTCAATTGATGATTTTGGATACCGTAATATGGGGAATGATAATATTAGAAATCAATCTTGGTGTAAGGAGTGTCGGTAATGAACTTACAAAAAAATATTAATTTTTTTCACATGAAGAGCGTTTGAAACAATTTTTTAAATACTCTTTCTGTAACCAACCGTACTCCTGATTATTATGTAAATTGGGAGAAAGTGGATCGTGAGACCAAGAAGTATGAATTAGAGTTAAATACATTAAACTACTTAATTGGTAAAGACGATATCTATTCAGACGCATTACACCTATTTACTAAACAACCCAATTTGTTAAAAGCAATTCCTAGTCTGATTGCAAGTCGAGATAAAGTTTTGGATGTTTTAACAATAGATGAAAACGATAATATGTCTTTTGAGCAATTGGATTTCAAAACGATAGACACTAGTAGAATAGATGATTACATGAAATTTATTGAGCAATCTGGTTTACTAAATTTTTTACAACAACATGCTAATCGTTCATTAGTTGATTATGTTTATGGAGTAGAGACTGGATTAGACAGCAATGCACGAAAAAACCGAAGTGGAACAACCATGGAGGGGATTTTAGAGAGACACGTAGCAAAAATTTCTCAGGAACAAAAATTGGAATGGAAATCTCAAGCTACAGCCCAATTTATTAAGGATAAGTGGGGGATTAAAGTACCTGTTGATAAGTCTGAGAGAAGATTTGATGTTGCAGTTTATTCCCGAGAAAAACATAAGGTTTGGCTGATTGAAACGAATTACTATGGCGGAGGAGGAAGTAAATTAAAAGCGGTTGCTGGAGAGTTTACTGAACTCAGTCAATTTGTTGTTACTTCAGATGACGATGTTGAATTTGTTTGGGTTACTGATGGTCAAGGATGGAAAACAGCACACTTACCATTAGCAGAAGCATTTAGTCATATTACGAATGTATTTAATTTAGAGATGTTAAGAGAAGGATTTTTAGCTGATTTATTTTTATAATGATTGCTCATTAGCTACACAAAAAAGAGGCTCACACCTCTTTTTCTTATTTCTTTTTATGATTTAATACGGCATTGAGGACAATAGCAAGTAGGCTGGCTACGACGATTCCGTTTGAGAAGAACATTTGGAAGGCTGTCGGCATGCTGACAAAGAGATTACTGTTGTTGAGTCCGACACCTGCAGCGATTGAAACAGCTGCGATAAGGAAGTTGTGTTCATTGTTGGCAAAGTCAACACGGGCGAGGATTTGCATCCCTTGAATCGATACAAATCCAAACATCACCAGCATGGCACCACCGAGGACAGGACTTGGAATGATTTGGGCAAGGGCGCCAAACTTAGGAAGGAGTCCAAGGAGAACCAGGAAACCAGCTGCATAGTAGATTGGCAGGCGTTTCTTGATACCTGACAATTTAACCAATCCAACGTTTTGTGAAAATCCTGTGTAAGGGAAGGTGTTAAAGATTCCTCCGAGAAGTACGGCCAAACCTTCTGCGCGGTATCCGTTACGCAGGCGCGTGCTGTCGATTGGGTCTTTCGTGATATCAGACAAGGCTAGGTAAACACCAGTCGACTCAACCATAGACACCGTTGCGATGATACACATCATAACAATAGATGAGATTTCAAAGGTTGGCATTCCAAAGTAGAGGGGAGTTGGGACATGGACAAGCGGTGCTGCCGCAACAGGAGAGAAATCAACCAAACCCATGGTAGCGGCAATGGCAGTTCCAACAACCAGACCAATCAAAATAGAGATAGACTTGATAAATCCTTTGGTAAAGATGTTAATCAAGAGGATAATCAGAACAGTAATGGCTGCAAGCAAGAGACTTTGACCAGTTGGCTCTGGAACGTTATTTCCCATATTTCCAATAGCGACAGGAATCAAGGTTAAACCAATCGTGGTAATAACAGATCCTGTTACGATAGATGGGAAGAGATTGGCCACTTTTGAGAAGATGCCTGAAACAAGAACCACGTAAATCCCTGATGCGATAAGGGCACCAAACATAGCGCCACTACCATGGCTTTGCCCAATCATAATCAAGGGAGCAACTGATTGGAAGGCCACTCCGAGAACGACTGGGAGTCCAATTCCAAAGTATTTGTTGAGTTGGAGTTGAAGGAAGGTTGCCACCCCACACATGAAGATATCTGTGGAAATCAGGTAAGTCAACTGCTCAGCTGAATAGCCAAGGGCTGTTGCAATCATGATGGGAACCAGGATGGATCCTGAGTACATAGCTAGTAAGTGTTGCAAGCCAAGAACGGCTGCTTGCGAATGTTTTTCTTGAGTTTGCATTAGAGATCTGCCTCCTTAAATACGACTTGACCATTTTCAAAACGATCCAAACGAGCGAGTGATAGAACAGGGTAGCCTGCTTTTTCAAGCAAATCACGGCCATCTTGGAAGGATTTTTCAATCACAATACCGATAGCTTCGACTGTGGCACCAGCTTGTTCGATGATTTGAATCAAGCCTTTGGCAGCTTGGCCATTAGCAAGGAAATCGTCGATAATCAAGACCTTGTCTTCTGGTGAGAGGAATTTCCCAGCGATAGAAACGGTGCTGGTCACTTGCTTGGTAAAGGAGTAAACTTCTGCAGTTAAGATTCCTTCGTTCATAGTGATGTTTTTAGCTTTTTTAGCGAAAATCATGGGAACGTTTAAGGCTTCAGCTGTAAAAATGGCTGGGGCAATACCTGACGCTTCAATGGTCACGACTTTGGTAATACCAGCAGAAGCAAATTTTTCCGCAAAAACCTTACCAATCTCTCGCATCAAGCTAAAGTCAACTTGGTGGGTTAAAAAGGAATCCACCTTGAGGATGTTATCACCCAAGATATGCCCATTCTTGAGGATGCGCTCTTCTAATAATTTCATAAGACCTCCTAAAGTCTAAAAGCCAGTTTACTTGTTGATTAAATGTTTCTATGGTGATCCAGTTTGCTAGTACTATATATTTGATAAAACTAGTACGAGCGAAGCGAGTCTTATCAAATATTTCCCGTTGTAGTGGTATCATAGACAATAAGTTTGTTATTGTCTATGACGGAATTTTTGAGACTTTTGGCTCAAAAATTAGGGATGAAATTCCGAAGGAAGTTGCTCCCGTCCGCACTAATTAAGGGAAATATTAAAAATATTCAAAAAGGACCTACTTAATCTCTAAGTAAGTCCCCAAAATAGGCATGGCAAAAACGGCCATACCTCACTCTGACTTACTTATTGTTAGGTGTTCCGGCACCTTGTAGAAACGTCGTGCCAATTCACGACATAAACAAGTAAAATGATATTCAATTTCAAATAGGCTTGTGCCAATGTTTTTATTTTACACTAAATAACTTTAGAAATCAAAGATTTTGTTAGTGTTTAGATAAAAAAAACGAACGAACAAAAACCTACAACACGATACAGTATTGTAGGTTTCTATTTTTCTACTCGCTAAATCTTAAAAAATAGCCATCTGGATCCAAGACTGCAAATTCATGGGGATAAATAAAACTATCTCCTACTCGAAATTCTCTTTTTGTCAGCGGACGATGGATAGGATAGTCAGCTTCCAGCAGTTTTTGGTGGAGCTGAGGGACATCTTCAATGCCAAAGGAAATATTGACACCGCGCCCGAAAGGATAGGTCAGCTGAGCTAATTCTTCTGCGCTGCCTTCTTCTAGCATAAGTTGGCAGTCTTCAAGTGAGAGGAAGAGAAATTTCTCCTCTGGACGCTCGTATTCGACAGAGAATCCTAGCAGGTCGCAGTAGAAGTGGCGTGATTTTTCGATGTCAGATACTACAAATTCAGGAATGACAGCTTGATAGTCCATTCGTTTTCTCCTTAGAGTTCAATCTCCATGACAATGGGTGTATGGTCTTGGCGAGCTCCTGAGTCGATCATATCAGACTTGGTCACCTTGTCAGCAAGACGGTTACTTGTGAGCCAGTAGTCGATTCTCCAGCCTGTATTGTTGATTTTAGAAGTCTTGCTGCGTTGTGCCCACCAAGTGTAGCGTTCTGGAACATCGCCGTGAATGTGGCGGAAGGTATCCGTAAATCCAGTTGCTAAAAGGTTGGTAAATCCAGCACGCTCCTCGTCGGTAAATCCTGGTGAACGGCGGTTGCTAGCAGGATTTGCAAGGTCGATCTCATTGTGGGCTACGTTGTAGTCACCGGTTGCAAGGACTGGTTTTTCTTTGTCTAGTTCAGCCAAGTACTCAGCATATTTGACATCCCAGACTTGACGTTCTTCCAAGCGTTTGAGACCATCGCCAGCGTTTGGAGTGTATACTTGGGTCACGAAAAATTCATCAAATTCTAGAGTAATGATACGGCCTTCCAAGTCCATGGTAGACGGAGCACCGATTTCTGGGAAAGTGACAGTGGGTGTGAGTTCTTTCTTATAGAGGAACATGGTTCCAGCATAGCCTTTCCGGGCAGGTTCTTGTGAAGAGCGCCACGTGTTTGCGTAGCCTGGGAAGAGTTCTTCTAAAATCTCCAAGTGTTTCTTTGTAGGCCCCTTGGCAGAAAGCTTGGTTTCTTGGATAGCAATGATATCAGCATTTTCAGCGACCAAGGTTTGTAGAACTTCTTGGGACAATTTGGCACGAGCTGAGTCACTAGTTAGGGCAGCATTGAGGGAATCAATATTCCATGAGATAAGTTTCATAAAGTTACCTTTTTCATTCAGATTATAGATTTTATTATACCAAAAAAAGGTCTATTTCCCCAACGTATGGTTTGAAAAATCACCCTTTTTCGTTTATAATGAAGAATGATTTTATGAAAGGGAGTGGAAATAAATGAAATTTTACTCATATGACTATGTGCTAAGCCAAATCAGTCAGCAAAATGGCATCATGATTGGCTTTGGGATTGTTCTCCTAGCTATCACAGGTTTTTTTGCTTTTAAGGCTTATCGTGATAAAAAGGGGACTAAGTTTCGGGAATTGGTCATGATTTGGCCTTGACCTTGGTAGCCATGCTTTTGGTGACAATTTCAAAATACCAGACCAATCAAGCCTCTAATAACCAATTTCAAACCTCCCTTCATTTTATAGAGGTTGTTTCCAAAGACTTGGGAGTAGATAAATCAGAAGTTTATGTCAATACTTCTGCAGCCACTGATGGAGCGCTAATCAAGGTAGGTTCAAATTTCTATCGCGCTTTGAACGGGAGCCAACCAGACAAGTATCTTTTAGAAAAATTAGAATTCAATCAAACAGATGCTATTGAATTGGTGGAGGTAAACAAATGACACTCAACTATATGGAAATTTTAATCAAACTGGCCTTGGGTCTTTTCTCGCTTGTTTTTGTTATCAATGTGACAGGAAAGGGAAATCTGGCGCCTAACTCTGCGACAGACCAAATTCAGAACTATGTTCTCGGTGGTATTCTCGGTGGGGTGATTTACAATAGTTCTATTAGCATTCTCCAGTACGCAGTGATTTTGATGATGTGGACGATTTTGGTTTTGACCCTCAAATGGCTTAATAACAATGTTCGTTTTGTCAAACACTTGATTGATGGAAAACCGACTCTCCTCATCAAAAATGGGCAGATTGATCCAGAAGCCTGTCGTTCAGTTGGTTTGTCTGCGGCAGATGTAGCTCTCAAACTTCGTAGTCAAGGGATTTTCCAGATGAAGCAGGTCAAACGCGCTGTGCAGGAGCAAAATGGCCAACTCATCGTGGTCCAAATGGGAGATGAAAATCCTAAGTATCCAGTTGTGACTGACGGTGTGATCCAAGTAGATGTTTTGGAATCGATTGGTCGTAGCGAAGAGTGGCTGCTTGATAACCTCAGCAAACAAGGACATGAAAATGTTGCCAATATCTTTATAGCTGAGTATGACAAGGGTGCTGTTACAGTCGTAACCTATGAATAAGAAAAACCTGGGGTCTTGTACTCTTCGAAAATCAAATTCAAACTGCGTCAACGTCGCCTTGCCGTATATATGTGACTGACTTCGTCAGTCCTATATACAACCTCAAAACAGTGTTTTGAGCAGCCTGCGGCTAGTTTCCTAGTTTGCTCTTTGATTTTCATTGAGTCTAGGCCTCAGGTTTCCATTTGCAATCAGAAAGGGATTTTATGTCCATTATTCAAAAACTTTGGTGGTTTTTCAAGTTAGAAAAACGCCGTTATCTAGTCGGAATTGTGGCCCTGATCTTGGTTTCCGTCCTCAATCTCATTCCCCCCATGGTCATGGGGCGGGTCATCGATGCCATTACTTCGGAGCAATTAACCCAGCAGGACCTCCTTCTTGACCTATTTTATTTGCTTCTTGCGGCCTTTGGGATGTACTATCTACGCTATGTTTGGCGTATGTATATTCTTGGCACCTCCTACCGTCTGGGACAGATTATGCGCTCTCGCTTATTTGAGCATTTCACAAAAATGTCTCCAGCCTTTTATCAGACTTATCGGACAGGGGACCTGATGGCACACGCAACCAATGATATCAATGCCTTGACTCGTCTAGCAGGTGGTGGGGTCATGTCGGCGGTTGATGCTTCTATCACGGCTCTAGTGACCTTGCTGACCATGTTTTTTAGTATCTCATGGCAGATGACGCTAGTTGCCATTTTGCCCCCTGCCTTTTTATGGCTTATGCGACCAGTCGTTTAGGGAGAAAGACTCATAAGGCTTTCGGAGAATCGCAGGCTGCTTTCTCTGAACTCAATAACAAGGTGCAGGAGTCCGTATCAGGTATCAAAGTGACCAAATCTTTCGGTTATCAGGCGGACGAGTTGAAGTCCTTTCAGGCAGTCAATGAATTGACCTTCCAAAAGAACCTCCAAACCATGAAATACGATAGTCTCTTTGACCCTATGGTTCTCTTGTTTGTTGGTTCCTCCTATGTGTTAACGCTCTTGGTCGGCTCCTTGATGGTTCAGGAAGGGCAGATTACAGTTGGGAATCTGGTCACTTTTATCAGTTATTTGGATATGTTGGTCTGGCCTCTTATGGCTATTGGTTTCCTCTTTAATATCACTCAGCGAGGGAAGGTTTCCTATCAGCGAATTGAGGAACTCTTGTCTCAGGAATCACCTGTACAGGACCCTGAGTTTCCTCTAGACAGTATTGAAAATGGACGCTTAGAGTACGATGTTGACAGCTTTGCATTTGAAAATGAGGAAACACTGACAAATGTTCATTTTAGTTTGGAAAAAGGGCAAACACTGGGCTTGGTTGGTCAGACAGGCTCTGGGAAAACGTCTTTGATCAAACTCCTCTTGCGTGAATACGATGTGGATAAGGGTGCCATTTATCTAAACGGTCACGATATTCGGGACTACCGTCTGACAGATCTTCGTAGTCTTATGGGCTATGTTCCTCAGGATCAGTTTCTCTTTGCGACTTCTATCTTAGACAATATCCGTTTTGGAAATCCGAACTTGCCACTTTCAACGGTCGAGGAAGCGACTAAGCTAGCTCAAGTTTACCAGGACATTGTAGACATGCCTCAAGGATTTGATACGCTAATTGGAGAAAAAGGAGTCAGTCTTTCTGGAGGTCAAAAGCAGCGTCTGGCCATGAGTCGGGCTATGATTTTAGACCCGGATATCTTGATTTTAGATGATTCCTTGTCGGCCGTGGATGCTAAGACGGAGTATGCGATTATCGACAACCTCAAGGAAACGCGCAAGGACAAGACAACCATTATCACAGCTCATCGCCTCAGTGCGGTTGTCCATGCAGATCTAATCTTGGTTCTGCAAAATGGCCAAATCATCGAACGAGGCAGGCACGATGACTTGCTAGCTTGGATGGCTGGTATGCCCAAACCTACCAGTCTCAGCAGTTGGAAATGAAAGGAGAAGAAGATGCAGAATAAACAAGAACAATGGGCTGTATTGAAGCGCTTGATGTCCTATCTCAAGCCTTATGGTCTCCTGACTTTTTTGGCACTCAGTTTTCTCCTCGCAACGACGGTTATTAAAAGTGTCATTCCTCTCGTGGCTTCCCACTTTATCGACCAGTATCTGAGCAATCTTAACCAACTCGCTGTGACGGTTTTACTGGCCTACTATGGCCTTTATATCCTTCAAACTCTAGTTCAGTATGTCGGCAATCTTCTTTTTGCTCGGGTATCCTACAGTATTGTTAGGGATATTCGTCGGGATGCCTTTGCCAATATGGAGAAGCTGGGCATGTCTTATTTTGACAAGACGCCAGCAGGCTCCATCGTCTCTCGTTTGACCAATGATACTGAGACCATCAGCGATATGTTTTCAGGGATTTTATCTAGCTTTATCTCAGCAGTTTTCATCTTTCTGACAACTCTTTATACCATGTTGGTGTTGGATTTTCGTTTGACGGCTTTAGTCCTGCTCTTTCTCCCTTTGATTTTCCTTTTGGTCAATCTCTATCGGAAAAAATCAGTGAAAATCATTGAGAAAACCAGAAGTCTCTTGTCAGATATCAATAGCAAGCTGGCTGAAAACATCGAGGGAATCAGGATTATCCAGGCCTTTAATCAAGAGAAGCGCCTGCAGGCAGAATTCGATGAGATCAACCAAGAACACTTAGTCTACGCCAACCGTTCTGTAGCCTTGGATGCCCTCTTTTTGCGTCCTGCCATGAGTTTGCTGAAACTCCTAGGCTACGCCGTTTTGATGGCCTATTTTGGCTACCGTGGTCTTTCTATCTGGATAACGGCCGGAACCATGTATGCCTTTATCCAGTATATCAATCGTCTCTTTGACCCCCTGATTGAGGTGACGCAAAACTTTTCAACCATTCAAACGTCTATGGTTTCTGCAGGCCGTGTCTTTGCCTTGATTGATGAGAGGACCTATGAGCCTCTTCAAAAAGATGAGCCATCCAAAGTCAAAGAAGGCAATATCCGTTTTGAACATGTGTGCTTCTCGTATGATGGCAAGCACCAGATTCTGGATGACATTTCCTTTCGGTTAACAAGGGTGAAACCATTGCTTTTGTAGGGCATACAGGTTCTGGGAAATCTTCGATTATCAATGTCCTCATGCGCTTTTATGAATTCCAGTCAGGGCGAGTTCTCTTGGATGATGTGGATATCAGGGATTTCAGTCAGGAAGAGCTGAGAAAAATATCGGTCTGGTCTTGCAAGATCCCTTTCTCTATCACGGGACTATCAAATCCAATATCGCCATGTACCAAGATCTCAGTGACGAAGAGGTTCAGGCTGCAGCTGCCTTTGTGGATGCAGATTCCTTTATTCAAGAACTTCCACAGGGATATGATGCACCTGTTTCCGAGCGTGGTTCGAGCTTTTCTACTGGACAGCGTCAGCTTCTTGCCTTTGCCAGAACAGTTGCCAGCCAGCCTAAAATCCTGATTTTGGATGAAGCGACTGCCAATATTGACTCTGAAACAGAAAGTCTGGTTCAAGCTTCTCTGGCTAAGATGAGACAGGGGCGGACAACCATTGCTATCGCCCATCGCCTTTCGACCATCCAAGATGCCAACTGTGTCTATGTTTTGGATAAGGGGCGCATCATCGAGAGCGGAACCCATGAGGAACTCTTGGCTCTGGGAGGAACCTACTACAAGATGTATAGCTTGCAGACAGGGGCCATGACTTAATACTCTTTGATTTCCATTGAGTAAAAGAAGGAAATCCGTCAAATTACAGATTTCTTTCACCGCCTTTTCCATTTTGTGGTATAATGAAAAATGTTGACAAATAGTATAATAAAAACAAAGGAGAAACAGCATGCTGAAATGGGAAGACTTGCCCGTGGAAATGCAATCAAGCGAGGTTGAGTCTTACTACCAGCTTGTCTCTAAAAGGAAGGGTTCGCTGATTTTCAAGCGTTGCTTGGACTGGGTTCTAGCCTTGGTCTTACTGGTTCTGACCTCTCCCATCTTTCTCATCTTGAGCATTTGGATCAAGTTGGATAGCAAGGGGCCAGTGATTTACAAGCAAGAGCGCGTGACCCAGTATAACCGTCCTTTTAATATTTGGAAGTTCCGTACCATGGTGACGGATGCGGATAAAAAAGGGAGTCTGGTGACTTCTGCTAACGATAGCCGTATTACCAAGGTTGGCAATTTCATCCGCCGTGTGCGTTTGGACGAACTGCCTCAGTTGGTCAATGTTCTTAAAGGTGAGATGTCCTTTGTCGGTACACGACCTGAAGTACCGCGCTACACAGAACAGTATAGCCCTGAAATGATGGCGACCTTGCTCTTGCCAGCAGGTATTACCTCTCCAGCCAGCATCAACTACAAGGATGAGGATACTATCATCAGTCAAATGACCGAAAAAGGTCTGTCAGTTGACCAAGCCTATGTAGAGCACGTCCTTCCTGAAAAGATGCGCCATAACCTCGCCTATCTCCGAGAGTTTAGTTTCCTTGGAGACATCAAAATCATGTTTCAAACCGTGTTTGAAGTGCTAAAATAAAGTAGTCATGAGAAAATGAGTACAGATAAAAGGAGCAAATCAATGCTAAATTACAACATTCCATTTTCACCACCCGATATCACCGAAGCTGAAATTGCTGAAGTAGCGGATACCCTGCGTTCTGGTTGGATTACAACAGGTCCTAAGACAAAAGAACTGGAGCGTCGCTTGTCTCAATACACACAGACGCCCAAGACTGTCTGTCTTAACTCTGCGACTGCCGCTCTTGAGTTGATTTTACGCGTTTTGGAAGTGGGACCTGGTGATGAAGTCATCGTTCCAGCCATGACCTATACAGCTTCATGTAGTGTCATCACTCACGTAGGGGCGACCCCTGTCATGGTGGATATCCAAGCAGATACCTTTGAGATGGACTATGACTTACTGGAGCAAGCTATCACTGAAAGACTAAAGTGATTATCCCAGTAGAACTTGCGGGGATTGTTTGCGACTATGACCGTTTGTTCCAAGTCGTGGAGAAAAAACGTGACCTCTTTACCGCTTCAAGCAAGTGGCAAAAGGCCTTTAACCGTATTGTGATTGTCTCTGATAGTGCCCATGCTTTGGGATCAACTTATAAAGGTCAACCGGCTGGTTCTATCGCTGACTTTACTTCCTTCTCATTCCACGCCGTTAAGAACTTTACAACGGCCGAAGGTGGAAGTGCCACTTGGGAAAGCCAATCCAGCGATTGACGACGAAGAGATGTACAAGGAATTCCAAATTCTTTCCCTTCATGGTCAAACTAAGGATGCTCTTGCTAAGATGCAACTGGGTTCATGGGAATACGATATCGTCACACCAGCCTACAAGTGCAATATGACCGATATCATGGCGTCACTTGGTTTGGTACAATTGGACCGTTACCCTGGTTTGCTAGAACGACGTAAGGAGATCGTGGACCGCTATGATCGTGGTTTTGCAGGTTCTCGCATCCATCCTTTGGCACACAAGACTGAGACTGTCGAATCTTCACGTCATCTCTACATCACCCATGTAGAAGGTGCTAGCCTAGAAGACCGCAATCTTATCATCCAAGAATTGGCTAAAGCAGGAATTGCAAGTAACGTCCACTACAAACCGCTTCCGCTCTTGACAGCCTATAAGAATCTTGGCTTTGATATGGCGAATTATCCTAAGGCTTATGCCTTCTTTAAAAATGAAATTACGCTTCCACTTCATACTAAATTAAGCGATGAAGAAGTGGACTATATCATTGAGACTTTCAAAACAGTTTCTGAAAAAGTGCTAACTTTATCAAAAAAATCGTAAAAAAGTCTTGACAAAGAAAAAACAAAGTATTAAAATAAGTTCAACAAATCAGAAAAGTAACTATTTTTGATCTTCAGGGAGCCTGTGGTGATTGTGAACAGGTGGTTGGAAGTAGTGAAAGTGGGCTGATTTTAAAAATGAATTTGAAACAATGAAAATTCGGTGCGCACACCTTACAGTGCAACTTGTTGTTAGACAAGGCAGAGATGTAAAGGGAAATAGTCCCTTTATAATTGAGGTGGCACCGCGTTACCAACGCCCTCACACGGAAGTAGATTCCGTGTGAGGGCTTTTTTTACATCTTGAAATCAATACTGAAAGAGGAAAATTTTATGACAACTAAAGGTTATTTTGGACAATTTGGTGGTAGTTTTGTACCGGAGCCGATTCAGGCTTTGTTGGATGAGTTGGAAGTGACATTTGACAAGTACAAGGATGATCCAGAGTTTTTGGCAGAATTTCGCCATTATTTGAAGGACTATTCAGGTCGCGAAACACCGCTTTATTTTGCGGAAAGTTTGACAGAGCACCTAGGTGGAGCTAAGATTTATCTCAAGCGCGAAGACCTTAACCACCTTGGTTCTCACAAACTCAACAACGTTTTAGGGCAAATTCTTCTGGCTAAACGTATGGGTAAAAAACGGGTTATCGCAGAGACAGGAGCTGGTCAGCACGGTGTTGCGACTGCAGCTGCTGCAGCTAAGTTTGGTATGGCTTGTGATGTCTACATGGGGGCAGAAGATGTGGAGCGTCAACGTCTCAATGTTTTCCGTATGGAGATGATGGGAGCAACTGTTCACGCAGTTGAAACGGGAACACGAACTCTTAAGGATGCGGTTGATGCAGCCTTTGGAGCATGGATGAATGATTTGGAAGCCTTCTATGTTCTGGGATCTGCTGTAGGTCCTCACCCTTATCCTACAATTGTCCACGAGTTCCAAAGGTCATCAGTGAAGAATCTCGCCGTCAAATCTTAGAAAAAGAAGGTCGTTTACCAGATTACGTTATTGCCTGTGTAGGTGGTGGTTCCAATGCCATCGGTGCTTTTTCTCAGTATGTGGCTGATGAAGAAGTTAAATTGGTTGGGGTTGAAGCTGCTGGTCACGGACTTGATACAGACAAGCACGCAGCTACTATGACAAAAGGTAGTATCGGAATTGTCGACGGCATGAAGACTTATGCAGTCTTTAAGGAAGATGGAGAGCTAGCTCCAGTTTACTCTATCTCAGCTGGATTGGACTATCCAGGGGTTGGTCCAGAACATGCCTACTTTAAAGATTCTGGTCGCGTGGAATATGTCGCAGCGACGGATGAAGAAGCTGTTCAGGCTCTCCTCCTTCTCAGCAAGACTGAAGGGATTATCCCAGCGATTGAAAGCTCACACGCTATCGCAGAAGCAGTTAAACGTGCACCGAAACTAAGTAAAGACGAAATTATCATCATCAATGTCTCTGGTCGTGGAGACAAGGACGTAGCTGCGATTGCAGACTACCTAGAAGCTAAAAAATAAAAGATGGAAAAATTACAGTCTTTTCTCTCACAGAGAGCTTGTGGTTGCTGAAAACAAGCAGAGAAAGCTGTAAGGTTGGGTCCATCTGAAACGAGAGAAGAAAACATAATTCTCAAGGGAGTGCCCTTTATCGCACAGCCTGTTACAGAATCTTTTTGAGACAGGAATGAGAGATAGGAGAAATCCTATAATTGAGGTGGCACCGCGAATTTCGTCCTCACGCAAGTTATTTTGCGTGGGGATTTTTATATATTTATCGTAGATATGGCTATCAGTTTTAAATTATGCTTTATCACTAGATAAATTTCTATAAAATATTTGCGAACGAAGTGAGCATTAAACCGCTATTTCCCGCCATAGTGGTATTCTAGAGAAGCAAAGATGCTTCTCTAGAACGGAATTTTTGAGACCTGAGGCTCAAAAATTAGGGATGAAATTTCGGAGAAAGTTGCTCCCGTCCGCACTATTTAAGGGAAATAGAAAAAAGACAAAAAATTAAAAATAAGAAACTGAAAGGGAAATTACAATGGAACGAATCATTCATGGAGATGTCTTATCACCAATCTTGGCTTATATGCGCCTAAAGGGGCAACACAAGGTTATCTTAGAGAGTATTCCGAGAGACAAGGAAACCGCTCGTTTTTCTATCTTAGCCTATAATCCAGTTTTTGAGATTAAGTTTGAAAATGGAGTTCTTTATCAAAATGGTCAAGTGATTGATCGGGATCCCTTGGATTTCCTTTATGAAGTGACTCATAAGAGCCAGCACCATTCAGACCTACCTTTTGGTGGGGGAGCCATTGGTTTTGTTGGTTACGATATGATTTCGCTTTATGAAGAAATTGGTCAAATTCCTGAAGATACAATTGGAACGCCAGACATGCATTTCTTCGTCTATGAGAGTTACATGGTCTTTGACCACAAGAAGGAGAAAATCCATGTCATAGAGGATACTCTCTATAGTGAGCGAAGTCAAGAAGACTTGGAAAAAGCCTTGAACCAAGTGCTTGAGGAATTACGCATTCCTGCTCCAAATGAATTTGAAGACTTGGATCTATCTCCGTTAGACTTCAAACCCCATATCGCTCCTCAGAAGTTTGAGGAAATGGTGGAAACAGCTCGTGACTTGATTCGTAATGGCGATATGTTCCAATGCGTGCTCAGTCAGCGCTTCTCAGCAGAAGTTACTGGAAATCCATTTGACTTCTACAGAAATCTCCGCGTGACTAATCCATCCAATTATCTCTATTTCTATGACTTGGGGATTATCAAATCATCGGAGCTAGTCCTGAAAGTTTGGTTTCTGTAAAAAATGGTATCGTAACTACCAATCCGATTGCAGGTACGCGACCAAGAGGGGCTACGGATGAAGAGGATAAGGCCTTGGCGACTGACCTGCTTTCTGATGAAAAGGAAACAGCAGAACATCGGATGTTGGTAGACTTGGGGCGCAATGATATCGGTCGCATCTCTGAAACGGCAAGTGTTCAAGTTACCAAGTATATGGAAGTGGAGCTCTTCCGCTATGTCATGCATTTGACCAGCGTGGTCAAGGGGCGTTTGCTTCCAGAACTCACTGCCATGGATGCTTTGAAATCAACACTTCCTGCTGGAACAGTTTCAGGAGCACCAAAGATTCGGGCCATGAGACGCATCTATGAACTGGAAACAGAAAAACGTGGCGTATACGCAGGAGCAATCGGCTACTTGTCTGCGACGGGTGATATGGATTTCGCTATTGCTATCCGAACTATGATTCTCAAAAACCAAATAGCCTATGTGCAGGCTGGGGCAGGGATTGTCTATGACTCCATTGCCCAAAACGAATACCAAGAAACCATTAACAAGGCTAAATCTATGACTAGAATTGGAGAACTAAGACCATGATTTTATTGATTGATAACTATGATTCTTTTACCTATAACTTGGCGCAGTACATTGGAAATTTTGCAGAAGTGCAGGTCTTGAGAAATGATGATCCCAAGCTGTATGAAGAAGCTGAAAAAGCAGATGGTCTGGTCTTTTCTCCTGGTCCTGGTTGGCCAGTTGATGCTGGAAAGATGGAAGACATGATTCGTGATTTTGCTGGCAAGAAGCCGATTCTTGGGATTTGTTTGGGTCACCAAGCCATTGCAGAAGTCTTTGGTGGTAAGTTAGGTTTGGCTCCAAAAGTCATGCATGGGAAACAGAGCAATATCAGCTTTGAAGCGCCATCTGTTTTGTATCAAGGCATTGAGGATGGCCGTGCGGTCATGCGTTACCACAGTATTTTAATTGAAGAAATGCCAGAAAACTTTGAAGTGACAGCTCGTTCGACTGATGACCAAGCCATCATGGGGATTCAACACAAAACACTTCCAATTTATGGCTTCCAGTACCATCCAGAGAGCATTGGAACGCCAGATGGCTTGTCTTCTATTCGGAATTTTATTGAGAAGGTTGTAAAGTGAGGAAACTAGGATGAAAGAGATTATTGAAAAACTAGCAAAATTTGAAAATTTATCAGGTGTTGAAATGACGGACGTCATTGAGCGTATCGTGACTGGACGTGTAACCGAAGCACAGATTGCTTCTCTCCTCTTGGCTCTTAAGATGAAGGGAGAAACACCTGAAGAGCGCACAGCCATTGCCCAAGTCATGAGAGGACATGCCCAACATATTCCAACTGAGATACATGATGCTATGGACAACTGTGGTACAGGTGGGGACAAGTCTTTCAGCTTTAACATTTCCACAACTGCAGCCTTCGTCTTGGCTGGTGGCGGCATTCATATGGCTAAGCACGGTAACCGTTCGATTTCTTCTAAATCTGGCTCTGCAGATGTCCTAGAAGCCTTGGGCATTAACCTAGACCTCAAACCAGCTGAACTAGGTAAGGTCTTTGATAGACTGGCATCGTTTTTCTCTTTGCTAAAAATATGCATCCAGCAATGAAATACATCATGCCAGCTCGTTTGGAATTGGGTATTCCAACGATTATGAACTTGACTGGTCCACTGATTCACCCAATGGCCTTGGAAACACAGCTTCTTGGAATTAGTCGTCCAGAACTTCTAGAAAGTACAGCTCAGGTTTTGAAAAATATGGGTCGCAAACGCGCTATCGTGGTTGCTGGACCAGAAGGTTTGGATGAAGCTGGTTTGAACGGGACAACCAAGATTGCACTTCTTGAGAATGGCGAAATCACCTTGTCAAGCTTTACTCCAGAGGATTTGGGAATGGAACGTTACGCTATCGAAGATATTCGTGGAGGCAATGCTCAGGAAAATGCAGAAATTTTGCTCAGCGTTCTTAAAAATGAACCAAGTCCATTCTTGGAAACTACAGTTTTAAATGCTGGTCTTGGTTTCTATGCTAATGGTAAGGTAGATAATATCAAGGATGGGGTTGCCTTGGCTCGTCAAGTGATTGCTAGTGGCAAGGCCCTTGAAAAACTCAGACTGTTACAGGAGTACCAAAAATGAGTCAGGAATTTTTAGCACGAATCTTGGAGCAGAAGGCGCGTGAGGTCGAGCAGATGGAGCTGGAGGAAGTCCAGCCCCTGCGTCAGACCTATCGCTTGGCTGAATTTTTGAAGAATCACCAAGACCGTTTACAGGTAATCGCTGAAGTCAAGAAAGCTAGCCCTAGTCTGGGAGATATCAATCTCAATGTGGATATTGTGCAACAGGCCCAGACTTATGAAGCGAACGGAGCAGTGATGATTTCGGTTTTGACAGATGAGGTTTTCTTTAAAGGTCATTTGGATTATCTACGGGGGATTTCCAGTCAGGTACAGATTCCAACGCTCAACAAGGACTTTATCATCGATGAAAAGCAAATCATCCGTGCTCGCAATGCAGGTGCAACAGTCATCTTACTCATTGTGGCTGCCTTGTCAGAAGAACGCCTTAAGGAACTCTACGACTACGCGACAGAGCTTGGTCTGGAAGTCTTGGTGGAAACCCACAATCTAGCTGAACTAGAGGTAGCTCACAGACTCGGTGCTCAGATTATCGGAGTTAATAACCGAAACTTGACCACCTTTGAGGTCGATTTGGAGACCAGTGTAGACTTGGCTAAACACTTCAAAGATGATTGCTTGTATATTTCTGAATCAGCTATTTTCACAGGGCAGGATGCAGAGCGAGTAGCACCATACTTTAACGGCATTTTAGTAGGGACAGCTCTCATGCAGGCAGAAGATGTAGCCCAGAGAATCAAGGAGTTGCAGATTGACAAAGGTTAAAATTTGCGGATTATCGACCGAGGAAGCGGTGGGAACAGCCGTTTCAGCAGGAGCGGACTACATCGGCTTTGTCTTCGCACCTAGCAAAAGACAGGTGACCTTGGATCAGGCTGCTGAGCTGGCAAAGATTATTCCGTCAGACGTAAAAAAGGTTGGGGTATTTGTTTCACCAAGTCGGGTAGAACTGCTAGAAGCGATTGACAAAGTTGGTTTAGACTTGGTTCAAGTTCACGGTCAGATAGCGGATGATGTGTTTGAGGATTTGCCCTGTGACAGCATTCAGGCTGTGCAGGTGGATGGAGAGGGGCATGTGCCTCATTCTCAGGCAGATTATCTCCTCTTTGATGCCCCTGTGGCAGGAAGTGGCCAGACCTTTGACTGGGGGCAACTAGATACTACTGGACTAAATCAGCCCTTCTTTATCGCAGGTGGGCTTAAGGAAGACAATGTAGTACAAGCAATTCAACACTTTACTCCCTATGCAGTAGATGTATCGAGCGGAGTGGAGACAGATGGACAAAAAGATCAGGAAAAGATTAGAAGATTTATAGAGAGGGTAAAGAATGGCATATCAGGAACCAAATAAAGATGGATTTTACGGAAAATTCGGAGGACGTTTCGTCCCAGAAACATTGATGACAGCAGTTTTGGAGTTGGAGAAGGCCTACCGTGAAAGTCAGGCAGATCCAAGTTTCCAAGAGGAATTAAACCAACTCTTGCGTCAGTACGTGGGGCGTGAAACTCCCCTTTACTACGCAAAAAATTTGACTCAGCATATCGGCGGAGCCAAGATTTATCTCAAACGGGAAGACCTTAACCATACAGGGGCCCACAAGATTAACAATGCCTTGGGACAAGTTTTGCTTGCTAAACGCATGGGTAAAAAGAAAATTATCGCTGAAACAGGTGCTGGTCAGCACGGTGTGGCAACTGCAACTGCTGCAGCCCTCTTTAACATGGAATGTACTATCTACATGGGTGAGGAAGATGTCAAACGCCAAGCCCTCAATGTGTTCCGTATGGAGCTTTTGGGAGCTAAGGTTGAGGCAGTGACAGACGGTTCGCGCGTGCTCAAAGATGCGGTCAATGCAGCTCTTCGTTCATGGGTGGCTAATATCGATGATACCCACTATATCCTTGGTTCTGCCTTGGGGCCTCACCCATTCCCAGAAATCGTCCGTGACTTCCAAAGTGTCATCGGTAGGGAAGCCAAACAACAGTACCGTGACTTGACAGGTCAAGATTTACCAGATGCTCTAGTAGCCTGTGTTGGTGGTGGGTCGAATGCTATCGGGCTCTTCCATCCATTTGTAGAAGATGAGTCAGTAGCCATGTATGGGGCTGAAGCAGCTGGACTTGGTGTGGATACGGAGCACCATGCAGCTACCTTGACCAAGGGTCGTCCGGGTGTCCTTCATGGTTCTCTCATGGATGTGCTCCAAGATGCCCATGGTCAAATTCTTGAAGCCTTCTCTATCTCAGCAGGTTTGGACTATCCTGGTATCGGTCCAGAACATTCTCACTACCACGATATCAAACGTGCCAGCTATGTCCCTGTGACAGACGAAGAAGCCTTGGAAGGATTCCAACTCTTGTCTCGTGTGGAAGAATTATCCCAGCCTTGGAATCTAGCCATGCCATTGCCTTTGCGGTGAAATTGGCTAAAGAACTTGGCCCAGACAAGTCCATGATTGTCTGCCTATCAGGTCGTGGGGACAAGGATGTGGTCCAAGTCAAAGACCGCTTGGAAGCAGATGTAGCAAAGAAGGGAGAAGCTCATGCCTAAGACACTAACAGAAAAATTGAACACTATTAAAGCAACTGGAAAGGGAATTTTTGTTCCCTATATCATGGCTGGAGACCACGAGAAAGGTTTGGATGGTCTCGCTGAAACAATCCGCTTTTTAGAAGATTTGGGTGTTTCAGCTATTGAAGTGGGCATTCCTTTTTCAGATCCTGTTGCAGATGGGCCTGTTATAGAAGAAGCAGGCTTACGCAGTCTAGCTCGCGGAACGTCTACTCAGGCTTTGGTTGAAACCTTGAAAACCATTGAAACAGAGATTCCACTGGTCATTATGACCTACTTCAATCCCCTCTTTCAGTACGGTGTTGAGAAGTTTGTCAAAGATTTGGCAGATACAGCGATTAAGGGTTTGATTATTCCAGACCTGCCTCATGAGCATGCCAACTTTGTAGAACCATTTTTGGCAGATACAGACATTGCTTTGATTCCTTTAGTAAGCTTGACCACAGGGATTGAGCGTCAGAAAGAGTTGATTGAAGGGGCAGAAGGATTCGTCTATGCAGTTGCCATCAATGGGGTGACAGGGAAGTCAGGCAATTATCGTGCAGACTTGGACAAGCACTTGGCACAACTTCATCAAGTGGCCGATATCCCAGTCTTGACAGGTTTTGGCGTATCTAGTCAAGCTGATGTAGAACGCTTCAATGCGGTGTCAGATGGCGTTATCGTCGGTTCAAAAATCGTAAAAGCTCTCCACCAAGGAGAGCCGATTGAGGACTTTATCAAACAAGCAGTAGCTTACCAAAAATAATCAAACAAGCAGCGAGTAAGAGGAAAGGCACGAAAGGCAGTCTTTCCTTTTTCTTTTGCAGGAGAAAGGCTAGAATTCCTGTTGCAGAAGCAAACTGAATCAAGATGAGTAACTCGGTTGCGCTAAAGACGAGAGCGCAAGAAGCCAGAAAGAGGAAATCCCCTGCACCCATACGGATATCGATAAAATGAGCTAGAATTCCTAGGACAAGGAAAAAGACCATGACCAGATTCCAGCCTGAGTAGACCATTAGAGGCAGATGGAAAGTTATCCAGACCAGTAAGGGATATTCCTGATGGCGAAAGTCGTAGATGCCCAAGGTCAAACCAGCAGTGATTAGGATGACTTGCCCCAAGGAAAGAAAACCCCAAGACCAAGATAGAAAGAGGAGTCCTAAGCCTAGTTCAAAGAGGGCATACCAGACAGGATAAGGAGCCTTGCAGTAGCGACAGCGAAAGCGATTGAAGACCTGCGAGAGAATCGGAATCAAATCTAAGGGACGCAAGCGAGTCTGACAGGAATCGCAGTGACTGGCTGGACTGATAATGGATTGCTCTGGAAAACGGTCAATGACCAAACCAAGAAAGGAAGCGAGAATGCTCCCGACAAGAAAAAAATAAAAATCAATCATACTTATCTATTCGTAAAAAATAGGAGAAGTAGTATAATGGAGAAACATAAACAAGATAGTGAGGTCAAGATGACAATTCGTTTTGAAGAAAATGTGAGCACAGAAAACGCTCAGCTCGTATGTCAATGGTCCAACTCCCTTGGCAAATCCTTTCAAGAGCAATGGATGGGAACAATGATTCCTTTTCCCTTGACAATTCAAGTCTTGCAAGACTTGGAAGGAGTTTTTTCTATCTTTGATGGACACGAGTTTGTGGGGCTTATCCAGAAAGTCAGACTAGAAGACAGTAATCTTCATATTGGAAGATTTTTTATCAACCCCCAGAAACAGGGGCAAGGCTTAGGTAGCCAGGCTTTAAGGAAATTTGTTAGTTTGGCCTTTGAAAATGGAGACATAGATAGTATTTCTCTAAATGTCTACGAGGCAAATCAAACAGCTTACAATCTTTACCAAAAAGAAGGATTTGAAATCGTTCAAATGGTTGAAGAACCTGTACGGAAATACATCATGAAAAAGTTTAGGTAGAAAGCAAAAAGCCTTGGTTCCCAAAGCTTTTTAATGTTATAAACTCATTAAAATAATCCCCAGTTAGATTTGGAATATTTTTTTATTCTGTGTCATATAAAAAAATAAATAAAATGAATGGCTATAGCTAGAGCTAAAATGGTTGTTATACTCACTACTATTATAGGATTAGAAGCAAAGATTAAAGAGAGAATAAAGGCAGCCAGATAGAGTGTCGCTTGGACACAGTAGTAACTTTTCGAATAGCGAAGATAGTGTTTGTTATAGGGCCCATTTACTAGGACAGCAGCTTGAAAGAGGCCAAATCCGATATAAGTGAAGCTGGTTGCAAAGAGACGATTAGCTTCAGGATTCAGAAGAAAACTCATCGAAACGGTCATCATAAGAAGTCCAATGAAAATAGGATAGTGACTGTAAATTAGAAATAGTCCCTTTTGATTAGATTTTTCATCAATAGCATGGTCGAATTGACCAAAATAAAACAAGAACAGAGAAATCATAATAATGAGATAAAGAACCGAATAAATCGAGAAATTCTCGATTGTAAAGAAGTTAGCTAGATTCGTAATCATCTCTCCAAACGTAATAATGACAAGAAGGGAGATGCGCTCGATTAAATGGGGGAGATTTACCTGGTAATGCTTATCTTTATTAAGCAAGATACTTGGCATAATAAAGATAAACAGAATACTAGCAAAGAAGATATAGACTCTAAGGTAAATAGGAAGAAGAGCTGCTAGATAGACTCCTAAACTTCCTAGACCTGTTATCCATAGAAAACCTTTGATACTTTCCCGTTCAACATCATCGGTTGATTTTCTAAAAAATTCAACCAAATATTGAAAAAATAAGGTAAGGGTTAATGTACCAATAGCCCAACAGAGATAATGAAAATATTGTTGCCAATCAGGTCCAATCATATTGGCTATAAAGAGTAAAAGTCCCATTTTGATAAACATGATTACCATGTTAAATAAAGAGTTCTTTCCATAGCGATTGGTATAATCGGTTTGAATCATCCAGGAATCGATGAGAACCAAAATAGCAATGAAAAAATCAAGGAAAGAATTCCAAGTCAAAATACCGTTATGAAGATGGTCAATTAAAGTAGTTACTTTTTGAAATTGCAAAAACAAAAAAACTAGGTCATAAAAAGTTCTGAAAATTCTACACGTTTATGTTTAATAAGAGTTGTCATCTTAAGACCTTTCTATTTTAGAAGTACAATTTATTATAACAGAAAAATGGTAATAAAAAAAAAGGGAGATGCTTAAATAACTTCATGTGACGCGAATGAACTGCGCCACAAAAAGTTAGGTTTTTTTCTGTCTAACTTTTTGGGGTGCAGTTCAGAAGGGGTGTTTTTTTCTATCGTTTTTTTAGTGCTAAGACTACACAAAAAAAGCCTTGATTCCAAGGCTTTTTCCTGTTGTATGTAGATGCCCCCCATGGATTTGGAGAGGACTATATCATCTTGAAAGTAATTAAAAAGTTGAAATATAAGTGATTTTTAGGTATTTTTCAATGTCATGATTTAAAAAAATGGGACAAAAAGTGGGGCAAAAAAACCATACAGATTCTAAACTGTATGGTTCTTTTTTTATCTAACCAAGAAAGGTTAAAACTTATTAAAACAAATGCAATCAACTGTTGAAAACTTTTTTTAGTCCGTGTAATATAAAAAAACAAGTAAAAAAAGTTGAACTATAGGGAATATTGTGTCATAATAGGTAATAGATGAATAATTAATAGATTGGAAATAATGCTTTCTTACCTTAACAAGTTGAATTGGTTATACATTTTTTTCGTCGCAATTGTGTCTATCTCTCGAGTTTAGCTAGTTTTTTTATAAGCTCTGGTTTCTAATCAATATAACAAATTTTAGAAGTGCATAAGACAAGATGGTGACATTACTACAGTCATTTCTAGTCACCATATGTTGCTGGCACAGGCTGTTTGTAGTGTTGGCTATTTACTAGTCAGTTTAATCGGAGTGTTTAATTTTTATTGTTGAAAGGTTTTTTTATATGGCAAAAATTCTATCTTTAGGTCTGACAGGTAAGAAATTACTTGCTCAGGGTTCTTGTTTGTTCTGCTAGGTCTCATCTTGATGGTCACGGGGACTTGGTTGCCAGTAAAGGTTATTCGACTGGTTCTGTTTTTTTAGCTTGGATAGCAACGGTCTTAGATTTAGTATTACGTATTTTTCAAAAAAAGCCAGTCAACGGACACCTTTGGGAGTTGCACTGGTTAAATTGTTAGTGCTGGGATATTTGCTTGGGTTCCAATCTTGCGACGGATGTGCCGATTTATGTTCTGGCTCTTGTGATTGGAGTTTATCAGATTTTTTTCATGCTAGTATTAACCTTGTCACCTATGTTCTCTACCGCAAAAACAAAATTCGACCTCGTTTTCGTCTCTTACTAGATGGACTCGTACTAGTTTTTTTCTTGGTGGGACTAGTCTTTTTGTCCTCTACAGGAAATTCTGTCTTTCAACTCTTTGTATTTAGGGGCTTATTTTTTTCCTTTATGGTCTGTCCAATATCCGTGATGGTTTCTTGTTTGAGGAGGAAATTGGGAAAAACCATCTCAAACGTCGCATGTAGAATGAGCTTACCTATTGTCCTAGCTGCTCTCATCCCTGCAAGAACTTTAGCAAAAAAATTAACAAATTTATGCTGGAAAATGCTGATGAGGAAGAAGATATCCATCTTGGAATAGTGAAGTCTGGTAAGACAGCAGAGCTAGAAATTTTTTTGTTCATACAGCTGAGACCTCCCTGTTTTCAGCTATTGGTCATGTGGATATCTGCTATCAAGGGCCGTGTTATTTCTTATGGCAACTATGATCCGTCTTCTGAGACCTTATTTGGCATGGTAGGAGATGGTGTCTTATATTTCTGTGATCGTGATAAGTACATTGACCTATGTAAACGTGAGAGTCAAAAAAACGCTTTTTTTGGTTATGGGAATAGATTTGACGCCTGAAATGGAAAAAGCAGTTCAGAAAAAAAGTTGGCTGAATTGAAACAACTGACGATTCCATGGGAGCCAAGTGCAGATAAAATCATGACAGGTGATGGTAAGGAAGACTACACCTACGCTTATAAAAATCAGACATGAGACAGATGGGGAACTTTATAAATTTATCAAATCTAAGTTTAAATCCTACTTTGTCTTATCTACAAACTGTGTGCTCTTGGCTGATACCATAGTCGGTCAGGCTGGCACCGATATCCTCTCACCCAAAGGATTTATCGCTCCAGGAACTTACCAAGCCTACCTTAATCGAGAGTTTGAAAAACCAAATAGTATAGTCGTATCTAAACATGTTTATTAAGGAGAATTTATGAACTTAGTAAAAAAATACACCCCGTTAATACTTTTTTTATAGGGCTGGTTGCTCTTGTAATTCTGAATGCATCGAGCTTTTATATCAGGAGCAACTCTCTCTTTGATGTAATATCAACCTTGATTTATGGTGCTGTTATTGCTTTTTGTGCTTAATGTTCCTATGAAAAAAATTGAACAGTACTTAGTTAAATTGAAGGTAAAGGCAGAGTTGCGTCGTCCGATTGCCATGGTACTTGTTTTTCCTAGCTCTTATCTTAATCGTGATTGCTCTTTTTGGTTTTTGGTGCTGCCAACCCTAGCCCAGACTATTAGTCAGCTGGGAACAGTCCTTTCAACAGTCCTTACTCAACTTGGGGAAATTGCTAGGCAGCTCGGAATTTGTAACCAAAGACATGTTGTCAACTATCGTATCAGGCATACAGGGACAATCTAGTTCTATTAGCCAAGCTTTGATAGGTTTTTTTATCAGGTCTGACTAGTAATATCGGCAATATTTTTTTCAAGTTTGATGAATGCCTTTTTGATTATAGTCTTCACCTTTTTATTTTTTTATCCAGTAAGGAACATTTGGCAGCGATGACGAGTCGACTTCTAAAAGTTTTTTTCTTCCAGAGAAGGTGGTGATAAAGTTGACTTACATTGGACAAGTAGCACTAGAGACTTATGACCAATTTTTTTGATGAGTCAGCTGATTGAAGCAGTTATCATAGGAGTTATGATAGCGGTTGGTTACAGCGTGTTTGGGATACCCTATGGAGTAATGACAGGTATCTTTGCAGGAGTGCTATCGTTCATTCCTTATGTAGGGCCTATGATTGCTTGTGTTGTGGGAGCGATTTTTTTATCTTCACAGTGAGTCCTACTCAAGCCTTACTTTCTCTTCTTCTATATCAAGTTATACAGCTGATTGAAGGAAACCTTATTTATCCTAGAGTTGTAGGTCAGTCTATTGGTTTGCCAGCTATTTTCACGCTTGCGGCTGCTAGTATTGGAGGCAATCTCTTTGGCTTACTTGGGATGATATTCTTTACACCGATATTTGCTGTTATCTATCGATTGGTTAAGGAATTTGTCGTTGCAAAAGGAAAAATCAGCTAGATTAAGAAAAAAACTAAATTTAATAAGATATACTGAGAAGAGAGTGAGAGATTCTCTTCTCTTTTATTTTTAAATACTTTTCTACAAAAAGCTATTAGACGTTAAAAAAAGCCTTGGTTTCAAGGCTTATTTCTGTTGATTTAGATGTGCCCCCTGCAGGGCTCGAACCTGCGCCCCATAGCTTAAGAGTCTACTGCTCTACCAACTGAGCTAAGGAGGCAACAGAAAAAGCTGAGAATGTAACTTCCCAGCTTTTTTGAATGCGATAGAAATAGCAACTAGACTATTTACGAAAGGCCTCAATAATGTAGGTGAAGCCAGTAACTAAAAATGCAAAAGGCAATGACATAAACGACAAAGACACCTGTAGCCACTGGATTGAACAGAATCACTAGACCTAGTAAAAATGTAAGCAAGGCTACCCACATGATATTGCTACCAATAATAGGGAAAATCAATCCTAGACGATTGCCTTTAAAGAAAGCAATAATGGCTTCTACAATTAACCAAATTCCTACAATGGTCGGAATGACGACCGGCAGGGTCACAAAGCCATAAGCCACGAGGTAAAGAGCTAAGAGAAGACTAACAAACCCTTGGAAAAGATAAACAGGTGAGCGAAGCTCTTTTTGGTGCAGAGAAATAGCCTAAAATAGCTGCTATAGAAGAAACCAGTAAACCAAATGCAATCCACCAGCTGTAAGCAACAAGATTAGCTACTGGGTTTGTAAATAGCAAAAAGTCCTAAAAAGGACAAAAAAACAACTCCTTTAAGGAACAACAATAAACGATTAGAAAATTTCATACCAATACCTCCGATATAGTATAGTTTGCTAATAAAAACTATTGTACTTATTTTTTATAGAAAATGTCAATAAAATAAATAAACAATTTGGAAGTTTCAGTCTGACTTACAAAAAAAGAAAAGGAGTTTTCACTCCTTTTTCACAGATTGAAGACAAAGTCCTTATAAAAGTGTCTTCTAAAGATTTTAACTTCAATCTGAAGCGAGGTTATCCTCGCTTTAGATTAACAGTTATCTGGGATACAGACACTGGTTCCCTAAGACGACTTTTTTAAAAAAATCTGAAACAGGCAATAAGTACAAGAGTTGATTCATTTGAAATATATGATAACGTACGAGATGATGTCTTTACTTTAGCTAAAGTTTTTAATGAGTATGATTCGCTCAATATTATATTTTTTTCCAATTATCTACTTATGGAGGTGAACAATTGATTCGAATTGATTTCAATCCTAATACTTTAAAAAGAATTTGGTGGAATGAAAGTATGGAGACAATTAATTTAATTAGTAACAAAGAATTAATTGAAATGGGCTATCGCCCTCATACAGCAAATGATATCATTCATCAGGCAAGAGAATTACTTGTCTCACGAGGCTATACATTTTATAATCGCAAACGTTTGATGGTTGTTCCCAAAAGTGTTGTAAATGAGATTCTAGGAACTGAGGTGGCGTAATATGGCAAGTGTTCGTTATCGAAAGCGAGGAGATAGTAATTTATGGACCTATGAAATTCGTAGCGAAGGGAAAACTGTTGTTCATAATAGCGGTTTTAAAACAAAAAAACTTGCAGAGTCAGAAGCTGAACCGATTCTGCAAGAACTTCGTTTAGGAAAAAGAATTTCTAGAGATATTTCTCTTGTAGATCTGTATCAAGAATGGCTTGAACTAAAAATTCTACCGAGTAGTAGGTCGGAAGAGACAAAGAAAAAATATCTTCTCCGTAAAAACACAATTGAAAGATTATTTGGAAATAAAAAAGTCACTCAAATTCGTGCGAGTGAATACCAAAGAATTATGAATAAGTATGGACAAACAGTTGGTAGAAATTTTCTTGGTAGATTGAATACTGGGATTCATCAGAGCATCCAAATGGCAATTGCAGACAAAGTTCTAATAGATGATTTTTACACAACATGTCGAGTTATTTTTCATCCAAAGAACAACAGATGACAGAAGAGAAATATTTACATACAGAAAAAGGACTATCTGGATTTACTTTTTAGCAGTAAAGAAAAATTTGATTACCAACGTTCAATTGTTCCTTATATTGTCTATTTTTCTATTAAAAAAACAGGCATGAGGTTTGGAGAGTTAATAGCGTTAACTTGGAATGAAGTTGACTTTGACAGAGGACTGCTAAAAAAACATATAGGAGGTTTAATACCCTTTCTCATAAATTTGTCCCTCCAAAAAATAAAACGTCTATTCGGATGGTACCGATAGACGAAGAATGTATTAAGATATTACAAGTCCTAAAAAAATTGAACAGGAGAAGGCTAATAAAGAGCTAGGAATCAAGAATAGGTATAAAAATGATTTTTTTCAGCATTATGGATATATTCACTTGGTACCAGATATTGCAAGTGTCAATAAAAGCTTTGAGTGTTCTTTTTAAATGAATTAGATATTTATCCAATTATCACGACAAAAGGAGCACGTCATACCTATGGAAGCTACCTCTGGCACAAAGGATTTGACCTTGGAGTTATTGCAAAAATTCTAGGGCATAGAGATATTTCAATGTTAGTAGAAGTATATGGACACACTTTAGAAGAAAAATTTTTGAAGAATTTAATCAAATTAGAGATGTTTGGAAAGATTGCTCATAAAAAAATGTGGGGCAAATGATGGGGCAAATCAGTTATAGACAAGCAAAAAAAGCCTTATAAATCAAGGCTTTTTTTCCTGTTGATTTAGATGCCCCCTGCATGCCTTGGATTTTTGTAGGGTAATTTTGCAAAGTTGATAGAACAGCATTTTTAGGCTTATTAAAGTGTAATAAAAATGTGATAAAAAGAGGTTGGAAAATAGAAAGAAGTCGGTCAAAAATCGGACAGAAGGTATTTCAGAGGAGAAATATCCTTTTTATGCCGAAGGAAAGTCCCTTTTTATGCCAGTCCTGTTTTAAAATCCTTTTTTATGCCATGAGAGAGTATAAAGTAAGGAAAAAAAGAAATATTCTCTTGTTGCTAGTTGTTAAGGGTCCCCAAATTATTGAGTTTTTGTTGTTCTTTTTGTATAAAATCTTTAAAGAACTCTTTAAAATCTTCTATAGATTGTGTTTGCTTACGATTCATAATATAAGTAAATGAAGAAGACATTTAAATGAGTTTAGTTTTTATAATTTGAATTGGGAAGTTAAAATTATTTTTAAGTAGACTGGCAGCAAAAAGTGAACCCTGTTTCATTGCTAATCGTTATTCCTTTTCCAAGCTATTACTTTTATTCTTCCATAAAAGTAATCAGTTCTTTTCTTAAAAAAACTATCTTTTATCGGAATCCCTTTATAAAACTGAAATTAATCTTATCCATTACAAGTGAAACAATATCTAATAAGATTATTTTCATTTGCCCATAAAAAAACATTGAACCTGTAGCCAATATTTCTTTAATCATAAGTTCCGCAGGATGTCCATATCTATTATTTACCCCTGCAGAATTAAGGAAAAATTTTACATTCTTAAAATCAGTCAATATATCTGAATTCCAATTATTAGATGCTCCATGATGAGGAACTAGAATGTTCTATCTTTTTCTGTAGCAAAAATGGTTACAAAAATGTTTATATTTCTTAGTTCGTTTATTTACTCTAAGAGAGATATCTCCTGTTAATATGGTTCCCACATTCGTATCACCGGTTAAGATGTGAAGTAGTGATTCACATAACACTAAATTTGAAATCATGGAAACATACATGGGCCACGGACAACTTAATGGCGAGTGATACAAACATAAACTAGCTTGATTTTGTGAAGAATTACGAAGATTACTAGGTACACTGACGTTATAGATATCCTTTAGGCTTTGTTTTACATTCTCTAAATGTTTAGATAATAATTCCTCCAAACTAAAAAGAAGCATTTTTGGTTTATAAGATTATCTATTCTATCCTTAATAGTACCAACTGATTTGTTCTTTTTTTAATAAAGTATTATAGAATTTAAACTTCCAAATCCCTTTTAAATCAATAGTAGATGAAACCTCCATTTCAGATACTCTAATATTACCAATCATATAAGTCTCGTCTATAGCCCTCTCTAACCTTAGTTCATTGAAATCATTTGGGATATTCTCTTCTTCAATGTGATTAGTACGAACCATGATTATATCGTCAATTTTATCCGAAAAATTTCCACCATTACCATAAATATATGCAAGGAACAATAAATAACTAGAAATGCCATCATAGTAAGGTATGAAAAATTTTTTTAATTTTTTTCACCTTATCAAGTAAATATGGCAAACCGTTGATATGATCCTCGTCAAAGTGAGAAATCACTAACATATCAATTTCTTTACTAGAATACTTTTAAATAATTATCAACTATGTTCGAGATAATTAACTTGTCCCCTCCGCAATCATAGATAAATTCAAATGAATTATCTTCTTTTCTAATACTTCCCGAATAAAATAATCCTTGTCCAACAGGCCATAACCTGAAATCCGAATATAATCTCATTATATTTCACCTTCTACTTCTTAAAATGTTTCTTTCTATCTTCCATAAAAGTAATTAGATTTTTTCTAAAAAAACTACTTTTTTTCAGTATCAGTTAATACTTCTGAATTTTTTTACGAAAGAGAATTTAAACATCCTCTAATTCTTTATTCACAATTTCTTCGTCAGAATTACAAAGCAAATAATAAACCGAATTTAAAATCTGGGCATTCAACCTTAGATTACGATTATTGAAATTTGAATAAAAAAGTGCACCAGACATCCAGAAGACTGACTATCAGATTACACTAAACTTTGTACCTTTATTGTAATCATACCACAGCGGAAATTGGAAATCAAACTAGTCGTTTGTCTTTACTATTCTTTTTGTAATGTTTCAATTGACTCCATCAAGTTTTTCAGGAATTCCTATAGCTCTTTACTGATGTATCTCAAGTCAGCAAAACAGTAGAATAGGGTATCTTCTCTAGTAATTTTTCTGCTGTCTTAATATCATGTATTGAGTCAGAGGTGACCAATTACTTAAACTTTAGCTCGATGATTTCTGAAAAGTAAGGCATCAGAGAGTATAGTAAGAACAATGAAAGAGGAGAAGAATCCTAGTTGGAATGGGAATAGCAATTGAAAACCTAGAGTTATTCGAAGAGTACCTCAAAATGAGAAGTGTATGGTTTTGCGGTGAAAAACGGGCAATTTCAAGCGTTAAATCTGTTTGATTTGCACCATATTGTATGTATAAGGTAATTTCTTTTATTACTACTAACGAACTCATTTTTTTAACAATTAAATTTGAGAGCAAAAATAAGTAGACATTTGTCTACTTATTTTGAAATATTCAATTAGCAAACATTAAGAACTTTTGTATAGCTACTTCCATCGTGATTTTTAACAATAATTAATTTTTGAGACAACTCATTCTTCATAGCTTCCACATGGCTAATGACACCGACCATTCGATTTTCTCCGATTTGTTCTAATACTGTAATGGCTTTGGCAAGGGCTTTCTCATCTAACGAATCAAACCCTTCGTCAATAAAGAGTGCATCAATTGCCGTACCATTACTAGTGTTTTGAACAATTTCTGAAAGGGAAAGAGCAATAGCTAAAGCAGCTATAAAAGTTTCTCCACCAGATAAAGTATTGACGGAACGTTCACTTCCAGTTAATTGATCATAAACATTGATGTTAAGACCATAGTGATCGCTTTTAACTCTTCCCTCCTCACTAAGAAGAAACAAATAACGATTGTCAGTTAAAGGTCCAATATAGTGAGTATTTGCATATACCATTATTTGTTGAAAGTACTGCCTAATTACATAATCTTCTAAGCCTAGTTTCCCTTTTCCGATTGTGTTTTTCCCCTTAACCACATCTAACAAGGCACTTAGTTCATCGTGAACCTTTTTCTTATTTTTATGTTTCTCTTGACTAGCTTTGACAGCAATATATGTCGCTTTGACATCTTCAAGGCTTTTCTTTAGCACTGACACCTCGGAAAGCAAGGAATCGTGATTTTTTTGACTTTCTTGTAGTTTTATTTCTAGCTTGTCTAGATTTGGTTTTTCCTTGTTCTTGGTTACCTTTTCGACTCTCTCAATCTGATTAAGTAATTCTCGCTTATAGGTCTCGTAAGCAGTCACTTGTTCTTGTATACGTGGTATGGCTTGATTATTAACCTCAATTAACCAGTCGTTGATTTGTAACATGTCTTTCGATACGGCACTTTCACTTTCTAGTTTTTGATTCAGGGATTCCTCCGACACTGTTATTTCTCGAGTCACTTTTTCCCATTTTCTATTTAAGGTATCTATTTGCCCTTTCAAAGATTGAATTGTAGTATTAATCAGATTATAGTCTGTATTACTTTCCTCCAAAGCTTCCTTATAAGCTGCAATATCTCTTCGAGCTGTCTCAAGCCACTCTTGGTAGATTTTTAATTTCTTGTAGATTTGGATGAGTTGCGCGTAGTTTATCAAGTTGTCCTTGAGACTGATTGAGTTTTGCTTTAGATTCCTTGCAACTAGTATTCAATTCAGAAACTTTTTTTCTTGAGCCCTGGATTAAATCAGTTTTAGATTTAGCTATAACTGTTTCTTCATTGTGAAATTTCTTTTTGTAGTTTTTAACATATTCTTTCAGATTCTTTATAAGATTCTTCCCTGAATTGATTCATAATTTTCTGCAAATTCAAAATTATACACACCAGCCACTTCATCTTGCAGTATTCGGTAATGAGTTTTAAGGTGCTCTTCTTTTTGTTCAATTTCCTTATTTAAAATAAAGCTTATTGGACATGATTTCTTTAAGTGTGGCTTCGTACTTAGAAATTTCAGATACTTGGTTTTGTTTTTCTTTTTGCAATGCTTCAACTAAATACATTAAGTTTTTCAGAGCATGCTCATCAGCTTTGTCTCTCCTCACCTCTGGATGTTTCAAGGAACCGCAGACCATGCAAGCCTGACCTTCTTTAAGTTCAGTTTGTAACTGAGCAATCATTAATTGACGACGAGAGGCTAACTTTCGAGTTAATTTAGCTTCTGTATCAGTTAGTTTCTTTTTTGTGTTTTCAAGGTGTTTTTCGCAATCTATCTGACGAATGTTCTCTTCTCTTAACTGATCTAGTTTTGCATCACGTTCCGCAAGGTCTCTTTCTAGATGTTCGTCAATAATTCTTTCCACTGATATCGATAAATTTTCAATATCCCGTAAATTATCTATAGAGATATGCGTTGATTCTAGCTTAGCCAATTTATTTTCAATCTCTTTGGTTTTTAAGAAATCGTTGATAATCCTCATCTACTTGTTTCCATTTCAATTCTTCTTCTTTAATGGTTTTTGACTAAATCTTGAAAATTCTGAGCATGGATTATTTCTTGTTCCCATTTATGAATATCTGCTTTTTGATTAATGATCTCTGATTGTTTCTCTAATTCATTACGGCGAGTTTCAAAGCTTCTCTAAACGTACTTCCGCATCATCTAGACTTTTTTTGTTTTTCCTTAACTTCTTTATGTAATTCCATTTCTTGGTTTTTATAATGATTAAGATTTTTGAACTTCACCTTGTAATCTTTGTGCAAATAGTAATTCTTGAAGATGCTCTATCCGTTCTTTTTGGTGCAGGGCCTCGTCCTCAATTTTTAAATTGTACTTTTCTTTAACCTGAGCCAACTCATGAAATGACTTGGCTAATTCTTGAACAGTTTGTTTTTTCTTGATTACATTTAGCAAGTTTTTTTCTTGGGTATCTGTTAGCAGCTCTTTCTGTTTTTAAATTACTTTCTCTTTCTTTTATAAAGGATTTTATTAAAGTAAATTTGTCATTTTCTGGTTCTTTGGCTAGAATAGCCAATTCTTCTTTAGTCCATACTTGACTAGTTAAATGCCATTCTAATATTGACTTGCTTTTGTTCTAACTCTTTTTTTGGCTTTTATTAAATCTCTCTACAAGACTTTTCCTAAAACTTTCGTAAATATTTGTTTTAAAAATTTCCTTTAGGATTTCCGTTTTGTCTTTATTGTTCGCCTTGAGAAAGCGACTAAATTCATTCTGAGGTAAAAGAATAATCTGCTTAAATTGATTTTCATCTAGCCCTAAAATGTTTTTAATCTCATTAGTGACCCTTGTAGATTTATTAGATAATTTTGCTATTTCCTTCCCTCTACTTTGTCAACAATAACTAAAAGATGCTTCATGGCTTTGCATCGTTGTTCCGCCACCACGTTTGAGTTTAGGGCGTTCCTGTCTTATGGTGCGGTTTACTCGATAAATATGATGTCCTTGTTGAAAATATAAGGTTACTTGAGTCAAGTCATCTTCAGGTCCTGCGAAACTGGAACGCATCTCTTCAACTTTTCGATCACTACTAGGATTGCCAAAAAGGGCTACAGTCATAGCATCAAAAAGTGTACTCTTACCTGCTCCAGTATCACCCCCAATAAGAAATAGTGGCGCAGAATCAAAATTTGTAAAATTAATAACTTCCTTACGGTAGGGGCCAAAATTTGTTAATTCTAATTGAATTGGTCTCATTGCTTACTCCTCTCAATATCTTCAAATATTTCCTTGATTATTTTTGATTGTTCATGCGACAGGGAGAGCCCACCTGTTACCATTTGATAGAATTCACTAACAACTTCTTCAGGAGATAAGAGTTCAAGATTTTCCGCACCTTTGTTTAGTGCACCCTTCACACTATCATTGTTGGTAAGAGTTGTAAAATATATTTCGACTATGTCTTGGCCATATATTTCTTCTAAACGTGCACGAATATTAACTCCTTCTAATTCTTTTCGGTTAGAAATATGAATTTCAAAAAGCGAACCACGCCTCATGACAAGGTTGATTTTTTTATAATAATCCTTTGATATCAAAGTTTCAAATGATTCTTTAAGAACTATAATAGGTTTTTTTACCTCAAGTGCATGAAATGTTTGATTTATTTGACCAGTAGGCTTGACTTCAACAACATAGACCCCTTTTTTCTCATTACGCTTAGCCTCCTTGACATTAAATGTGACGGGACTTCCTGAATACTTGATATATTCACTTGGACTGGCAAAACGAGTGTGAATGTGTCCCAGTGCAACATAATCAAAATCTTTAAACATATTACTTGATATAGTGTTTAGCCCTCCAACCTTATTACTTGTTTCGGATAACATCTGCTTGCGAAGTTCTTGACCTTCTTGATCCTCCTTTTTAGACACTGCAAAATGTGTTACAAGAACATGAGCTTTTTTGGGATTAAAATGTGCCTTGATATCTTCAATAATATACTTTAGGGCATCACCAATTCCTTGAATATCCTTTTCCTCGTCATCCTTATAGTAAATACGTGCATCAATGGGATCAATGAAAGGTAGCAAAAAAATCTGAGTATCCTCAAGTTCAATTGGTATAAAAGCTTCTTCAAGACGTGTTGCTAGATGGAGTCCTAGAGGTTCAAAAAATTCACGTCCAAATCGTATTCGCTCAGCACCATCATGATTTCCGCTAATAGCATAGACAGGAATTCCATGTTCCAAAACTAGTTGATATAAGATTTTATTGAAGAGTTTTATTGCATTTGTAGGTGGTACTGCACGATCATATAAATCTCCAGCAATAACGACGCCATCAACTTTCTCAGCTATTGCTAATTTAACAATCTGTTCAAAGGCCCATTCTTGCTCTTCTAATAGAGACCAACCATTAAGAGTTCGTCCTACATGCCAGTCAGATGTGTGTAAAAATTTCATTTAGTTCCTCCTTATAACGTATGATAATAAATGGGTATTGACGCTTAAATAAACATGGTTTAATTTTTTTCATCAAGTTTGTTTATTTCTTTTTTTAAGTTAGTGATTTGTAAAGGGAATCAATTAAATGTTTACGATATTTAAATATTCTGGTGTTTTTATTTTTCTGTACCCAAGTCAACACTGAAATAAAAATAATGATCTCTACCATCCTTCGTATTCTCTTTATTCAGCTTAAAATAATTCTTCTGATTTATAGCCATTGTCCTTAAAATGTCATCAATCATGAATGTTAAAGGGACATTCATTTTTGAATATTTTTGAAAATCTTCCTCAAAAATGTATGTATTCCTCTGAGAAATAATCTATCTGTAATTTATTCTCATAGAGTTCTTTTTCTACTCATAGACCACTTCCTCCAAGAGATGGATTTGTAAAATATCTTCAACTTGAATCAACCGATACCCATCATTTGTTTTGATGGATAATTCTTTGGTCGATAAATCTTTAATTTCGCCAATTAGAATCATTTTCTGAGTTTTGTATTTTACAGTAAATCTACCTTTTAGTTGTCCAACATAGAGCTGAGAAATATACAAAAGTTTCTGACACTTGCTTAAATCAGTTGATAAGTCAATTTGATTTCTTTCCGCACTTAATGATGTGGTATGTTCAGATAGGAAGAACCCCATCCATTTTTGCATACCTGGATCTTGATAATCTCGTGCTGATTGAAATGGTAAATAGGAACGATCAATCATTTTAATCCATCCAATCCTCCAGCAGAATGACCTCCTATCAGTTTACTTCTCGCAATACTTCTTGATGCTTTATCTAGAGAATTTGCTTTTAATAGGGAGGTGAAACCAAACTGATCTCTAATAGAATCGATAGCTGCTTGGAGCCTTTCTTCTTTTTCTATTTTATTTGTATCGTCAAATAACGAAATTAATCCAAAGGACTCATCAACGAATCCCGAATAATTGACGGCAACACTTCGGATTGCCCCCGAGGTGTATTTGTTATGAAATAGTTTTAAAACATGGTTTGTCAGTATATCTGTATTGTTAGTTGGTTCTATCTTCATTTGAGTATTAATAGAGTGTTTATTTTCGTGCTTAGAATATCCTAAGTGTATTGCAACTACAGTGGCTTTCTTTCCTGCTCGTCTTAGACGAATTGCGACTTGTTCCGCCATCTCTCGGAGAACAATTTCAATATCTCTTTGCTTTACATAGTCTCGAGGTAAAACCTGAGAATTTCCTAAGCCCTTTGATTTTGGTTTATAGGGATTATGAACATTACTTTCATCAATTCCATTAGCATGGAACCATAAGCGAAGTCCTGTTACTCCCAAACTCTGTTTTAACATGTCTGGGTTAGTATTGGCCAATTCTTTGATTGAATAAATACCTAAAGTATTTAAGCGTTTTTTCATTCTACTTCCAATGCCCCAAAAATCTGTCATATTTTGTATTGCCCAGACTTTCCTTTCGATATCTTCATATGACCAATTTGCTCGCATAGTAGGTGCTTTCTTTGCCTCATTATCTAAAGCTAGCTTTGCGAGAAGAGGATTCGCATTCGACATTCCTATAGTTGAATATATCCCTGTCTCTCTCCAAATATCCCTTTGAATTTTTGCGGAAACGGCATCTAGTTTATCTTTCTTAGAAATATTTTTTTGTCAGAAATAAAATAATTTAGAGAACTTGTAAGATCAATAAAAGCCTTCGTCAATGGAATAGGGATAAATATCATCCGGACTTCCATAGTTTTGAAAAATACGCTGAATCTCTAAATTTACTGCTATATATTCATCCATTCTAGGAGGGACAATGAATGTGACTTTCGCCCAATCTTCAATGTATCTAATATAGTCAGAAGTAGTTGGTAAACCTTGTTTCTTAGCATTATAATATGAAAATTTCCTAGTATGGATGTCAAATGGTAAATCATATGAGCGGCCAACATTAGATTTTCCAAAAACCTTTTTGAACATCGGAGAAGAAGCTAAAATCAGACCTTCTGAGTTATCGGCTCTACTCATGACACATAAAGATGTTTTGAGTGGATGCAAACCTCTTTCTACACATTCTACACTGGCATAAAAAGACTTCATATCAACAAACGCAATATCACTTTGGGGCTCTCTTGAATAATCAATATAGCCCATTTTTTATTCCTCTAATGGTACGAAGTTCCCAACAATGACCCCAACAACTCGCGGATCTTCTTCATAAGGAATGAAGATATCTTTATATTTCTGATTAATAGATACTAATCGTAAACCGTCTTCTTCTCGAAAAACACGCTTAATGTAAGTTTGACTGTTGCAAACTACTGCATAAACTGCCCCATCATAATCAAATCCTGTTTCACGTATCAGAGCAACGGATCCATTTTGATACTTAGGCTCCATGGAATCTCCAGATACCCAAGAAGCGAAGTCATGAGCGAATTCTTCATCAAAATAAACGGTATCATAATTAACATCGTCATAAATTGATGCTCCTATACCAGCAGACATCTTTTCATAGACATGGTATGCGTAGAGCTCTTTTTGATGCTTTGCACTTTGGATTTTTGGGTTTCTAACAAATCTTCAATATAGATTTTTGCTTTTTTTGTTGATTAGGTTTATTTAGTTTTTTATAAAGAGTAGCAATTTCTAATTCTGTAAAATAGCCCTCAGAAACTTCCAAAATTTTTCTCAAGTTTCTTTAAGTTATCCTAGGGAAGGTTTGATTTTTCCCTTTTTCCCAAGCAGAATAGGCGTTTGCTAACATTCAATTTTTTTGAGTATATCAACTTGACGAAGACCTAGTTTTAATCGCCTTTCTTTTTAATTTCTCTGGTTTGAACATATCCCTCCAAAAAGTCAATTATATAATTGACTTTATTATATAAAAAGAAATAATTGTCTATAGTTTAAAACAGAAAGCAATTATGGTCATTTGAGGGTGAAAAAGAGTGCATTTGAGGGTGAAAAAAATTTATTTTTTTGTAAAATATGCTACAATTTATTTATGGAAAAGATAAAATATAATTTTTACAAAGGAAGACATGATTTGGAGCATTCAAGATGTTGCTCAACATTTTTAAGTGGGACAAAACTGATAAAGAACTGAGACTACAGATCTGGCGGATGCGTTCTCGATTAAATATGCTGGAAGAAATTTTGGAAAGAAATGATTAGAGATAGGAGATGGAGTAAGGTAAAATAAAGCGTATGAGTTTTTTATTCATACATTTTATTTTGTCTATTTTATGATATAATGGCGATATCATCTCTTAACTTTCGTTGAGAAGCGAAAGGGGGTGGTATCAGTGAGTCAATTCCTAGAGCTCTTACTTGCTATCGCAGCAAACGTAATCGCGTATTTCATTTGCAAATGGCTAGATAGCAAGGACAATCGAGATGACTAGCCTAACTAACCCTGTTTAAACCGCAAGGAACATAAAAAAACACCCCATCTATTTGCAGTAGTTGGGGTGTTTGGGTGTGCAGTGAGCACAATTCCTAGTAGTCTTATTATACTATACATTCTATAAAAGTCAAGGGTATTTAGTTTGTATAGAGTGTATGGTATAATATTTATAGAATATATGGAGGCGGAATAATGGAAGAAAAAGAAGACAAAGTTATTAATAAAAAGTTCGCATGGATTCTTATAGGAACGATTGCTGCTTTATCTCTTGTAGTATACTTAGTAGGTATCAATTCTAACGGTGGTTCTAAAAGTTCAGGGAATAACCTAGATGGTACCTATTATGTTTATCATAGACATAACAATACAGTTATCGAAGATAACATCCTGAAAATTCAAGGAGAGACAGCTCTGTTTAAAGGTGCTTATGTAGTCAAGCATGGTGATGATGACAGTGGGGATAAGTGGCGTGTTGATACTAAAAGACAAGTGATTGTGGTACAACAGACTACTTCTCATGAATATCCTTATATTTTGAAAGGAGATCTTTTGACATTTAATAACGACTATTATGTTAAAGAAAACTCTGAAACTTATAAAAAAGCTGAAAAGATGTCTGAGCTAGCTTACGACACACAGTATTAAGAAAAAGTACTGAATGTACTGAACCCAAAAAGTTAGATTTTTTTCTGTCTAACTTTTTGGGGTTCAGTTCAGAATCAGTCTTTTTATTTTTGCAGGTCATAGAAGGCAAATTTAACTTTTCTGTTGACTTCTGTATCGGTTAGTTGCTTGCTGTTCCAAGCATACCATATTGTAAGTCCTTTATCATATTGTGACCAGGTCTTGAGATAAGGGAAAATTTTCTTTGCTTTCTGACAAAAAAGTTTATTTTTTAGTTCAGGCAGTAATTGATGAGTAATGAAACTTTCGCTTGTCAGAAGTTGTTGTAACTTATCAAAAGGTGTTAATTTTGCTTGTCTGTAATCTTTAATAAATTTGTCTTTCAAGGAGCTGAAGATAGATTGGATGTCATTTCGATTTTGGTTTGATTGATAGCTCCGTATAATAGAATCAATTTCGCTTGTATGCAGTGTAGTGTTGAACGATAGAATATCGTTTAGTCTTCTAAAGAGAGCGCTAGGTGATACATCAAGGCAATGGAAAATGTCTTGGAAACTCTTATTTTCATGTAAAATATTCCCTAAAAGAATGATATCCGGCATTAGGATAAAACTTGAAAAATAATCTGCTTCTATTTCTTGCAAGTTATTTTCGTTATTATCAGTAAATACTTTTCCGTCATGGTTTAAAAGGTAGTGCCCGAGTTCATGGCATTTGGTGAAATTTTGCCGATGTTGGTGGTGGCTGCTGTCATAGGTGATTAAATAAATCCCCTGATTATCAATGATAGAGAACCCAGATATAGTATTTCTTAGGTCATGTCCGATAACTAAAATATTATTGCTACTAATTTGAGATTCAAAAAAAGAATGATAAGTATAGCTGCTCGCCTTCATATCATTCAGTTTCATAAAAAGGGTATAGTAATTCTTTTGCTTTTTTTGGGTGACTTTTAAAAATAAGGATGTTTCATTAATTCCAGCCTGTTTTTATTATTTTTCCTCAATGAGCTTTTTGTCGTTCAATCAGCACTTCTTTTAAGACTTCTTCCAGATCCTTTTTGTCGTTCAGTTAGATTTTTTTGATGTCTTTCTATATAAAAATCTCGAACTCTGAGAGATTTATTTCATCTGATTTTTCTATTGTCGGTCTTACCTAACAGATAATCAATAGAAACGTTGAAAAAGTCCGCAAATTTTTTTAGCGTTTCTTCTCCAGGCTTTCTTTTACCACTTTCCCACTGCTGATAATTAGGTTGTTTAATTCCAAATTTTTTTCAGCTATTTGTTTTTTATGTAAGTCCTGCTTCTTTTCTTAGCTCCTTTAGCCGCTCTGGAAACATGAGATTACCTCTTTTTTAAAAAAATTTTTTTAAATTTTTTTCAAAAAAACTTGACAATATACTCTATTGAGTATATAATCAGAATATACTCAATAGAGTATAAAATAAATCTAGTCAAATCTTACTCAATGGTATGGTTTAGATAGAAAAGAATTGAGCAGTAGGGTTGACAGTATAGATTTAAGATAAGATTGTTCTTTGAAAATTAAATAAAAGTGCGTCAGACAGCCTAACCGACTAATCCAACACACTATAAAGTAGCAATTATAGTTTACAGGAAATTTGACGATTTGTCAAGTTTGTTTAAAAGGTAAAAAGCGAGGAGGCTGGAGCTGTTCTAGTTTCTGACGAATCTAGCACACACGCACCAGCTTTTGCCTTGTGAGCTGGCTTGGATGAATCACAAGGAACTGCTACCGAGAGGTGGAGGCACTATTTGGTGAAAACGTGGTGAGGCGGATAGCTGAGTAGAACTATATGCGGGCGGTGTGTGAGCTTACTTTGTAGGCTTGCTAATGGATAAGGTGAGAAAGAGGGTCTATTGATTCAGGGCTGAATTCGTGACTTATTCGTAGAGTAACTTTTGTAGTTTGACAAAAGTGAAAGACATGCGAAGATATGAGCATGTCCTAAACAGATATCATCTGTTTAGAGGAGTAGAAATAATGTAAAATGAATTTAATGTGGCAGCAGATTATCAAGATAGATAGTCTGCTTTTTCTATTCCTTTAAGCAGATGATAGGCAGTATAAGTCACAATATTTTATAAAAATACTGAAGGGCACATAGTTACTTTTGTTTATCAAAGTATTTTGCAATTGAGACAGGTTAGTTTAACGCCTGTCTTTTTTATTTCACAGAAATGAGGTGATAGAGATGATTAGGAAGTTATTACTGTTTATTGTGAGTGCGTTGGCTTTAACAGCTTCCCTTGCTGTTTTTGTCTTTCTTTTGATTGGATTTTTAATTGGAAAGGCAGTGAAAGGAATATGATTTTTTTATTCTTTCTTTGTTTGTTAAGGCGCTCACCTGTATTGGTATGGTATTGCTTACTTTTATTTTGCTTTATAGAATGATGAGAAAAAGGATAAGACTTGATAGACAGTTAGATTATGTTAGGAGAATTGTGAGTGTATTTTTTTAATGCTTTTTATTGTCTATGCTATTTCTTTTCGGATTGCTTCTTTGGTGGAGTTTTTTGTTTATTCCTTGCAATTAGATTTATAGAATGGGTTCTGAAATTCTGATGATGTATTTCGGTTGGAAAGGTGGTTGAAAAGGTGAGGGAAGATGAATTTTTTTAGTTATCTTTTTATTTTTCGCATTAGCTATTGAGTTCATTTGGATAGTTGTTTTCGTTTTGACGGATCCAGATTATATTAGAAATGTTTTTTGCCAGTTCATGCAGCTATTTAAGTAAAGGAGGATGAAATGGATTTATTTGAAGAAATAAAAAATGAGACTTTTGTAGCTTTGGTTGTAGATGGGGATGATCAAGTCCTAAAACTTTATGACAACTATGCAAACACTGAGTTTTCAGGAAGTGTGACAAAAACAGAAGACGGGTATGTGCTTAGACTACAAGATTCTTTCTTCGGAGTAAGTCGGATCTTCAAGACAGCTGACGCACGAAAAATTTATGATGAGCTCTGGCAGCTGGAAGCAGGCTTGAATAGAGTTCATGCAGCGATGCCAGACTATCTGATTTGTTTTGAGTAAAGAGAAAGGAAACTGGATGAGCAGGAATGAATCATAACAAAGTTGTTATTGTCTATTATCAATCGGGTTATCGTAGAATCTACGATAACTTTTTATTTTCTTTCAAAATTTATAAGAATAATAGGCTGATGTTAAAACGGCTCTGTAAAAGCAGCTTAGAGGCTTTAGAACGATTAAGCAAACAATCTATTGAAAGAGATAAAATCGTGACACAGTCTCTCATGCTGCCGTACAAAAGCCAGATTGAAAAGCAGTATCGAAAGCTGCAGAGAGGAGTTTAAAATGCGTTATTTTGAAAATCGATTTGAGGGAATATTGGAAAGGTTTAGATTTTCCCTGCGGATGTACCAGAGAGATCCAGCGCACTGTGAGCAGTGCTATCAGGAGAGCATGGGGGAGATGGATGCGATTTTTCACCGTCACGATAACCATGACGCTTTTTCTAAGCAGCTGATGAATTGTCGAAACAGCTATAAGCGTCAGCTGAAAAAGGAATATTTAGGAATCTAGGAATGAGGTGGATAGATGACATTGGCTCGTGCTCCCGCTGTTGCTTTTTAAGTAAAAGCAAATAGAACAAATAAAAGAAAGAAATGAGGAATACACATGGCAGATTTGCAAGTGCTCCCTGTGGGGCAAGAAGTGATTGGAAAGACAGGGCTCTTTGTCCTGCCAAACTTTACGGAACGACCAGCGACTACTTACAGTGACGCATACCGTGACTTTGAAGTCAGCGGAGATGTGCAAAATGGCGTCCGAATTCGGGTCTATGGCCTGGAAAACTCTGATATTCCCAAAGATAAGGGAATGCAGAAAATTGAGAGTCTGACTGGTCTTGTGATGACCGTTGGGTCCGTCCGCTCTCGTGGGAAGTCTAAAGACGAAATCGTCTTTGAAGCAAAGAAAATGAAATTGGCGAAATAAGGAGGCAACTATGACTTTTGTAGTAGAAAAATTTAATACCAGTATCGATCCTTACAATCTGGCAAACCTTGGCAAGCTGACCTTTGTTGGTTTCCGGGAGGCATTTGATATTTCCGAAGATGGGGAGCGTGAGGCTCATGCTACCCACATTGAGGTCTTCTCAGATAAGCTCAATGATGTTATTGGCCTGAAACTGCCGGATGGCTACCAACCCGAAGAAGTTCCTTTCATGTCTGAGATTGAGGTGATTGGCAAAGCCAGTCCCTTTATCTATAACTTTAACCGGACAGTCAACCAGCGAAATACAGACCCTTATGAAGTCCGCTCGTATGGTTTCGCCTTGCGGGTTGATGGCTTTAAGAAGGCAGCGGCTCCAAAACCAGACAAAGCACCGGAAAATAAAGGGTAAGACTGAATCAACCAGATTCGGTCTTTTTTAATTGGACTAGGAAGGAGAGGAAATGTCTGTTTTACACTCCATTTTCCGCTATAAGGGGGTGCGGATTCGGCCTTGGATGATGAAAATCCCCTTACTCTTGTATGGCCTCCTGCTGCTTCCTGTATGGCTGGCCTTGGGCTTCCTGCTCTACATTCGCAGAGAAGATGTTCAAGCTCTGAATCAAGCTTTACTGTTAATGGTGGGAGCCGGATGGTTGCTGAACTTTTTCTTAGCTGCTTTTCTCAATCGCTTCCTGGAGGAGCGGCTGCTTTTCTGGAAAAAACTATTTCGCATGAGTATCCTGGCTCGTTATCTTTATGAGCGGGGCTACTACTACGAGAAAAAGAAGAAAGAAGCGGGCAAGAAAAGGACTATCAAGTTCCCTAGAATTTACCTCAAGCAAGGCCGCTATGAGCTGGAGGTCATGCTGGAGCTGTCCGGCTCAAAGTTTCAAGACCAGTTTCTGAAACTAGGTGGAGACTTTGAAACAACTTTTTTCATGGATTATATTGAAGATAATTACGAAGAAAAATTTATCGTTTATAAATTGGCCTATTCTGCTTATCTGAACCGAATCCATGCGAGGGATGTAAAAGTTGTTAAAGGCAAAGGGCTAAAACTGTCTAAGTCTGTGTACTGGAACTATGTCGAAAATCCTAATTTGCTTCTTGCTGGGGGAATTGGTGGCGGGAAGACAGTCTTTCTCCGTTCTCTTTTGGTCGGAGCTGGAAAGGGAGGAGCGGCTTATCTGTGTGATCCAAAGCATGCCGATTTTGTTCCCTTAGCCCGACTAGAGGTCTTTAAAGACCGAGTCTTTTATACCAAAGAAGACATTGTCGCCATGTATGAGCGGTTTGAACAGATAATGGAGGCTCGCTATGCCTACATGAATCAACTCATGGAGGAGCGAGGCGAGAAAGAGTTGGGAAATTTTGAAAAATATGACCTAAAACCCGTTTTTCTGATTCATGATGAAGTGAATTCCTTCATGTCTTCTCTTGATGGGAATGCTTCTTATGGTTTGTGGGAACGGTATCGAAAGGCGGATGATAATGTGACACTAAAGGGCCGTCAGGCAGGCTGTTATATCATTAAAGCTTTCCAACGTCCTGGTTATGACGACTTACCGCTGAAAATCCGCTCTAATATGATGTTCCATGTCACAATGGGCCGCCTAGATGAATATGCTTATGCGGCTATGTTTGGGGAAGAAAACAAGAATAAGAATTTTCGTAATGTGTCCTATTTAGCAGGAAAGCGTGTCTATGGCCGAGGCTACTGTGCCAATTTTGGCGATCAGGCTCAAGAATTCTATGCTCCCTTGATTGACAAAGATTTCAATTTTTATGATCTCTTTGAGAAATATAAACGGATTGAAAATCCTTTTGATCCTCTGGAGGCAGGCAGCCCACACCAGCCCGCTTCACCTGTATCAGAGAATCAGATTTTAACCCGTAAAGAGGCTTTACAGGCTCTGCAGGAAGAATTTTCCAACCTGACAGACCGAAATATCCGAACGGTCTTTGACCTCTTGAAAGATGGATTCTATCCCTTTGAAAAGGGAGAGACCGGCAGTCCAGTCATCAAACAAAAAGACTTGGCGGCTTTTCGTCAGGTCTTTGAAGAGAGGAACGCTCGGACAAGTCTTATAAACAGATTGTTCAGGAACAATTTGGCTAGGGCGGACAAGCGAACAGCGCCAGCTTAAGCGGTGAGGCGCTGGGCGCTTCTGCCTAGATGAAAGCGGCCGGCCGTGAGGCGGGCTGCTTTCATGTAACCCCCTGTATGTTAATAAGGGGGTTACGGTGAATCACAAAATCATGAATGCCTTGAGACTCTAGCTTTCAAGGCGATTTTAAAAATTGCTGAAAGCCCTTCTTTCAGCGGTTTTTAAAGTCGAAAGACTGACAAATAAAAAAAGGAAGGTGAATCTATGCTGTATGAAAGGGATTGAAACAAAGGACATGGAGAGGCTGCGCCTCTACTTGGGTTTTTCCAAGAAAGAGTTTAGTCGGCTCTTAACTATTTCACCAGCGACCTATAACCGCTACTTGGGAAAAGACACGGTGTCTTTTAAAAAGGTTGGTCTGCCCCTACAGGAGTTGCTGTCGCTGAACTCAATATCTAGTGTCCGCTTAACTGGCCGAATTGACTATATCCGCTTCCGCTTTCGGACTTTGGATTGGTTAGGGGTGATAGATAAAGTCTTTGGACTGAAAAAGAAGCCCTTTATCCAGTATGACTTTGGTCGTTACGGCTATAGTATGCTTGAGAATTTCAATTTTATCAATGTCTATCACTCGGAGAAAGACGAGAACATGGGGACGTTGATTGAAATGACCGGGCGAGGTTGTCGGGAGTTCGAGTGGTACTTGAAAAATGAGCAAGGGGGCCGAACCTGGCAGGAGGTTGTAGAGGCAGCTCTGGCTTATGCCAAGAGGAAAACTCAGTCTCAGGAAGAGGCGGCCGATTTTCTCAAAATCACCCGTCTGGATGTTTCGTTGGATGAAGCCTATAACAAGGATGGGAACTATAACTTATACAAGCTCAAGGTAAAGAAAGAGCAGGGCTTGATTCAGTCTAAAATGCGCTCTTTCAAGTTCATTGATGGGGAAACGCAGAATCAAGCAGACGGCTGCTCAGTTTATTTTGGCTCTCGGCAGTCATCTGTTCTGTTGAACTTCTATGAAAAGGACTTTGAGCAGGCTCACCAGTCTAAGGTGTCGCTGGAAACCATTCGGGAGTTGTACGGCTATAAAAACCGTTATGAGGTCCGCATGTTCGGTGATAAATCTCATGATTTCCTCCTGGAGTGGTACTATCAGCGGGAGGATATGGCCAAAAAGGCGGTAGGTGTTATCAATGATAAGCTCCATGTCTATGCCAAAAAAAGGCAAGCGTCTGATTCTGGATCCAGACTGGTACAAGCTCATGGGGAGCCTAAAAGCCTGTCAGTTTGTGACGGCTCCTCAAGAGGTGGCTATAGCAGAAAAACAATACCGCTGGTATGAGCGGGTCGTAGCCGGGACCAGAAAGTTTTTGGAGGAAGTGGAGGCTGTGACGGGTTCGGGTCGACTAGCAGAGATAGAAGAATATGCGGAAATTCCAGAAAAACGATTGAAAGAATTGGAATGGCTACAAAAAGGAAGCAAGGAGGCAGCAGTTTGAAAAAGATTGAAAGAATTACCCCAGATTCAATGGCAGTTGTAGACCGTGAACGTTTATTTGTTCAAGTGGAGGGAAAAGCAGATTTAGTTTTTGCCAGTCAGTATTTTCCTACTTATCAGGGGTTTTACCGCTTATTGCAGATTCCCGTTATTCCGTCCGAGGCCCAACCTCGTTTTCTGCGGGACTGTTCGATTGATTGGGACCGGATGCCGGAGGAAATCACCGCTTTAATAGAAACTTGTAAGCAGAGGAGGGGAGATGGCAAATCTTAGTCTGTTATTGAAAAGCCAGTTGCAGGAGAAGGAAGACTTGGCTGTTGTTATCAAAAAACTGGTTCACTTGATTCCAGCTCGTTCCTTTTACTATCCAGAAGTGCGCCATCATCCAACCTACCGAGATTACCAAATGGACATCCAGTGCCTTGTTCAGGACGTGAGAAAGTACAAGCGCCCCTCTGATAAGGAAATGCTTGGCTCGCTGATCCAGCAGTATGAGGAAGAATTAAGAAACTTAGTAAAGAATAAGCGCCACTGGCTGGAAGAAAATTTGTTGCGGCTGGAGAAAGACCAGCAGATTCAAGATATTTGTTCTTTGCGGCTAAATACCATAAAGAGAAGTTTTTATTGGAAACTAAGACAAGGAGGTAGGCCATGCTTTATAGATTTTGGGAATCGCCTGGTATGGTGGAATGGGTAGGCATAACCTTTCCAGATAAACTGATACAAGAAAAATCTAAGCGCTTATTCTGTAAGCGAGCAGGACAAAGAAAGTCCCGTCCTCCTCCTGCCGTCTACATCACCGAATACCAGAGAACTTGAAAGAAATGAGGAAAAACAGATGGCACAAACACGAAACGAAGCAGATAAGAAAGTCTTGGCTCTTGTGAAAGAGGCAGGGGAATTGCTGGTCAATCATAAATATGATGAAGTCTGGCCAGTGATGGGACAATTAAATGGTTTGTTCAAGAAGAAAGACGATTTAACCTTGCCGGGCTACATGGTTGAAGTTTTGGAAAAGTATATCAGGGACTACTACCATCAAAATGGTATTGTGACCCAAGCTCATAAAGCTATGACCGCTATTGGCGGAAAACTGTCTCAGGTGGAATAAGCGAGAGGCAAATGCCTCTCTTTTTTTGTTTTGAAGGAGACCAGAATGACACAACATGCAATGATTACCAATTCCCGGACCGGTCAAAAGGCTAAGTTTTCTTTGCCCTTTCCGATTTGTCAATTAAGCAAAATTGGAGTAGATGAAAACTTTGAAGGAGAGCTCTATGTAGATGGAGATGATGATACTTTCGGTTTTGGGGTAGACGGTTATCTGACGGTTGAAGAGTTGCGGGAGTATCTTAAAGACTACGAAAATCGTCAAAATCCTTATCATTTTGATTATATGATGTTAAGCCGCTTGCAGCAGGACTGTAATTATTTTCTAGGCTATGGCAATCGCTATGAGGGGCATCTCTGGGCTGGTAATGTTGCTGGCCAAATTACAGAGATGAAACGCATTTGGAGAAAGTTCCCTGAAGATAGTAAGCCAGAATGGCTGACTTGGGAGGGTATCTTAGACTATGAAAGGAGGATGACAGAGCACTCATGATTGCGACGATAAGAGTTCGAGCAGACGGATCCAGCTCTGAACTTTGTCAGTTAGACCTGATGAAGTTTAGTATTGAGGGGGTTCGTCAGAGGATGGAAGAAAAAGGGATTCAGGAGGAAAATGTTTTTGTTTCGGGTTTCTCTGATTGGGAAGTGGATATAGTTATGTCTCTTCAGGAAGCTTATATTCTAAAACAGAAGATTGCGAATCGGTATGAAGGAGATGACTACTTAGTCCAGTATTTATTCAAAGCTCATAAGTCCTTTATCTTTGTGATGGCTCATAACTTTGAATTTGTGAGCAAAGACGAAGTTGAGCTTATGCAGCATCTGTTAAAAGAGGTTGAAATGGATAGGGTAGTCATGTTCTTTTACCAAGCCAACAACTGGACGGCTGCTATCCAAACCTATATCAGTGAGGGGGGTTGTGCTGAACACTCCCAGAGGTTTCTATGTGGAGGTTTGAAATATGAACATTTATACCATTCAACATGACCGGATAAAAGAAGAAAATCCGTACAGTGTTTGGCTGAGAGATGAATTGATTGAAGATGATTTATCGTTCGGAGAGGCCTTGTATTGGACTTTTCGAGAATTGCAGAAATGGGTTCAATTCGGTTATCTCACTCAAGAGCAGGCAGATGCTATACGGGGAGATGTTCAGGCTTATAATGAATTCGTTTCTCGCGTATCTGAAGTATAGCAGAATAAACAATGTAAAGGAGAAAAATATTGGATGTAAAACAATGGCTTTCTGACTTAAGACAGAGAGCACGACAAGTGAAGTTTCCAAAGCCAAGAAAAACAAATGTGGAAGTAAAATCGCGAAAAATTAGCCAAAAGGCCGCTAATCGAATACTGATGGGATTTGTAGTGGGAATTGTGGGATTGTCTGTTTTAACGATTGTTTCCAATGCTATTCGGACCATGGGAACAAAGCCAATTATCCAGCAAGTTCAAGAAAAAAATCCCAGAATCTATTCTAACCAAATCAGTCTATTTATGACTGATTTTTTGAATCTCTACTTTTCAGAGAATAATGCGGAAAATCGGCTTGCTTTGACGAAGTTTTATGCTGCAGGACTGGATGAGAAGTCTAGTGAAATGGCTAACGCAGACAGTCGTCTAACAAATGCAACTTTGTTTGAGGTCACGGAAAATCTTGCTACTTACCGGGTAGAGTATGAGGTTAAAGTCGGGGAAGAATGGCAAAAAAACGTTGGCTTGATTTCCATTCCCTATGGTGTGAAAGATGGTCGCTTTTATGTGTCCGATTTACCATATTTTACCAATGAGGCTTCTTATGTGGCAAGAGGTGTGAAATCGGGTTTGCGGCTGAAAGACCAGCAGGATGACAAGAAAGAATTTGAGAAAGCTAAACAATATGTGGAGGCCTTTTTCAAAGCTTATACTAGTGGGGATAAAACCCAGATGTCGCCTTTCTCTAAGGAAATTCAGCCAGTTCAAGGCTATCTGCTGAAAAGCATGGATTATGTATATTTTATCCAAGATGATAAGGATGAAACAAAACTGGTTGCTGTTGTGCAAGTGACAATGACGGACGCCTTTGAATTGGCACATCAGGAAAACTTTGTTGTGTCTTTGAAAGCAGATAAAGAAACGGATTCTTATCGAGTTCAGAGTATAGAGCATGGGATTGCTGAAAAGTATCGAAAACAAATTAAATAAGGAGTATAACTACATGAAAACACCAATTCAATATATGTTGACAGAGTATGGAGCGTGGCTTGCTATAGGGATTGCCGTGGGGGTTGCAATTGTTATCTTTTTTACTTCACGTTCAGCGGGGAAAATCCTTGGAGTTATCGTAACTGGATTGGCTATTTCTTTCTGTTGCTTAAACTCGGAATTAGTATTAACGAAAGTTAGCCAATTCTTCCAATTCGTGTTCAATCTGTGGACACCGGGAGGTTAGAGTATGGCCGAGGAAAAGAAAGATAAACGAGTTTATCACTACAGATCTGCTTTTATGCAGCCGACCTGGATTCAGAAAATTTCTGATAAATATTCTCTTCCTAATGCCGTTAAATTGGCTACCTTTGGCTGGACTGCTTTTTTATTTTTGCTTTACTATTGGTTGATAACAGAAATTGTCATGAAGATTATTCCCATTCCTTTGCTTTTTTGGCTAGGAGTTGGGGTAATGCCCCTGTGGTTGCTAGGAATTCTGATGGCTGATTTTACGATTGAGCAGCAGGGAGTTTATCGATTTTTAAAGGATTATATTTGCTTTTACTGGAGTTACGGTAGGAAACGAAAAAAACAAGTGATTAATGATGGTTTGCTTTACTACAAGCCATCATGTATTTTAAGGAAAGAGGGGAAGAAAAAAAGTGAAATTAGATAATCAAATTGTGGACATTGTAGACAACCTGATTTTGAAAAAAGATGGCTCGGTTTTTGCGCTTTATGAAGTAGAGACAGAGGTGATGAATCCGGTTGCTTTTACGAAAAAAGAGCAATTTAAAGTGACTGTAGAAAGCTGGTTAGGTGATATAAAGCCCTACGGTGATTTTGATATTGCTATGCTGCCGTTTCCAAAGGACTTGCTTGGAAAATTTCGGGAACTGTCTGAAAGGTTTGCGGAGGACACAGAGGAGATGGCTTTCTCAGTCCTTGAAAAGTCCTATAACTACTTGATGAATCAGGGAACTATGCGATTATCACTATTTCATTTCACTGCCTCTAAAAATCTTTCAATATCTCTGTGGACTTGAAAGAGGTAATCCAGGATTCCATTAATCATACAGCTGAAAAAAATTAGCAGAGGGATTTGGATTTCAAAAAGATGTCCTGGAGGGTGGGAAAAAGAAGTATGAGCGCCAGCGAGAAAAACTGGAGGAAGACCTGTCTCTGTTAGATTGTCGCCGACTGACGACCAGAGAGACAATTTTTGTCAATCGTTATTCCTACCTGCATTCTTTGAATGTGGATCAGGAATATGAAATCAATCTGGTTGAGAACTGGATGGACAATTTGGGGGATAAGACGATTGATTTTGAAAAAATCAATGCCTTGGAACTACTCAATGAAGAAGGTCCGCAGTATGTGGCGTTTCTTCCGGTAGCCTATAAGCCAGAAAATGCAAGCTATCTGCATTTGATTGAACGGGTACAGTCTTTAGGCTTTCCGGTGGAGGTCTGGACTAAGTCAAAGTTTGCCAGAGTCAAAGGCCTGCCTTTTAATAATGTTCGAACCAAGGCTAGGAATACCCGGTTGAAACTCAGAGGGGCTCAGACAGAATCCCTAGAAGCAGACAGCGTCCAAAAAAAGTCTGTGGCCCAAAGTAAATATCTTGTGGAAGATATTGAACAGAAAATAGATGAAGGAACTCCTATCCTCAACTATTTGCAGACCATGGTTGTATCAGATGCTGATCCGCAAGTACTTAAACAAAAAATTAATCTCCTGATGGAGAAGATGAAAGGGGATAAAGTTAGCCTTTCACGTGCTACTCCCTATCAGCTCTACCTGTTTGCTAAAAATCGTTTTGGTGAAACATTAGAACTGGAAGATAAAAACTTTATCCAAACATCAGAGGTGGCTGCTTTTGCAGAAGACCTCTTTTTTGTCAGTCAAAAGGTCGGTCAGGAAGTTGGTTTTTATTTTGGGATGATTGATAACCAGATTTTAAGCTGGAATTCAAGATTTGAGAAAGCCTTGGCAGCCAGTGATAAACCAGTTTTGGTCGATATTCTACAAGCTAATGAAAAGGTGGAAGGAAAGAATACAGACAATCCTCATATTTCTGTAACTGGTGATACAGGGATTGGTAAAACTTTTGCGATTTCTAAAATCTTTTTCTATGCAAGTCTTTTGAACTGCCAGACGCTTTACATTGACCCCAAAATGGAGAAGCGATATTGGTACAATAAACTTCTCTGTGAACTGGAAGAAAAGAATAGTTGTCCAGAGTTACAGGATTATATCCGCAGTATCCATTTTGTTACTTTGGACTATACAAAGCCTGAAAATCATGGTGTATTGGATCCGCTGGTCTTTTTGAGCGGTGAGCAAGCAAAAGATTTAATTCTCTCCATGATTAATGAATTTATGCCCCTGGACGGCAAGGATAAGTTTGAAACGGAACTATCCAAGATGATTCGAATTTATGCGACCAAACGAGCCAATGGAGAAAAAGTCGGAACTCTATCTGTTATTCAGGAACTGATGAAGTCAGAATTTGATAAGGTCCGGGAGACAGCTGAAAACTTATTAGAAAAAGTGACAGCTTCTGTTTTGAGTCTAGTCTTTTCAGATGGAACCAATCCTGCTGTTGATTTGACTGCTCGCAATACCATTCTTGAAATTGCCTACCTGGATTTGCCAGCAGATGAACACGCAGAACTAACCCTTCAAAATAGGAAAGCTATGGCAGTGATGTATGCTTTGGGCGACTACTGTTTGAAATTCGGTGAGCAGGACTATGGCACAAAAACTGTTATCGGCCAGGATGAGGCTTGGGTCCTTAGTGTTACAGCTTCTGGTCGTGGCCTACAGGACCGTATTAAGCGGATGGGCCGTTCTCAAAACTGCTTCTTCGTCTTTACCTCCCAGCTGCCAGAGGATTCTAATCGGTCGGATGGAGAAGCTTCTGCTTTTGGTACTTATCTGTGTTTCCATAATGATGCAGAAGGTTCTGCAGAGAAGGTTCTCCGTCGTTTGAAGGTGGAAGTGACAGATGACAGCAAGGCCTGGTTTGATAACATGACAAAAGGCCAGTGTCTTATGAAAGACACTTCTGGCCGTGTGGAGCGAATCACAGTAGATGGGCTGTACTTCCCAGAAATGAGTAAACTGTTTGAGACGGTTCGCAAACAAGAAACAAAAGGAAGGTACTTAATGTTGAAATTTCTGAAACGGTTGATTTTGCTCAGTTTATTTCTATTTAGTTGGCTGCCGGTTGCTGTTGTAGCAGATTCAACAGTTCCTCAGCCGGGAGCCAATGGTTACAATACAAATCCCCCAGCCCCTAGTGTAAACACTGGGGCACCTCAACCAGGAGCCAATGGTTATAATACAGCTGCTAACACAAATCAGGATCTCTCTCCAAAAGAGAGTTCTGGTTATACTCCTCCTAATGTTCAAGAAGCAAAATCTAGGGAAGCACAGTATAAAAAAGAAAAACAGGATAAGAAAAAGAAAGACGAGAAGAAACTTTCTAAAGATAAAGAATATCAGTCCATTGAGGAGAAGGCTAAGAAAGTTGATGCAGTTTTAGAAAAGGAAAGTCCAACAACAAAAGAATTGAAGCAGGCTGGTAAAGATGCTCAGGAAATCAATCAGTATGTTCAGGAACACCAATCTGAGGAAAATACGCAACAGATTCAGGGGTTGAAAACAACTCAGAATAACTACAATGAGCAAGCAACTGCTAAATTGGAAGAGGCTAAGAATCGAGAGGAAGTGCAGGCCTACCTACAAAAGGCAAGAGAAAGTCAGAATCCGGGAGATATGTCTAAATTGACTTCTTATATTTATGTGGAGGGTGGCTTCTTCAATGCGGATGATATTTGGCCCAAGGCTGTTAATGCCATCAGTCAGGGGGATTTTTTTCTTGACCAAGGCTATTTACTGCCTAACGATTATTGTACTGGAGCAGGTCTTCTCGGCCAATACGTATAGGGAGTTGGATAAGGTGGTGAATTTTTCGGCTAACTTCTTTAATACCTTTATGGTAGAGTTCCGCTATTTGGTTTATGGAGTGGCTGTAATGTGGGGAATCATGGAATTTTTCAAGACCAGAAAATTCCCTATTCGAGCCTTTCGCTTTATCTTGGTTTGGTTCTTTGCCCTCTTCCTCTATCAACAGAACGGTTTACCTCTGAACTATGGGAATAGTCAGGTGACAGCCACTTATAACCTTTCTAAGATTGTCAAAGCCGTAGACGGCATGGGTCAGGACATCACTCGGATAGCGATTCAAGGCTTTGATCAGCTGGATGATAGTGAGGCAAGTAAGAGCATTCAGGGAAAATCTGGTGATAATCTAACAAAGATTAAGGAAGCAATTTTCGACCAGTTGGTCTATCGTCCTTTCCTAGCGATGAACTTCAAAGCCGATAATTTAAAAGACCAAGAGATTACCAATATTTCGGAAGATAAGGTAACAGACTTATTTACGACTAAAGGCGAGCAAGAGGGTGAAAATGGGGTTAAAAAATTTGCAGAAGATAATAAAGATATTGAACAATTATCTTTTGATGCTATGGGGATTAAGTTTTTCACGGCTCTAGCTTCTCTCGTGAAGGCGGTTGTGGTAGGTTTTGCCTTAATTGTGATTGGGTTGATTTCCTTTGTTTTCCGTTACTTGGCGATTTTCCTTCTCGTTTTCCTGGTGCTCCTGCTCTTTATCGCCATGATTCCAAGCTGTGAGCAGGTCTTAAGCAATGCGGGGAAGAAACTCTTTCAGTTTGTGCTTGTGGGCTCACTCGGTCTATTCTTTATCCGGGCCTTCCTCTTTGTTAATAGTTTGATTGAGGGAGTATCTGGCGGAATGACCAAGGTGTACTTTTGGGTGGCGATTATCCAAGGCTTAGTCTGGATTATTATCTTTAAACTGCGCTATCTCTTAGGCAATCTTTTTGTCAGAGGAACTCTGTCTGCCAAAGAGCTGGCTCAGAAAGCTCAATCTGGCTTTGAGAGCTTTTCTATACCACATATGTTAGGAAAGAATGGCCAATTATTTCCTACTCGGATGTTGCAACGGGGAGGAGCGGGTGCAGCAACCGCAAAATCTATTCCCGCGGCTCGGTTAGCTATGGCTGGAAAATCTATTAGGACACTATTGAAAGCAGGTAAAAACGGAACTGTTGGTCTTTATGACCGCTTGCGCTATGGAGCAGGGCCGAGTCTGGATAAGGAAGCAGCTCAACAGTCCAGAGAAGACTTTAAAGAACGCCTAAAGGATAGCAAAGACAACCTTAGCCATTTCTTTACGATACCAAAAGCAGAGCGCCTACGTTCTAAAATCCATGATTTGGCTGGGGACACAGGTACGCCAGTTCAGCAGAGCTTTGAAAAGCGGGAAAGCCGTCGCCTGGAGCGCTTGGAACGCAAGGAGAAACGCCAGGCGGAAGCGGAAGAATTTGAACGGTTCCGGGAAGAAAAACAAAAAGGAACCAAACCTTCATTCCAAAACATCTTGAAAAATCGCTTAGCTGTAAGAGGCTTGAAAAGAGAATTTCGAAAGGAGCGATTGAAAGATATGAATCCAGCTGATGATTTGTTTAGAAAGGGGAACAATTAAGCAATGAAAGCACTCAAACGAGGACTGATTGGAGCGGGAACTCTGTCGGCTCTTTTTCTTTCTTTCATGTTGCTAGTAATGGTGGGAGGAGGTACAGTTTCGTCTAAGACTTATTCAGCTACCTCTGGGGGAATTTCAATTTCTGCTGCAAGTTTTACACAGAAATTTACAGAAAAGACGGGTCACCAGTTGAGTGAGGAAAAGGCTCAGACCGCTCTTGACTTTGCAAGCCGGTTGATGAATCAGCACCACTTCACCCTCCAGGGAGCAAGCGGCAGCCTAGCGGTAGCCTATCGGGAATGCGGCTTTGATTACAAGGCGGTGAATCCTAGTGGAGGCGTTGCTGGTTTCTATCAGTGGTCTGGGTGGAGTTCTACTATTAATGGCGACCGCTGGGCTCAGGCTAAGGAAAAAAAGCTAGAGAAAAATATCCAACTAGATCTTATGAGTACAGAGTTGACCAGCTCCTATGCTCAGGTAACTGAGAAAGTAGCTTCCAGTATGGATCCAAAACAGGCAGCTCGCGATTGGTCTCAGTATTATGAAGGGGTGGCTATTAGCGATTCTCAAACCAAAGTCAGTGATATTGAGCAATGGGCAGAGATTATCTATGATATTCTGAAAGACGGCCAGGCGACCTTTAATCAGGATAATAACACAGGAGCAAGTTTAACTGCTATCCCAGAGGGCTGGGGGCATATCAGCCAGTATGATGGTCATGCCTACGAGGGTAGCAACTCTTACCCAGCTGGTCAGTGTACTTGGTATGTATATAATCGAGCCAAACAGCTTGGCATTCAGTTTGATTCCTATATGGGGGACGGTGGTCAGTGGGCGCAGAAAGCTGGCTATAGTGTTAGTCATACGCCCAAGAAACATACGGCAGTCTCCTTTGTACAAGGGCAGGCAGGTTCTGACCCAACCTATGGTCATGTAGCTTTCTGTGAGGAAGTTAAGAGTGATGGCTCTATCTTGATTTCAGAAATGAATGTAATTGGCGTACCAGCAATGACTGTAGCCTATAGGGTGATTGATACCAATACAGCCAAACAGCTCTGGTATGTGGATGGACATTAATTTTTTTCGGACAGGGAACAACAGAGTTATGGTATAATTAGTTATATCAATTTTTGGAGGTGGATTATGGAAAATGATGTGATTCAAAAAGTTAAGATTGGCAATCTTGATTTCGAAAATCCTTTTTTTGATTCTCTAAGGGATGATTACCCTGGATTTAATTCTTGGCTTAGTAGAAAAAGTGGAGAAGACGCCTATGTTTTGGTGGATAACAATCAATTATTAGGATTTTTATATCTTAAAGATGAAGAGGAGGCTGATGATAGCATTACTCCTTCTTTTGATATGCGACGCCGTTTAAAAAAATTGGAACCTTTAAAATTGATTCTCATGGCACTGTTCTTGGACAGCGTTTCTTAAGCATTATCTTAAGAAAAAAATGTTGAATGATGGTCATGATTTTACTTATGTTACTTTGTTTCCTAAACAGACAGGTTTAATTAATCTTTTTTGAGAAATTTGGTTTTTCGTCAATGGGGAACCAAGAATAATGGGAGTCAGTTTATTATAAAAATCTGACGGTCTTTAATAATATCTACAAAGATTTTTCCAAGAATTAACCTGAACACAGATTCTCGGAAGCATTTACTAGGAATTTGGCCTGATTTTCATACAAAATTATTTCCATATTCTAGATTAAATACAGAGCGAGAGCACATTGTTGAAGACCTATCATTTACAAATACGAGTGAAAAAAAATTTACTTATGTAATATGCGGGCTGTTTTTGAATATGTTGCCAGGAGATTTAGTAACTATTTATCGAACAAAGGATAATAATTGGGCAGAATATTCTTCAGTTGTGACTTCGATTTGTACGGTTGTGGAAGTGATGGATATATCTGATTTCGAGTCATTGAATGATTTTTCTTAAATATTGTGAGAAAGGTTCTATCTTTACGCAAAGAGAATTATCTTCTTTTTGGGAAAAATAAACGATATCCATACATTATTAAGATGTTGTATAACGCTCCTCTGCAAAAAAACGGATTATTAGAAAAGAATTGATTGATCAGGTCGGATTGAATAGAGATGATTACTTTGGTTATTTGGCTTTAACAGATAATCAATTTTACAAAATTTTTAAGAATGGGTGGAATAAATGAAAGCTTTTATTATCAATTAAGCCAGAGTTTGTAGAAGAAATTATAGAAGGGAGGAAAAAGTTCGAGTATCGGAAAAAAAGGTTTTTTAAGCGTCCAGATGTTTCTTCAATCGTAGTTTATGCAACGAAGCCATACGGTAAAAGTAGTTGGAGAATTTGAAATCGAAACTATTTTTAGAAGAGAATATTGATAAATTATGGAATGATACCAAACATCTATCTGGTATTTCTGAGGAATTTTTTTCTATGAGTACTTTAAAGATAGGGATAGTGGTTTTGCTATTCAGATTAAAATGTTTAAAAGAGTACAAAAACATCTTGATTTATCAGAATTTGATTCCACAATAAAAGCGGCGCCTCAATCTTTTTTTGTTATATAGGGAGGTATTAGTTTGAAATATATTTTATTAGTGGGCGTTCATGGGGTTGGTAAAACCACTTTGTTAGAGAATCTGAAAAAGGATGTGCAATTTGTTGCTTTATCAATCAGTGATTTAATTCGTCAAGCAGGAAATAAAATACAGTCATCTGATAAGTTCACAAAAAATATTGCTAACAATCAAGAACTGTGGAAACAAGAATTAGCGAACTATCCATTTAATGATAATGATGTTGTGATATTGGATGGACATTTTACCCTTTTGAATAATTCGAAGGAAATAGTCGAATTGCCTTTTTCTACTTTTGATGGTTTGGAGATCAGTAAAATTATATTGAAGACAGAACAACCTGTCGTTATTCGAGAGAGATTGGAAAAAAAGGGATAATCAGAATTGGGAAAAAAAGAATTGATTGAGTCTTTTTCAAAAAAAGGGAGCAGAATCGAGCTTTGGAGTTCTCTCGCTTAAAAAAATATTCCAGTTTTTTTACTTATGATAGTGATTTAAAATTGGAAGAACTAAAACAATTTCTATGTTGAGTATCTGAGGGCAAGTCTGAAAAGAGGCTTGCTTTTACTTTTTGTAAAAGGAGGAAACATTATGAGAGATACGGTTAATAAGAAGGATTTGCTAAATGAAATGAGCGACTACAAAGCTCGTAAGGTATTGAAGCAGGCAGTTGATTTGTTGATTCAGGATGGCTTTTCTTATTACAGGAATCAACGGAAAGTAGAGATTCCACAAGAGTATATCTATCGAGTTTTAGGAAGGAAAATTCAAAAATGGCTAGAGTTCGAAAGCGTGGGAAGACTTGGACTTATGAAATTAAAAAAACGAGCCAGCATAGATCGTATAGCGGGAGCGGATTTAAAACAAAAAGAAGCTGCTGCTAAAAGCGAAAGAGATTGAAATGCAATTGTCTAGTGGCCAACTTTCAGTGTTTGAAAATCCACTAACCTTAGTTGAGTTATTTGATAGTTGGCTGGAAGTTGAAATTATGCCACAGAATATTGATATTGAAACAAAAAACCGCTATGCTCGTCGCAGGGAGATTATTAAAGATTATTTTGGAGATATGCGGGTTTCTCATATTGTACGCTCTAAGTATCAGAGATTTTTAAATTTTTATGGTGAACGTTGTGAGCTGAATGAGTTGGGACGGATGAATGCTAATATAGTAAAAGCTGTTGAATTTGCAAAAGCGGATAGAATACCGATTGATGATAGTTTCTTGAAGAGCATCAAGCTTAATTCCATGAAGGAACGAAAACATCCGGATAGAAAATTTCTACATAGTCAGGCAGATTATGACAGAGTAGTGGAGTATTTGTTGATGTTTATGGACTATAGGAAGTCAGTTGTTTTACATGTTCTTTATATTCAGTTTATGGTTGGATTGAGACCAGGAGAAACTTTAGCTTTGAAATGGAGCGATGTTGATTTTGAGAATCAAGAAATTTATTCTCATAGTCGCTGGTCCTCACATAAACATGTTATTGTTCCGCCAAAGAATGATTATCATTATCGGAGAATTAATCGTAGGAATCCATCCGTTAGAAGGGTTCCGGTAAATAGTCAAGCTATACGGGTTTTAAGAGATTTAAAGGAAGAGCAAGAAAAAATATTAAAAAAATTTTTGAATTTAACCAATAAGCAGGATTTTGTCTTTTTTCAATATGGCGCAAAGTGGCCTGTGCCAGATGAAACGACTTTAAATCAAACTTTGAAAAAGATATTAAAAAAAATGAAGATTGAGCCTTTGATCACATCTTATGGAGCCCGTCATACTTATGGAAGTGTAAAAGTTCGGGAAGGAGTTCCTTTGGAGGTTCTGGCGAAGTGGTTTGGTCATAAGGATACAACTATGTTACGAGAAATCTATATACATTTGCTTCAAGAGACGAAAGATGAATGGGCTGAAATTGAGAAAAGAAAAGATGGCGGACAAAGTGGCGGACAAGTCTCAAAATCAAAAGAAAAAAGCCTATTGGAATAGGCTTTTTTACGTTTATACCTAGTGCCCCCTGCAGGGATCGAACCTGCGACCCACGGATTAAGAGTCCGCTGCTCTGCCAGCTGAGCTAAGGAGGCAATAGAAAAAGCTGTATTGGTGCCGGACCTTCACGATTTGTATTGAACCCGCGCAATTAAGCAGGTGGGCAACTCGCTCTAACTGAAGCTGCTTCCGCGTGACACGGCTTGCATGCTGTTAGAAGTCTTTTGTTTCCCTAATAATACAAAAAATAGTCGGTCAACACTTAAGTGTGAAGTCGTACACCACAGCGTTTCTATAATTATAATACCATAAATTTTGAAAAATTCAAGAGAAAAATGTGATTTTTTGCAAACGATGTCATCATTTTTTTAAGTCATCAATCTTATCCTTGGTCATTCCAAGGGCTCGCTCGTATTTGCCATTCTCATTAGGAGTGAAATAATTGGCATCTTTAATCTTGTCAGGCAGATAGTCCTGCTTGACCCAATTGCCAGGATAGGAGTGAGGGTAGAGATAGTCCTGTGCGTTGCCCAATTCCTTGCTGCCGGCATAGTGACCGTCTCGTAAGTGTCGGGGGATGGGCAGATTTCCATTCTTTCGTAAGTCAGCTAGGGCCTTGTCCATGGCCAGATAGGCTGAGTTGGACTTGGGCGATAGAGCCAAATCAATGACAATATTGGCAATGAGGATACGGGCTTCAGGAAAACCGATCCGCTGAGCTGCTTCCAGAGCTGTAACGGTATGAACTTGAGCGTCTGGATTTGCCAGACCAATATCTTCGTAAGCAATAACGGTCAAGCGTCGAGCTAGGCTAGGCAGTCCCCTGCCTCAACGAGCCGAGCTGCGTAGTGGAGACTGGCATTGACATCGGAGCCACGGATGGACTTCTGTAGGGCAGAGAGGGCATCGTAATGGCCATCCCCGTCCTTATCCATGGTGATGTAGCTCTTTTGCAGGCTGTTTTCCATGACATCAAGTGTAATATGGCGGATGTCCTTGTCATCTTCTGGGGTAGAGAGTACGGCTAGGTCCAGCGAGTTATAGGCGGAGCGCAGGTCTCCGTTGGTAGAGATGGCGATGAAATCCAGAGCATCATCGTCTAGCTCCACTGAAAAATCAAATCCTCGTTCCTTATCCTTCAAGGCTAGCTGAATGGCTGTCCGGATGTCGTCGTTGCTGAGGGGCTCTAGCTCAAATATCTGAACCCGACTTCGGATAGCAGGAGTGACAGAAAAGAAAGGATTTTCTGTCGTCGCTCCAATCATGATGACTAGACCGCTTTCTAATAGCGGTAGAAGAAAGTCTTGCTTGGTCTTGTCCAAACGGTGAATCTCGTCAAGTAGGAGCACCAGTCCGCCGGAAAATTTAGCTTCCTCGGCGATTTCCTGCAGGCGCTTCTTACTATCTACGGTGGCGTTAAAGGTCCGAAAGGCGTATTTAGTTGTGCCGGCAATAGCCGAGGCGATAGAGGTCTTGCCGATGCCGGGTGGCCCGTAGAGAATCATCGAGGACAGGCGGTTGGCTTCAACCATGCGACGGATGATTTTCCCTGGGCCGACCAGATGTTGCTGGCCGATAATCTGATCAATGTCAGTAGGCCGCATGCGCAGGGCGAGGTTTTCTGGCATAAGATTTCCTTTCTGCAAGTGTTTTTCTTAGCTTTTTGTGTTACTATTGTAGATAGTAATATTTTATCACAATGAAAAGAGGAAATCATGGCTAAGTACGGTTTTTTTGGAGATATTGGACGAGGAAATGGGGAAGAGCTTTCCTTTTTGATTATGAAATAAACTGGGACAAGAAGAATCACGCAGTGGAAGTGGCCTTTCTCCTTGAGGTTCAAAAATCCAGGTGGGATTGAGACGGTTGATGCTGAGGGCAATGCCTCGGCTGAGGATATTTACTTTGAGGAAGCCGTGCTTTTTCTATAATCCGACCAAGTCTCGTTTTGAGGCAGAGAACTATCTGGCTGCCCTGCCCTATGAGCCGAAGAAGGGGTTGTCACGGGAGTTTCTGACTTATTTCGTGGATTTCTAACCCAAACGGCTGAGTCTGGCCTTGATGCACTCATGGACTTTTTAGCAAATCCAGAGGCAGCAGAGTTTGAGATAGCTTGGAATGCTGAGGCTTTTGAAAATGGCAGAGCAGATTTGACTGAGACAGACTTTTATCCTTATCCGAGGTATTAGGAGGCGCTGATGACAGATGAAGAAGGACTAGATTTGCTGCACAAACAGATGGAGTTTTCTGGCTGCAAGATTGCCTTGCTCCGTGATGATAAGCTACTGACTATCTTACGAGATGATATTTCAACCATTCCTTGGCCCAATATGTGGGAGCTGCCGGGCGGTGGCCGCGAGGGCGAGGAGACACCTTTTGAATGCGTCCAAAGAGAAGTTTTCGAAGAGCTTGGTTTGAAGCTTAAAGAATCGGATCTTCTCTGGGTTAAGGAATATCAAGGAATGCTTGATCCTGACAAAACCTCTATTTTTATGGTGGGAACTATCACTCAGGAAGATTTTGCCAGTATCGTCTTTGGCGATGAGGGACAGGCTTATCAGATGATGGATGTGAGCCAGTTCTTAGCAGATGACAAGGTTATTCCGCAGCTGCAGGACAGGTTGAGAGATTATTTGGAGGTGCGAGCATGATTCATATTGAGCGGGCAGGAGCTGAGGATTTAGAGACTATTATTGCCATTCAGCGAGCGAGTTTTAAGGCTGTTTATGAGAAATATCAGGATCAATACGACCCCTATCTGGAGGAGCGAGAGCGGATTCGCTGGAAGCTGGTTGAGCGGCCCAATAGTTTATTATTTTTTCAAAGACGACGAGAAGATTCTGGGCTTTATTCGCTTGAATACAAATGACGAACAAACAGCAGGATGGATTGGGACAGTAGCGATTTTGCCTCAGTACCAGAACAAAGGATATGGTTCTGAGGGGCTTGGTCTGATAGAGGAGAAATTCTCCACCGTTATGCAATGGGATTTGTGCACGGTTTTCCAAGATAAAGGCATGGTAGCTTTTTATGAGAAAAATGGCTATCATCAGACCCATACGGAGCCCGAAAAAGAGGGCATGGATATGGTTTACATGACGAAGACAATGAAATAAACAAAGAAAGGACTGTTCAGTTAAATTTCTAAACTGAACCCGCCCTAAACACTGTGCTAAAAAGATAAGGTTCTCTTAGACGCAAGCGTCGTCAGAGAATTTCCTATTTTGGCTTTGTGTTATACGGGCTTGGTATTTTAAACATGGACACTTGGCAGGAATTAACGATTGAAGTGAAGCGTGAGGCGGAGGAAGCAGCCTCGAATATTCTGATTGAGCTGGGCAGTCAGGGTGTGGCTATCGATGACAGCGCAGATTATCTGGGGCAGGTTGACCAGTATGGTGAACTTTTTCCAGAAGTTGAGCAGAGCGAGCGGGTCAAGATTACCGGCTACTACCCGGATTCGGTGGATATAGAGGCCATTGCATCTCAGGCTAATGAGCGATTGGCTGAGCTGGATGGCTTCGGATTGGAGACGGGAGAGATTGAGCTGACTCGGCAGGAATTGGCTGAGGAAGACTGGGCGGACAACTGGAAGAAATACTTTGAGCCGGCTCGGATTACCCACGACTTGACCATTGTGCCGTCCTGGACGGAGTATGAAGCGACAGCTGGTGAGAAGATTATCAAACTGGATCCTGGTATGGCTTTTGGGACAGGTACTCATCCGACGACCAAGATGAGCCTCTTTGCGCTGGAGCAGGTTCTGCGTGGCGGAGAAACGGTGCTGGATGTAGGCACAGGAAGCGGAGTTCTATCCATTGCTAGCTCTCTCTTAGGCGCTAAGGACATCTACGCCTATGATTTAGACGAGGTAGCGGTGCGCGTGGCTCAGGAAAATATTGAGCTTAATCCAGGTATGGAGAACATTCATGTGGCGCCGGGAGATCTTCTCCGAGGCGTAGAAATCGAGGCGGATGTCATTGTTGCCAATATCTTGGCCGATATTCTCATCCATCTGACAGAGGATGCCCACCGTCTGGTCAAGGATGAGGGCTATCTGATTATGAGTGGGATTATTTCTGAGAAGTGGGAAATGGTGCGCGAGTCAGCGGAAGCAGCAGGATTTTTCCTGGAAACGCATATGATTCAGGGCGAATGGAATGCCTGTGTCTTTAAGAAAACGCAGGACATTTCAGGAGTGATAGGTGGTTAGATGCAGCAGTATTTTATAAAAGGAAGTCCTCAGTCCCCCCTGGTGGTAACGGATAAGGATACGGCCAAACATATGTTTTCAGTTATGCGGCTCAAAGAGGACGAACAAGTCACATTAGTCTTTGATGATGGCGTGAAACGGCTGGCTCGGGTGTTAGACCCCGGCCAGCAGAGTTTGGAAATCTTGGAGGAGTTAGCAGACAATACCGAGCTGCCGGTTCAAGTGACCATTGCTTCAGGCTTTCCCAAGGGGGATAAGTTGGAATTTATCACTCAAAAGGCAACGGAACTAGGAGCCTGTGCTCTCTGGGCCTTTCCAGCGGACTGGTCGGTGGCCAAGTGGGATGGTAAAAAGCTGGCCAAAAAGAGCGAAAAACTAGAGAAAATTGCTCAGGGAGCAGCAGAGCAAAGCAAACGCAATCTGATTCCAGAAGTTCGGCTCTTTGATAAAAAGGCAGCCTTTCTGGCGGCCTTGGCAGACTTTGACCGTATCATCGTGGCTTATGAAGAATCGGCAAAAGAAGGAGAATCTGCAGCTCTAGTCCGGGCTCTGTCAGGCTTGGCAGCCGGAGCAAAAGTTCTCTTTATCTTTGGACCGGAGGGAGGTCTGTCGCCAGAGGAAATAGTAGTCTTTGGCCAAGCAGGGGCTGTATTGGTTGGTCTAGGTCCACGTATCTTGCGGGCTGAAACCGCTCCGCTTTATGCCTTGACAGCAGTCAGTGTTTTGTCGGAATTGAGCAAGGACAGTCTTTAAAAAGCAAAATCAGCAGCCATTTGGGCTGCTGATTTTTTAATTATTATTGTCTTTCTCGTTTTTTGAAGGCGAAGATTCCTGCAAGTCCAGTCACAACAAGTCCCAAGAGTCCGAGCGAGGCTGTCTTTTTCTCCAGTTGCTGGGAGCCTTTCTGCTCCTACCTGTCTGTGGGACGCTTGCTTGTTTGTACTAGGGTCAACAGCAGTCAAGACAGGGAAGTCTACTCTGCTATGCTGCAGGTTGGCTGCTTCGACTGCGATAGTCGGAGAGATTGACTGTTCGATAGGCACCGGTTCAGTTTTCGGTGCGACGTAGACGAATTTGTATTCGCCGAATCCTTCTTGGGCAGATGCCGCTAGATAGACGATGTCTCCGTCAGTACTAATCAAGTTCTTGGCCTTATCAGCTGTCAGGAAGCGCAGGTCCAGTCCCTTGATGGTATCAGCGAAATGCCAGTTCTGATCAGCACTTGGATTGATATTTTTGACAGCCAAGATATAGTTGATGATAGCTTGACGGTTTCCAGATTGAGGAGACGATTGAGGCTGGCTTCTCGAACACCAGGGAAGTTACCGTTAGACCGGTAGTTGTTGGTCACGACGATAAATTCCTGATTGGGGTCAATCTCTTTGCCTTGGTATTTCAGGTTGCGGACTCGGCTGGCATTTGGGTTGGCCAGTTTGCCTTCGCGGTCGTATTTGTTCGGCTGGGTAATGTCAAACTCATAGGTAACACCGTCGATAACATCAAAGTTATAAGTCCGGTAGTCAGTATTGATGAGATTTTGCGGTTGGTTATTATTTGGGTCAATGGTATTGAATTGGCCAGCTGACATTTCCAACCATTCTTTGAGCTGGGCACCGTTGACCTTGAGGATAGCTGTGACATTATCATAAAGATAGAGGTCTGCTACGTTCTTGATGGCAATAGGACCAGCTGGAATGTCTGTGTAGGCCGTTGCATCCCCACGAGTTCCTGCCTTGAAAGGCGCTGCTGCAGACAGGATAGGAAGGTTGGCTTCAGGCGTGCCAGCCAGCTCTTGCTTAGCATACCAAAGCTGGGCATTGTTGACGATTTGCACGGATGGATCGTCTTTGACCAGAGAGAAGTAGCTTGTAATCGGTGCAGTCGTAGTACCGACTTGCTGGCGGACATAGTTGATAGTCCCTTGGTGGGATTCTTTGGCAATGTCAATGACGCGCTGATCTGCTACATTAGACTTGGTATCTACTTTGCGGATGGAGCCCTTGCTGTCAGTGACTTTCCATTTGCCATCGGTATAATTTAGTTTGAGGTCAATGACGCCCAGATGGTCGCCGTATTTTCCAGCCATGGTTACTGGAGTACCGTTGATTTTACCGTTGACACCGTCTACGCCAGGGTATTTTTCGTAGAAGCCAGTTCCGTTTCCACTTGGAAATTCTGCGTGGGAGTGGCCCGTTACGACAGCATCCACACCTGGCAGGCTGGCGATTTGATAGCCTTCATTTTCCTCGCCTTTCATACTTGTCATCTCCGATACCAGAGTGAGAAAGCACCAAAGTGATGTCTGCACCTGCCTTGCGCATCTCAGGAATAATGTCTCGAATGGCCTCAACAGAATCGCGAACGACCACTTTTCCTTCTAGGTTTGCCTTATCCCAGTTTAGAATCTGCGGCGGTACAATCCCTGTCACACCAATCTTGACGGTCGTCAAGCGTCCCTGAGTATCTGTAAAGGTCTTTTCGATGATTTTGTAAGGCTGATAGATGAATTTACCAGTCGCTGGATCCAGCACATTGGCATTGACGATTGGCAGGCCAGCTGTCTCAATCACGCGGTTTAGATAGTCCAGGCCGTAGTTGAACTCATGGTTCCCTAGCGTACCAGCTTCAAAGCCCAGAGCCTGCAGGGCAGCGTACATAGGGTGCTGCTCGCCCTTCTCCACAGGATTCACAATGGCCTTGTAGGTTCCAAGCGGCGTTCCTTGGATGGTATCGCCATTGTCAACTAAGAGGACGTTCGGATTTTCTTTCTTGGCCTTCTCGATTAGCACGGCTGTTTTAGCCAGTCCCAAGGTCTCGACCGGCTTGTCCTGATAGTAGTCGTAGTTGACTAAGTTGGTATGGAGGTCGGTCGTTGCCAAGATACGAACATCGACAGTCTGTCCCTCCACGGGTTTAGTATCCTCAGTAGCTGCTACATTGCGAGCCATAGCCATCAGAGCATCGATATTTCCACCAGCATTTTCTGGGGAAATAGCAGAGCTAGGCTCCGTGCTCTCTGGTGTCGCAGTAGCTTCAGTAGAACTTGCAGCAGTCGTTGGTTTTGCTTCCGCTGCGCTGCTTTCTACTGCAGCAGGATTAGCAGCGACTGGTGCAGTATTCTCATCAGCCTGAACAGCATTTACAGCTGCCGCAAGAGCCGCTGCGCTCAAAAGCACAACCGTTTTTTGAAGGGATGATTTGGACATAATATCTCCTTTGTTAAAATGAATTTCAGACTTATATTATACTATATTAAAGCGCTCTCATCAAGAAGAAATTTCCAGTATAGAGCTTTTATGCTTTCTAACATTGGTTTGAAAATACTGAATGAAGACATCAGCGGATAAGTGAATGATTAGATGGAGGTAGAATAAAATAGAGTTTCAAAAATTTATAGTACACTATACAGTGACTGAAATAAGTTACTTTGGTGAGTATAATAAATAAGGAAAATATCATGAAAAAACGGATTTTTCTCAAAATATTACTTTTAGGGGAGTCATGATAGGATTAATAGGATGTGGAGAAAAGAGGGGCAGCCGAGATTGGATTGAGAATAAGGTAGCTGAAGTGAGTCGCGTCTATCCTACTGAAAATCTATTTGATTTGTTTAAGCAATTTCCGGATGGGTTTAAAGTAGAGCAAGTGTATATCAAACGTGGGACTTATCTTATCGAAATGTCTTTACAAGGGGATAGTAGCAATCACACAATTTCTGGAGTGCTAACCAAGACATGGACTTCTGAAGATATTACTGAAAAGCCAGAAGAAACAATAAGAGTTGATTATATAGATGGGAAATTTATCTTTTCTGATGAGGGGAAAGCGAAAGAATTATGGACTTTTGATGGATTCTTATTTCAAAAGTTAACGATTAATCAGTCTTTTCTATCTTCTTTATCTATGAAATCCAAAAGTTATAATGGCAACAACGGGGCCTTCGATATTGATTATTCGGTTCAAAATCAAACTATCAATCAGTATTTTCACAAAAATGAAAGAGAACAGGCAACTTTGGGTTTTGGAAGCTCAAACCGAAACGACGATTATTACTATTATTCAGTAACTGTCAACTATGATAATACTTATTCATTTAGAGAAACCGTGTCAAATTAAAAGGAGATAAAAAATTTGTTAACAGTGACATTCCTACGTTAGATGCTTCAAATTTAGCATGTTATCTGTTTTGATAAAATCATTATTAGGAGCAACTGCCTCACCGCCTTGTATCCGTTTTTGTATTTTGGTATAATAGTGGTGAGCTCGCTTAGGTAAGTCGGAAAGGAAAATAAAACGGAAAAAATCAGACTGCCTAAGCTGAGAAGCGTATCTGCATTCTTTGCCTGATAAGGAGAGGAGGTTCGCCATGACTATGTCTGCCTTATTTGAGTTATTTGTCGCCCTTTTAGGTGTGGCATCTACTTGCTACCTTGTCTACGCTTATTGTCAATTTATCAAGGAAGAAGTTCATCACTTTCTTCACCACAACCCGCTCGTTTAAGGCGGGTTTTTGCTTTTGGTAAAATAGTTTATATTATATAATGAAACTGATAAAGATTGAGGAATGTTTATATGTCTAAGAGAAGAAATAGAATTATGGGGCTTATTGGCCTAAGTGTACTGATATTGCTGGGAGTAGGCCTATATCTAGCTCATAAAAATCATGAATTTCAGAATGAGATGACAAGAATTGTCCACAGTAAGAAAGTGAAGAATCTAATAGAAAAGAAATTAAAAAAATTAGATTCTCATGCTTTAACAGATAAGGGGAAAATTCAATCCTATAAAATTGATGATAGGAGCATTCGTCACAATCCAATGGGAGGCATTATGTTTGATATTATCATTAATGATGACCCTGATATTGTTGGGTCAACAGGCCTTAGAAAATATGGAGAGAATGAGGACATACGAACTGTTGGTATGGATAGGTCAAAAGGTCTTCAGAAGTTGCTAGAGGAGTGATGGCCAAAGAGTCATAAGGAGATTTCTTTATTTAGAGGTGAATATATGAAGCAAAAACATAAAATTATCTTATCAGTTATCAGCTTGTTTGTGGCTGCTTGCATAGGAGTAGGTCTCTACTTAGCTCATAAAAATCAAGAATTCCAGAATGAAATGTTCAGAATTGTCCATAGTGAGGAAGTGAGGGAGTTGATTGAAGAAGATTTAAAAAGAAAAGATCCAAATGCGTTAACAGACAAAGGGAAGATTCACTCTTATAAAATAGATGATAGCTCCATTAAGCATAATCCGATGGGAGGCATTATGTTTGATATTATCATTAATGATGACCCTAATATTGTTGGGTCAACAGGCCTTAGAAAATATGGAGAGAATGAGGACATACGAACTGTTGGTATGGATAGGTCAAAAGGTCTTCAGAAGTTGCTAGAGGAGTGATGGCCAAAGAGTCATAAGGAGATTTCTTTATTTAGAGGTGAATATATGAAGCAAAAACATAAAATTATCTTATCAGTTATCAGCTTGTTTGTGACTGCTTGCATAGGAGTAGGTCTCTACTTAGCTCATAAAAATCATGAATTTCAAAATGAAATGTTCAGGATTGTTCACAGTGAGGAAGTGAGGGAGTTGATTGTGGAGGAATTAAAAGCAATTGATCCAAATGCTTTAACGGAGAAAGGGAAAATCCGTTCTTATAAAATAGATGATGCGAGTATTCGTCATAATCCAATGGGAGGTATTATGTTTGATATTATCGTCAATGATAGTATAAGTATGGTTGGGAAAATGGGAATTCAAAAAGATGGCGGAAGTAAGCAACTAAGTTCAGTTGGTATGGATGAATCAGCAGGTTTGCAAGCTTTGGTAGGGGAGTGATGACAAGTGATTCACTATTCTAGTTATAGCGATAATCTCTGGCTTTAATTGAAATTGTAAAACCTATGTTATATAATAGATTATAAGAATAATAGGGGGTGTCTCATGAAAAAAACATAAAATTATACTAATTACCGTCAGTTTGTTTGTAGCTATTTGTCTGGGAGGAGGAATGTATATGGCCCACAAAAATCAAGAATTTCAGAATGAAATGACAAGAATTGTCCATAGTGAGGAAGTGCGGAAGCTGCTTGAAGAAGATTTAAAAAGAAAAGATCCTAATGCGTTAACAGACAAAGGGAAGATTCGCTCTTATAAAATTGATGATAGCTCCATTAAGCATAATCCGATGGGAGGAATTATGTTTAATATTATCATTAATGATAGTATAAGTATGGTTGGAAAGACTGGTCTTCAAATGGATGGAGAGAATGGGAAAATTCGTACGGATGGTATGACTGAATCAGCGGGTTTGCAAGCATTATTAAGTGAGTGATATTAATGATTAATTATAATGAACAAGAAAGAAATGAAATTGCACGGCTAGAGTACAAAGATTTATCACATGGTGAGCGCGCCAAGATAAAATCAAGTGATGGTTCTGAGATTACTGTTGGCTATGTTTCTGATATTTTAGGCAAGAAGATTGAGGTGGGAGATTTATCTGTATTTCCAACACAGATGAAAAGGGTCAAGGATAATGAAGTTGGTTTGGATGGCTATGTGTTGACAGATAGATGGATGTCAGAATCTGATTCTCCAGAAGATGTTAAGGAAATCACGGTGCTATTTGAGGGTTCACTTGTTGATCCGAAGCATAATATGACAGGAACTTTGAATGATTGGGGAATAACAGATGCTCAAATGGCAGCGAAGATTTGGATGGGGCAATGGGCAGGAATAAGAGGGTCGAAGCCTAAACAGTTAGCACTAGCTGGAGATAGGTTGAAAGAAATAATGGATAAATATCCTAATGCTCGGGTTAGTCTCTATGCTCACTCTCTGGGATCGATGGATGGACAGGTTGCCTTGGCGAGTCTTGAAGACAGTTATTTACAGCGAATTGACGGTGCCTATCTCTATGAGGGACCAAATACTTATTATATTTTTAACTGATAAGGAGAGACGACAAGTTGATAAAAATTAAGTATAAAATTTTTTTAATTATATAGATCGAAAAGATATAGTTACTATTGGTTATCCAGAAAAGGGAAGTGAAGGAGCTGTTGGAACTGTTGTTAATATTAATAGTAAGGATCGAAAAAATATAGGCACTCAACATATGTGGGGTGGTTATGAATATGACTCAGGTCATTTAAATGTGAGAGAGTCAGATCTTCAGGATTACCGCCTTGCCCGCGCCAAGCAAGCTATGGAGCAGCTTGATATTAAGAAAAAAGCATTGAGTGAACGCTATCAGAAAATGGTTGCTGCTGGTTATACTAGAACTGAAATGATTTACCTAGATAGTGAGCAAGCTACGACTTTTGCATCCAGTTTGCAAAACTTGGCAGCTATTTCGACTGAAGCAATTATGGCTTTTTGTGATTATGGTGTATCTAAAGTCAGTGGAAGGTGGGATGCTCTGTTAGCTCAAGCTCAGGCGATGCCGAATGTCTCTAGATTGCTAAGTGAAGCAGAGGTGATAGATGCTCTTTCTCAAGTAGGAGCTACAAAGGATACCGTTGAAACTAGCATCATAACTGAGCTGAAAGATATGCGGAACAAAGCCGTCAAGACTAAAGAAGAATTTGATGGACTAAGTTCTAAACTTCTTAATGGAATCCAAGAATTAGTGAAAAGGGATGAGGGGCTTGCTAGGGAGTACAAAAGATGGGGCAATATATAGAGAATAAGAAGGATAAGCTTTATGAACAGCTCAGGAGTACTCAAGAACGCTATAATGCGGAGTATGATAAATATTTAGATGAGAAGCGAAATTTCGAAGAAGTGATGACTGAAACGGATGACCTCTATCATTCTGCAAGACAGCAAATACAAGATATGGAAGATTATACAGTTGCTTGCTGAGACATTCTACAGAAGGCGCTCAGCTTATCCATGAATTTTATGATAAAGTTTTTCAAGTACAAGATAATCTTGAGATAGAATACCGTAGAGAGCGCGAAGGGGTTGAAGAGGAATGTTTACTTTTGGATAAACGATTTCGTAAAAAGTCAGATAAATATGATGAAGATTTAGCTCATATAAGGAGAGATATCTATGGGGAAAAGTAAAATAGCTGCTAAACTTGATATAGACGCTTACCTTAAAACTTTGGCTTTAGGGACGATTAAGACATTAGGTAAGGCAGCATTGGCGGAAGTTCAGAAGGAAAGAGATGATGTCAAAAAAACGTCTCTACTATTGCGACAGACTGGGATCGGTCTGTGGGACAGATTATAGGTGGCTTAAATCAAGTTTTGATCGGTCAATTTTCTAATCAAGTCAAAGAAAGTGCCCAGCAAAAGAGAAGTGGTATTCAGGAATTGCAGGATAATAAGTAAGGCTTTGTTTTTACCAGCCTCATACCGGATAACTCCCGCCCGTTTAAGGCGGGTTTTTATATGAACCGTCTTCTAGGTTTTCATATCGGGCTAAAAGTGATAAAATAGTAGGCAGGAATTGGAGAGACGAGATGCCAAAAGAAGTGAATTTGACGGGCGATCAGGTATTGGCCCTTACGAGAAAATATCTGGCTGCGGAGGATGTGGCCTTTATACAGAAAGCTTTGATCTATGCGATTGACTGTCACAGTGGGCAGTTTCGCAGGTCAGGTGAGCCTTATATCGTGCATCCTATTCAGGTGGCAGGGATTTTGGCCAAGCTCAAGCTGGACGCGGTAACGGTTGCTTGCGGCTTTCTACATGATGTGGTCGAGGATACCCGTGCGACGCTGGATGATTTGGAAAGAGAGTTTGGAACTGATGTGCGCGTGATCGTAGATGGGGTTACCAAGCTGGGTAAGGTCAAGTACAAATCCCACGAGGAGCAGCTGGCAGAAAATCACCGTAAGATGCTGATGGCCATGTCGGAGGATATCCGGGTTATTTTGGTCAAACTGGCAGACCGTCTCCACAATATGCGGACGCTCAAGCATCTGCGCAAGGATAAGCAGGAGCGGATTTCTCGAGAAACAATGGAAATCTACGCCCCCCTTGGCTCATCGCCTGGGGATTTCCAGTGTCAAGTGGGAACTAGAAGATTTGTCTTTCCGTTATCTCAATGAAGTGGAATTTTACAAAATTTCCCACATGATGAAGGAGAAGCGTCGGGAGCGTGAAGAACTGGTAGAAGAGGTGGTTCAGAAGATTGAGACCTATGCTGGCGAGCGCAATCTGCATGGTAAGATTTATGGCCGGCCCAAGCATATCTACTCGATCTATCGCAAGATGCAGGACAAGAAGAAGCGTTTTGATGAGATTTATGATCTGATTGCCATTCGCTGTATCTTGGATACTCAAAGTGATGTTTATGCCATGCTGGGCTACATTCATGAGCTTTGGCGGCCGATGCCGGGGCGGTTCAAGGATTATATTGCCAACCGCAAGGCCAATGGTTACCAGTCCATCCATACGACCGTTTATGGACCCAAAGGTCCGATTGAGTTTCAGATTCGGACCAAGGAAATGCATGAGGTCGCTGAGTATGGGGTTGCGGCTCATTGGGCTTACAAGAAAGGTGTCAAGGGACAGGTAGACAGCAGAGAATCAGCCATCGGGATGAACTGGATTAAAGAGCTGATGGAGCTGCAGGACCAGTCTAACGATGCCAAGGATTTTGTTGACTCGGTCAAGGAGAGCTATCTAGCTGAGGAAATTTACGTCTTCACACCGGATGGAGCAGTGCGTTCTCTGCCTAAGGACTCGGGTCCAATTGACTTTGCCTATGAGATCCACACTAAGGTCGGTGAGAAAGCCACGGGAGCCAAGGTCAATGGACGCATGGTTCCTCTGACAACCAAGCTTAGGACAGGTGATCAGGTGGAAATCATCACCAATGCTAACTCCTTCGGACCGAGCCGCGACTGGCTCAATATTGTCAAGACCAGCAAGGCCAGAAATAAAATCCGTCAGTTCTTTAAAAATCAAGACAAGGAGCTGTCTATCTCCAAAGGGCGGGAGCTCTTGCAGGCTCAATTCCAGGAGCATGGCTATGTAGCTAATAAGTACATGGACAAGAAGCACATGGAAGAAGTGCTGCAGAAGACAAGTTATAAGACTGAAGAGGCGCTTTTTGCGGCGATTGGCTTCGGTGAGATTGGTGCCATTAGTATTTTCAACCGTTTGACAGAAAAAGAGCGTCGTGAGGAAGAGCGGGCCAAGGCCAGAGCAGAAGCGGAGGAATTGGTCAAGGGCGGCGAAGTCAAGGTCGAAAACAAAAAAGACACTCTCAAGGTTAAGCACGAAGGTGGTGTAGTCATTCAGGGGGCGTCTGGTCTCCTCATCCGGATTGCCAAGTGCTGTAATCCTGTACCGGGTGATGATATTGTCGGCTATATTACCAAAGGGCGCGGTGTAGCCATTCACCGGCAGGACTGCATGAATCTCAAGGCCCAGGAAAATTACGAGCAGCGGCTGATTGATGTGGAATGGGAAGACAACAATACGACCAAAGAGTACACGGCTCACATTGATATTTACGGTCTCAACCGGTCTGGCCTCCTCAACGATGTGTTGCAGGTTCTGTCTAACACCACTAAAAATATTTCAACGGTAAATGCCCAGCCGACCAAGGATATGAAATTTGCTAATATCCACGTTTCTTTTGGTATTGCGAACCTGTCTATGCTGACGACGGTGGTGGATAAGATCAAGAGCGTGCCGGAGGTCTACTCAGTCAAGCGGACTAATGGCTGATCTATTTCGGAAATCATTATCTAGCTATAAGTTACCGTTAAATCAAAGGAAAAAATATGAAAATAGTGATTCAGCGCGTGAAACGTGCTCAGGTCAGCATTGACCAGCAGCTGCACAACAGTATTGGACAAGGTCTCCTGCTCCTAGTAGGCGTAGGGCCTGACGATAGTCAAGAGGATATGGATTATGCAGTCAGGAAGATTGTCAATATGCGGATTTTTTCCGATGCTGAGGGCAAGATGAACCTGTCTATCAAGGACATTGGCGGAGAGATTTTGTCGATTTCCCAGTTCACTCTGCATGCAGATACCAAAAAGGGTAATCGGCCAGCCTTTGTTAAGGCTGCTCCGCCAGAGATGGCTAGCAATTTTTATGATGCCTTCAATCTTGCCTTGCAGCAGGAGGTGCCGGCTCGGACGGGGATTTTTGGAGCAGACATGCAGGTAGAACTAATCAATGATGGTCCAGTGACCATTATCTTGGATACGAAGAATCGCTGAGAAGAAGTATGAAAAGGAGTTTGAACACTAGTGTTCAAACTCCTAATTTTTTTGCTTCTGTAGCAATGAATGTATAATTTCCTACAACATTTCTAAAAACCATCAATCATTTCTTGAGGAATGACTTGTTTGATGGTCGTCACTAGCTGATTGATAAGGTTTATGGCTTCAGCGGGCTCTGTGTAGAGTTTTTGAAAATAGGTCTGTATATTTTCTTCAAAATGCTGAGGCAATAGCGAGCAGTTGGTTTTTGCAAACTCCAGCATTCTCTTTTCTCCAGGGTGCGTCTGTTCGTTTAGGGCGAAGAGCAAGTCAAAATAGGAAGCAAAAAATTCACTGCTACGGTGATTGATACTGAGTAGGTCCTGACGCTTGAGCGCTTTTTCTATTTGTTTGGAGAAAGCTGGCATGGCTTGATCGAGTAAGAGGAGATGCTTCTTAATAATGTTCTTTTTCAGCTCAGCTGGATAAGGTTGTCTGTACTTGTTTTGAAGTGCCTCATAGTGACCATTTCGGTCGTAGATGATTTTACTGTGAAGCAGATTGTGCCACATACAGGTGGTATAGGCATTCTGGGCTTGGTGGTCTAGGACTACAGTCTGCAGGTCTTTATCAAAGCTATCTAGTGTGCGGTAAATGAGCTCAATTTCGATGTTACTCTTCAGCACACAGTCATCCTCTAGTTCCCAAAACTGATTGCCGATTTCCATGTAGGAGCAGTACTTGCTGAGGATATCGCGTCGGGTCAGGGGAGCGATGGAATCTGTCAAGTAGATATAAACATCATAGTCTGAGTCTTTGTCAAAATGCTGTCCAGCACGAGAGCCACCGAGAACGATAGCTTCCACTTGATCTAGCTGGGCAAATTCTTTAAAAAGTTGTTGTGGCATAATTTTTCCTTACTGATTTTTGACATCATTGTAGCAAAATGTAAGCGGGTTGGCAAGAAGGAAAAAACAGTTTTTGGCATGGTACTAAGCTTGTAAAATTGAAACCCCGAGGAGTAGGAAGTGGATGAGCAGGAGTTGGGAGTATTGGACTAAAAAGAAAATCATCTAGGATAGATAGGCTGAAAATTTGACTTCGTATGATAAAATTTTAGGACTTTTTTTCCTCCTTTAACGTATTGCTAATTTTTCTATTTTTGTAAACTCATCGCCTTATTTTTTTATCTGCAACTTTTTCTTAGATTTTTGAGATAAGTTTTTTAAAGATTTTTTTGACATCATTTAGTCCAAAAATGAGAAGCATAGTAGGCAAGTGGAAGTGGCGATAATCCTTGATTTTTTTATGTTTATGATTTCTTTCATTCTTTAGAAATATTTTAGAATTACTTTATAAATTCTTGAAGTTTGTCTTGTATAATCATATTAAAGAAAAGAAAGGAGTCTCTTATCATGGACAATCTAGTTCAACAGATGCTGAATGCTCTGATTCAAATTGCTTTGTTTGCTTTTCTTCCTTTTGTTTGGTGGTTGATAAATGCTAGAAGAAAAAGTCCATTTTTAGAATGGCTTGGCTTAAAACCACTAAAGATGCTGGCAGCCGAAAGATCTGGCTGTGGATTTTGTTGGGTTCGCTATCTTTCTTGCTTCTTTTCGTTTTTTTGCTAGTATATCCTGCTGTAAAAAATCTGGATACAGCGACTTCGAATTTCTCAGGCCTAGGCTTCCAAGCCTTGCCAGCTGTTCTGATTTATGGTATTTTTCAAACTTCTCTGTCGGAAGAACTGCTATTCAGAGGTTTTCTTTTAAAGAGATTGGCTAGTCGCTTATCCTTTGTGGTAGCCAACACCATACAAGCTGCTCTTTTTGGTCTGCTCCATGGCTTAATGTTTATAACAGGGCTCTCTTGGCAGCAAACCCTGCTCATCATTTTGTGTACGGGTGGCATCGCGGCCTATATGGGCTTTGTCAATGAAAAGAAATCTGATGGCTCCATTTTAGCTAGCTGGATTATACATGCTTTAGTAAATGTGATTACGAGTAGTTTATTTGCTTTTATGCTGATTTAATAAATTAAGGTTTTTACTGCAAATCAAAAAGTTCCGTTTTTCCTTGAGAATCGGAACTTTAGATTTAATGACAGGTGAGCAAAGGTTTAGGTGTAAGTCAAACGAAGCTGCTTCTACTGATTTGCAGGGTTGTCCAGTTTCATTTGCTCAAAAACATAAAGGAAGAAGTCTTTCGAAACTTCGAAATGTCCGTATCTTATCTGAGAAGCATATTGGCGCCACTGAGGATGTTGTCGGACTTGCTCAATAGGGCAGTCTTTGACAGGTTGGTAGTAGCTGATATCTCGCCGAAATGGAACAAAGCCTTCAAACATCTCTACTTGGTAGGCAGTGTCATCTAGAATCTTGCCAACTGCTGTAAAGGCCTGCAATTTTTCCTGACCGTTCAGTTGATACTTGGGGCTGTAGTACAGAAGATAGTCCCCCTTTTTCATTCGGTTCAGCGGTACTTTCTTACCATGGCAGACTTGGCAAAATCCACCTTCTACACCTCTTAGGACGTGTTCTTTTGATACGACACCAATCCAAAATCTAGTCATTTTCTGCCTCCAGTTCCATTAAGAGTTGATTTAATATTTCTGTATTATTTTCTAATTTTCCAAAGAACGCCTGATCAATGCTTTCTACCAGAGGGAGGGCTTGGTTGACCTTTTGCAGCCCCGTATCCGTTAGAAGTATGATGTTGGCGCGGCTGTCCTTGGGATGGACTTCCCGCATTATCAAACCTTTCTTGACCAAGAGGCGGATGATTTGGGATACGGTCATAACATCCATGTCAGAAAATCGGGCAATATCGGTTTGACTAACCCATTCTTGCTGACGCAGAAGCGCTGCAAGAGTGGTCAGAACGACAAACTGAGGATGGGTCAAATCAATCGTTCTCAGTTTGTTTTTTACCAGCCCATGCCACTTGTGGTAGGCACGGATAAAGAGCAGACCGGTTGATTTTTTGTATTCATCCTTGTAGATGGAGTTAAACTGCGATTTTTCCATTAGCTTTCCCTCTAAAAATTTTATAAGTATACTTATTATATTCTGACATCTTATTTTTGTCAATAAAAACCCAGTTTAGACTAAAAAGTCCGAACTGGGTTCTGTCTATAGTTTTTCCACATAAATCTGCTGGGCAATCATAGGATTGATTTGGATTTCTTGGGTTTCTGTCTTGAGGAGATAAGCCTGAGCGAAAGAATCGTATTGGATGAAGGTGATGGTTTGGCCGATTTGCAGGTTATATTTTTCCAAGTATTTGAGCAAGTCAAAGTCGTCATGCACCCGTTTGATGATAAAGTCGCCAGGGAGCAGAAGCCTCTTCCAGAGTCAGTTGGTTTTCTTCGTCCAGAAGCTCACCCTTGGCTGGGATAGTGCCTCCGTGAGGACAGGTCTTGGGGTACTGGAGCATGGCATCCAGACGCTCAACGAAACGCTCAGAAACAGTGTGCTCTAGGACTTCGGCTTCCTCATGGATTTCATCAGTCGAGTAGCCGAGATGGTTGACCAGAAAGACCTCAATCAGCCGGTGCTTGCGATAGAGGTCAGAAACTAACCTTAGCCCCAAATCAGTCAGCAGGTAGCCGGCTTTTTTATCCTTGACCAGAAGTTCTTCCGCCAGCATTTTTTTCATCATTTCCGTCACAGCCGGAGGAGAAACCTGCATGAGCTGGGCGATTTCTTTATTGGTGATTTTTTTGTGGCGGCTGCCAATCTCATAGATACACTTGAGATAGTCTTCTTTATTTGGGGTCATCTTGCATCCTCGCTGAACTTTCTATCACTAGTATAACAAAAATCACTGTAAGAATACAGTGTCTAAGCCTTTCTTTGATGTTTAGTTTTTCTTCATTGTGATGGTCGCTGGGGCGGCAGGAAGTATGGTCCTTACAGCATGGATGCGACAGGATGCGTGCCGACAACGCTAGCCATGGTTGTTTCTGGAATTACTGGGACAGAAGTGCTTCCAACAACCGTTGCGGATTACCTGTATAACCATACCAATGAATTTAATAAAGATGGATTTGGCACCAGCAGCCGTGGTATTGTCCGAGCTGCCCAGCACTGGGATCTGACGACTGAGACCCTGTTTACTGCTTCCGCAGTCAAAGAAGTGCTTTCGCAGGGGCATCATGTCCTAGGTGCCGTTGGTACTAGCATCTTTGCCCATTACCCAGTCACTCATGAGCTGGTTCTAAAAGGCTATGACAATGGAAAAACCTATGTCCGTGACCCTTATAATGCAGCTAATAATGGCTGGTACCCCGTAGACTATCTCTTTGGAGTCAAGAGTGTAGAACCAACGGATAATACAGAAGGTTCCCCCTTTATTGCCATCAAAGGATAAGAAATACGTGAATAAGGAGACCGCTCGTTGCTTGACGGGCGGTTTTCTGCATTCTATGACTATTATGTTTGTAATCGGTTAAGAGTTTATCATCGGCAAGATTAGTAAGAGTCAAATTCATTATACAATTATAGCTAGAGACACAGGTTTTTTGGAAGCGATGGAGATGAGATTCTATTTTTGGACATATTTGCGATAAATGTTCTCAAAAAAACATGTAAATAGTTTGACAAACAAAGTTTTTCTCATTATACTGTTAACATATCAGGAGGAAACCCATGAAAAAAATCCAAAAACATGTCATTCTAGGTGCAGCAGTTCTTGCTAGTACTGGCTTTGCTCACACTGTAACTGCAGATACAACTCCAGTGGATGCAAATGCCCCTGCAGACCAAAATAAGGCTCTATCTGCAAGTCCAGAAGCTCTTAAACAGCAAACTGAGCAGGTCAATCAAGCCAAAGCGGCTGTTGACCAAGCCAAAGAACAGGTTGCGACTGCTGAGACTAAAGTTGAAACCGCTAAGAAAGATAATGCTGATACAAGTGCACAAAAAATTGCCGAAGCTCAAGCAGCTGTGACAGAAGCTGAGAAGAAAGTTGCTCCAGCAGAAAACGCGGCCAAGCAAGCCCAAGCAGCTCTTGATACAGCTAAAAAAGCAGAAAACACACAGGCAGCTTTAGCTCAGGATGCTCAAGCTCAAGCAGCTAAGGCACAAAACGAGACTCAAGCTGCTCAGGATGCTGTGAATGCAGCCCAAAAAGCTGTGGATAGCAAACTGGTGAGTGAAAAGGTAACGAAGGCAAAGGAGGAGCTTGACAAGGCGCAAAAGAACCTGGATTCTTACCAAGATCAGTTGAAGACAGCTGAAGCCGAAGATGCGAAACGTCAAGCAGTGATTGATCAGGCCCAAGCAGATATCAAAGCAGCCCAAGCAGATATCAAAGAAAAAGAAGCGAAACTTTCTTCCCAGGACCAAGTACACAATACCTTTACCCTATCGCAAGATTACATCAGGGCAGCAAGAACTATTGATAAAAAAGGATCGGGCCAGTTAACTCCTGAAGCGAAAAGAAATGCTTGCAAAAGAGGCAGCGATTCTAAAATCAAGTAATAACTTCATTAGCAGTCAAAAAGGATGCTCAACGTATAGTAGATATTAATAATATTCCTAAAGAGATCCTTTTGGAAATTAACTACTATGCTCAAGATTTAATCAACCAAATCCGTAAGCAAGTAGGCAATGCTCCTGTAACATTAACGCAAAATAGCATAGATTATGCGGCGGCCCTAAGCCAAGCAGCCCGTGAGCAAAAATATAGAGCCCAAGCAAAAGATCCTATAACTTCACAAGTGAATGTTCCAAAAGATGTGGTTGCTAAATTTGGGCTTGATCAGTTTGGATATAGAGTTACTGGTTTAAATGAGCTTGGTTTTTATCCTACGTTGGCCAGTCAAGAAAAAGTGTCCGTGGATTATTTGAAGAAGACTATCTATGACAATATTAAATTCCAATTATTTGACCTTGGAGATAGCTTTAGAGACCCCATTAGAACAACAATCTATGCTCAAAAAATAGTTGGCAGCCTAGATAGGCAGAAAAAGGGAGATTATGTAGCTGTTAACTTTAGCAACAACGGCATTATTAACCGAATTAACTTCCTTCTCTTCGCGAATAATGACGGTGATATTAAGGATCCTTACAAAATCACACCAGCCTTGATCAATCCAAATGCCAATAATCAAGAGGCAGACGCTGCTCGTAAAGATTTGGCGGCCTCACAAGCTAAGTTGGACGTTGCTCAACGTACGTTGACAAATGCTCAGAACAAGCAGGAGACAGCCCCATTACTGCGCGAGGTTGTGAAAACTGCTAAGGACAAGTTGGCCAAGGCGGAGCGTACTTACCAAGCTGAACTCGAAAATAGCAAGAACTCAGCTTCTGAAGAAACTAAGGCTAAACTGGCAGTTTTAGCTAAAGCTCAAGCAAGCTTGAAAGAAAAAGAAGCAGCCCAAGCAACTGCGCAAAAAACAGCTGAGGAAGCTAATGCCAAGCTTGCTGAATTGAAAGCAGCTACAGCGACCGCTCAAGAAAAGGCAACTGCTGCGGCTACAGCTCTGGAAGAGGCTCAACGCGCTGTTCAAGCTGCTAAAGACTATGTTACTCGCTTGCAAAACGCCCCTGCTCTTCTAAAAGAAGCAGAAGCGGCTCTCGATGATGCTAAAGCCAACTTGGCAAGTAAGGAAGAAACCTATAGAGTCGAAAATGCAAAACTTGATGCTTTGAAAGCAGCTCTTGCAGCCCTAGAGACAGACGACCCAACCAACTTCGTTTCTAAGAATGAGCGAAAGGTTCTGAAAGTCACTACAACGGGAGTGAAGAAGGGAAAGAAACCAGTTCAGACCTATCAGGCTCCGGCAGCTCTTCCAAAAACAGGTTCTGCTGAATCTTCTCTGGCACTTGCAGGCCTGGGATTGCTCTCTATGCTGGGACTGGCTTTTGCAAAACGTCGTAAAGCTTAAGAGAATTTATCGATAAAATCAAATTCTAGATGAATTGTCCAATCGGTGAAAAGTTGGACGACTCATTTCAATAAAACTCATACTGAGAGAGGACCAGTTTGGTCTTCTCTTTATTTATTGAGTGATTTGTTAAGAACATCTTTATTGTTAATAGTCCAAGGATTCATATTTTGTTCTTTGTCATCATGTGAGTTTGTGATAAAATCTAATTGTTCTATGTACATTAATTTTTTTATTATAATCTCTACAGTTTTGAACTATTAGAGCTAATAGAAAGGAGGGGAGCCATGTATCCGAAAGAAGGGAAAGAACATCTCTTTCAGCAATTGCAATCAATCGGTTGGTCTCAGACAGCGCTAGAACAAGTTTTTGCAGGGTTAAATAACGGGCAAGGAAAAACAGTGTCAGAAGAAAGAGATTACTTGCAGGAGGCTCAGCTTTTTGGCAGTCCTTTCTTTCAAGAGCTCTGGCAGGCTGAGGAGGCTCAAATCAGCAGGTTAGAAGCTCAGGAGCTGCTGGTTTTGGCTATGAATATTGTAAATATGCCTGAGGAGCTGAGCGGAGACAAGTCAGAGACGGATTTTTTGCTGGCTCGGATTGCTCCGGACCTAACACCTCATGATTGTTTTTGGCAGATTTTTTCAAGGACCTTACGACAGGCTTTCCCGGCAGATGATTTCAGCCAAAGGGATGGCAATCAAAAGCTCAAAAGGCAGCTACATCAGTTTCGCTATGTCATTTCCTGCCAGCAGGCCCAGTGGGTCAGAGATCACTACCGTCAGATTGGTATGACAGATGCAGAAGCCTTGGCCTCCTATCTAAAGGCTTTTCCAGCGCTGCCTTATAACTTTCAAGAATCCTCTCGCTTGCATAATAAAGCCTATATTGATAAGATGTCTAGTCAAGCTATCTATCCGGATGGTCAAGCAAGTCAGGCCAATATAAAAATCCTGATTGATTTTCATACAGAGTTTATTCTAGATCAGGCAGGTCGTTTTCTCAATATCATCGATCCAGAGGGGGCTAGCCAAAATGGTATTGTGAATGGCGCCAGCTTTAACTATGGTGAGCGCAATCGTCCGGTCAATCAGGCTTCTCATACCCGCTACGATGTCAAAACGCCTGCGGTCTGGGATCCTCGCTTTCGCAGGCTTGCCATTGAAAATGGTGACCGCAAGTTCAAGTCACCTCAGAACAATCGTGGGCCATTGGGCTATCGTTCGGCTAAGAGCCCTTATGCTCGAAAGGGGCGGAGTGCTTATAAACAGGTAAAGGCAGAGATTGCTCGGTTCAAGAAATTGCTGAATCGGCCATCCATCCTCTTGCGTTCCTGGGCTTGGTTCCGTCAGTTTTGGCAGAAGTTTTTCGCACAAAAAAATACGGACTAGCAAATCCGTATTTTTATCTCTTATAAACTCTTAACTGCTGCAATCGCCGCATCATAGTCAGGCTCGGTATTGATATTGTCGACATATTCAGTGTAGGTCACAGTGTTGTTTTCGTCTAAGACAAGAACTGCACGAGCCAAAAGGTGCCATTCATTGATGAGGACAGCATAATCACGGCCGAAAGAATGGTCGAAGTAGTCAGAGAGCATGATAGCATTCTCAATGCCTTCAGCAGCACACCACTTGCCTTGAGCAAAAGGCAAGTCAACTGAAACCGTGATAACAACGGTATTGTCCAAGTCAGAGAGTTCTTGATGGAAACGGCGAGTCTGAGTTGAGCAGACACCAGTATCGATAGATGGGATGATACTCAGGACTTTCTTTTTGCCAGCAAAGTCAGCCAGAGTTTTCTTTGAAAGGTCAGTGGCTGTCAAGCTAAAATCGTGGGCTGTGTCGCCGACTTGCAGTTGCTTTCCAGTAAAGGTTACAGGATTTCCGAGAAAAGTTGTCATAGGAAGTCTCCATTCTTGTTTGATAGCTTCATTGTACAGCGAATAGTGATTTTTTTCGAATAATTTGACTGGAAATTTGATAGCGACTCCATGTGAAGCTCCTTCTCCAAAAATAAAGAGGTTAGGATTTTGTCTTCCTAACCTTTTATCGTTATTTGGCCAATCCTTCAGAAATTTTATCCAGATTGTATTTCATCATGCTATAGTAGCTGTCTCCTTCTTCTCCCTTTTCAGCGATTGAGTCTGTGAAGATTTTAGCGTGGATTGGGATGTTAGTGTCTTTAGAAACAGTCTTCATCGGACGGTCGTCCACACTTGATTCGACAAAGAGAGATGGCACTTTTGGTCTCGCGTAGTTTTTCAACTAAGCTCTTGATTTGGTCTGGAGTTCCTTCTTCTTCGGTGTTGATTTCCCAGATGTAGGCTGATGGCACATTGTAGGCCTTAGAGAAGTACTTGAAGCAGCCTTCACTGGTCACAATCATTTTCTTTTCCTCTGGAATATTGTTGAATTTCTCCTTGGCTTCCTTGTCCAAAGCAGTCAATTTTTCCACATAAGCTTTGAGATTTTTCTCGTAAGTGGCCTTATTGTCAGGGTCTTTTTCGATCAAACGCTTGGCAATATTTTGCGCATAGATGATACCGTTTTCCAAATTGAGCCAAGCATGAGGGTCTTCCTTACCCTTTTCACTTTGCCCTTCAAGGTAAATGACGTCAACGCCATCGCTGACAGCATAGTAGTCCTTGTTTTCTTCCTTATTGGCATTTTTGACCAACTTGGTAAACCAAGCATTACCGCCAGTTTCCAGATTGATACCGTTGTAGAAGATGAGATCCGCTTGAGAAGTCTTTTTGACATCTTCAGGCAGGGGCTCATATTCATGAGGATCTTTGCCGACTGGTACAATGCTGTGCAGATCAATCTTATCGCCAGCTATATTTTTGGTAATATCAGCGATAATTGAGTTGGTCGCAACAACCTTGAGCTTGGACGAGTCACTGGACGCGTTCTTCTGATCGGAGCAGGCAAAGAGAGTGCAGACTGCTAGCAAAAGCAGGGATAAAAAACCTAATTTTTTCATGGGATTCCTCCATTAAATTTTATTTTAGTTTAGGTTGGTTTTTAAGTTTTAAATAGCGTTGCTTAGGGGCAATAAAGAAAGAGATGAGAAAGATGAGGGCCGAGGTCAGGACAATGCTGGATCCTGCAGCGACATTAAAGCTATAGCCGATAAAGAGTCCCAGCACAGAAGCCAGAGCTCCCAAACCCGAGGACAGCAGAATCATAGTTTTCAGACTGTTGGCATAGAGGTAGGCCGTTGCTGCCGGCGTTATCAAGAGAGCGACAATCAGAATGGTTCCCACGCTCTGCATGGCTGTCACAGAGACCAAGGTCAAGAGAATCATCAGCAGATAGTGATAGAAGCTGACTGGCATGCCCATGGCCTGAGCCAGCAGTGGGTCAAAGGAAGTAATCAATAGCTGCTTGAAAAAGAGGGTGATGATTAAGAGCACAGCTATTCCGACTCCGATACTAATCCACATATCAATATCCTGTACGGCCAAGATATTCCCGAAGAGAATATGAAAGAGGTCAGTGGAGCTATTGGCAACGCCGATTAGGATCACACCCAGAGCTAGGAAGGAAGAAAAGGTAATCCCAATGGCAGTATCGCTTTTGATAATGGAATTGCCCTTGATGTAGGTGATAATAATCGAGGCCAAAAGTCCGAAGGTGATGGCTCCGATAAAGAAATTAATCCCTAAAATGTAGGACAGGGCCACACCGGGCAGAACCGCATGAGAGATAGCATCCCCCATGAGCGACATGCCGCGCAGAATGATAAAGCAGCCGACAGCTCCAGCAACAATCCCAATGACGATGGCTGTGATGAGGGCGTTTTGCAGAAAGTGAAAATCCCGCAGCCCTTGGAAAAATTCTAAAATCATCCTAGGCACCTCCATTCATAAAGAGCTGGGAGCCGTAAGTCTTTTTCATATTGTCCTTGGTAAAGCTGGTCTCGGTAGGACCAAAGGCAATCAGCTTACGATTGAGCAGGATGACTTGGTCGAAATAATCAACTACTTTGCTCAAGTCATGATGGACAATCAGGATAATCTTGCCTGCGGCTTTGAGACTGCGCAGGGTAGACATGATAATCTCTTCGCTGACAGAGTCGATCCCGACGAAAGGCTCGTCCAAGAAGATACAATCCGCTTCTTGAACCAAGCAGCGAGCAATCAAGACCCGCTGGAATTGCCCGCCGGACAGCTGGCTAATCTGGCGCTCAGCCAAGTCTTCTAAACCGACAATTTTCAATGCCTCAGCCACCTTGTCCCAATGGGAACTCTTTAGCCCTTGAAAGAGCTTGAGCTGCGGGTAAAGTCCCAAAGAGACACACTCTTTGACTTTGATAGGAAAATGATAATCAATATTAATCTTTTGCTCTACATAGGCAACCCGTTGGAGAGAGTTCTGCAGCGGCTTTTGATCCAGCAGAGTCTGACCTTGGTGGTCAATAATCCCTAGAATGCCCTTGAGCAGGGTGGATTTTCCGGCCCCATTAGGACCAATAATCCCAGTAATGGTTGGCTCCTTAATGGTTAATGAAAGGGGCTCAAGAGCCAGCGTATCCTGATAGCTGACAGTCAAATCTTTAATCGTAATCATCTCATACACCTCTATAGTTTAATATACATTAAAATAAAAATTAAGTCAAGTTAATTTTTGATAAATCTCTAAAAATTAATATAAGAAATGTTTGAAAAACAAGTAGATTTTTGATAAGGTTATATCAAAAGCATGAAAGTGAGAAGAAGATGACACGACTACAAGATGATTTCTACGATGCAGTTAATGGTGAGTGGGCCAAGACGGCGGTCATTCCTGATGATAAGCCAGTGACGGGTGGCTTCATGGATCTGGCAGATGAGATTGAGGAACTTATGCTCGCCACGACCGACAAATGGCTAGCTGGCGATGGAGTGCCAGAAGATGCCATTCTGCAGAACTTTGTTGCTTACCATCGCTTGGCAGCGGATTATGACAAGCGGGAAGCAGCTGGGATTGAGCCTGCGCGTGCTTACATTGATGAAATTCGCAACCTAACATCTTTGAAGACTATGCTTCTAAGATTGCTGACTTCGAGCTGGCTGGCAAGCCGACTTATTTCCCCTTTGGTGTAGCGCCTGACTTTATGGATGCCCGAATCAATGTCCTCTGGGCAGACGGACCGGGAACGATTTTGCCAGACACGACCTACTATGCAGAAGACCATCCGCAGAAGGCAGACCTGCTTGCAAAATGGCGCAAGACTCAGGAAGATTTACTGGCAAAATTTGACTTTGCAGAAGAGGAAATTAAGGATCTTTTAGATAAAGTCTTGGAGCTGGATGCTGTTTTTGCTCAGTATGTTCTGTCTAGTGAAGAAAGCTCTGAGTATGCTAAGCTCTATCATCCTTATAAGTGGGAAGATTTCAAAGCCTTGGTACCAGAGTTGCCTCTGGCGAATATTTTCACCAAGTTGATTGGTCAAGAACCCGACCAAGTCATTGTGCCGGAAGAGCGTTTTTGGCAGGCAGCTAAGGATATCTATACAGCTGCTAACTGGGATAAACTCCATGCTCTGCTGATTCTCTCTGCAGTGCGGAATACGACACCTTATCTAACAGATGACATCCGTGTCTTAGCAGGTGCTTATCATCGTGCTCTATCAGGAACTCCTCAGGCTCAGGACAAGAAAAAAAGCAGCCTTTTACCTGGCTCAAGGTCCCTTTAATCAAGCTGTCGGTCTCTGGTATGCCGGTCAGAAGTTCTCTCCAGAAGCCAAGGCTGATGTGGAGCAAAAAGTGGCGACGATGATTGAAGTTTACAAAAACCGCCTGGCCCAGAATGACTGGCTGACACCAGAAACTCGGGACAAGGCTATTGTCAAACTCAATGTCATCAAGCCTTATATTGGCTATCCGGACGAGCTGCCTGAACGCTATTCCCGCAAGGTTGTGGATGAAAATCTGACTCTCTTTGAAAATGCTCAGAAGCTGAGCCAGATTGATATTGCTTATAGCTGGAGCAAGTGGAATCAACCAGTGGACTACAAGGAATGGGGAATGCCAGCCCATATGGTCAATGCCTACTATAATCCACAGAAAAACCTGATTGTCTTTCCAGCGGCTATCCTGCAGGCACCTTTCTATGACCTGCATCAATCCTCGTCAGCCAATTACGGTGGTATCGGAGCGGTCATTGCCCATGAGATTTCTCATGCTTTTGATACTAATGAGCTTCCTTTGATGAAAATGGTAGCCTAAACAATTGGTGGACGGAGCACGACTACCAAGCCTTCACCGAACGGACTCAGAAAGTTATTGACCAGTTTGAAGGTCAAGATTCCTATGGTGCTAAGGTCAATGGCAAGCTGACCGTTTCAGAAAATGTGGCAGATCTGGGCGGCATTGCAGCAGCTCTAGAAGCAGCCAAGAAAGAAGCGGATTTCTCTACGGAGGAATTCTTTACCAACTTTGCCCGCATCTGGCGGATGAAGGGCCGAGAGGAATATATGAAGCTCCTGGCAAGCGTGGATGTCCATGCGCCAGCCAAGCTTCGGACGAATGTACAGCTGCCTAACTTTGACGACTTCTTTACGACCTTTGATGTGCAAGAGGGAGACGGCATGTGGCGGAGCCCAGAAGAGCGGGTGGTCATCTGGTGATGCAGAGATAAGAGTACTTATCGCATCTTTCTCAAATCAAAAATAATCGAGTGCATTTCAATAGTCTGCTTTTGGTTTTGAAAGCAGGCTATTTTGTCAAAGAAAATATAAAGCGTTTACATTTTCACGACCTTGTGCTATACTGTAGTTGATAACAAAAAAATAAGCAAAATATCCAAATAGAATAGATTTCAAAGTGTTTATTAATGAATAATAAAGAAAAGAGATGTTCTTATGGTAAAACGATTCATTAGTTCAAATGCTTCAGAAATTTTAAGTATGACTGCGCCGGAGCTGAAACAGAGCATCAAGGCCAGTGAGGGGCGCGTTATCCTGTCTGAAAACGTGGCTTTTAAAGAATCTTATATTGGCGATGTGACCAATGCAGAGATTGCTCGGTCTTTTGGTGCTGACTTGATTTTGCTGAATGGGATTGATATCTTCCAGCCTTTTGTGGCTGGTCTGGATGCCAAGGAAGATTTTGTTAAGGAGCTGCACCGCTTGGTGGGGCGTCCTATCGGTATCAATCTAGAGCCGGTGGACAGTCAGGCCCAGATGGCAGGAGAACGCCTAATCATCGATGAGGGGCGTCAGGCTAGTCTAGCGACCGTCCAGCGAGCAGAAGAGCTGGGCGTTGACTTTATCTGCCTGACGGGTAATCCGGGGACTGGTGTCACCAATCAGGCTATTATTGATACCATTCGAGTGGTCAAGGAGAATTTTTCAGGCCTGTTGATTGCAGGCAAAAATGCATGCTTCAGGTGTGGATGAGCCGGTAGCAGACCTGGAAGCAATCGCTCAATTTATCGAAGCAGGTGTTGATATTGTCCTAGCACCGGCAGTCGGCAGTGTTCCTGGTTTTGACGAGCAGGACTTGAAGCAGATTGTCCGACTGGCTCATCAAAAGGGGGCTCTGGTTATGAGTGCGATCGGTACCAGCCAGGAGAGTGCTGATGAGGATATTGTCAAGCAAATGGCTATCCGCAACAAAATCTGCGGTGTAGATATCCAGCATATCGGGGATTCAGGTTATGGTTGTCTGGCTCCGGTGGAAAATATCTTTGCCATGAGCAAGGCTCTCAGAGGACAGCGCCACACCATTTCCATGATTTCACGTTCGATTAATAGATAGTAAAATGAGACAGGCTTTTAGGGGTAAGCTCCTAGAAAGCCTGTCTCTTTTTTTGTAAAAAAAAGACCGAGATTCTTGTCTCGGCCTTTATAGGTTTCCTTTTTTATCTAAAAATTCATGATAGACACAGAGGCTGACTGCAGAGCGGGCAATGCTGTATTTAGAGTAAGGGATAATGACAATCTCTGCTTGTTTTTGCTTTGGAAAGAGAGGTACTTCCTGCTCTAACTGAGCCAGAACCTGCTCGGCAATCACCGGATAGGAAAAGAGCTGGCCGTCCAGATAAATCCTTTCGCTATCAATAAGCTGGCAGAGGTTGGAAATGGAAATGGCCAGATAGCGGCAGGCAGTATGAATCAACTCAATACTACCCAAGTCTCCTAAGCGATAGGCGGTCATCAGACTTGTCAAATCAATATCATTAGCATCCTCTACAATGGTCTTTAAGAGCGAGGTCTGGGAAGCCCTATACAGGATAGCTGCTTTATCAATCAGAGCGCTCTCGCTGGCATAGACCTGCAGGCATCCGTGCTTGCCGCAAGGACAGCGCTCGCCTTCAGGATTGATGACGGTATGCCCCACCTCCCCGATAAGATAATTATCCTGACTGTAAATGCTGCCCTTGTACATATAGGAGCAATGAATACCTCTGGCGACATGATAGACGATAAAATTACTGTCTGTCGGGTGATAGCTAAAGAGGCGTTCAGCCAGTGTCAGGCAGTGGGACTTATTGGCAAAGTAGACAGGGAGGTCAAATGCTTCTTGAATAGTCCGAAGGTTAATCTGTCCCCAGTGGGGATTTTTAGAAATGATAAAATCACTCTCAGAGAGATTCACATGCCCCGGCAACCCGAGGGCAATCGCTGAGATGGGGTATTGGCTGTTCTTTTTCAGAAAATCTTGAATCAGCCGGATAATTTCCTGGTCAGACGGGCCGCCTGTCACCTCGACCTGATAAGTCCGAATGCTGTTTTCTACAATCTCACCGGTATTATCAGCGATGACTATGGCCAGCTGCTTTTCAGAAATCTCAAAGCCCAAATAGTAGCGGCTACGAGGCGCAATATCTAGCAGGGTTTTCTTGCGGCCTACGCTCTCGTCATTGAGCTCGCCTAGCTCCAGTACCAAGCCTTCCTTGATCAGTTCATTGATGATGCTGCCGGTCGTGGCTGGTGTAATTTTAGTTTCTTTTTGAAATATCAATCCGGGAAATCGGTCGTTTGGCGTAGAGCTGATCCAGAACAGTTGCCCTTAGCTCGTTTTGTTTTCTAGTTCGTGTCATCTTGTTTCCTCTGCTGCTATACTATCAAAAAAAGCTAGAAATCTCAAATGTAAGCGTTGACATAGTACAGAAAAATGGTTATAATGTTTTATAGAATATTAATAACATAGTGAAAAAAATATTCTATTTTTGGATTTTTGTTTATATATTAAAAATAAATAGCAAGCATCGTTGCAGGTTAGGTCAGATTCATAAAGGAGGATGCCGATGGAAACAAAACAGATTATGTTAGTCTGTGCGGCTGGGATGAGCACCAGTCTCATGGTCAATAAAATGCAGAAAGCTGCAGAGGAGCGAGGCTTAGCTGCGACGATATTTGCGGTTCCAGTGTCAGAAGCAGAAGACTATCTGAGCGAGAAAAAGGTTGATGTCCTTTTGCTGGGACCTCAGGTCCGCTATCTATTGGAGGATTTACAGGAAAAACTAGCTTCAAAAGGTATTCCGGTCGATGTCATCCCTATGACGGACTACGGAATGATGAAGGGGGATAAGGTCATGGATCTGGCAGAGTCGCTCATGAAGTAGGTACTCCTATGGAAAATAAAGATTCCTTAGAGGTCGCTATGACCCTCATTATGTATGGCGGAGAGGCCAAGTCTTGTGCTATTGAAGCCATTGCAGCAGCTAAAAAGCAGGACTTTGACCGAGCTCAGGCGAGACTGAGTCAGGCTCAGAAGGCCCTGCTGCAAGCCCATCATGCTCAAGCTGAAATGCTGAGCAAGGAGGCACAAGGAGAGAAGACAGAACTTAGTTTATTTATGGTTCATGGACAGGATCATCTCATGACCAGTATCGCCTTTGTTGATTTGGCAAAGGAGATTGTTGATTTACATAAAAATTTGATGAATAGGAGAAATGCAGATGAGTAGTTTGGTTGATAAATGGCAAGCGCGTCTCATGCCTATTGCCAATAAAATCGGCAACCAAAAATTTCTGGTTGCCCTACGGGATTCCTTTATCGGGACCATGCCTGTGATTATGACGGGCTCTTTCGCCCTCATGGTCAACGCCTTTCTATCTGACTTGCCAGGACAGTTCGGCTGGACCTGGATTTCCTCTACCTTCCAGTGGCTGATTGATATTAACTGGCTGGTATTTAAGGGCAGTATTCCTATCGTTACCCTCTTGTTCCTCTTTACCTTCGGGGTCAATATCGCTAAGATTTACAATACTGATAAGGTGTCTGCTGGTCTGGTAGCTGTGGCTTCCTACATCATTACCATTGGTGGCTCTGTTACTAAAACCTTTGAGTTGGCTGGCAAAACACCAGGGCTGAGCAAGGCAATTTCAAAACTTCCAGAGCTAAAACTTGACGGCAGTGACCTGTCTGTGACGATTAACAGTGTCATTCCAGGTGACCAAATCAGTGCGCGTGGTTACTTTACTGCCATTCTGATTGGTTTTGTATCTGTTATCATCTTTTGTAAGGTCATGAATCGTAACTGGACTATCAAACTTCCAGATTCTGTTCCGCCAGCTATCATGAAGCCCTTCCTGTCTATCATTCCGGCTGCGATTGCCATGTATGTCGTGGGGATTGCAACCTACCTCTTTAATCTGGTGACAGGCGAGCTGTTGATTGACTGGATTTATAAGATTCTTCAGGCACCGCTTCTCAGCTTGTCTCAAAGTTTTTGGGCTGTACTGCTCATTGTCTTTCTCAATAAGATTTTCTGGTTCTTCGGACTGCACGGCGGTAATGTGCTGGCGCCGGTTATGGCCAGTCTCTTTGGTGTGACCATGCTGGCCAATCTGGAAGCTTATCAGGCTGGGCATGCGATTCCTTACATGTGGACGGATAATTCTTTCGGTGCTTTTGTCTGGTTTGATGCGATTGAGGGTTGCCATTGCCATTCTCTGGCAATCTCGGAACAAGCACTATCGCGAAGTGGCCAAGTTGGGAATTTTCCCAATGGTCTTCAACATCGGTGAGCCAGTCATGTACGGTCTGCCAATCGTTTTGAATCCAATTATGTTTATTCCATACGTCCTGACGCCAATGGTCATGGTAACAGTAGCCTACTTTACAACCTCTCTGGGCTTGGTTGCGCCGGTTACTCAAAACGTTACTTGGGTCATGCCGCCGATTCTCTATGGTTTCTTTGCGACAGCCTTCGACTGGCGGGCAATTATTCTTTCGCTGGTTAATATCGCTATTTCAACCGCTATATATCTGCCCTTTGTCAAGATGGCAGATAAACAGGAGGAGCTTGGATAGATGGCAAAATTTGAAATTAAAGAAGAATTTTACTTGGATGGCAAGCCTTTTAAGATTTTATCGGGAGCTATTCAGTATTTCCGGCTCCATCCAGACCAGTGGCGAGATACCCTTTACAATCTTAAAGCTTTAGGCTTTAATACGGTAGAAACTTATATTCCTTGGGCATTGCATGAGCCTCAGGAAGGTCAGTTTAAGGCAGAGGGCATGCTGGATTTTGAAGCATACTTCAAGTTGGTTAAGGAGACGGGGCTTTATCTCATTGTCCGTCCGACACCTTACATCTGTGCAGAGTTTGACTTTGGCGGCCTGCCGGCTTGGCTCTTGAGATATCCTTCGATGCGCCTGCGGGTCAATCATCCGCTTTTTCTGGAGAAGGTCAGTCATTTCTATGACTGGCTCTTTCCCAAGCTTTTGCCCTATCAAAGTGATCAAGGCGGCCCCATCCTCATGATGCAGGTGGAAAATGAATATGGTTCTTACGCCGAGGACAAGGCCTACATGCGCAGCATTGCGCAGATGATGAAAGTTCGTGGCGTTACGGTTCCCCTCTTTACTTCTGATGGGACATGGATAGAGGCTTTGGAGTCTGGGACCTTGATTGAGGATGATATTTTTGTGACGGGGAATTTTGGCTCCCAACCCAAGGAAAATACAGACAATCTACGAGCTTTCATGGAGCGCTATGGCAAGAAATGGCCGCTTATGTGTACTGAGTTTTGGGACGGCTGGTTCAGCCGCTGGAGCGAGGAAATCGTTCGGCGAGAAGCCGAAGATTTGGCCCAGGATGTCAAAGAAATGCTGCAGCTGGGCAGTATAAACCTCTTTCTACTGAGAGGTGGGACCAATTTTGGCTTTATCAGCGGCTGTTCAGCCCGCAAGACCAAGGATTTGCCACAGATTACCTCCTATGATTTTGACGCTCCTATTACTGAGTGGGGGCAGCCGACCGAGAAATACTACGCTGTTCAGCGGGTGACCCACGAGGTCTTCCCAGAGCTTGAGCAGATGGAGCCGATTAGCCGACAGGCTAAGGCTTATGGCAGTTTTCCGCTGCTTGGGACTGCAAACCTGCTGGATGTGGCAGCGGACATCACAGAGGAAATTCTGCTGGATTATCCGCAGCCTATGGAGCAGATTGGGCAGAATCATGGCTATATCCTCTACCGTTCCGATATCAAAAATCAATACCATGATGAAAGGCTCAAGGCATTGGAGACTCATGACCGCTGTCATTTCTATGTTAATCTGGAGCACCTGGCTACTCAGTATCGGGAAGAAATCGGTGATGAGATGCTCTTCTCGGCTGACACCGAGCGGATTCAGATTGATGTGCTGGTGGAAAATATGGGGCGAGTCAACTATGGTTACAAGCTGGGCGCACCCAGTCAATCCAAGGGAGTCAAGGGGGGGTATCATGATTAACCACCAGTTCCGCAAGGGCTGGAAGCATTATGCGCTTAAGTTTGACCAGGAAATGCTGGCCAAGTTAGACTGCTACTCAGATCCACCGGAAAAAGTCAAAGCACCGACCTTCTATCGCTTTGAAGCAGAGTTGGATGATATCGCTGATACCTTCATCGACTGCTCTAAGTATGGGAAGGGCTGTATTTCGGTCAACGGCTTCAACCTAGGCCGCTACTGGAATGAAGGGCCGATTCACTATCTCTATGTGCCGTCTGGCCTGCTTAAGGAAAAGAATGAATTTATCGTCTTTGAAACTGAAAATGTCAAGATTGAAGAGTTGACCTTGCTTGACCATCCAGTCTATAAGAAATGAGGTGTTGCGATGAAATATATGACAGTCGGAAATGAACTGGAAGGAGCCAGTCAGCTGGTTTTGGGCTGTATGCGTCTGGCAGAGCATGCTCCTGAAGAGGTCGTTTCCGTTCTTGAAACGGCATTAGAAGTGGGAATTAATTTCTTTGACCACTCAGATGTTTATGCTGGCGGCCAGTCTGAAGCCAAGTTTGCGCAGGCTCTTCGCTCGGCTAAGATTCCCCGGGACCGAGTTCTCATCCAGTCCAAGTGCGGACTGCGGGATGTTCACACCAACTACCATTTTGACTTTTCTAAGGATTATATCATCAGCTCGGTTGAAGGCAGCTTGGAGCGTTTGCAGACAGACTATCTGGATGTGCTCCTCCTGCACCGGCCAGATGCTCTTGCGGAGCCGGAAGAGGTGGCTGAAGCTTTCTCACAGCTGCACCAAGCTGGGAAGGTCCGCTATTTCGGAGTCAGCAATCAAAACCCTTATCAGATCGAGCTGCTGCAGAAAAGTGTGGAGCAGCCCTTGATTGCCAATCAACTACAGTTTGGTCCAGCCCATACTCCGATGCTGGACGCTGGGCTCAATGCCAATATGCTCAATCCTTTGGCAATCGTTCGGGATGGTAGTGTACTGGACTATTGTCGATTGCATCATATCACGATTCAGCCTTGGTCACCATTTCAGGTCGACTTGAATCAGGGACTTTTTATGGAGCATCCTAAATATGCTCAGCTTACAGAAACTCTGCATGCCTTTGCATCAGACTATCAAGTTTCTTTTGAAGCCTTAGTTCTCGCCTGGATTTTGCGCCATCCGGCTCAGATGCAGCCGATTGTTGGCTCCATGAATCCGCAGCGAATTCGCTCAATGGTGGCTGCTTTTGATATTGAGCTCTCTCGGGCTGACTGGTATAAGATATACAAGAGCGCGGGGAATCCTCTGCCCTAAACTTGTTTTTGCAGGGAGATTATTTGTTATTCAGAATCAATGAAGCCTAAGAGCAGCGAATCGGTCTGCATATTTCATTGATTAAGCTCGACTCTGCACCTTATGAAAGGAGAATGATATGAATAATAAGTTTTCTTGGCAAGTCCTAGCAAAATCTGCTTCTGCTGCCAAGTATGGAAGTGGCTTGCTGCTATGCGCTTCCCTCTTGTCCTTTGCAGCTTTTACAGCTGTCTCAAGAGTTAAAGCAGAAGATGTTGCGCCTGCCTCTGCCGCAGTGGCTGAAACGCCGGCTTCTCCAGCACCGCAAGCAAGTCCTGAGGCTGAAAATCCAGCTGTGGCTGAACCCCAAGCAGTTCCTGCAAATCAGGTTGAATCGGCTACAGCCGCTAGCGAGTTGCCAGCCAGTCAGGTCATGTCCGATGAGCAGAAGCAGCGCGCCATTGCTCAGATGGGAGCCAATCAAGGGGATGTCTGGGTTTGGTCGGAGGAAAATGTCGTTGAAGAAAATGGGGAGCGTCAAAAGCGCGGTCCTAATGGCGGTCCTGGCCAATTTAATGGTGGAGCTGTCGTGTTAGGCGGTCGTCCGACTTATGACCCAGCGGCTGATTGGTACTACCTTGCTTATAAAGGCGAAGGGATGACCGACGAAGAAGCGAAGGCTGTCTTTGACAAGGAACGCGGCAAATGGATGAACGAATTTGATCCTTGGGGCGTTGTGATGGAAATGACGGACAATAAGGCCAGCAATGCTTGGGCGGATATTCGTAACATGCAGGCTTTTCGTCCTTCGGAAGGACTCCAATGTTTGGGAGAAAAATTGTGGATCACCCTCAAGGGGTTCAATGGGTTTCTCAATTCAAGGGCAATATGTCCAGCTATGTAGGAGATGCACGGCAGGAAGCCTTGGCTGGCGGGGGAACAGCTATTGAGGTGTTACCTAAGCAGGATCGGGTTGCCCACTGGGGCTCTGATCAAGCCCGTGATATTCCGAATCCTCAAACCATTCGGGCTGTTTTAGTTTCCGTAGAAGCTCGTATTTCTGAAAAATCTGATCCAGATGCCAAGCTTGGTATTCAAGTTGGCGGTGACTGGAAATTTGCTGAGGAAGTGAGTAAGCCGCTCTGGTATCCAGGAGCTGGTCTGGCTGGTATTCAGCGACTGACCAAGGATTGGGCGCGTTACTATTTTGTCAGCCTTACTGGTATTCAGGATGCAGTCGAAGAAAGGGCCATTTCACAAGATGTATTTATGAAGAGTATCGTGCCGCTGGCCGATATGGAGCAGGTCGCCCAAAATCAAGCCCAGCAGCAAACTCCTGCAAGCCCTGATCCAAAGAGTAGCCAAGCAGAAAATCTGACCTACAAAACAAGCGGCCAGACGGATCCTCAAGAAGCGTCTCAAGAGTCAACTCTTCAACAAGCTTCTTCCAAACAACTGCCTAAGACCGGCAGCCAAAGCAGTCTATTGACGAATCTGCTTGGACTCGGGATCTTAGGACTGGGAGCTGGCTTCCTTGGCCTGAAGAAAAAATCTTAGTTTTGCAAGCTAGAGGGAAAATAATCTACAAAAAAGCAACAGCAGATTCTAGCTGTTGCTTTGTGTTTGGTTTAGGTTTTGCACGGCAGGCTGTCCAAGGTTAGGTGCTTGCGCAGCGGGCGGACTGCAGACAGGCTCTTGGTATTTTTGAGTAAAGCGGCATCTTGGGAAGTTGGAACAGCCCCAAAATTTCTGACCGGCCTTAGAACCTTTGGCTGCTGTACGGAGCACCAATCCATGCTGGCAGCGAGGGCAGATCTTTTCTGCTTCTCTGCGCTGCTTATTCTGAGCAATGTGGTTAATATGGCGCTCTTTGACGACCTGCTTTCGCTTGGTCAAGGGCAGCAGCATACGATAGAGGTCGTCAATCTGCTCAGGCGACAGGTAGACTGGACTTTGGCAGGCCTGCTGGTCAATTGCCCCAATCACTTGCCAGGTCTGAATAACCTTATGCCTGTCACTGTTTAGATGGATTTCTTTAAGCTGACAGTCATTGCCAAAGACGATATAGGAATATAGATTTGGGGTGTATTGGTTGAGATAGTAGCTGAGCCATTTGAGATGGACCTTATTTTGAATAATCGGATTGAAAAAAGAATGTTTGTAAGATTTTCCACGGCCTCCGGAAAGAACCTGAGTCCAGTATTGCTGATTTTCTGAGCCGAAGATCCAGCCCTTGTAGTTTTTTGACTCAAAAATGTAAATTCCAGATGGATGAATCAGCAGGGCATCAATCTCAGTGGTAGATCCATCTTCTTTGAAAATATAGAGATTGTACAAAATCTTTTTATAGCCATAGAGCTGGTTCAAGACCTGACTAAGCTGGTACTCTCCCTGTTTTCCCTTGTTGTATTTGAGTTCCCAAGGGGCAGTTTGGGTTTGCTGGAAATAGTCAGGCTCTTGGCTTTGGCTGGACGGCCAATCCGAGTCCGTATCTTCTCGGTCTTCAAGTAGCTTATAACTGATAAAAAAGACGATGCCAAAGACAGCCACGAATGCGACGAAAAAGAATCCAAACATTTCCTAATCTCCCTTAAAATCCCTAATTCGAGTATAGCACAAAATAAAGGACGGAAGATTTTTATAAGTGTAAAAACAAAACAATTGAACAATGAATCAAAATATGTCTAAAAAACGGGAACTACCCTTTAAAAACTTATTTTCCAAAAACACCTCACAAACCTAAAAAATCATGTATAATAAAAAGACAGGAAAAGAATAGGAGTTATCATGTCTCAGGAATTAATCAGTGTTATCATCCCTGTTTACAATGTTGAGCAGTATTTAGCAGAATGTGTGAACAGCGTTTGTTGTCAGACCTATCAAAATCTGGAAATTATTCTAGTCAATGATGGTTCAACAGATGCTTCTGGCCAGATTTGCCAAGAGCTAGCTGACCAGGATGCGCGGATTCGTCTCATTCATCAGGACAATCAAGGCTTGTCCGGTGCCCGCAACACAGGGATTGAGCACTCTAGTGCAGATTATTTGATTTTTGTGGATTCGGATGACTGGTTGCCTGAGCAGCATGTTGCCCGCCTTTATGAAAAGCTCAAGGAGTACGATGCGGATATTGCCATTGGTCACCACTGTAGCTTCCGTGCAGAGGATTCAGCCTTCCTCTACTATTCGACAGAGCATTTTGAAACCCTCTATACGCGAGAAGAGATAATCGAGGAGTACCCTAGACGGCGCATGCTAGACGGTGTCTTTCTCTGTGCCTGGGCCAAGCTCTATAAGCGTGAGCTCTTTGATACAGTGCGCTATCCAGTCGGCCGAGTGGCCGAAGATGCCTTCACAACTTATAAGCTGTATCTTCAGTCAGAGAAGATTATCTACCTCAATGAACCGCTCTATTACTATCGCTTGCGGCCAAATAGCATCTCCATGACTTGGAATGAGCAGTGGTTCCGAGACTTGATTGTAGGTTTTGAGGAGCAGCTAGCCATTTTGGGTAAGCTGGGCTATGACCTGAGCTTCTACTACAAATACTACACTTTCCTGCTCCAGTATTGTCGCGACAGCGCTGCAGCTGTCGGTATGCAGTCCAGTCGGGTCTGTCAGGAAATTGAAAGTAAACTCCAACTATTTGGAGAATAAATAAAACAAGCTACCTTTCAACAATAGGGCTGAAAGCGTAGCTTGTTTTTTAGTGTTTGAAAATTAAAGACTAAAAATAACAATTAATGTCATGCTTCAAAAAGACATCTTGGTATTCAAATAAGTCTTCAGGGTGCAAGGCCTTGACATCTTCCATGGCATACTTTCGGCCAAGTAATTTGTATTTATTTTCGCCAAATTGATGGAAAGGCAACAGCTGGACTTGATTGATGGATAGTTCATTAAACAAAGTCGCAAACCGCTCTGCATCTTCTAAAGAGTCATTAAAATCCGGAATGACAGGAATGCGCAGAACAATCGTCTTTTGATGAGTGAAGGCGTAGTGGATATTCTGAACAATCAATTCGTTTTTTACTCCAGTCACCTTGCGGTGGTTGACAGAGTTATAATGTTTCAGGTCTGTATAGATAAAATCAACGTACTGGATGAGATCCACGAATTTTTCATGTTCTACAAAGGCAGTTGTTTCAATAGCGGTATGAATCCCTTTTTCCTTAGCCGCTTTGAGAATGGCCTTGGCAAATTCAAACTGGGCGAAAATCTCTCCGCCAGATAAGGTCAGGCCGCCGCCAGATTCTTCATAAAAATCTCTGTCCTTTAGGACTTCGTTGATAATCTCCTCGACACTTCTTTCCTCCCCCATAGTGATGCTTTTTGGTAGTAGCATCCAGCATAGGCTCGGGTCTGAATTGCTGTGATTCTGATTGGAGCACCAAGGGCAGCGCAGAGGACAGCCCTTGAGGAAAACCGTTGTACGAATCCCTGGTCCATCATGAATACTGAAATGTTGGATGTTGAAAATAATTCCTTTTGTTGTTTCCATACTCAGGCCTCCTTTGGATACAATCATTATAACTTATTTTAGAAAGAAAAACAATTACGAATGAAAGTTATTTTTATTTTATTTTTAAGACGTCTTTTGTTACAATAATAGCAGAGGTGATAGAATGGAACGTTTAGATGAAATTGTTAAATTAGTATCTGAATTTGAACGAATCGATGTCAATACTTTGTCTGACCGCTTAAAAGTGTCCAAAGTAACGATTCGTAAGGACTTGGATAAGCTGGAAACCAAAGGTCTGTTGCGCAGAGAGCATGGCTATGCTGTTTAAATAGCGGCGATGATCTGAATGTCAGGCTTTCCTTTCATTATGATACCAAGCGCCGAATTGCCCAGGAAGCAGCAAAAATCGTTCAGGATAATGAAACCATTATGATCGAATCAGGTTCGACCTGTGCCTTGCTAGCTGAGGAAATCTGCCGGACGAAGAAGAATGTCAAGATTATTACCAATTCTTATTTTATTGCGGATTATATAAAACAAACTGATTCTTGTAAAATTATCTTACTGGGCGGAGAGTTTCAGAAAGATTCTCAAGTGACAGTAGGGCCTCTTCTCAAGGAAATGATCCGCTTTTTCCACGTAGAACATGCTTTTGTCGGAACAGATGGCTATGATGAAAATCTAGGCTTTACAGGCAAGGATCTGATGCGGAGTGAGGTTGTGCAGTATATGTCAGAGGCATCTGACCAGATGATTGTCTTGACGGACTCAAGTAAGTTTACCAGAAAAGGAACGGTTAAGAGATTTGGCTTCAAGCAGATTGCGCAAGTGGTGACTGACAAGGCGATTCCGAAAGAGGCTGTTGAGCGCTTGAAAGCTGCCGATATCAAGCTGACCCTAATCTAGCAGAGAGAAGGAGATAAGATGAAAAATGAAAGAAAAAAACTATTGGCAAAAATTGCTTATCTCTACTATATCGAAGAAAGAAGCCAGTCTGACATTGCGGCTGAGACAGGGATTTATCGCACCACTATCAGCCGAATGCTGGCAGAAGCGAAAAAAGAGGGCATTGTAAAGATTGAGATTGAAGACTTTGACACTCGCTTGTTCCATTTGGAAAACTATGTAAAAGAAAAATACGGGCTCAAGGGAATCGAAATTGTCAGTAACTTAGTAGATGAATCTCCAGCAGACTTGGAAGAAAGGCTTGCTCAAGCTGCTGCGGGTATGCTACGTAGCCTGATTAAAGACAATGATAAAGTGGGATTTTCTTGGGGAAAGAGCTTGAGCCTTTTAGTAGAGCACTCCAGCAGCAAGCATTTGACAAATGTCCATTTCTTTCCTTTGGCAGGTGGACCGAGTCATATCCATGCACGCTATCATGTGAACACCCTCATCTATAGCATGGCTGGAAAATACCATGGGGACTGCCGTTTTATGAATTCCACAATTATTCAGGAGAATGAGCAACTGACAAATGGAATATTGGCTTCTAAATATTTTGAAGATCTGAAAAGCAGCTGGCAGGAGCTGGATGTGGCTGTAGTTGGTATTGGAGGGCAGGTTGACACGGGAAATCGCCAATGGCTGGACATGCTGACCTCAGAGGATTTTCTTGCTCTAGAGAGTCAGGATGCTGTCGGAGAAATCTGCTGTCGCTTCTTTAATAAAAAAGGGGAGATGGTCTACCAGCATTTGCAAAATCGAACGATTGCCATCTCTTTGGAAAATTTGAAAAAGGTGCCGCTTAGTTTGGCCTTTGCCTATGGCAGTCAAAAGTCTGCTGCCATCTTAGCGGTGTTGCGAGCTGGCTATGTCAATCATTTGATTACGGATGAAGCGACGATTCTAAAAATGCTAGACTTGGATGGAGATGGGAGTTTCCTCACTTCCTGATGGTAGCGGCATCTCAGGTGCAAGAGATTTCCAAAACTAAATTTAGGAATCCTATTTTTTAATAGTGGATTAGCAGCTATGTATGGAGGTGGATTGTTGATTTGAAAAAGTCAATGAAACGAAAATTGACTAGTTTAGCCACAGGAGAGCTAGTCGCTGTGCTAGTATTTTGGATGAATTTTTTCCTGCTCAAAAAATGGATTCTTACTACTAGAGCTTTGATTTCTATTTCTTTCTCCTTGTTTGTACTGAGTTTTATTCTGATACAGGGCTCTGTTTTTTTGGTTGATTTTTGATAAAAAGGATTTCCAATCCAGGATTTGCTGAAAGATATACAGGCAAGATTTATAAGGTACTAAAGATCTTAGACCTTATTTTGCTGGGTGTGGGAGCCCTGATAATCATTTTTAATTCCAGTGATTTTTCCACATTCATCATCTCTTTAGCAATTTGGTTTTTTGTTGTCATCGAGTGGATTAATTATTTTAAATGGCAATTATCCTACAGTCTGAATCCTGCCGTTTTATTGAAATACATCTTCCAGAGGAAATTGCGGAAAAGTAAAATAGCAAAGGAAATTGAGAAAGCCGTTTAAAAAGATAAGTTTCGGTTTCTTAAAATAGCATATATGAGGAAGTAGAAGCGAATAGCTGCTGCTTCTTTTTTTTGTGTCGAATCTGCTTATCGTTCGTATCTAATAGAGTGCCTTTGATTCGCAGATGAATACAGCTGTATAGGAGTTTTTTATGGAGGAGACTTTTTTTGCACAAATGTGCGAAAAAATTTAAATAAGCTAATTTGTTCTATAATATATTGACGGACTGAGATAAAGGTGATACATTTTAGTTACAAACAAAAACAAATCACTTTCAAACAAAAAGAACAAGTTTTTGTTAATCATAAAGATAGGAGCGGTTGTAACATATGGAAATGATTGTAGCAGATCAAATTATCATGGGCCTTATCCTAGACGCCGGTGATGCCAAGCAGCATATTTATCAAGCTTTATCACTAGCTAAAGATGGTAAGTTCTCAGAATGTGATGAGCAGATTGAGCTTGCAGATAAGGCGCTGTTAGAGGCCCATAACTTGCAGACCAAGTTCCTAGCTCAGGAAGCTGGAGGAACGAAAACAGAGATTACAGCGCTGTTTGTCCATTCTCAAGATCATTTGATGACCAGCATTACAGAGATTAATCTCATCAAGGAAATCATTGACTTGAGAAGAGAATTACAAGGGAAAAATGAATCATCAGGAGGATGAAAAGATGGTTAAGATTGGTTTGTTTTGCGCGGCAGGTTTTTCAACAGGAATGTTGGTCAACAACATGAAGATAGCTGCAGCTGAAAAAGGGCTGGAAGCTGAGATTGAAGCCTACTCTCAGGCTAAGCTGGCTGATTATGCAGCGGATTTGGATGTCGCTTTATTGGGCCCGCAGGTAGCTTATACTCTGGACAAGTCTAAAGCTATTTGCGACAGTTGCCATACTCCGATTGCAGTTATTCCGATGGCTGATTACGGTATGCTAGATGGCGAAAAAGTGTTAAATCTCGCTTTGAGTTTGTTGGATAAACATTAAAATCAAGGAGCTTCGTTATGTCTAAAGTGGATACTCAAAAAATCATTGCGCCGATTATGAAGTTTGTCAATATGCGCGGGATTATCGCCTTAAAAGATGGTATGTTGGCAATTTTGCCTCTTACAGTTGTGGGAAGTCTATTCTTGATTGTAGGGCAATTACCGTTTGAAGGTCTAAATCAAGCCATTGCTGGTGTGTTTGGGGCTGACTGGACAGAACCGTTTATGCAGGTTTATTCAGGAACCTTTGCCATTATGGGGCTGATTTCCTGTTTTTCAATCGGTTATTCTTATGCCAAGAACAGCGGTGTAGAGCCTCTGCCGGCAGGAGTGCTGTCTCTTTCTTCCTTCTTTATCCTTTTGAAATCCTCCTATATACCAGAAAAGGGTGAGGCGATTGCAGATGCGATTGCCAAGGTCTGGTTTGGCGGACAAGGAATCATTGGGGCCATTCTCATTGGTCTGGCAGTTGGCAGTATCTATACGATTTTCATTCAAAAGCATATTGTCATCAAAATGCCAGAGCAGGTTCCGCAAGCGATTGCCAAGCAGTTTGAAGCCATGATTCCTGCTTTTGTTATTTTCTTGATGTCAATGCTTGTTTATATTATTGCCAAGATAGTGACAGGTGGCGGTACCTTTATTGAGATGATTTACGATGTCATTCAGGTGCCTCTGCAAGGTCTGACAGGCTCTCTGTATGGAGCTATCGGTATTGCTTTCTTTATTTCTTTCCTGTGGTGGTTCGGCGTCCACGGTCAGTCCGTTGTCAATGGTGTCGTAACAGCTTTGCTGTTGTCAAATCTGGATGCCAATAAGGCCCTGCTTGCTGCAGATAAGCTGTCCGTTAGTCAAGGCGCTCATATTGTGACCCAACAGTTCTTGGATAGTTTTCTTATCTTATCGGGATCCGGTATCACTTTCGGAGTAGTCGTGGCCATGCTCTTTGCTGCCAAGTCTAAGCAGTATAAGGCTCTGGGGAAAGTTGCTGCTTTCCCGGCAATCTTTAATGTCAATGAGCCAGTTGTCTTTGGTTTTCCGATTGTGATGAATCCGGTCATGTTTCTGCCCTTTGTTTTGGTACCGGTTCTAGCCGCTTTGATTGTCTACATGGCGATTGCGGTCGGCTTTATGCAGCCATTCGCAGGTGTGACTTTGCCTTGGAGTACACCGGCTATCATTTCTGGCTTTATGGTCGCTGGCTGGCAAGGGGCAGTCATTCAAATTGTCATTCTAGCTATGTCTGCCTTTGTCTATTTCCCATTTGTGAAGTTTCAGGATAAGATTGCCTACAATAACGAATTGAAAAATGAAGAATAATCTGATTTTGATGGATAAAAACACAAAAGTTTCTTGGCTCAGATGGCACAAATGTGCAAAAAATCTTTAATTCAGTAATCGCCTATAAATGATTGAATTCTAAGATTTTGCATGTTACAATAGTTACGAAAGAAATAAATTAAATTTCATAAGAAAGGTCGTGACCAAATGATCCAAGTAAAGAAGTAGAAAAAACAACAATAAAAACAGACTATTTTGGCAGCTTAACAGAGCGGATGGATAAGTATCGGGAAGATGTTTTAAATAAAAAGCCCTATATTGATGCAGAGCGTGCTGTCCTAGCTACTAAGGCCTATGATAAGCATAAGGAAAAACCAAATGTGTTGAAACGTGCTTATATGCTTAAAGAGATTTTGGAAAATATGACGCTTTATATCGAAGATGAAACGATGATTGTCGGCAATCAGGCTTCATCTAATAAAGACGCGCCTATCTTCCCAGAGTATACTTTAGAGTTTGTACTCAATGAACTAGATCTTTTTGAGAAGCGGGACGGAGACGTATTCTACATTACAGAGGAAACCAAAGAGCAGCTCCGCAGCATCGCTCCTTTCTGGGAAAATAATAACCTCCGTGCGAGAGCTGGAGCTTTACTTCCAGAGGAAGTTCAGGTTTATATGGAAACTGGCTTCTTTGGCATGGAAGGAAAGATGAACTCAGGTGATGCCCACTTGGCGGTCAACTATCAAAAACTCTTGGCCTATGGACTGAAAGGTTTTGAAGAAAAAGCTCGCGCAGCTAAGGAAGCCTTGGATTTGACCGATCCGGCTAGTATTGACAAATACCACTTCTATGATTCCATTTTCATCGTAGTAGATGCTGTGAAAGCTTATGCGGAGCGTTTTGTGGCCTTGGCAAATCAGCTGGCTGAAAAAGCAGAGCCTAAGCGCCGTCAGGAGCTCTTAGAAATCGCTAGAATTTGTTCTAAAGTACCGTACGAGCCAGCATCAACCTTTGCTGAAGCTGTTCAGTCTGTTTGGTTTATCCAGTGTATCCTTCAGATCGAGTCTAACGGACATTCACTCTCTTATGGACGCTTTGACCAGTACATGTATCCTTATGTCAAGGCAGATTTGGAAGCTGGACGTGAGACAGAGGCTAGCATTGTAGAACGCTTAACCAATCTCTGGATTAAGACGATTACCATTAATAAAGTCCGCAGCCAGGCCCACACATTCTCATCTGCGGGCAGTCCCCTTTATCAAAATGTGACAATCGGGGGCCAAACGAGAGATAAGAGAGATGCAGTTAACCCACTTTCCTACCTTGTGTTGAAATCTGTAGCTCAAACTCATCTTCCTCAGCCGAATCTGACTGTTCGCTATCATGCAGGCCTAGATGCTCGCTTTATGAATGAGTGTATTGAAGTCATGAAGCTTGGCTTCGGTATGCCGGCCTTCAATAATGATGAAATCATCATCCCGTCCTTTATCGCCAAAGGCGTTTTAGAAGAAGATGCATATGACTACAGTGCTATCGGCTGTGTGGAAACTGCTGTGCCTGGTAAATGGGGCTACCGTTGTACAGGCATGAGCTATATGAACTTCCCTAAGGTACTCCTTATCACTATGAACGATGGAATTGATCCAGTATCTGGCAAGCGCTTTGCGCCAAGCTTCGGTCACTTTAAAGATATGAAGAGCTTGCAGAGCTGCAAACGGCTTGGGACAAGACCTTGCGCCACTTGACCCGCATGAGTGTCATCGTGGAAAATTCTATCGACCTGTCTCTTGAAAGAGAAGTGCCGGATATCCTCTGCTCAGCTTTGACAGATGATTGTATCGGACGTGGTAAGCATTTGAAAGAGGGTGGAGCTGTCTATGACTATATTTCTGGCCTTCAAGTCGGTATTGCCAATCTATCAGACTCATTGGCAGCCGTCAAGAAGCTAGTCTTTGAAGAAGGCAGGTTGACTCCGGCTGAACTCTGGCATGCACTTGAAACGGACTATGCATGTGAGCGTGGTAAAGAAATTCAAGAGATGCTGATTCATGATGCACCAAAATATGGTAATGATGATGATTACGCAGATAAGCTAGTGACAGATGCTTATGATATTTATGTGGATGAAATCGCTAAGTATCCAAATACCCGTTATGGCCGTGGTCCAATTGGCGGTATCCGCTACTCTGGAACATCTTCTATTTCAGCCAATGTCGGTCAAGGTCGCGGTACCTTGGCGACACCAGATGGCCGCAATGCCGGAACACCGCTCGCTGAAGGCTGCTCTCCATCCCACAATATGGACAAGAACGGCCCGACCTCTGTATTGAAATCTGTTTCCAAATTGCCGACAGATGAAATCGTAGGAGGCGTTCTGCTCAATCAAAAAGTGAATCCTCAGACCCTGTCTAAGGAAGAAGATAAAGTGAAACTTATTGCCTTGCTTCGTACATTCTTTAACCGTCTGCATGGCTATCATATCCAATACAATGTCGTTTCTCGGGAAACATTGATTGATGCTCAGAAGCATCCTGAAAAACACCGCGATTTGATTGTTCGCGTTGCAGGCTACTCTGCTTTCTTCAATGTGCTTTCCAAGGCGACACAAGATGATATTATCGGACGTACGGAGCACACGTTGTAAAAGAGGTCCAATTTATGGAATTCATGCTTGATACCTTAAATTTAGAGGAGATAAAAAAATGGTCGGAAGTCCTCCCCTTGGCGGGAGTGACTTCTAATCCGACCATCGCAAAAAAAGAAGGAAAAATAGACTTCTTCGAACGGATTCGCACTGTTCGGGAAATCATAGGAGAAGGTCCATCTATCCATGTGCAGGTTGTTGCCAAGGATTACGAGGGAATCTTGAAAGATGCTGCTGAAATTCGAAAAAAATGCGGCGATGCTGTCTATATTAAAGTTCCGGTAACACCGGCTGGGCTGGCAGCTATCAAAACTCTTAAAGCAGAAGGTTACAAGATTACAGCAACAGCCATTTATACAACCTTTCAAGGTCTATTAGCTATTGAAGCAGGGGCTGATTACCTTGCTCCTTACTATAACCGCATGGAAAATCTCAATATTGATTCAGATGCTGTCATCAGCCAGTTGGCTCAGGCGATTGAGCGGGATCATTCCGCCAGCAAAATATTGGCAGCTTCCTTTAAGAATGTTGGCCAAATCAATCGTGCTTTTGCTGATGGGGCCCAAGCCATTACAGCTGGACCAGATGTCTTTGCAGCAGCCCTTTGCCATGCCGTCTATCGCTAAGGCAGTAGATGACTTTGCTGCTGACTGGTCAGCAATTCACAATCAGGAACACATTTAACAGGCATATATAATGCTCTATCTATAAAAAAGAAAGAGGTGCTCTATGAAAATTTTTGCAAGTCCGTCTCGTTATATTCAGGGAGAAAATGCTCTGTTTGAAAATGCGAAACAGATTCTTCAGTTAGGCAGCCATCCAGTCTTGCTTTGTGATGATGTGGTTTACCAGATTGTTGGGGAGAAATTCAATGACTACCTTACTCGTTATGGCTTTCATGTGCTGCATGTAGCTTTTAACGGAGAAGCTTCTGATGCTGAAATTGATCGGGTCGTTGCTCTGGCTGAAAAAGACGGAGCAGACTTGGTTATTGGTCTAGGTGGTGGAAAAACGATTGACAGTGCGAAGGCCATTGCAGACATACTAGGACGTCCTGTGGTCATTGCGCCAACCATTGCCTCTACAGATGCCCCAACGTCAGCACTTTCTGTTATCTATACAGAAGACGGCGCCTTTGAAAAGTATATTTTCTATAGTAAAAATCCTGAACTCGTCTTGGTGGATACGAAAGTGATTGCTGGAGCGCCAAAACGACTTCTGGCTTCTGGGATTGCAGATGGTTTAGCGACTTGGGTAGAGGCGCGTGCTGTCCAGCAGAAAAATGGCACTACCATGTTGGGACAAAGACAGAGTCTGGCTGGTGTGGCGATTGCGAAGAAGTGTGAAGAAACACTGTTTGCAGATGGCCTGCAGGCTATCGCAGCCTGTGAAGCAAAAGTTGTAACTCCAGCTCTGGAAAATATCATTGAAGCCAATACCCTTCTCAGCGGCGTCGGCTTTGAGAGCGGCGGTTTAGCGGCAGCCCATGCTATCCACAACGGCTTTACAGCTCTTACAGGCGATATTCATCACTTGACCCACGGCGAAAAAGTTGCCTATGGAACTTTGACCCAGCTCTTATTAGAAAACCGACCTAAAGAAGAATTGGAAAAATATATTCGCTTCTATCAAAAGATTGGTATGCCGACAACTCTGAAAGAAATGCATTTAGAAAATGCCAGCTATGAAGATTTGCTCAAAGTTGGTCAGCAAGCGACGATTGAGGGCGAAACCATTCATCAGATGCCATTTGAGATTTCAGCTTCTGACATTGCAGGTGCCATCCTAGCGGTTGACCAATATGTCAGGGATTTGGATAAATAAAAGCAAAATATAAAACAAGCCACCTTTCAACCATAAGGCTGACGAGGCGGCTTGTTTTTTAATGAGATTACCAGATATAAGGAAAAACTCGGTATCTAACCTTTTGGCAATAAGCTTCGTAATTTTTCCCAAAGTGATTGCCTAAAGCTTTTTCTTCTACTCTAAGTCGAATGCTATATCCTACCACCAGTAAAATAAGACTGATAATGATTGTCAGAGGATTTAGTGATGTAATCGATAGACCAAGGATAGACAAGATACTGCCAGTATAAGCAGGATTTCTCACAATAGCATAAGGACCATGGTCTACTAATTGTTGACTATCGGTTGTCTGAACGGCCAGTGTGAAGTTTTTTCCGAGATAATTGACTGCATAGATTCGCAATGCGAACCCTGCTAGGGAGATGAGAATTCCAAGATAGATAGTGAGGCTGGGTAAGTGGGGGACAAAGTCGAGAAATTGTCCGTTTATCAAAAATAAGCAGCAGATAACACTGCCGATAATGATGTAGCGGCTCCCTTTATCTGCAGAGTCGTTTACATTGTTTGACTTAGTTTTATTTTTAATCCACATTTCTGTGCTAATAAAAATAACAAAGAAAACATAAGTGAAAATAGTTTGTAAATTCATGATTATTCCTCCAGTCAGAATTATACAACTTTTAATTTTAGAGGTCAATCAGAGACTAACGCTTTAGAGATGAGTTATAGTTTTTGTCAGTGAAAACTGGATTCCGTCTTTCAAAATCCCTTGAAAATGGTATAATAGAAACAGTACAAAAAATGGAGAAAAGAATGGCTTATTATAATCACAAAGAAATCGAACCCAAGTGGCAGAAATATTGGGCAGAGCACCATACATTTAAGACAGGTACGGACAAGGACAAATCTAACTTTTATGCGCTGGACATGTTTCCTTATCCATCAGGAGCGGGACTCCATGTAGGGCATCCGGAGGGCTACACGGCGACAGATATCCTCAGCCGCTATAAGCGGGCTCAGTGCTATAATGTCCTGCATCCTATGGGCTGGGATGCCTTTGGTCTGCCAGCTGAGCAATACGCTATGGATACAGGCAATGACCCAGCTGACTTTACAGCAGAAAATATTGCCAATTTTAAGCGTCAAATCAATGCTCTAGGATTTTCGTATGACTGGGACCGAGAAATCAATACAACTGACCCTAACTACTACAAGTGGACCCAGTGGATTTTCACAAAGCTTACGAAAAAGGCTTGGCTTATGAAGCTGAAGTGCCAGTAAACTGGGTTGAAGAGCTGGGAACGGCTATCGCCAATGAGGAAGTCCTGCCAGACGGAACATCTGAGCGCGGTGGTTATCCAGTTGTCCGAAAGCCTATGCGTCAGTGGATGCTGAAAATCACGGCCTATGCAGAACGTTTGCTCAATGACTTGGAGGAGCTGGACTGGCCAGAGTCTATCAAGGATATGCAGCGCAACTGGATCGGTAAATCAACTGGTGCTAATGTAACCTTCAAGATTAAGGACACAGACAAGGACTTCACTGTCTTTACGACTCGCCCAGACACCCTTTTTGGTGCGACCTATGCTGTTTTGGCTCCAGAGCATGCTCTCGTCGATGCCATTACAAGTGCAGAACAAGCCCAAGCAGTAGCAGACTACAAACATGCAGCCAGTCTCAAATCTGACCTTGCTCGGACTGATTTGGCTAAGGATAAGACTGGTGTCTGGACAGGAGCTTATGCCATCAATCCTGTCAATGGCAAGGAAATCCCCATCTGGATTGCCGACTATGTGCTTGCAAGCTACGGAACAGGTGCTATCATGGCTGTTCCTGCGCATGATGAGCGCGACTGGGAGTTTGCTAAGCAGTTTAACTTGGAGATTATTCCGGTTCTAGAGGGTGGCAATGTTGCTGATGCTGCTTACACAGAAGACGGTCCGCATATTAACTCGGGCTTCCTAGATGGCTGGACAAGGCTGCCGCTATTGAAAAGATGGTTGCTTGGCTGGAAGCGGAAGGTGTCGGAAATGAAAAAGTCACCTATCGCCTGCGCGACTGGCTCTTTAGCCGTCAACGCTACTGGGGTGAGCCGATTCCAATCATTCATTGGGAAGATGGGACCTCAACGGCTGTCCCTGAAAATGAACTTCCACTTGTCCTGCCTGTAACCAAGGATATCCGCCCTTCTGGTACCGGTGAAAGCCCTCTGGCCAATCTGACTGACTGGCTGGAAGTGACTCGGGAAGATGGTGTCAAAGGACGCCGCGAAACCAACACCATGCCTCAATGGGCTGGTTCCAGCTGGTATTACCTGCGTTACATTGACCCGCACAACAATGAGAAATTAGCAGACGAAGAACTGCTCAAGGCTTGGCTGCCAGTCGATATTTACATCGGTGGCGCAGAGCACGCTGTGCTCCACCTCCTCTACGCTCGCTTCTGGCATAAATTCCTCTATGATATCGGAGTGGTACCTACCAAAGAGCCTTTCCAAAAACTCTTTAACCAAGGGATGATTTTGGGGACTAGCTACCGTGATCACCGTGGAGCACTTGTGGCAACTGACAAGGTGGAAAAACGCGATGGTTCTTTCTTCAATATCGAAACTGGAGAAGAACTGGAGCAAGCGCCTGCTAAGATGTCTAAGTCTCTGAAGAATGTAGTCAACCCAGACGATGTAGTAGAGCAATACGGTGCTGATACCCTTCGTGTCTATGAAATGTTCATGGGGCCGCTGGATGCATCTATCGCTTGGAGCGAAGAAGGGTTAGAAGGCAGCCGTAAGTTCCTTGATCGGGTTTATCGTCTCCTTAACTCTAAGGAGCTGGTCACTGAAATAGCGGAGCTTTGGACAAGGTCTACCATGAAACGGTCAAGTCTGTCACAGAGCAGATTGAGGAGCTCAAGTTTAACACAGCCATTGCCCACCTCATGATCTTTGTCAATGTAGCCAACAAGGAAGAAAAGCTCTATGTCGAATATGCCAAAGGCTTTATCCAATTGCTGGCGCCTTTTGCACCGCACTTGGCTGAAGAACTCTGGCAGGCAGTCGCTCAAACTGGCGAGAGCATTTCCTATGTAACTTGGCCAACTTATGACGAAAGCAAACTGGTCGAAGCAGAGGTCGAAATCGTTGTTCAAATCAAGGGTAAAGTTCGTGCTAAGCTAGTCGTAACTAAGGACTTGAGCCGTGAGGAACTGCAGGAAATCGCTCTGTCAGATGAAAAAATCAAGTCTGAAATCGCCGACAAAGAAGTTGTAAAAGTCATTAGCGTACCAAATAAACTTGTTAATATCGTTGTGAAATAATTAGTTTGTTTATTGCATTTGCAGGAGATTTCAATCAAGTCCTCATTAGACAACAAAATGCTATTGCTATCAACTACAAAGAAGACCTTGAGAAAATTTTCTCAAGGTCTTTTGTTAGAACAATTCCCAATTAGGTGTTGAGAATTTCTTGGTTTGGGTCATATAAAAATATGTGAAATGGATTTCCATTGCCAAGGTCATCAGGGTTGCGATAGCAATGACGATGGTTGGGTTGTCTGAGAACAGAAGGGAAAGAAGCAGTCCGATAAGGAAGAATGTAGCTTGTAAGCCATAATAGATTTTGTCATACTTGAGGTAACTCTTGTTGAAGCGACCATTTGACAAGACCGTAGCTTGGAAGAGCCCGATACCAGCATAGAAGAAGCTAGTCGCAAAGAGGTGGTGAGCTTCAGGATTGACCAAGAAACTCATAGAAACAGTGACCATAATCAAACCAATGAAAATCGGATAGTGGCTGTAAATCAAGAAGATTCCTTTATTCTCCCCCTTCCTCATCAATAGCATGGTCAAACTGACCGAAATAGTTCATAAAGAGGTTGATCATGATGATGAAGTAAAGGATAGAATGAATGGAGAAATGTTCAAGGGTAAAGAAATCAGCTAGTCCCATAATCATCTCACCAAAAGTGATGATAACTAAAAGCGAAATGCGTTCAATCAGGTGGGGCAGGTTGATTTGATTCGGACGGGAACAGGCGAAGCGATTGTCCCAGTGCATGTCGGGACTCCTTATACTTATGAAGAAGCCGGCGCTAGTATTTTTGGATGCCAAGTGGAAGTAATGGAAGGGAATGAACTGGTCTTTAAAAAAGCTGACTTAGAGAAGCCTTTCCTCATGGCCAATAATGTCATGTTAGACTACCTAGAACCTCAACTCAAGGAACGCTTAGCAGAAGCAATGACCAGTGAAAGTTTCACAGGTATCGTCCAGCAGAAACTTTACCAGGCTATTCCAAGTGGTTCCTTTACCATCGAAGATATAGCAGCATCATTAGGTATTAGCAGTCGTACCTTACAACGGAACCTGACTGCAGAAGGAACCAAATTTAATCAAGAATTGCAAAATGTGCAGAAGCTCCTAGCCTTTGGTTACTTCAAGAATCCTGACATGACAACGGATGATGTAGCCTATCTGCTGGGCTATTCCGAAGTGTCCTCCTTCTCGCGGGCCTTTAAAAAGTGGACAGGAAAGACCATTTCAGAGTATCGAGAAGAGATTCAGAAACACTCCTAAAATTAGAGATATCGATTATAAGCATCAGATAATATCATCTGGTGTTTTTATTTTTTAAAGAATTTCAACTTTTTTCTTGACAAGTGAGTATACACTCACTATAATAGCTCTTGTGATTTAAAAAGTGAGTATACACTCACCTAGGAGGAAGTAAATGAAAACATTACTACATTTACAAGATTTAGTAAAATCTTTTGACCATCAAATAGTTCTGAATCATGTCAGCTTTGAATTGCAGACAGGAGAAATTATAGGATTAATTGGTCCGTCTGGTGCCGGTAAATCAACCATGATTAAGACCATGCTAGGGATGGAAAGCTGATGGAGGCGAAGCTTTAGTTCTGGATCATACGATGCCCAATCGCCATATTTTAGGAGATATTGGCTATATGGCTCAATCTGATGCCTTATATGAAGCCTTGTCAGGCCAAGAAAATTTGGAATTTTTCGGTCAACTAAAAGGGCTATCCAAGAGAGATCTGACAGCTGAAATTTCTCATGTTGCTCAAGTTGTGGATCTGACAGAGCATTTGAATAAAACGGTATCCGGTTATTCTGGAGGAATGAAACGACGCCTGTCTTTAGCTATCGCACTTCTGGGGAATCCTCAGCTCTTGATTTTAGATGAGCCAACAGTTGGGATTGATCCTTCTCTGCGTAAGAAAATTTGGAAAGAGTTAATCGAACTAAGAGACAATGGAGTAGGAATCTTGGTGACAACTCACGTCATGTATGAAGCGGAGTTGACGGATAAGGTAGGCTTACTCTTAGGAGGAAAAATCATTGCTTTTGATACACCAAAGAATCTCAAAGAAAGTTACAACGTTTCAAGTATTGAAGAAGTATTTTTGAAAGCAGAAGGAGAGTAAGATGAGAACTATTGCTATTGCTAAAAAAAGTTATCAAAGAATTACTTCGTGACAAACGAACCTTGGCTATGATGTTTGTAGCGCCGGTATTTATTATGTGGTTGATGAACATGATGTTCTCTGCAAGTACAACGGTTGATGTAACACTAGCAATTCAGAATCTTCCAAGCAGTTTAGTTAGGAAAATAGATGATATGGACCATGTCAGTGTTGAGACTTATCAAGACTTAAATCAAGCTAAAGAAGCTCTAGCTGACGAGAAAGTAGCTGCGGTCATATCGTATAAAGATGGCGAGTATCACGTAGATTATGCCAATACAGACGCCTCTAAAACAGCTATGACACGACAAGTGTTACGAACGAGTATCGCCAGTGAAGGCACCGATCAGTTAGTATCTCGTGTTAAACAAGCTCTTCCACAATTGGACTCGGATGCAAAAACACCAGAAATCAAGGAGTCTTACCAGTATGGAGATGAAAATACAAGCTTCTTTACCAGTATGATTCCGGTTTTGATAGGTTTTGTAGTTTTCTTCTTTGTCTTTTTGATTTCAGGTATGGCGCTTTTGAAAGAGCGCACCAGTGGAACACTAGAACGTTTGTTAGCAACACCAGTGAAACGATCTGAAATCGTCTATGGCTATATGTTGTCTTACGGTATTATTGCGATTTTTCAAACGGCAGTTGTCGTTTTAGCAGCAATTTGGCTACTAGATGTAGAAGTTGTAGGAAGTATTTTAAATGTTATAATAGTTAATGTGGTACTGGCTCTTGTAGCACTAGCTTTTGGAATTCTCTTGTCTACTCTAGCAAAATCAGAATTCCAAATGATGCAATTTATTCCTCTCGTGATTATGCCCCAACTTTTTTTCTCAGGAATTATTCCATTGTCATCCATGGGAGAATGGGCTCTAACTGTGGGAAAATTTTTGCCATTAACCTATTCTGGTGATGCAATAAGCTAGATTATTCTTTACGGACACAATCTTGGTGATATTTTGTTAAATCTTGGTGTTTTAATGATTTTCCTGATCATTTTAACAATTCTCAATATCGTTGGATTGCGTCGTTATCGTAAAGTTTAGAAATCAACATAAATAATGCTAAAAAGGTGTGAAGATTAGATGGATAAGACTGTTTTTTTGAATCGTTTGAAGATTACTTAGAAGAAGCGAATTACCCTCAAGGAAAGAAAAATCATGCAGGCAGCAGTGGATCTCATATCAACCAGGAGTTACCATGGGACCTCAACTCTTCACATAGCTGAGCGTGCTGGACTAAGCCAGGCAACTTTGTTTAAGTATTTTAAGACGAAGGATGATTTACTGACGGCTATTTTACATCCTGTAGTCCCAGGCATTTTAGGTAGTTTTTTTGAGGAACTCTTAGCTTTTGAAACGACAGAAGAGAGGGTTCGTTATCTCGTCCACGATCGTATGAGCTATCTCAAAAATCGTGCTTTGATGAAAATCATTCTGCAGGAGAGTTTTTCAAATAAAAAACTAAAAAATGAACAGATTTTTATCTGGAATGCTATTCAAGATAAACTTCGAGTACTTCATAAGGAATTGCTAGCAGATCCACGTGTAAATCCAGAGTTAACGATTCCTCAAATGGTTCGTATTTGTGTTGGTCCATTGTTGGCTTACTTCGCTCAGCTTTATATCGTTAGCGACAATGGAGAAATAAAAGAGGAAGACTTAGACTTATTAGAAAAAAACAGATCTTAGGTGGCTTGTGGAGATAATGCTTGCATTGTATTAATGAAGTTCAAGATTTAGCTTTGAGAAATATTTTTAATAATCTCTTTCTTCTATTAAATAGTAGAACTTTTTCTCATTTTTCCTATTTTTTTCCTTGTATTAGTTTGAAGTTTTATTTATAATGATTATAAATAAAGAATGAGGGAGAATAATAGAGATGGAAGAGCATAAAATTGATAAGAACTTTAGTGGTCGGCTGAATATCTTGCGAGCTGGGGTTTTAGGAGCCAACGATGGTATTATTTCCATCGCAGGAGTAGTAATCGGGGTGGCCAGTGCGACGGACAATGTTTGGATAATCTTTCTGTCTGGTTTGGCAGCTGTCTTTGCTGGGGCCTTTTCTATGGCAGGCGGAGAGTATGTGTCTGTTTCTACTCAAAAAGATACTGAGGAGGCTGCTGTTGCCAGAGAGCGGGAGCTTTTAGAGAAGAATCCAGATATTGCAAGGCAGTCTCTCTATGCTGCCTATGTCCAAAATGGTGAGTGTGAGACTTCTGCTCAGCTTATGACCAATCGGGCTTTTCTCCAAGATCCGTTGGAGGCTTTGGTTCAGGAAAAATATGGAATCGAGATTGAGGAGTTCACTAATCCTTGGCATGCTGCCGTATCAAGCTTTTTAGCCTTTGCTGTTGGTGCGCTTTTTCCTATGATTACCATTATCCTGCTTCCTGCCAGCGTCCGTATCTGGGCAACCGTACTAATCGTGGCCTTGGCCCTTTTGGGAACAGGTTATACCAGCGCTAGATTGGGCAAAGCACCACTCAAAAATGCTATGATTCGCAACCTCGTTATTGGTCTTTTAACCATGGCGGTCACCTATGCAGTAGGGCAGGTGTTTGCAATTTAGATAGTAGAAAAAATTGAAATCAGTAGTTTTACTGGCTTTTTGCATTATCGAATCTAGAGAAAAATCGAGCTTTAACTATTATCTGAATGAGTTTAGCGCCCTTTTTCCTATTCTCTAATTCCCAAGTTCGAGAGAAAGAAGTGCGTGGCACTTCTTTTTTGTGAAAATTTTCTTTATATCAAGAAAACTTTTGGAAAATATGATATAATAGGTGCGTATAAAATATGAAAAGGAGTTTTTGTAACATGGCAAAACTTACTGTTAAAGACGTTGATTTGAAAGGTAAAAAAGTCCTCGTTCGTGTAGACTTTAACGTACCATTGAAAGACGGAGTGATTACAAATGACAACCGTATCACTGCTGCTCTTCCAACTATTAAATACATCATTGAGCAAGGCGGTCGTGCAATTCTCTTCTCTCACCTTGGACGTGTCAAAGAAGAAGCAGACAAAGAAGGTAAATCACTTGCACCAGTTGCTGCAGACTTGGCTGCTAAACTTGGTCAAGACGTTGTTTCCCAGGTGTCACTCGTGGTGCTGAATTGGAAACAGCTATCAATGCTCTTGAAGATGGACAAGTTCTTTTGGTTGAAAACACTCGTTTTGAAGATGTGGACGGCAAGAAAGAATCTAAAAACGATCCTGAACTTGGTAAATACTGGGCATCACTTGGAGATGGTATCTTCGTAAATGATGCATTTGGTACAGCTCACCGTGCACACGCATCTAACGTTGGTATCTCGGCAAACGTTGAAAAAGCTGTTGCTGGATTCCTTCTTGAAAACGAAATTGCCTACATCCAAGAAGCTGTTGAAACTCCAGAACGTCCATTCGTAGCCATTCTTGGTGGTTCAAAAGTATCTGACAAGATCGGTGTTATCGAAAACTTGCTTGAAAAAGCTGATAAAGTCCTTATCGGTGGTGGTATGACTTACACATTCTACAAAGCACAAGGTATCGAAATCGGTAACTCACTTGTAGAAGAAGACAAATTGGATGTTGCGAAAGCTCTTCTTGAAAAAGCAAACGGCAAATTGATCTTGCCAGTTGACTCTAAAGAAGCAAATGCTTTTGCGGACTACACTGAAGTACGTGATACTGAAGGTGAAGCAGTGGATCCAGGCTTCCTTGGCCTTGATATCGGTCCTAAATCTATCGCTAAATTTGATGAAGCCTTGACTGGTGCGAAGACTGTTGTTTGGAATGGACCTATGGGTGTATTTGAAAACCCTGACTTCCAAGCTGGTACAATCGGTGTTATGGACGCTATCGTGAAACAACCTGGCGTAAAATCAATCATCGGTGGTGGTGACTCAGCTGCCGCAGCCATCAACCTTGGCCGTGCAGACAAGTTCTCATGGATTTCTACTGGTGGTGGTGCATCAATGGAACTCCTTGAAGGTAAAGTATTACCAGGACTTGCAGCATTGACAGAGAAATAAGCAACAAGCTTAGAAACTTTGATTTTGTAGATAACAAGTACAAAACTGTAATAAGGAAAGACTAGTGAAAGCTGGTCTTTTTTTCTTGTATTCTCATTGTCCTGCTGTAGGGAAAAATCCTACAATAAAAATACGTTTTTCCTTGGATGTCTAAATCTGCATAAAGGTAAATAAAACGAGCATAAAATGCTTGCAAAACTGAGAAAAACTTGTTAGGATATAAGATATATATATTTATTCTGATGCTTAAAGAGGGTCAAAATGAGAAAGAAACTTCTGATTGGTGGTTTCCATTACTTTTTGATTTTCTGAAGGCATGAGAAAACTGCAGACTGTAAAAGTTAGCAGAGGGAGGAGAAAAATGAAGAAAAAAGAAGTTTTTGGTTTTCGGAAAAACAAGGCTGTTAAAACTTTATGCGGTGCTGTTCTAGGTGCGGCTTTTTTAACGTCAACGATGCAAGTAAGAGCAGATGAAGTGGTATCTGATACCAATAGTCCTGTCAATACTGAAATGGTGGGCACTGGAAATGCAGCGACTAATCTGCCTCAAGCTCAAGGGCCAGCCAGTCAGGCATCTAAAGAGAGTCAGGCGCGAGCAGGTCAGGCAGATGGCGGTGTGACAGTGACTGTTCCAACAGCTGGTTTAGATGAAAGTGTCAAAAAGGCTCAAGAAGCTGGACTGACAGTGGTCAAAGACCCAGCTGTTGACAAAGGAGTAGCTCAGACTGCTCAAGAAACTGCAGACAAAAAAGCGGAGATTGCAGAAGATTATCAAGCGCAAGTAACCGATATTGATGCCAAGGTCAAGGAGTACAAAGAAAAAGTATCAGCCTACGAGGCGGAAGTGGCTCGGATTACAGCAGAAAACAAAGCGGCTGCAGACCAATACGCTAAAGATTTGGCTGCTCATCAAGCAGAAGTGGCTCGGATTACAGCAGAAAATGCTCAGCTGAAAGCAGATTATGAAGCAGCACTGAGCAAGTACAAAACAGATTTAGCAGCGGTTCAAAAGACGAATGCGGATAATGCGGCGGCTTACCAAGCGGCAAAAGCGGCCTATGATGCAGAATTAGCTCGTGTTCAAAAACTGAATGCGGAAACAAAGGCTAATTATGATGCGGCTCTGGCGGCTTATGCTAGTGAGCTTGATCGTGTTCAGAAGGCGAATGCGGCGGCTCAGGCACGGTATGAAAAAGCTTTAGCGGATACTGAAGCTGCAAATGCTAAGATTGCTGCTGATAATGAAGCTATTAAACAGAGGAAATGCGGCTGCAAAAGCGGCCTACGAGGCAGCACTTGCCCAATATCAAACAGATTTAGCAACTGTCCGAAAGACCAATGCTGATAATGAAGCGGCATATCAAGCGGCTCAGGCGAATTATCAGGCAGAATTGGCCCGTATCCAAAAGGAAAATCAAGATAAAAAAGCTCAATATGAAGCAGATTTAGCAGCTTATGAAGCTAAAAAGACTCAAATTGAAGCTGAAAATGCAGCAGCTCAAAAAGAATATGAGCAAAAGCTAGCAGAGAACCAAGCTAAGAATGCCACTATAGCAGCTGAAAATGAAGAAATCAAGAAGCGTAATGCCCAAGCCCAAGCAAATTATCAAAGCTCAGTTAGCCCAGTATAATGCTGATTTGGCTGCCTATAAAACAAAATTAGCCAAGTATCAGCAAGATAAGGCTAAATATGATGCTGAACAGGCCAAGATTAAGGCTGGTCTGGCTATTGCAGAAACAAAGAAGACTGAAGACGGGCATTTGAGCCGTCCAATTGCGCAAAGCCTGGTTTTCAAATCAGAACCTAATGCTAATTTGTCACTGACTACAACTGGTGAGTTTGTCAGCTATGCTGGCATGGAAGCCGCTGTGAAAGAACACTGCAGAGTTTTCTAAGAAATTCTTCCAACTGGACAACTTCAAAGTAACAGATATTCAAAATGCTAACTATCAGACCAACCAGCAGGAAAGCTTTGGTACAGTTGGCAAGTATGCAGACTACAGTTCTAACGTAACAAGCGGTAAAGGGCCAACTGAATGGTCTTCTGTCTTGTTGCGTCGTGGTGAGTCTGCTACAGCAACCTATACAAATCTCCAGGGGACTTATTATCGAGGGAAAAAAGTTTCTAAAATTGTCTATACTTATACCCTTGATCCAAGCTCTCAATTCCGCAATGATAAGGCCTGGTTAGGTATTTTTAAAGACCCGACAATGGGAGTTTTTGCTTCAGCTTATACAGGAAATTTTGAAGATGCAACCTCTCTCTTTGTGAAGACGGAATTTGTCTTTTTATGATGATAAAGGCCAACCTATTAATTTTTGATCAGGCTTTTGATGTCCGTGGCTTCCCTCAACCGTGAAGCTAATTCTATCGAAATGGCCAAAGATTATACCGGAACTTTCAACAAGATTTCGGGTTCATCAGTTGGTGAAAAGAACGGCCAAATCTATGCGACTGAGTCTGAAAACTTCAAAAAAGATGTTGGCGGATCTCGCTTCACCATGTATAAGAATAGTCAGCCGGACTCAGGCTGGGACACTACAGATGCTCCGACTCATGGTATGGGGCAGGAGCGGTAGAAATTTCTGGCACGACCAACAGTATGACGATTGGAACAATTTCCTCTTCTGAAGTGTTAGGCCAGCCAGAGGCTACTGATCCACGTAGGGCTGATAAGTTAGCTCCTAAGAAACCAAATATTTGGTTTGCGATTAATGGTGATATCCGAGCGACTGATCTGCCAATCATCACAGTAGAAGAACCGGAAGCGCCCGTAGCTCCTACAGCTCCTGCAGTGCCAAGTGAAGAAGCGCTTAAGCCTTTGGATCCAGCTCCAACTGCACCAACACCGAAGGCTCTTCCAACACCTCCGGCAGCACCGACTTATGAAAAAGAACCGACGCCACCGACGCGTACACCGGAAACACCAGAGCCTAGTAAGCCTTCTGAGCCAAGCTATGAAGTAGAAAAAACTGTCCGGCCAGCAGTGGTAGAACCGACCCTATGAAAAAGAGCCAACACCCTCCGGCAGCACCGACTTATGAGAAGGAGCCGAAGCGCCAACTCCTACACCAGATACACCGGAGCCTAATAAAGCCGGTAGAACCAACTTATAGCCCTGCTACCAACCTCACCAGCAGAGCCTGTTTATCAAAAAGAGCCAGCAGCGCCTGTAGCTCCGACTGTGCACTATCATTATCATCTCTTGCGATCTCAGCCGCAGATTCATAAAGAGATTCAAAATGACCAAGGCACCAATATTGATAAGACTCTGGTGGCTAAGCAGTCCGTCGTTCAGTTTGCCTTAAAGACAGAAGCTCTTCCAGCTGGACGCAGCGAGACGACTTCTTTTGTCATTGCTGATCCGTTGCCAAGTGGTTATGAATTTGACTTAGAAGCTACAAAAGCTGCTAGCGCAGGTTTTGACGTCAGCTATGATAAGGCTAGTCACACAGTGACATTTAAAGCAACTGCAGCAACCTTAGCTACTTATAACGCTGATAGGACCAAAGAAGTTGCTACGCTCTTTCCAACAGTGGTTGGCCGAGTACTCAATGATGGCGCAACCTATACTAATAATTTCACTCTGACAGTCAATGATGCCTATGGTGTCCGCTCAAACGTAGTACGCGTGACTACGCCAGGCAAGCCTGATGATTCAGATAATCCTAGCAATAATTACATCAAGCCAACCAAGGTCAATAAAAACAAGGCAGGATTGGTGATTGATGGCAAGGAAGTCTTGGCTGGCTCGACCAACTATTATGAGCTGACTTGGGATTTGGATCAGTATAAGGGTGACAAGTCATCTAAGAGCACGATTCAAAAAGGTTTCTACTATGTAGATGACTATCCGGAAGAAGCGCTTGAACTTCGTCCGGAATTAGTCAAGCTAGTAGATGCGGATGGCAAGGCTGTGGCAGGTGTGACAGTGACCCACTACGAGAGCCTTGAAAAAGCCCCTGCAGCAGTTCGAGAGCTCCTTCAAAAGGCGAATATCACTGTTAAAGGTTCTTTCCAACTCTTTGCAGCAGACGATGCCCAAGCTTTTTATGACCAATATGTCGTAACAGGTAAGTCTTTGACCATAACAAGCCCTATGGCAGTCAAAGAAGGAATGGGCCGCACAGGCGGTAAATTCGAGAACCGGGCTTATCAAATTGACTTTGGAAATGGTTATGCGACAGACGTAGTCGTGAACAATGTTCCTAAAATCAGTCCTGAAAAAGATATTACACTGAGTCTTGATCCAGCAAGTGCAGAGAAACTTGGATGGCAAGGAACTGACTTTGGGACGGCACTTTAACTACCGTCTCATCGGCGGCTTGATCCCTGCTAACCACTCTGAAGGTTTGACAGACTATAGCTTTGTGGATGATTATGACCAACGAGGAGATGAGTACACGGGTGCTTACAAAACCTTTGCCAAAGTGGACATCACGCTCAAAGATGGTAAGGTGATAAAGGCTGGTACAGATTTGACTGAGTATACAGCTGCGAATGTTGATCTTGAGAAAGGCTTGATTTCTATTCGTTTCAAGGAAGAATTCTTAGAGACTATTTCTCTGGATTCAGCTTTTCAGGCTGAAACCTATCTACAGATGAAGCGGATTGCTGCGGGTAGTTTTGAAAATACCTACATCAATACCGTCAATCATGTGGTCTATGCTTCAAATACAGTTACAACAGTCACTCCTAAGGCACAGCATCTGCTTGTTTCAGATGTAAACGATCCAAGAAGAGCCAATCCAACTCCAGTGGCTAAAAAGATTCCTGTTTCTCTTCTGCCAGAAACGGGAGCAAAAGATACAGTCTATCTGCCATATCTAGGTTTAGCAGCCATTATTGGTGCTTTAGGTCTAGGAAAATTGAGACGTAAAGAAGACTGATAATAGATGAGGCTAGGAATCATCTCAGCCTTTTTATCTTTAAAAAAATACTGCAAAAATCTCATGTAGCAAAAAGTCTAAATCATTTGTAACATGACAAAAAAACATAACTCTAAAAAAACTGACATGTAAATGAGTGTATGATTTTTTTATCATCAAATTATACGGAGAAATTCAGTTATGAAAAAAGCATTTGCTAAAGCAACTCTTGGTTTAACTTCTACAGCTTTTTTGGCGACAATCGGCGCTCAAGCTGTCAATGCAGATTCTTACGTTGTCCAGCAAGGGGACTCTTTTTTTGCCATTGCTAGCGCCAATGGGATGAATCCTTACGAACTTGCTGCCAATAATGGAAAATCAATTTTTGATACGATTAACCCAGGAGATGTGCTGCAAGTAAATGGTACAGCTTTGGCTCAGACTTACAATCCATACAGTGCTCCAGCTTATGAAGCGACAAGCGATGCTGCTTGGTATCTGATACTGAAGATGTTGTCTTAAATACACCAACTGATTATGGCAATTCTTACCCAATCGGCCAATGTACCTGGGGTGTGAAAGAAATGGCTCCTTGGGCAAGCAACTGGTGGGGCAATGCTAATACTTGGGCAATCAATGCTGGTGCTCAGGGTTATGCAACAGGAAATGTCCCAGTAGCCGGCGCTATTGCAGTTTGGGATGGTGGCGAATACGGACATGTTGCTTATGTGACAGATGTGCAAAGCGACAGCTCAATTCAAGTTCTAGAAGCGAACTACAATCGCCAAAGCAGATTAACAACTATCGTGGCTACTTTAACCCGAATGAATTTATGGGTGGAGTTACCTACATTTATCCAAACTAAAGAAATAAAAACGCGGCTGGGACAGATAATGTCTCAGCTTTTAAATAGTCAATAGCTCTTGATGCGCTAGCTGATAGAGCTTTTTCTTTGTGCGAGAAAAGTCCTGAGCAGAAAGAGTTTTTTTGAGACGAAATATGTTAAAATGAAGAGAGGGAGGATTTCCTGGAAGGAGACTAATGAGTTATTTCAATAAGTACAAGTTTGATAAATCGAAATTTCGTCTGGGCATGCGTACCTTTAAAACCGGTCTGGCTGTCTTCATCATCCTATTGCTCTTTGGGCTTTTTGGTTGGAAAGGCCTGCAAATCGGTGCTTTGACGGCGGTCTTTAGTCTTCGTGAAGATTTTGATAAGAGTGTCCACTTCGGGACATCGCGAATCTTGGGAAACAGCATCGGTGGTTTTTACGCTCTGCTCTTTTTCATTGTCAATAGTGTCTTTAAGGAGCAGTATTGGGTCACCCTCCTTTTGGTACCGGTCTGTACCATGCTGACAATTATGACCAATGTCGCTATGAACAACAAGGCGGGAGTCATTGGCGGAGTATCTGCCATGCTGATTATTACCCTGTCCATTCGGCCGGAAGATACCATCTTGTATGTCTTTGCCAGAATCTTTGAAACCTTTATGGGAGTCTTTGTTGCAATTCTGGTAAATTCTGATATAGATCGGCTGCGAACCATCTTTGAAAAGAAAAAATAAAATCCGTGTAAGAAAATCTGACATTATTTCTTGACATAAGATTTATTTCGTCCTATAATAGTGCGTAGAGAGGAATTTGAATGAAGGAAAAAGAGTTTCGCCGAAACATGGCAGTCTTTCCCATCGGCAGTGTTATGAAACTGACGGACCTATCTGCCCGTCAGATCCGTTATTATGAAGACCAGAATCTGATTACCCCTGCTCGGAATGAGGGCAATCGTCGGATGTATTCTTTGAATGATATGGACCGTCTTTTAGAAATTAAAGATTATATTTCGGAAGGTTATAATATCGCTGCAATTAAGAGGAAATATGCTGAGCGTGAAGCCAAGTCCCACAAGACCATTAGTGAAAAAGATGTCCGCCGTGCTCTGCATCATGACATCTTGCAGCAAGGCCGTTTTGCTTCTTCTCTGCCAACCTTTGGTCAGATGCGTCGACCATAGCTATTTTGTTTGAATTACAAGGAGAAATTTAATGTCTATTACAGCAGCTGATATCCGTCGCGAAGTAAAAGAGAAAAATGTTACCTTTATTCGTCTTATGTTCTCTGATATTTTAGGGACTATGAAGAATGTGGAAATTCCTGCCACGGATGAACAGCTTGACAAAGTCTTATCCAATAAAGCCATGTTTGATGGTTCTTCCATTGAAGGTTTTGTCCGTATCAATGAATCAGATATGTATCTTTATCCTGATCTGGATACTTGGACAGTCTTTCCCTGGGGAGATGAAAACGGCAGTGTAGCGGGTCTGATTTGCGATGTTTATACGACGGATCATGTACCGTTTCTAGGGGATCCTCGCAGCAACCTCAAGCGTGCCCTCAAGCATATGGAAGAGCTGGGATTCAAGTCCTTTAACCTCGGACCAGAGCCAGAGTTTTTCCTCTTTAAGCTGGATGAAAATGGCGATCCGACGCTGGAAGTAAATGATAAGGGTGGCTATTTTGACTTGGCGCCGACTGACTTGGCAGACAATACTCGTCGAGAAATCGTCAATGTCCTGACCAAGATGGGCTTTTGAAGTAGAAGCTAGTCACCATGAGGTAGCAGTCGGCCAGCACGAGATTGACTTTAAGTATGACGAAGTGCTTCGTGCTTGTGATAAGATTCAGATTTTTCAAGCTGGTTGTCAAGACTATTGCTCGTAAGCATGGTCTGTATGCAACCTTTATGGCTAAGCCTAAGTTTGGCATTGCGGGATCTGGTATGCACTGTAACATGTCCCTCTTTGATCAAGACGGAAATAATGCCTTCTTCGATCCAGAAGATCCAAAGGGTATGCAGCTGTCAGAAACAGCCTACCATTTCTTGGGTGGTTTGATTAACCATGCTTATAACTATACAGCTATCATGAACCCAACGGTTAACTCATACAAACGTCTGGTTCCTGGCTATGAAGCGCCCAGTTTATATCGCTTGGGCAGGACGCAATCGTTCACCGTTGGTGCGCGTGCCGGCTTCTCGTGGTATGGGTACTCGCTTGGAGTTGCGCTCCGTTGACCCGATGGCCAATCCATATATTGCTATGGCTGTTCTCTTGGAAGTTGGACTGCACGGTGTCGAAAATAAAATCGAAAGCTCCAGCACCAATCGAAGAGAATATCTATATCATGACTCCAGAGGAGCGGAAGGAAGCTGGAATTACAGACCTGCCGTCTACTCTTCACAATGCCTTGAAGGCCTTGACAGAAGATGAAGTCGTTAAAGCAGCACTTGGCGAGCATATCTATACGAGCTTCTTAGAAGCTAAGCGTATCGAGTGGGCTAGCTATGCAACCTTTGTCTCTCAATGGGAAGTGGATAATTATTTAGATTTATACTAAACTTAGAGCAGGAGGATTGGCATATCCCTGCTTTTTTTCGTGGAGGAGGAGAAAGATGGAAAGAAATTTCATGATTTTTATAAAGCGTGTTTTTGATGAGCAATATGAGGCTTGTTTTGGTTCAGGTATGCTTGAAAAAAACTTGAACCTCAAGATTATTATCTAAGGCGGGAGGAGGGATGGCTGGTTGATTGCCTTGCTCCATGCCCCAACAGGTGCTGGAAAACATTCATATCAAGGCTTTGGTGGTGGGATAAAGAACATCAGAAAAAAAGGTTTGGGAGCCAGTCTGCTGGCAGAATTAGAAGAAAAGGCTGCAGAAAGCTGGAGTAACTAGCATTACCTTGTCCACTAAATCTTATCAGGCCAAGGATTTTTTTACATCAAGCAAGGCTATGAAATCTATGCCAGTCTATCAGATGTCCCACAAAAGGGCATTACCAAATATCATTTT
>BNJU01001719.1_pt1 | contig 175817 bp, 221 predicted proteins | sample 8539281 | NCBI WGS metagenome assembly BNJU01 (sample SAMD00202456, study PRJDB9452) | human saliva metagenome | isolation source: human saliva | place: Japan
ATCTAGTTGATACAGTGCCTTAGCTAGGACAAGAGGAGGTAAATTCTGTGGTGGTTCGTATAATCGTACTCCTTTTGAAATTCGACGAGTTCTGGTACTGATAAAATACCGGATCCATGGAATGAAAGCTAGGATAAATAAAAGAACCGATACAATTGGAACGACCTTGAGTAGAAGGGTCCGATAAAAGAATGTTTTTTGTTCAATGGATTTCTCTTTTTTGAGAAATTTCTCTTTTCCATTTCCCTTGTTAATCTCATTTGCTTGGTCTCGACGCAGAGCCTCTGTCATTGGCCAATAGCCATGCAGTTCGAGCTTACCATTTTTGGGAAAATCCTTTGTCCAAATATGATAACCAGTTTCAGTCCGTTCGACATGGGCTGGTGGATTAAAGTAACCAGTATGGGCATACAGTTTTCCCTGCTTGGCATCCAAGCCATCCACATAAAAATCTAATTTCGCGACTTTCTCATCTCCATCTGAAATAGGAAACCAATTCAGTTCTGCAATATCCTTGTAGAAAGTCAAGAGATGATCAATCTTCCATTTTACTTTGATCTTGACCATCCCTCCGACGATACGGGCATTGTATATTTTTAATTGACGACCATCTTCCAGGTCTGTCTCCTCTACACGAATCTCACGTTTTTCCCCATCCACATAGGCTTCCACCTCAGGATGACGATGAATCTTAAACCCTTTTGGAAGAGGATCTGCGCTTCCTAGAGTCACATATTGACCATGATAGCCTGTCTGAAACTGATAGGTAATTTCTTTGTGTAAATGTTGCTTGGCTATCTTCCTGCAATTGGAGGTGTCCTACATAGGATTCAATCGAATAGCGAACTTCATCATCTGCATGTGCGATCGTGATTGTACAAACCAAACTCCAAATAAGGGAAATCATTAGCAAGAAACGCTTCATATATTCTCCTTTAATATAAAACAGGGTTGAGACCGAAATGTCCCAACCTTTATACTGGTTATTTTCTCACTTTTACCCGCTCACTTCTACGATTGAAGATCTGATTAAAGAGTAATAAAGCAAGGGCTAAAATACTAGATACAACCAGGTAGTTGAGCCAGACTTTATCCCCTCTCATAATCGGAGGGCGGGCCATCAAACCATAATTACCTCCCGTCAATTGATTGACTCCAACCAGAAATAAATCTAAAACAAAGGTATAAAGAACAATCTGACTATTTTTTAAGAGGTTTCGATCATACCATCTCAAGAGATAAATCAAGGAATTGATCAGGAGACAGTAATGTCCGAGGAGGAAAGAAAAGCTCGTAATATGAGGGAAAGTGTAGGGGTCAAAGACTGGATAGCCCAAAGCAAAGATGGCTCCACTCACTCCCATCAAGGCAAAGAACTGTTTGCTTTTCCATCTGTCTGGTAAAAACAAGACCGCAAACATAGCCAAGCGACAGTGATAAAAAGGCAGGCTATTGGACCAAGGAATGTGGTAGGCAAAATACCAAAGATACAAGCAAATTAACTGGAAGCCTTGTAAGTATTGAAAGCATTTGCGAAATTGCTCATTCTGATAATAGCGAAGTGACATCATGATCGCTGTCACAATTAACAAGACCATCACACTATACCAAAGTGCTGAGATTGCTGGTGGTGCTGTTGATTCTGTGGTAAAAAAATGATGCATAAAGTCTCCTTATTTAAACAGATTCAGGTATTCTTCTTTTCTTACTGTACTGAACGATAGTATTGATGAGGATCAGTGTCCCCGTCATTAGGACTGTCACGATCAAATAGTTGAGCACAAGGCCATGGTCACCTATGACAGGTGGTCGACGCAGAAAGCCATAGTTTCCGCCCGTTACAAGGTTGGCTAGAACAATAATGGCATTGACTCCAAACGTCATCTGACAGATCTTCCAAACAGCCCCTTCTTCCACTGGTAGGATTGAACCAGATAGATTAGACAGTTGGCCAAGAGGGCCCAGTGACCAAAGACATTGTTGATCGAGGAAACGTGAGGAAAAGGGTAGGGATAAAAAACAGGATGAACCAAGGCCATAATGGAGCCAAAGACTCCCACGAGGGCAAAATATTGCTTGAAGCTTCCCTTGGGGGCCAAAAGAATAATCCACATAGCCATCCGGCTATGATAGAAGGGAAGACTCTCTGAAAAAGGCAAGCGAGCTGCTAAATACCAAGAGTTGATAATGAGCAACTGGATCAACTGTCCCCAATACCAAAAGGTTTGGTAGCTTTTGGAGTGAGCAAATCGAACGGACAGAACTCCCACTACTACCAAAGAAGTAGGCAATAAGAAATACCAGACCCCCAATTGAGGAGGGGATGTTGGTTGACTAGTGAAAAATAAGTCCCAAAGTGCCATGATTTCTTTCCCTCATCTACTCTTTTTTCTATTCCGAACGCGAAACGACAGTCTCTTCAACCATCTTGTATTTGTAGCGCTGGTTGACCAAGCAAATACCAGCCACCATCACGATGCTGACCAAGAGGTAGTTCAAGAGAGCACCGTGGTCTCCAATGATTGGTGGACGTCGTAAGAAGCCGTAATCTCCTCTGGTCAAAAGATTGACCAAAAAGATGACTGCATTCATACCAAAGGTGATCTTAACAATCCGTAAGGTGTCCTGTTTTTCCGACTGATAAAACTCCTGCAGGTAAATCAAACTATTGGCAAACAAGGCCCAGTGACTAAAAATCAGGTTGAGTACAGTAATATGGGGGAATGGGAAGGGGTCAAAGGCCGGATAAACCAAAGCCGCAATGGATCCTAGAACACCCAACAAGGCAAAATATTGCTTGATATAGGTCCCTCTAGGAGCAAAGAGGATCGCAAGCATAGCCAAGCGACAATGATAAAAAGGTAAATTGTCTGTCAAAGGCATGTGGGCTAGAATATACCAAGCATTGATGGTTAAGACTTGAATCAATTGTGCCCAATACCAAAAGCGTTGGTAGCTTTTAGACTGTGCATATTTGATGGAAAAATAGCCAACCACCAACAAGGAAGCTGGTAGGAAAACATACCAGAGTCCAAACTCAGGCGGGGCTGATTTTTGGTTCGTAAACAATAAATCCCAAAGTGTCATTTTTCTATTCCTTTAGTTTATAGTAGCCTATTTTTGTATAACTTCCTTCACATTTGCTAGGCTTTTTCTAATTCCTCTACCAATTTGGCTAGATTCATGGAATTGCTTCCCTTGATGAGGATTTGGTCCTGCTCTTTTAAGCTTTCCTTGACTTGTTTGACCAGGTCCTCAAATTGATCTTCCTCAGCGGTCTTTTTGAAATAATAGACATGTCCGAGTGGGAACATCTGACTCGCTAATTGAGCCAAGCCCGCAATGTCTTGCCCATAGAAAATAACGGTATCCAAGACATCCGGTGAGAGGCTGAGGATCATTTGGTTGTGTAGATTTACAGATTGCTCCCCTAGTTCTTTCATATCTGCAAGTACGGCTAATTTTCGGCCATTTGGATTCGCAGGAATAGTCGAGAAAGTTTCTAAAATCAAGCGCATAGCCGTCGGATTAGCATTGTAGACATCGGATAGGATATCCGCTCCGTTACTGGCCTTCTTCCATTCTGTCCGGTTGCGCGTTAATTGCAAGGTTTCAAAACTATCACGAATCGCAGCTTCACTCACTCCTTCTTTCAAGGCAACATAAGCTGCAATCATAGCATTGGTCGCATTGTATTTTCCTGTTACTGGAAGATCGATCGCTTCTTCTAAGAAATTAGCTCGGAAAGTTAAGCTATCCTTTCGCTCGATTAACTCGGTAATAAAAATCTCCTCATCTGGCCCAAAGCGAACGACTGTTTGATTTTCAGGGAGGTAGGCATTGACGATCGGATCAGCTGGAACTACCAGAAGACCGCCTTCTGGCATCCCATCCGCAATCTGGAGTTTTCCTTTTGCGATCTCACTTCGATCTTTGAAGAATTCCAAATGGGCTTCCCCAATCAAGGTGACAATAGCAGCTTTTGGATGCGCCAGTTCTGACAAGAGATGGATATCTCCTAGATGGTCTTGCCCCATTTCAAGGACCAGTTTGTCCGTCCCTTCTGGCATATGCAAAACCGTATAAGGAAGACCAATTTCGTTATTATAGTTTCCTTGTGTTTTATAGGTCAGGTAGGTGGTGGACAAAAGCTGTGCCAACATATCTTTTGTGGTGGTTTTACCATTTGACCCCGTCACTGCAAAAACATCTACTTTTGTCTTTTGAAGATAGGCTGCAGCAAGTGTTTGAAAAGCGCTCAGCACATCTTCCACCAAAATATAAGGGTGGCCTTCTACCACTTTCTCTGAAAAAGTGGCTACGGCTCCATTTTCAAAAGCAGTCTCAATAAAGTCATGACCATCACGCGCTCCCTTTAAAGGAACAAACAGGTCTCCAGGCCCAATCAATCGGCTGTCAAATTCCGGCTTGACGAGGGCCACATCTTCAAATTGGCTGATATCATTTTTTGCGTGTACTAGATGAGCAACTTCATGTAATGTGAGATTCATATCCGACTCCTCAGTTCTCCGTAGCGTCTTCAAAAATTTGGACGCTCCTATCAAATTCTTCTCATTATACCATATTCTAGACCACAAAAAAAGTGGCTGGGACAGAAGTCCTAGCCTCTTGATTGTTTTTGGATTGTCGAGCAAGACGCAGTAGTTGAGTGGGTCTCTACTACGCTGATTTTATCAGCTTTACAGCCCTACTTAATCTGTGCGGAGGTGGGACGACGAAATCGAATTCTAACGAATTACCGATTTCTGTCCCACTCTCTTTTTCTTACAACAAATGCGCTTCGTGTTTTTGGAAGACTTCTTTTCCAAGCTCTACTAACTTGGTGATCAAATCTGTATAGTTGAGTCCCATATTGTCCCAAAGCAGAGGATACATAGACCATTGGGTAAATCCTGGCATGGTATTGAGTTCGTTTAAGAAGATCTCTCCTTTATCGGTATAGAAGAAATCACAACGCGCTAAACCTAGACCACCGATTGCACGAAAGGCTTTTTCTGCGTTGGTCCGCATGGTTTTCACAACCTCAGGGTCCAATTGAGCTGGAATCGCCATGGTAATTTTGTTGTCGATGTATTTGGCATCATAATCATAGAAGGCCACATCTTTCACAACTTCACCTGGCAAGGTACTCTTCACATCATAGTTTCCAAGCAGTCCAACTTCGATCTCACGCGCATTGACTCCTTGCTCTACCAAGACACGGCTATCGTATTTGAAGGCCAATTCGAGAGCAGTCCGAAGCTCTGTTTGGTTTTCAGATTTTGAAATCCCAACACTAGAGCCCATATTGGATGGTTTGGTAAAGACAGGATAAGAGAGAGTCGCTTCAATTGTAGCAATTTTCTCATCCACGTCATCGCCTTCCACTACAGCTACATAAGGAACTTGAGGAATTCCAGCAGACTCCAAGACCCGTTTGGTCGTGATCTTGTCCATCGCAACACTGGAAGCTAGGATGCCACAGCCGACATAAGGCATCTTCAAGACTTCTAAGAAGCCTTGAATGGAACCATCTTCTCCCATTGGTCCATGAAGAACTGGAAAGACTACTGCTCCTTCCTTGTAAATCGCAGATGGTGCCACTTTTTTAGACCAGTCCACTGTCTCATTGGTCATCAATTTCTCATCATCCGCTGGTTTCTCTTCAAAAGCTTGCGTCTGGATGAAATCTCCTGACTGCGTAATAAAGTAGGTTTGAACCGAAAATGCTTGGTAATCAATCGCGCGCATCACGCTTTCTGCTGAAAGAACAGATACTTCACGTTCTGCACTACGTCCACCATACAACAGGATTAAGTCTTGTTTACTCATAGTTTCTCCCTAATTGTTCCCTTGATTTCTTACTTGATAGTATACCACAATGATAGCCCTTTCGAAAGAACTTCTCTTATAATTCTGTCCGATTTTCGATCGCACGAAGCAAGGTCACTTCGTCCGCATACTCGATATCGGCTCCAACTGCCAGACCACGTGCCAAACGGGTTACTTTGATCCCTGCAGGTTTGAGCACGCGCGAGATATACATAGATGTCGCTTCCCCGTCTGCTGTCGCATTGGTCGCAACAATGACCTCTGTGACTGTTCCATCCATCAAGCGACCAATCAAAGTCTTGAGATTGATGTCATCGGGTCCCACGCCATTCATGGGCGAGATCAAGCCATGCAAGACATGATAGCGACCATGGTATTCCTGGATATTTCCATAGCAGATACATCCCGGCTATCTTCTACAACCAGAATGAGGGATGGATCCCGCGTTTCATCTCGACAAATCTCGCAGGTTTCTTCATCGGTTAAATTGCCACAAATACTGCAATACCCCAGCTCACGCTTGGCATTGAGTAAGTTTTTGGCAAATTCATTGACATCATCATCTGACATACCAATGGTGTAAAAAGCCAGACGAGTCGCTGTTTTGATCCCAATTCCTGGCAACTTCGAATAGCTGTCAATTAATTTTGCAATAGGTGCTGGATAAAGCATAGTTTCCTTTCTAATTCATGGGGTGTTTCTGATTGTATAAGTTAATAATGTCACGCGTAATGGAATGACTGACCGTCGCTTGTAGATTGGTATTATGTGGAAAAACCACTGCTACCGCAATCTTTGGATTGTTTGACGGGTGCATAAGCCACCACATTGGTATTAATGGCTTGTTTGCCTCCATCGACTGTGGTTTCAGCTGTACCGGTCTTGGCACTAATGGGCACACTAGCACCTCGACCCACAGTCTTTCCTGTCGTTAACCCACTCGTACCATTTGCAACTTGGTAGAACCCTTGCTTGATCAAAGCCATGTCCTCCGCTGAGATATGGACCTGATTGAGCTCCTTGGTTTCGATCGCTTTTTTCAACTGACCAAGCCCCCCTTGATCATTATTGTCATAGATGCCTTCAACAACATGAGGACTCACCCTCTTCCCATCATTCGCTACCGTTGCCGCATACTGGGCCAATTGCATCGGTGTATAGTTATCAAACTGACCAAAGGCATTGGTCAAATAATTGCCGACTGTGTAGTCTTTTGGAATAAAACCGGTCGATTCATTGGGAAGGTCAATCCCCGTTGATGTTCCAAGACCATATTCCGCAAAACTAGAGCGCAGTTTTTTCATAGCCGGTTCAACCTGATCCACTTGTAAGGTCATGTTTGGAGTGTAGGGTTGCCCCATCATCTTAAGGGCAATTTGGACCATATAGGTATTGGGAAGAGTATTCCAATGCTTCCACCGCATTGATGGAACGACTACCGTATTGGGTAAACCAAGAATTGATAGGAGCGGATCCTGCAAAAACAATCGGCTGATCGGTCAGAACCTGGTTCCCTGAAATGACTCCATTTTCCCATCCCGAAGTCAAGGTCGCTCCTTTGACTACGGATCCTGGAACGAAGACGTTGGTCACTGTTCCTAAAGCATCTGCTGATAGATCTTGACTACCAGCCTGGTGTTTAATCCCTGCCATGGCAAGGACCTTCCCTGTATCAGGCTCCAGAGCTACGGCATAGACACCTTCGGAGTAGGTCGCATTTCCAGCTTGCAACTCTGCACTAAAGGCGGAGCGAAGGATATCTTCCACTCCTTTTTGGAAATCCAAATCAATCGAGAGCTTGAGGTTTTCTCCTTTGGCCCCTTTTGAAACATCGACCACTTTCTCCATGTTGCCATTTTTATCTAGGAGAATTTCTTTTTCACTGCGTTTTCCTTGAAGGACATTTTCGTATTCTTTTTCGAGATAAGAGGTACCAACCCGGTCATTGAGAGCATAGCCTTTTTTGACATAGTCCTCAACCTCTTCTGCTGGAAGTCCCGCCTGCTCGGTTGATACATTTCCAATAATAGAAGCTAAAGGAGTATCCAAAACCTTGCGGTCCCAGCTAGTCGTGATGGCAATTCCCGGAAGGTCCTGACTATCCGCTGCGATGGTCGCAATCTGCTCAGCTCCTAGTGCCTGCGTCGTAATGATTCCCATCGCAAAATTCTCCACCGCATTCATCTGGCTATAGAGATAAATAATCTTTTTCTCATCATCTGTATAGCCGAGTTTTGAAGGGTCGATACTATCCACTGCCGCTTGATAAATCTTGGCTTCCGGCAGTCGGTTGCCATCGGTATCAAATTTCTTTTTCTCAGGCAGGTGTTCCACGACCTCTTGGTAGACCTTGGTATTGGCTAGATAGTAATCCACTTCTTGCCGTTCGGTTACCTGAGGATTTTCTACGTCGACATACTGTAAGAGTTTCCCAGCTGTCTCTCGCATTTCTTGGGCCGTCATTTTGCGATCGCGCGTAAAAGTCAGGACCTGTTTGCCCACATTTTCCACCAAGGGCTTACCAGAAGCATCATAGATTTGCCCTCGCACACTCCCTTGTTTGACCGTCTTTTTCGTAGCTTTTGCCAATTTATCCGTATAGTAGGCTTGGTGAGTGATCTGCATATAGCCAAGTCGGGCAATCAGCACCAAAAAAAGAAGGCAAATCAAACTAAACAGCAGGTAGAGTCTGCGTGTAATCGAATGATTCTCAAACTTCCGTATTTTCTTCTTCATGAAATTTTCTATCCTTCTTTTCTAATGAACACTTACCTTCCATTTTACTATTTTTCCCAGAGTATCTCAAGAAAAGGAAGAGCCCTTTCCTGAATTTTTATTAAAGAAAAAGATTGGACAGGCTCGTCCAATCTTGAAATTAACACAAACTTTTTTACATGTACAACCCTAGGTAAGGTGGTTGAAAAAAATATTGATTTTTTTAATTTTTAGGCTTTATTCAAGCATATGTCGAAACTTTCCGTCGTGAGAAAAGTTCCTGAAACACAATTGTTTCAGGAACTCGGGAGTTTTTGAAACTTTAGGTTCAAAACTAAGTCATGGAACTTCGTGAAGTTCGCTGACGTCCGTACTCACCCTAAGGAAAGTTTTTTTAAGACTATTTTTTATTCAATTTGAGATTGGACAGGCTCGCCCAATCTCTTCTTCTAATAAGTCACAACATTGATTTTTCCTTTGTCATACTCGGCAATGAAAATATCCAACACGTTATCATAGCCTTCTTTTTCCAATTCAGCCCGCAACCACTCTTCACTTTTCCCAATTGTTTCCAAAATTTCAAGCTGAACCACACCATCAGTAATGATCGGGTATTTAGGATTTTCATCCCCCGCACGGACAACGATTATTTGACCGTTTTGTTCAATGACAGCTCGTTTCACTCCCTTTAATTGGAAAATTCCTTGTGAACGCAATTTCAAGGCAACGTCTGAAGCAGAAAGTCCCTTGGATCGACAAGCTTCCGGATCAAGCTTCCCATTTTTGATAATGACAGTTGGTTTGCCATCGATCAAGTGCTTCATAAAACGGACATTGGTATTGAGCCATTTTAAGAGCAAGATCAAAATAGTCCACATCAAGAGAATCACTATGTATTGAAGAATGGTAATGGAGCTATTGTAAATCACCCCACCAATAATTCCCCCCAGAACAAAGTTCTGTATCTGGTCTACTGCAGAACTTGGTGCTAAGTTTCCTTTCCCGGTCACATTGATCACAAATACCAAGGAAATCAAGCCAAGAGCTAATTTAATCAAAATGGTTATAAAATTTACTGTCATTTGTTCACCTCCACAAGTTCTACGTCTGTTTTATATAGATCCATCTTTTCTAATAGATAGCGATCCGGGTCAGAGCCTGCGATAGCTCGGTAATAAACCTCTCCAACTTTCATAATCGCCCCATCTGTGGCCGCTGAAGTATTGACATAGACATCTTCTTTTTTGACATCCAACTCCTTTGAGATGACTTCAATAAAATGGAGTGAGCGTTGGAACTGGTCATTATTACTTTGGCTATTTTGAAAATTGCTGATACTGATCAAGACCACTACCACCAGAGTTAAAATGGAGATAATAGACAATTCGCGGAATTTGCTATCGTGCTTATTCCGATAGGCTTTCGCCGCAAAAAAACCAGTCAGAAGAATGAGCAAGCCAGATATCCCAATGGTCACCCAGTTTTGCTGGCTGATCTGACTCAATACATAGTCATAAGAGTAAAATTTCATAAACAACTCCCTTTCTCCAAATGAATTCAAGCTATTATAATGGATTTTATAAGAATTTTCAAGGCATTGTGATCAGGAAATCATTAAAATTTTGTTATAATAAAACTATCAATTATGTCAAGAAAAAGGAAACACAATGAAACTCATTTCATGGAATATCGACTCGCTAAACGCTGCATTGACTAGCGACTCAGCACGCGCCAAACTCTCTCAAGAAGTCCTTCAAACCTTGGTCGCTGAGGATGCAGATATCATTGCCATTCAAGAAACCAAGTTATCCGCCAAAGGACCTACTAAAAAACACCTCGAAATTCTTGAGGAACTCTTCCCTGGCTACGAAAATACCTGGCGTTCTTCTCAAGAGCCAGCTCGCAAAGGCTATGCTGGAACCATGTTCCTCTATAAAAAAGAGCTTACTCCCGTTGTGACTTTCCCAGAGATCGGTGCTCCTTCGACCATGGATTTGGAAGGCCGGATCATTACTCTGGAATTTGATAATTTTTTCGTGACGCAGGTCTACACACCTAACGCTGGTGATGGCCTCAAACGCCTAGCAGAACGCCAAGTATGGGATGTCAAATATGCTGAATATTTGGCTGACTTAGACAAAGAAAAACCTGTCCTTGCTACTGGAGACTACAACGTGGCCCACAAGGAAATCGACCTTGCCAACCCTGCCAGCAACCGTCGTTCACCAGGTTTCACAGACGAAGAACGTGCAGGCTTTACCAACCTTTTAGCAGCAGGCTTTACAGATACCTTCCGCCACCTCCACGGTGAAGTACCGGAGCGTTACACTTGGTGGGCACAACGCAGTAAAACCTCAAAAATCAACAATACAGGCTGGAGAATCGACTATTGGCTCACAAGTAACCGTGTAGCAGACAAGGTTACCAAGTCAGACATGATTGACTCAGGCGCACGCCAAGACCACACACCGATTGTCTTGGAGATTAAATTATAAGGATTTTCTTTATGAACTACAATGCAGTAATTCCCGAGTTTATGGTATCGAATATAGAACAGTCCCGTTCCTTTTACTGTGATTTACTGGGTTTCACCATCGAATACCAGCGTCTAGAAGAAAAATTTCTCTTCCTGTCTCTTGAAGATTGCCAGCTCATGCTAGAGGAGGGAACAAAGGATGAATTAGCTGAACTAACCTACCCATTTGGTCGTGGAGTCAATATCTCCTTTGGTATAGAGGATGTCCCTAGGCTCTATCAGAAATTGTTAGAAGCCAACTATCCTATTCATCGCCCATTGACCAAAAGAAAATTTCGTGTTGACGACCATTATATCTATCCTCATGAATTTGCAGTTTTAGATCCAGATGGCTATTTTTTAAGATTTAGTGAATAAGAAAATAGATCACTAGAGTAGAAAAAGAAACAAAAAAAGAAAGAGACTGGGACAAAAGTCCTAGCCTCTCAATTATTTTTGGATTGTCGAGCAAGACGCAGTGGTTGAGTGGGCTCTACTACGCTGATTTCATCAGCTTTTACAGCCCTACTCAACTATGCGGAGGTGGGACAACGAAATCGAATTCTAACGAATTACCAATTTCTGTCCCACTCTCTTTTAGTCTTTTGGGGATTATTTCCCAGGAATATTTGGATCTAATCCCCAAGATTGCTCGAGAACAGGTCTTAAGGCTTTAATCATATCTTCTGAACCTTGGATTATGATTGTGTATACTTTATCTCCTTTTTGGAATACCCATACGTATAAAGTACTCCCATCTTTAACTGTTACTTTTATTAAGAAAGCGTCCCCACCGGCAAATATAGCTTTTACACCTTCTATACTAGTTCGATTTTTGTGTTTTCCGAATGAGCTATATAAACGGTTCGCAAATAACTCTGCGTCAAAGGTTTCGTTGGGGCCAAGTTCAACAGTATCTTTAGTGTTTGAGCCCATTATTAACGCATTGTGTTTATCTGGTGATGAATATTTGAGCGTTTTGCTACTTTGAGTTTTGTCATTGTATACGACCCAATCTTTAGGGATATTGATATAACCAAATTTTTCATTTCCGATACGTTGAGTATCTGCAAGGGATATTTCTTTTGCCCTAGAAGAAGACCCAGGAGTTGTTGTTTGAGCTTTTGTCGTTGATGCAGCCGTAGTTTCTGTTGCTTTCTTTTCTCCATTTCCGCATGCTGCTAGTATAAATGCAGATAGAAGCATTACAGAGCTTAATATTATTTTGTTTTTCATCATGATTGTTCTCCTTAAAGTGGTTGACTCGCATGTATTATATCATTTTTTATAGTTTATTTAAATTAAAGTAGGAAACGCTTTCACTAAAAAGCATAGGGTATAACAAAAGAAAATTTCGTGTTGGTGAACAGTATATCTATCCTCATGAATTTGCAGTTTTAGATCCAGATGGCTATTTTTTAAGATTTAGTGAATAGAATGAGACAGACTGACTTTCAAGACATAAAAAAACCGGAGCCCTCACATGACGGCTCCGACTTTTTTATCTTCATTGATAGACCAATGATTAATTTTTTTATTTTTTCTTCTCAATGTGATCTTTGAGATCTTCTTGAGCTTTTTTATTGGATTCTGCTTTTTTCTTCAACCATTCTTCTTTGGCCTTGTTAAAGTCTTTTGTGGTGACAACATCTTTAGACATTTCAAGGTATTTGTAGAAGGTTCCTGTTCCTTTAGTACCTACCCATGAAGCAGCACGGCTGTATGGTACGGTCCGTTGAAGCATTGGAGAACCACCATTTGAAACAGTTGGAAGCGTAATCGAGCTATCTGTCAACCATGCTTGCGCTGCTGCATATTTTTCATAGCGTTTTGCTTGATCCAACAATTCAGCATCGGCATCTTTCAACATGTTAGCGTATTGATCCAAACCAACTGTTGCAATGGCTGGGTTGTTTGAACCTGCATCAATACCAAGATAGTAGAAGACAGAACCATTTACTGGGCTGATACTTTCAAGGTAAGTCGATGGGTCTTGGTAGTCAGGAGCCCAACCACCGCCTGAGATGTCGTAATCTCTCGCAGCTGCTGTATCACTGAAGTAGGTGATATTTTGGAAATCATCATCCGATACCTTTTGAAGGTCCACAACGACATTGTCTGCACCAAGCGCTGACTCTACAGATTGTTTGAAGGAGCTAGCTTGTTGGACCATGCTGTTGTCCACTTGGCTGACAATGTAGTCCAAATGAATTGGGAATTGAACGCCTTGTTTTTGCAATTCAGCTTTGGCTTTCGCAAATGAAGCTTTGGCTTTTTCCGGGTTGTAAAGGCTCGTTTGACCATCGTCTAGGCTCACACCCTTCCATTGATCCCCATAGGTAACCAATTGTTTTTCAACGACCTTACCAAAATCTTCTCCATTGACTTGGACATAAGTTGGTGGCACCAAAGTGCTACGAAGGGTATTTTCAGCCGCATCAGATCCAGATACTTGTGCCGCATATGATTTGCGGTCAAAACCAAAGTTCACCGCTTGACGGAAGTCCTTGTTCAAGATCGCTTTCTTGGTAGAAGCTTTTTGTTCATCCGTTGTTTTGGCAGTGTGGTCATACTTTTGACGGTCCAAGTTGAATCCAAGATAGTAGGATGTTCCCAATTGCAAACCGTAGACAATGTTGTCACCAAAGTTTTTCTTGACACTCTTGTAAGTCGAGCTGTTTGGCATAACAGATGCAAAGGAATATTGACCTTTTTCAAAGTTTTTAATGATAGAATCTGGGTTTGATCCATCATTAAAGGTTAATTTGACATTGTCGATATGAACATTTTTCGCATCGTAATAGTCTTTGTTCTTGACCAATTCAATCTCAGATTTTGAAGTCAATGATTTCAAGTAATATGGACCATTGTATAAGATGCTGCTAGGTTTCAAAGAACCAAAATCTTTTCCTTGAGATTTCAAGAAATCCGCATTGACTGGGAAAAGAACACCTGAGGTTGTTTTTGAGTTCCAGAAGCTTTCTGGACGGACCAAAGTATATTGAATGGTGTGGTCGTCTAAGGCTTTGACTCCAACTGTGTTAAAGTCTTTGGTTTCCCCTTTTACGTAGGCATCCAAACCTTTGATCGAATTTTGAATCAAGAAGAGACCTTCTGATTTAGACTCAACCGCGTGTTTGATCCCTGTAACAAAGTCTTGAGCCGTTACAGCACCATATTCTTCTCCTTCACTCGTATACCATTTGGCATCCTTACGAAGTTTGTAAGTATAGGTTAATCCATCTTCAGAGACAGTCCAATCTTCTGCTAGACTTGGCACAAAGTTTCCGTATCGGTCGTTTTCAAGAAGACCATCTACAAGGTTACTTGTGACATCTGAAGTCGTTGTACGAGTTGCAGCGATGTAATCCAAGGTATTTGGATCTGCTGAATAGACGAATGAGTAAGTTGCTTGATTGCTACTACCACCGCCACATGCTGCTAAAAGAAAGGCACCTGCAACAGAAACTCCTGCAAGAGCTAACAGTTTTTTTGCTTTCATCACTATCTCCTTATGTTAGATTTTTCTATCATTATACACTATTTCTAAAAAAACCAAATTTATTTTTAAAAAAAGTTCGTTATTTCTGAATGAATATAATAAGATATAAAGAAAAAGCATCTTGAAATCGATCTCAAAGAAGCCGGATAGAGGAGTCTAGGCACCTACCACCACAGATTTGCAAAACCGAATCATTCAATTCTTTTAATAAATATACGTTCAACTAAAAAAGAACCTCTGCTCTTTCGAGCAGAGGAACTGATTCCTAATCAAAATGATAGAGTTGTGGATACTGGTCACATTCAGGATTTTTAGGATGGCAGATGGCCCGTCCAAAGTAAATCATAGCTTGGTGAGCCGCCAGCCATTCGCTCTTTGGCAGAACATCCATGACCCGCTTTTCAACTTCCAATGGCGTCGCTGATTTCTTGACAATATCATGGTGCTTGCAGATCCGCTCCACATGGGTATCGACAGCAAAGGCTGGAATCCCAAAGCCTACACTCATGACCACATTGGCTGTCTTTCGTCCTACTCCTGCTAGACTTTCTAACTCTTCACGAGTCTGAGGCACTTGCCCATCAAAGTTATCTAGCAATTGTTGGGCACATTTTTTAAGAAATTTGGCCTTATTTCGATAGAGGCCTAATTTAGAAATATGCTTGGCGATATCGGCTTCACTGGCTGCTGCCATAGCTTGCGGGGTTGGAAAAGCCGCAAACAAACCTGGTGTCGCTTTGTTAACAGCCGCGTCTGTCGTCTGAGCTGAGAGGATGACTGCTACTAGTAATTCAAAATGATTACGAAAATCCAGACTTGGCTTGGCATCTGGAAAGAGGGCGATAATTTCTTCAATCACATGGCGTGCCCGTTTCTTTGATAAAACCATATTCTCTCCTTTACATTACTAGTCTTTATTATAGCATGAAAGTTCCCTATTTCTGAAAGAATCGGCTTCAAAAAAGGACTAGTCCGTAGACGAGTCCTTTTCAATTAGTCTATAAAATGAGTATGCTTGGTAATCCATTGAGTGACCTTGATATTTAACCAGAACACATAGATCCCAAATGTAATGATGGTAAAGAACCACCATTTGATCCAATTTCCAAATAACTGCATAGCCGTGCCGTCAAAGTACTGACGACGACCATCAATCACGGTATGCTTGACCTTCCAGTTATACATAATGCACACGCCCCAAGGAGCACAAATCCCAAAAGTAAATACTGTAATGAAGGTTGCTAATAAAACATGGCCAATATATGAAAATAGGCCTCCATCAAAATATGATTCACGATACATGTTCAATTTCCCTATATTTTTTTCTACACCAATCTCTTCAAGAAGGTAATCAGGGTTTGAGCAGAGCGTTCGCCAGCCTCTACGATAAATTCATCAAAAGAGATATTGGCTGCGTGATCTGCCGTATCACTCATAGCTCGAATGACCATGAAGGGACGTCCAGCTGCGTGAGCGGCTTGGGCAATGGCTGCCCCTTCCATCTCAACTGCCAATACTTCTGGGAAATGCTCCCGAATTGTTGCGACTTTTTCTTCACTCGCGATAAAGCTATCTCCTGTTGTAATCAAGCCCACATGTGTGGTTGCAGCTTCTTCTTCCAGAACTTTTTCATCTCTGAAACAAAATAGCGACTGGATTCAAAGTAAAGTGGTTGACCTGCCATTTGACCATACTTGTAGCCAAAGGCTGTCACATCCACATCATGATAAGCCAATTTGTCTGCAAGTACGATATCCCCAACAGCCATTCCCGGTGCAACCGCACCTGCAGAACCTGTATTGATAATGGCTTCCACTTTGAAATCATTGGCCAAGACTGCTACACTCATAGCAGACATGACTTTTCCGATACCACTTTCCACCAAAACGACCTCATGGCGACCAATCGATCCTGTATAGTAGACTTTTCCAAGACGCAGATGCTTTTCCCCATTTTCAAGGGCTTCAACCAAGATTTTTAACTCCTGGGGCATGGCTGCGATAATTCCAATTTTCATGTCGTTTCTCTCCTTGTGACGACCCTATAGACGCCAAATAGCAATGATCAAGGCAATGAGGAGCACAATGATCCAGAACAAAATCTTATTGAGTTTGGATTGGACCACACTTTGTTTACGTTCTTCAATGCGACGACTCTTGGTCACTGTGGGCTCCACTTGGATCTGCACAGTATCCTGAGAATAACGCTCTTGTGGACGCTCCATACGGCTTTCTCTCATCGGACGTTCATAGCCAAATCCTCTGTGGTCTGTCCGAATAATTTTCGTCTCTTCAGCATCGACCATATTAGGACCAGTGATGTCCTCACCTCGCCTTGCTCGTTCAATCATTTCATCGGTTAATAAAGGTTTTCCCATCGGATCCTCCTCTATTTATTGATTAAGTCCCAATATTGGATCGCCATGATGGTCTTGGCATCACAGATTTCGCCAGTTTGGATCAAATCTTTCGCTTCCTTCAAGGTCACTTCTAATAACTCTAAGGTCTCATCCGCATCTTGTGGACGTGGATTTTCCACCTTTTTCAAGTTGGTCGCACCATAAAGTTTGATCCGCTCATTACAAAAGCCAATGGCAGAATAAAAATCATACAACAACTCTAGATCCGCCGTGTAGCCAATTTCTTCTTCCAATTCGCGCAGAGCAGCTGCTTTAGGATCTGCATTTTCTCCCTTTTCTAACTTCCCTGCTGGAATCTCCACTGAGGTCCTTTCAATCGCCTTGCGGTACTGCTTGACCAAGATCGTCTTTCCATCTTCTGTGATCGGCAAAACCGCTACTGCTCCGTTATGGAAGATTAAATCACGTTGCGCTTGGCCTTTTCCAGCGGGTAGTTCTACTTGATCAGTGACCACTTGGAAAATCGGCCCCTGATAAATCTCCTTGCGCTCAATGGTTTTTTCTTCAAATTGCATGAGAATCTCCTATTTATTTTTAGGATGGTGTGGCAAGCGAAGGGCATACTCTTCTTTATTCACTTGACGGCCACGACCAATCGCAATTGCATCAGCTGGTACATCCTTGGTAATGGTTGATCCAGCACCGACTAAGGAATTGTCGCCTAATTCAACTGGCGCAATGATCGTCGAATTAGATCCGACAAAGACATTGTTTCCAATCGTTGTTTTAAACTTGTGTTGGCCATCATAATTCACTGTGATGGTTCCTGCACCAAAGTTGACGTTGCTGCCAACTTGGCAGTTGCCAATGTAAGTCAAATGACCAGCTTTGGTATTTTCGCCAATAGACGAACCTTTGACTTCGACAAAGTTTCCAATATGGACATCTTTGGCGAGGCTAGAACCTGGACGAATATGAGCAAATGGTCCTACCGTTACGCCATCGGCTACCGTGCTCTCTTCAATCATAGAGTTGGTGATGACAGCACCTGCACCAATTTCACTGTCCACGATATAGGTGCCATTGGTTAAAACGGTCTCAGCCCCAATTTTTGTGTGCCCTTTTAGGGTAACATTGGCTTCGATTTGCACTTCTGGTGCGATCTCAACATCGACATCGATATAGGCCGCATCTGGATTAACAAAGCTCACTCCATTGACCATGTGGGCTTGGTTAATGCGACGACGCATGATGCCTTCTGCTGTTGCAAGGGCCACGCGGTCGTTAACCCCGAGACTTTCATCAAAATCTTTGAGCGTATAGGCCCCAACTTTTTCACCAGCTTCACGGAAAATACCGATGACATCCGTGATATAGTATTCACCTTGGGCATTGTTGGTATTGATATTTTTCAATGCTTCAAAGAGGCGCGCATTGTCAAAGATATAAGTCCCTGTATTGATTTCTTTAATTTGTTTTTCAAAATCTGTCGCATCTTTTTGCTCAACAATTCGAAGCACTTCCGCATTATCATTGCGGACAATCCGACCATAGCCAAATGGATTGGCTGCTTCTGCTGTCAGAATCGTTGCCACATTCTTGTGGTTGATATGGAAGTCGATCAAGTGTTTGAGGCTTTCACCCGTAATCAAAGGAGTATCTCCTGCAATGACAAGGGTGTGCCCTTCAAGGCCTTCCAAGACTGGCTCTGCCATCATGACCGCATGACCAGTTCCCAATTGCTCGGTTTGTTTGACAAACTCTGTTTGACCTTCTAATACCTTTTCTACCAATTCCGCCTTGTGCCCCACAACCGTTACGGTCTTTTCAGGTGAGATGGCTCCAACACTACGGAAGACATGCTCCAACATAGAAATCCCTGCAACCTTGTGGAGAACCTTAGGCAGATCTGATTTCATACGGGTACCTTCCCCGCTGCTAAAATAATGGCATAATTTGGCATAACATTTCTCTTTTCTGTACAATATCGTACTTATTATACCATTTTTCACCCCTTTTGGAAAATAAGACCCAAATCAAAGGGAGTGGGAAAGAACTTCGACTAATTAAAAAGAGTTCGTTTTCCCACCCCCGCACAGTTGATTAGGTCATCTTTGGAGCTAAATAGCGAACAAAGATGCCAATCAACCACTGCGTCATACAGTTATTCCTATTAAACATCGAAGGCTGGACAGTTTTTGCCCAGCCTCGTTCTATAATGGATAAATCTTGCGAAATTCTTCTAAAACCACCTTGCTATCAGGTGTAAAAGTTAGTCCCGCTTCTCCTAAACAGTCTGTGAAAAAGTCTTCATGAACCTGACGCCAATAAGCTAGAGATTTGTCTCCCTCACCTTCCTTGTAGGCATGGTCAGCTGAAACCTGTTTGAAAGGCTGAACAGAAACCTTGGTAATTTCGACAATGCAGATAGCCTGATCTTGACTGTCTAAAATAACATCAAAGGTCCCTCCTTGGGGAAGGGGTTCGTCCTCTAATGCGTAGAGGTCGAAAGCTGAAGCTGTTGCTGTTTTTTCGCCTTTAAAGACCAGTTCCGCTAAAAGGTCTGGGTCCACTCCAAAAGCCCAGGCATCTATCTCATCTCCGATAGAGGGGTTAATTTTCTTGTAGGCATTCCACATTTCTTGCGGTGTCATGGGTTCTCCTTTGAAATTTTTTACTTTCTTCTTTTATATGTTTAAGATGGTCTGGATGGTCAATTTCTAAATCAAAAATCTCTGGAATAGAGCTGTAATGGAGAATACATTCGATACCCATCTGATTCATTTTTTGTATGAAAGAAGTATTCAGATAGCCTGCTACAGCAAAATCAATCTTGTTCTTCCTTGCTTTATCCTGCATCTGTCTCAACATATCTAAAATAATTGGACTTTCCATATCATGCCATTGACTGTTTCTCACAGTCGCAAAAATAAAAGAAGTTAAATCATTCATTCCAACTACAATCTTTGAAATACCAGTTTCCAGTATCCTGTCCAAGTCGAAATAAGCTGATGGTAATTCAATCATCGTGCCGACTTTCCCGGTAAAACCATACTGGCGCAACACTCTAATAGCTTGTTTTAATTGTTCGGCATCATTGACAAAAGGAAAAATAACAGACAGATTGGGATTGGTTTGAAAAACTTCTGTAACAACATTTGTCTCAGCCTGAAATTCATCTGGACACGCCAACAAACGCCTGATACCTCTGTATCCAAATAAGGGGTGGCGTTCGTCAAAATACTCTTTAGTCCCGTCTAGAATATTTGCTTCTGCATTTGTTAACTCTGAAAAGCGATACCAGACTTCTTCATCTGAGTACAAGGAGCAAATGGTATCTAGATAATCTTTTACAAATTGTTGACAACTTGCTAATAGGATGTTTTGATTAAGCTCTCTCAATAAATATTCCCCACGAATCAAGCCGACGTGGTGCAATAAATGGGGATAAATTTTTTCAACAATTTTTTCGCCACTAAGAGCTAGCTGGTTTTTCATAGCCATTCACCTCGTCTTAAAAGATACAATATCAGATATCATTATACGACACTTTCCTCTAGTTCAAAAGCTTCATAAGGTTCAACTAACTCATATCCTAAAAATTCTGCTACTTTTTTGGAAGCCTCGTTATGAGCATCCCAAAGTGGAAACATATCTCTATTTAAACTCTCTAGAATCATTGCAGCACCAAGCTTTTTAGCAAATCCATTCCCTTGTTCGTTTGGTCTAGTTGCAACTTCCACTTCAACTGCTTCACGGTAAACTAACCCTGAGGAAATCCCAGCAATCACTTCATTATTTTTAAGAATCACAAAGCCAAATCCACCTTTTAAAGCAAAATCCTGGTAGGACTCAAAATCCCCCTGTAAATCTTGTGACCATTCTTCCTCAGAAAGGCAGTTATAAATACGATTATCAATAGGTACAATATTGTAACCTTCCTCTATATGAGTAACTAGATCATTTAGAAATTCAACTTGAAAATTTGCCTTATCCTTAAAAGAATAGCGAGTAAAAGAAATTAACCCAACTTGCCGACGCAGAAAATCTTGCCACTTAGTGTTTTCTGAAATAATAATCTTATAATCTAAACCATATTGCCTAACAAAATCTTCCCAAAATCTAGAATTTAGCTCCCCTGCTAGGTATAGAAAATTCCCAATATCATAAAAGCTCGTTGTCCTATCACTGTTTCGATAAACAGTCCCGATTTGAGATTTAAGACCATAGAGAACCATATATTTCTTCCATGTTTTAAATAGTTCCATTATCCCTCTATTTTACCTTCCAATTCTTATAGCTTGTCAATTCTAATTCTGGAAATCCTCGTAACTCCGCCTTCACCTTTAATACTAAAGGCGATGCATTTTCTTCGGTAATCTGCTCAAGAGGAAGCCAAATGGCATTTGCTGAATCATTGCTTCCATCAAGAACCTCCTGAGGAAGGGATTGTTGAGAGTTCTCGAAATCGAGTACGATATCATAAAAGGCCATGATATGATGTACTGCGAAGTCTTGCCCCTCTTCTTGAACCAGCACATCATATATCCTAGGATTTGAATAACGGCTAAGCGTATAGCCTGTCTCTTCCAAAACTTCTCTCTTGAGGGTTTCAGTCAACCCTTCACCTGCTTCCTGACTACCACAGGTAAATCAAAACGATGCTGATAAGGACCTCTCGTTTTCTCAATGCAGAGTAATTTTCCATTCTCATAGCAAACACCATAGACACCAAAGTGATTTTTGATTTCCATTTTCCACTCTTTTCTAAAAGTCCAAGATCGATAACTTACCTTATCCCTTAAAAGGAAAGAGGCTATAGATTTCATGCTCCTTGATATACTTCTTTAGTATCTCCATATTCTCTTCGATTTTTACTTGTATATCTGTCTCTTCACAAGTTGACTCATCAATAAATATGAAGACATCAGTCATAAAAAGCTGGATTAAAGGCATTTTTTATCCCTCTCGCATGCAAACATGTGGTAACTCGCTTCTAAGAAGATCCCTTTGCTTTTGATTCGTTCTTCCCGTTGTTAAAAATCGAAGATGTTTCAGACACTTCAGGTAGCTAACTGTTGATGCGTATTTAAAAATAGACGTATCGACAAAATCTAAAAAACGGAGCTCACTAGATGGATGGATAAAATCCAATTCTGGTAATTTTTTATTTGACGTAAATGAAAGATAGAGCAACTGATTTAAATCTCTAATAAAATTAAAGTTAGGCAACTTTACACCATAATCAAAGTGCAGATAACGCATACCAGTATGAAAAGAAATGTTCTCTATCGTTTCCAAATTTGTCATGGAAGATATCCCTAGAGCTTTCACACAATCATTCTGTGGTAAGATGATCTTTCTTACTTTTCTAGCCCCAACTATTAAAATCTTTTCTACTTGTTCATATTTTGAAAAGTCTAGCACATCAGATTTACTTCCCATCAAGTAAATCACCCTCGTATTGCTAGGTAAAGAAAGCTGGTTAAAATCTACATCTTTCAGCATATCCTCTGGGTTTTCGACAATGTACTTTTGTCTTAATAAGCGATTGATATCGATAAATTCTTTATAAGTCAATGTTTCATCCAATAATGGTGCAATCTCTTCAATAGAATGCAGAGGCTCCATTGCCATTAGATTCTCTCTTTCGGAAAATCCTTTTTTAATGATTTCTAAATATTTATCTAAACTAGTCATCATTCACCTCTTTTCATGAATAAAATGCTTCGTTCTCTATTTTCAACCTAAATCATTTTACAATGACACCTTGACTAGAAGACTAAATCATCTCTTGTCGCCAAAAGGTTAAAATCACGAATCTTCAGAGTATTTTTTCAAAATAAACTTTATCCTGATTGCTCAATCTCGATCAAAAATGACCTTGACTCTGGCTCTACCCGAAGCGTCTAGATATTGCTCTAGTTTCGTAATAGACTCCTCTGAATCAGACAATTGAACTAACAAATCCCCATTGATGGTCATGACATCCTTTGTCGGTAACAGCATGAGATTTTCAACACTTGGATCATTCACTATCATTAAGGAAGGAGAATAAATACAGCTTCTGGAGAAGTCTAGATTTCCAAATCGTTCCCTAGCAGAAACAAAAATAGATTCCATTCCACCTTGGGCTTTCAGAACAAATTCCCTCTCAAAAAATGCTTCAAAACTGTCGTAGATCTCGATGACATCCATAGTAATCCCATCTAAATAATAAACTTGATTACTTTGAATATTCCCATCCTTCAATCTATATGCGAATTGATCTCCAATAGCAGACATACCAAAAAAATAGTAGTCTGATGCATAATCTCTCCAGACGTCTTTCCATAGCTCATCCGAATTCCAGGAATCTAGCGTAATAGCTTGAGTAGAATCCGTCCCAAACAAGCGATAATAGCCACCATAAAACTCCAAGCCATTGGTCATGGAGAGCAAATCCAGGTGAGCTTGAGGAAATTGTCTGGCTTTGAGTTTTTCTAGTTCAAAAGCTGAGGCCCCACTTTCTTGTATGACCAGATCCTCACAACATTTTAAAAAATTCTTCATTTTCATTTGCTTCTCATCTCTTCATCTTTGGCTTTAGCCAAGCATAAATTCAATAAAGTCTTTTCGATAGGCTTCAGGAAGTTGCTCCTCGATAATAGCCATGATTCCTGTTAAAAAACCTTCTTTATAGTCCGACAAGTCCTCATCAATGTAGATGTCATTCTCAAACTTGGTGATTTCTAGCTTTTTCATCTGACTATAGGTAGACAAGAAAGTAGATAAAGAGGGGCTTAAGCAATAGAGCTTGGAATTCCCAGGAATCTTGCCAAATACAGGACTACGCTCGCTAGTAAGATCACAAAAATTGGCTCATCGCCCATCATGTGAGCAAAAACCATATAACTCTCTTTCCAGCTAGGATCCTGCCATCCTTCTGATGCAGCTTCACATAGAGGGAGAGGAATTAGAGCAAGATCATAGGGAGCTCCTCTAAAATAAGCTTCTTCATCAAAGTCTAAATGCTGGTAGAACTCTTTCAATTGACCAGACAAATCTGGCTTTTCGACATGGAAACAGTCACTAGTAAATACAAGCTCTCCTAAGCCCTTGTTTCTATGATAGACTTCTACGAATTCCTTCAACAAATTGAACATCATTATTAGACTCCTCTCACATTTTTGGGATTATATTTGGCTATTTTCAACTGACGATTACGTATCATTCTGACCGCTAGCGACAGCCTGAGCCCAAATTCGTTCAAATTCCTCTTGACTAATCTTGATGGAGTCTGATAGATCCAACTCATCTTTTCGACCATCATAGAGTAGAAACCCTACTTCTGGAACATAATCCTGTAGGCAAGAGGAAGCATAAGAGTGCCCATTCAAAACGTTAATTTGTCGACTCGCACGCTGACCAGTAAACTCTGTATAAATAACTCCTAGGCCTGACATAAACTCACTATTGCCATAATAATAATATTCTTTTTCACACATTAGAATCTTCCTTTACCATTTGTCTCTCCAAGAATGGCATTCTTTCCTCTCTGTCTCTTTCATCGACTAATTCTATGTTCATTTTCAATTTATAGAATTTACCGGTTCTTAGCCTTATTTTCCAAGACTCTCACTTCTACTTTATCCTCCGCTAAATGGAGATCCAATACTTTTTCCTGGTCTTTAAAGAATAGCGTCAAGTCTCTGGTAGAAAATTCACTAAAATAAGAGGGCAAAAATTCATCCAAAGACTCCATTTGAAACAAGACATAAATCGGTGAAAATTCCCAAAAAACTAGGATAAACTGACTACTATTGCCAACTAGACTTTGAATTAACCTACTTAAATCTTGAGTAGTAAGGTCGATAGAAAACTCATAAAGGCAAGGAAGCGGAGAGTCTATAGGATTCAACTCCCCAGCATACCAATCAATTTCTTTAGGTTTATCGGTCAGAAAACGAACATCTTTCATTCCTTTCAACTGATTGATTCGTTTTTCTACTTTTAATAAAGATAATCTCTTTTTTAAGTCACTCATTGTTTGTGCTCCACCATTCTGAAACAGAAATTTTGCTCACAACCTCATTCTCTTTATCCAACAGATATAGGAAGTTACCTTTTGCTTCCAGTTTACCAAGCTTAGCCCCATAATCCATCTCATGAGCAGGGTAGGATTGAATCAACTGACGGATGCTCTTATCCTTGTGCTCTATCTTCCAAAACAAATCCACCTTATCCAGCTGATGGTCCACTTGAATGGAATAGGTCGTAGATTGGATCTTCTTCCTTTTCCACTCCCAGCTATTTCGTAATCGTTTTTCTCTATTTCATTGACTACATCCTCTATCAAGGAGTATGGAATAAAGAGCTCCTGAAACACGCGCATTACCCCTTTTACCAAGGCCCCTAAGAGCAGCTTTTTCTGTTCCAATGGACTCAAACTTTCATAGCTAGAAAAATCAAATAAGACCTGAACGGTATAGACACCAAGTAGGTTCATGATAGCTGGATTGCTAATCGTATCTACACATTCTACGATGATTTTCCAACAATCCTTGGTCACAACTGGTTTAAAGAGGCGCTCTACCATAGAGGTCATACATTTGGATTCATATACGAATGCTCTTCGCAGGTCTTTCCAATTCTGTCGATAGTCTTCAACTCTAGCTTCCTCATAGGTTAGCGCAGCTGAGTCCGTCAGCTCCTCAATCCTCTGTTGATTTTCCACATAGGGCTTATCTAATTCAAAATACTGTAACTTCATATTCGTGGTCTCGCATTGTTTTTCTTGTAGAAAGGTCTAGCCTTAGGTCAAGGTCTAATGTTTGTGCTCTTCCTTCACTTTTTCCCATAGTCGTGGTATCCCTCCTAACAGTGGAGGATTGTTTGATCATCCTGAATCTCCGCAAATAAGCTAGGAAGACATCTTTAAGTATCAATCTTCACAGGACCAATCTCAGCAATTCTAACTAGGTCAGAAGATCCTGATAACATCACATCATTTTGGTTTATAAAATTGAATTCAACCTTATTCTCTAAAAAGAGCAGCTCCAGTTGTCCCTTCACCTTATGAATCCCCTTAGAATAAAAATGGATTTCATCTAAATTAAAAAATTCTAAATTAATTTTTATGGCATTAAATGCACATTTCTGCCACTTTTCAGGGAAGTTAGTTGGGAAATCAAATACATAAAGGACAAGATCTAATTTGTAATCGTAACATAACACAGTATCAAGAAAAAAACATTCTTCAAGTCCAAATCACCATCAAACAAATGAATAATCTTTTCCTTCCCCACTGCTTTTTCAAACCATTTCACAAGATGAACTCCTTTTTAAAAATGAATAAAAGTCTTATTTTTAAAAGTTATGTTATCGATCTTTAAGGAAGTGACAGCTTCTCTCTTTAAGGAGATTTTAGAATAGCCTAATCCTCCTTCCGTCCTTTCCTTTGGATACATCCTCAATGATCGTATTTATATGTACTTCATTAAATTGACGGGAAAAGTCTACAATTTTCTGGCGATTCTGTTCTGGATATAGATAAGATGCAGCCAAAATGAACATAAAAGGAGCGATTGTTCCTCTTATATTTTCCAAATAAACATCCTTGCTGATAAAGGTCATGATTTTCTCAAAATCGTCATCTTTCAGCACAATCTTTCTCAGATAGAGTGCTGCACAAGCACCTGCAGCTTGCAATAAATTATTCGATTCCAAGGACTCATAAACAAAAGACAAGTTCTCTGTTTCTAAATTTTCTAGATAAGCAATCGCTACTGCTAAAGAGCGATAGGTTACAGGTGTTGGAATATCTCTCAGCAGTAATGACTTGAGATAGGGGACTTCTTCTGTGCAATCCGTTGCGGCCATGGAGTAGAGTAAGTACATTTGTGATTCCCACGATCTAGGTTTTTCCATCTCCCCTTCCAAGGCCTGATGCAAAAATGGTCCATATCCTTTTAGTTTACCCTTTAAAATTTTTTTCGCAGCTTTTTTTATCAAGGGCGTACGTCCTGAAGTTAACTCATCTACATAGTCCATCTCAAACTCCTTTATTTCCTCTGCTTGCCAGTTCTTCTTCCAAGATTCTGTTATAAACTATACTTCCGACACAGGCTTCCCAGTCCAGCTCCTCAACTTCTTCCCTAGAAAAAATCTTAGGTTCTGTCCTACCATCTAGCCAGACCTTCCCAAAGTGAAGACCATTTGGGTCTCCCCACTTAAAGGCTAAATCCTTAAAAGGGCTTGGATCAAAATCCGCTTGGTGACTAATTATCTGCCAAGACCATACTGGACTTCGATCAAACAAGGTGTAGGAATCCACAATGATGGGCTTACCCATAAATTGAGCACGACTTAACTCCTCAACTGTTATAGTAGGACTTGCTTGAAAGAAATCGAAAAATTGGATGACATGACCAACATTCACTTTTCCAAGGATTTGACCAAATACAAACATTTCCTCCGAAAACTGATAGCAAAAAATATCACCAATTCTAATAAATCGCATTTTTGTTCTTGGCTTTTCATTCCACTCTCGAATCTTTATCTGGGGCAATTTTTTCTCCATAATTAATTCCTACTGCTCTTTATTTAAGATATGAAAGAGATCATCTCTTAGAACGATTCCATCATCTTCTATCAAATAGGCCATGTGCTCCCAGAAAGGAACTTCTTGTTCAAGGGGCTTTTCTAAGGCAAGTACTTGATCCTTCAAGTTTGCTGCAATCTCTTCGACTTCATCTTGCTCAATCTCATAAAACTTTGCTTTCAAAAGAAAGATGCTTGATAGAAAGAGCGAATAAGAGGAAACAAAAGTATGTAAGGAAGAATTGACATAAACTCTATCTTCTTGAAAAATTTCCCTTCCTTCTTGATTGCAAAGTAAGAAGACCTGCCCCTGTTCTCTAATCACAAAGGCACCTAAAAAACACTGGCCAAAAAGCCTATAGCTCTCCTGATTTTTCCTTAGTTCGACTAGTTCATTAGCTAGTTTGACAAAAGAAAATCCCATTTTGGAATAATCCTCTAAATATGCCAAAAGGTTGAAACGGTCTTCATCCAAACTAAATGGTTCCTCCTCTGTAGGCACCACACAAAAGCCGTGCTCCTTCACTAATTCATTGATATTGACTGTCATTTTTCTCCTTATCACTATCAGTCATTGAATACCATTTCTCTAATCGGCCTAGCTAATCATCAAAAGGCATAAAGCTATCATGCTGCTGATAATAATTTAAAGCATCGACCAAGTCTTGGGGACTTGCATCTGGCTTTTCCTCAAGTGCGACTGCAAGAACATCAATCAACTGCTCTCCATAGTAGACTAGTTGCAGATCTTGCTCCGCTACATCCGTCGGGTAGACATCAGAGTCTTCCACGACATCCGGATAATCGGATACCCAATAGAGCCTAGCTAGTGCCAGTTCTCCATCTTCCTTGCCATAGAGGCAAAAATCATCTGATACTAATTGATCTACGCGCACCTGCTCAATTATCTGCTCTAGTGAAAGTTCTTGATGTTTTCGCATCCCGTCTCCTTTTTAATCTCACTCTTCAACAAAAGAGTTCAAAAATTCCTCAAAAGAAGCCCATAGACCGTAGATCTCAGCTTTTTCTTCTAAGACATAGAAATAAACCTTGCCATAATCCTCTGCCCTTAGAGAAAGAGCGTAATTGCCAGAACCAGGATCATAGGCGAAATGAAGAAGGTCTGTTGCCTTAAATCCCTCAGGTACCACCTCATCGTCAAACCAGGTAAGTGACTTCTTGATCTCCTCCAGTGAATCAAAGGAATTGAAAGGAAAGAGATGACGGTCATCGTGGACACCCCTTACTTGGGGCTGACCACCATTGTACTTGAGATAAAGATCCTTCATGGCTTCCGGCAATTTCTTTCCAAGAATCTCCTCAAATTGTAAAAAATCTTCGCTTGAAATCGCTGGATCTGTGTCTGTTAATACTAGCATCCCGTCTCCTTTTGAGTCTCTCTTCCCAAAGGCTTTTTTTATTTGACCTCCATATTACAGGTCCCTTTAGGCTATCATACCATAAGATTCCTTTTCCATAAAGCTAAAATAGAAAATGAGCCCAGCGGTTCTACTAGACTCATTTCATTCTTATTATTTTACTTTTTTCAGCCCTTACTTCAAACTCCAACCACCATCAATGGTCAAGATTTGCCCTTGCATGGCAGACGCCTTCCCACTAGCCAAAAAGAGGCTGACTTCGGCTACTTCCTCTGGCTCAATCCAGCGCTTGATCGGCGTCTCACTGGCTACCCAGTCAGCCAAGCCACCTGGTTCAAAATCCGCTGCGGTCATGCCTGTTTTGACGGCTCCTGGTGCGATGCCAAAAACCTGAATCCCAGCTTCTGCATAATCCAGGGCCAACTGCTTGGTAAAACCTGCTAGAGCATGCTTGGAGGAAGTATAAGCGTGACCGCCACCTCCCGCTAGGCTAGAAGCAATGGAGCACATATTGATGATGATCCCTTGCTTTTTCTCCAACATTTGAGTCAGATAATGCCGTGTCAGCTCTACCGGAGTCACATAGTTGATCTCAAAAATCTCCTGAATCTCTTGAGCGCTTTGCTCAAGGAGTGGTTTGTAATCATCCAAAACTCCAGCTGTATTGCACAAGACATCGACCTCTGGACACCAATCAAAAATCGGCGTCAAATCAAGAGTTAAGTCCCTCTGTAAGAAGTGAAAATCACCTGCTAACTGGGGATCCGCTCCCTGGTCCACTCCATAGACCTGGTAGCCCTTTTCTAGAAAGAGTCGAGCTTGAGCTAGGCCAATCCCTGAGCTAACACCTGTAATCAAGACTCTTTTAGTCATGGACTTCCACCCAATCTGTCGCTAAAACATCACAAGGTGTTGGACTCCACATGGAGAAACCTTCACCCTCACCAGACACGTTGATGAGGAAATAAGGGGTCACTTCCAGAGCCACCCCATTTTGCTCAATGGTATCAAAGAGTTGGACGTAGTTTTCTGCTCCACCCCATCCTGTTCGCACATATTTTTTCTTAGCCTTTAAGCCTGGTAAAATCTCTTCAAATGTCATGTTTTTCTCCTTTGTTATCTAGTTAACTTTCTCCCTTTATTATACCAAAAAAAGAGCTTTCTCTATGTAAAAAGCCAGAGTTCTTCTACTCTAGCTTTCATCTTTTATTGATTTTCTTCTGAATGGCGATACCCATAACCGAAATAAATTCCGACCCCGATCAAGAGAGCAACTCCGAAGGCCAGCCAGGTCGATAGGGAATACTGGGTCATAAAGGACAGACAGACCACAATCGACAGGATTGGCAAGACTGGAACCAATGGCGTTTTAAATTCACCAGGTCCAGGAGCCCCGTGTTCCTTGCGCAATTTCAAGAGGGCAAAGGCCAACATAACTAGGTAAGCCAAGGTACAAATATTTAAGAAGGAAGCGATACTGGCTAGTGGAAAGACTCCACCAGCAATAGCAGCCATCGATCCAGCTACTAGTGTTGCATTTTTGGGAATTCTAGTTTTTGGATCAAGTTGTTTCATAGCTTTTGGCAGGAGACCATCCCGCGCCAAACTGTAAATCATCCGTGAGAGGGCAAAGGTCATGGAAATGCAGACGGTAATTAGGGTCAAAATAGCGACCAGTGATACATAATTCCCAGCCCAGCCGGCTCCTACCTGACGGAGGGCAAGGCTACTGCATCATCTACATTTAAGTTCTTAAAAGGAACCATACCGGTCAAAACCAGGGTGACCAAAATATAAAGAACCGTTGTGATCAAAAGACTAAGGACAATGCCGCGAGGAACGTTCTTTTGTGGTTCCTTGATTTCGTCGACCGCCATGGAAATGGACTCAAAACCAAGAAAGGCAAAGAACATGAGCGAAGCTCCAGCCATAATCCCTGTCTGACCACCATAGATTTCGCCAAATCCATAAGGGGCAAAGTTTGCCCAGTTGCCAGGGTTTAGATGAAAAATCCCGACAAGGATAAACAAGGCAAGAGCAGAAAACTTGAGTAAGACCAACAAGGAATTAAAGCGTAAGACCGCTTTTGCATTCATAAGGACTAAGGCTGTGACGAGGACCATGACCAAAATAGGCAAGAGATCCACATAAGTTCCCTTAGCTGGATCAAAAGTCCCGTTTAAAGCCGTCGGCAGACTCCAGCCAAGATTGGCCAACAAGCCCTTGAAATAAGCAGCCCAACCTGAAGCCACCCCTGATACAGCTGTCATAAATTCCATCACAGTCAACCAACCTGCAATCCAGGCTGGAAACTCTCCAAAGATGGCATAGAGGTAACTATAGGCTCCACCAGTTGAAGGGATGCGAGAAGCAAACTCTGCAAAGAAAAGGGCAGATAAGCCAACGCAAAAAGCCGCAATCACAATTGAAATGATCAAGGCTGGCCCAGCTAAATTCGCTGCTGCAGTTCCCGTAATCGTGAAGATCCCTGTCCCCACCATGGCACCAATTCCTAAAATGATCAAATCCCATAAACGTAAATGGCGATTTAGACCCGGGTGTACTTGCCCAAGTCCCTTTTTCGAAATAAATTCATATCTATTCTCCCATCTAATGAGTTTATTCTATCATACTTGAACAAGAAAGAGAGTGGGACAGAAATCGGTAATTCGTTAGAATTCGATTTCGTCGTCCCACCTCCGCACAGTTGAGTAGGGCATCTTTGGAACTTGAAAAGCGAACAACTACTTAGGAAACTTGCTTAGCAAGTCCTATCTACCACCTCAAAGCAGTGCTTTGAGCACTCAACCACTGCGTCTTGCTCGACAATCCAAAAATAATTAAGAGGCTAGGACTTTTGTCCCAGCCCCCTTTTCTTTCTATTTATCACTTTCCGTCCTATTCTTTTTCAAAGCACGAATCGTAAACCAATAATAAATAACCAGCCCAAAGACGATGATCACTGTGGGCAGAAGAACCGTCATACCAAGATTCTGAACTCCTTGTGCCAAGGTCCAGCGATGTAAGAATCCAACCACTAAAAAGGCGACGATAGGAAAGATGAAAGCTCGTCCAAACTCTTCTTTCCATTGCCAAAGAATGAGAGCTCCACTAGCCCCTGTAATGAGAAGAGCATCCCAAGGACTAGGGACTACAAACCAAGCAAAAGCAGGCAAGAAACGGACGCCCACTATTTCACCGACAAAATAGAATCCTAGAACTAGAACGAATGCTACATAAATTGCTTTCTTCGCTTTCTCTTCTGCAAAAATGAGGCGACGGAGGAGATAGAAAATCATCCAAACAGCTAGGAGTCCCAAAATGATGTCGGTTAAATAGACTAGAGGCTTGAGCACAAGGACCGCTTGTGAAGCAAAATCACTTAAGAGGCGATAGAAAATCACAATTCCCGAGATGATCGCCCCATATTTCAGAACAGACCGTGTCGATTCTTTGGGCATATTTTCGATGATTTGGTCTGCCATTTCCTTTGGAACGAGACCAAAATAGTCCTTTGCTGTCAATCCATCCGCTCCTGCTTGCGAAAAATCTAGCGCTAGATTATAGACCTGCTCTCTCAAAGCCTTCTCCTCATATAAGAAACCGGCGAAATTGAAATAATCCCATAGATCTTGGAAATAAGCTTGGTCCTCCTGGCTAAAGGTTTGAACCAAAGCCTGCGTTTCTTCATAATAAATAACTGATGTCATCTTTCTTCCCCCTTTCTTTGGAGACGAAATACAACGAAGGTCAGGACTAGTCCTATGAGAGGAAGTAGCCAGCCTAATAAATGAGCAGTTTCCTGATTCACAAGACGAATCCAGAATCCCGTAACTAGGAAAGTCAGGCCCATGACTAGTAGACTCGTCATCAAACGCTCCCTGCTTCTATAAGCCATAACCGCAAACCCAAGTAGGACTAGGACAGCAAGAACAACCGCCCAACCATCTGATAAGAAGAGACTCCCAATGTGGCCAAAATAGATCGAAAATAGTCGTACGATGTTCAGAAATACCATCAGGCAGATCACACTGATAAAAATAGCCCAAGACCACTTCATTTCACCATAGCTCTGTTTGGACCAAAGCCACGTGATGAACTGGCTAAACACCAAGAAATTGAGGAGAATGACAACATAGGTCAAAGGTTCGATTTTCAGTGGTGTCATCCAGGTAAAATCCATTAAATAACGCATGCCAACCAAGATCACTCCAAGTATAAAAACTAGTCCCACATAAGATCCTAAAGAGCGTTTAGGCAAGTCTGAAAGAACTTGATCCACCATCGACCGTGGATCCTTTCCAAAATACTCCACCGCCCGTATGCCTTCTTTCTCAGCAACTTTCAGATCGCAAACCATATTGTAGAGTTGTTCACCGAGCGCTTCATCATCATAAAAATAGGACTTGGCCCCAATATAAGCCACCATTTTTTTCACATAGGCTTGATCCTCTTTGTTTAGATGAATCAATTCATCTGACATTTTTTCTGTATAACTTTCTACCATTCTTCTCCCTCCTTCTTGATACGTTCTACTTTTGTGACCAGCTCCTGCCACTGGTCCCAAAATTCCTCTAAGCGCTCTCTTCCAGCATCACTGAGTGAAAAATACTTGCGATCGGGACCATCTGGAGACGGCCTCATTTCCCCATGAATAACCCCTTGTTTTTCTAATTTTTGAAGCAGGGGATAAATGGTCCCAGCGACCATCTTATCAAATCCCATCTCTTTGAGACTTTGGATCAATTCATAGCCATAGATAGCCTTTTTTGAAATAATCTCCAGCACACAGCCCTCTAAGACTCCCTTTAGTAATTGGGACTCTTTCATCCTTCTCACCTCTTTCTTCACATTTTTCACTAGTTTGTTTTACATACTAGCTGTTTCACTATCAGTATACTCTTTCTCAACTAGTATGTAAAGCATAATAGTAACTTTTTTCAAAAAAATTTTTATTCCTTAAAAATCCCTTAAAATCAAGGCTTTCTCTGTATACGGGTGTGTAAATATACAAAAAAAGTTCAAAAAACACTTTATTTTGTAGATTGATTGGAGTATAATAATTTAAATTATTCAAAAGGAGACACGAATATGAAAAAATCGAAGCTTGCTCTTTTAGCAGGTGTCGCCGCGGCTTCAACGCTTTTCCTTGCAGCATGTGGCTCATCTTCTAATGCGTCAAAAGGGACTATTTACAACTACGTGTATGGTACAGACCCTGATTCCTTGAACTATTTGACTTCAAATCGTTCAACTACAAGCGACATTACAACCAACTTGGTCGATGGTTTGTTTGAAAACGATCAATACGGTAACTTAGTGCCTGCTCTTGCTGAGGACTGGTCCGTTTCAAAAGATGGTCTGACTTATACTTACAAGCTTCGAAAAGATGCGAAGTGGTATGATTCAGAAGGAAATGAATACGCTGACGTCACTGCACAAGATTTCGTGACATCTCTAAAATACGTAGCAGATAAAAAATCGGATGCTCTTTACTTGGTTCAAAACTCAGTCAAAGGCTTGGATGACTATGTAAACGGGAAAACCAAAGACTTCTCAACCGTTGGGGTAAAAGCTGTTGATGATCACACTCTTCAATACACTTTGAACCAACCAGAATCTTTCTGGAATTCTAAATTGACGACTGCTACCATGATGCCAGTTAATGAAAAAAATTCTTGGAATCAGCTGGGAAAGACTTTGGTAGCGTGAAAACCAAATGGTATCCTCTACAATGGTCCATACATTTTTGAAATCCTTCACTTCAAAAATCACAAATCGAGTTGGATAAAAAAACCCTGATTACTACGACAAGAAAAAAATGTTCACATCGATACGGTTAAATTGACTTACTTCGATGGATCCGACCAAGACTACCTTGCTCGTAACTTCTCAGATGGGAACCTATCTACTGCTCGTCTCTTCCCAACAAGCTCAACTTACAGTACGATTGAGAAGAAATTCAAGGATAACATCGTTTATTCCCCACAAGATTCTACTGTTTACTACGCTTACTTCAACGTCAACCGTCAAAATTACGGCCATACGAAGAAGACATCTGATGAGCAAAAGAACAACACGAAGACAGCCCTTCAAAACAAAAACTTCCGTCAAGCTTTGAACTTTGCTTTAGACAGAACTTCCTACAGCGCTCAAGTTAACGGGAAAGACGGAGCATCAAAAACTCTACGTACCCTTCTAGTTCCACCGACATTTGTGCAAGCAGACGGGAAAGACTTCGGTACTCTCGTTGAAGAAAAACTTGCCGCAACAGGAGATGAGTGGAAAGGTGTTAGCTTCGCAGATGCTCAAGATAGCTTGCATAATGCGGATAAAGCCAAAGCGGAACTTGAAAAAGCGAAGGCTGAATTGCAATCACAAGGTGTTCAATTCCCAATCCATATCGACTATGTTGTGGACCAATCTTCTAATGCTCTTGTCCAACAAGCAGACTCTTTGAAGAGCTCAATCGAAGCAGCCCTTGGTACAGACAATGTCGTGATCGATGTACAAAAATTGTCTACAGACGATGCAGATAACGCTACTTATTTTGCCCAATCACCAGAGCAAAAAGACTTTGATATGGATATCACTGGTTGGGGACCTGACTTCCAAGACCCATCTACTTACTTGGATATCTTAAACTCAACAGATGGTTCAACCTTGACTGGTATGGGACTTGATCCTAAGAAAGACCAAGCACTCATCGAGAAAATTGGTTTGAACGAATACCAAGCATTGCTAGATGCTGCCAATGCTGAAAAATTGGATACCAATGCACGTTATGAAAAATACGCTGCTGCCCAAGCTTGGTTGACAGAAAATGCCATGGTTCTTCCAATCTACTCTAAGGGTGGAGTTCCATCTATCACTAAGGTAACACCATTCTCAAGAGCAAATTCTGCAATTGGTATTAAAGGTGAAACAACCTTCTTCAAATACCAAAAGGTTCAAGACAAGACAGTCACAACTGCTGACTACGAAAAAGCTTATAAGAATTGGTTGAAGGAAAAAGAAGAATCAAACAAAAAAGCACAAGAAGAACTTGCAAAACACGTGAAATAATCACGATAAAAACACCGAGGATCAAATCCTCGGTGTTTTTGATTAAGGAAAAACCTATCCTTGAAACTTTCCTTAGGTGAGTACGGACGTTAGGTGAAATTATCCAGTGGATGATTTCAGCAATCCAGGAAGTTCCATAACTTAGTTTTGGACCTAAGGTTCCAAAACTCCCGAGTGATAGAAATACTAGTATTTCTATCACTTTTCTCACGGCGGAAAGTTTCGGTATTTGTTTAAATAAGCTTAATAATTTAGATTATTATAATTCTTTCCGCAACACTTGGCTTGTCCTATGTAAAAAACAGTTTGTCTATTTATTGGATTTTTCATTTCTCAATCTTTTATAGACTCAGCGCTACCTCACGACAATCTTCCGATAACTTCTAGAAGTCAGAAGAAAGACGAGAACATAGGAGATAAAAAAGACAGCACAGATTGCTAAGGTTGTTTGAAGGACCAAGCCTGCATTGGTCGCTCCTAAGATGGCAACGATTTTTGCAATCATCTTGTAGGCTACTCCTAGGTAAAGGAAGGAGAAGAATAGAGGAAGGAAAAAGACGGTGAGAATCTGTTTGCGAATGGTGGTGCCGGTTTGTTTTTGGTCCAATCCTACTTGTTGCAAGATCACAAAATTTTCCCGGTCCTCATAGCCCTCTGAAATCTGTTTGTAGTAAATGACGAGTACTGTAGCTAATAGAAAAATGACCGATAGGAAAATCCCAATAAAGAGGAGAGTTCCTGCTGTTTCACGCCAATCTTTCTCTATACTGTATCGATCAAATCCACCAAAATAAGTCGCACCATATTGACTGATTTTGTCTGTCGAATACAGCTCTTTGATCAAGCCAGAAATAAAATCTTGGTTATCTTTATTTTTAGCAGTAATAGAGAATTCCAAATTTTTATCAACTTTTAGTCCCAGTTGGTTCAAGTCAGGGAGGACCAGGTACAAGCCCATTTGGTGTTGAAACAGGTCGGATTGAGGGAGTTTCCCTTGGATAAAATTGGAGTCCAATTTTTGTTTAATCGTGAAGGTCTTCCCATTGATTTCTAATTGTGAGTCTAATTTTCCAGGATATTGATACCCATAGGCTAGGATTTCATTTTCCCCAAGCTCAACTTTTTGACCGGTCAGTTGCTCATAAGTCGCTTGATCAAAAAAGTAGACTGTTCCTTCTGTCTTCAACTCCTGACCAGTTGATGGAGTGGACTGGTCATTCACCTCTAAGATCCTTCCATCAATCTTTCGAATTTCAGCTGACCAGTATGTTGTCTGTGCCACCTGATAATCTGACAGATGTGTCGCGTCAGCTGTTTTCTTAATTTGAGCTTGAACATCCTCGATAACCGGTTCTATCTCAGCATCTGAAGGCATATGCCCCACACTAATCATGTAATCAGAAGGGTAAACAGTATCTAGGTAATTCTGCCCTCCAATAAAGATATTGAGCGACCCGGTTAAGGTGACCAAGACCATGGTGGAAAGAATACTAATGGTCGCGAGGCCCGCTGCATTTTTTCGCATCCGAGCTATTAAGTTAGAGACAGATATAAAATTCTCTGGCTTGTAATAATAGGATTTCCGACCTTTGAGAAATCTTAAGAAGGTAATAGAGCCTGCGTTGAATAAGAGATAAGTCGCTAGAATGACCAAGATGACGGCAATAAAGAATCCTTGGACAGCCGCAACTGGCCGCTCAACGGTTAGCGCCATATAAAAAGCAATTCCTAAGAGCCCTAGTCCTAACAGAGTTTGAACCAGCAAGAAGCGTCCCTTCTTCTCTCCTGCTTTCTTTGCTGCATAAGGTGGAGGGAACTGTAGCGTAAGAGGCGGAAAGAATTCAACAAGAGAATGAGGCCAAAAGCTAAGGCTAACCCAAGTAAAGTGTTAAGAACAGCATCTATCTGGAAGGTTGATTGAATGACGACTGGTAAACCCATACATTTTAGAAGCAAGGCGAAAATCAAGCGATCAAACAAGAGTCCCAAACCCAGTCCTACTCCAACTGTGAGAACATAGAAGAAGAGCAATTCCCATAAGGTCATGATGAGGAGATGCTTCTTCTCCATTCCCAGAACACTGTACAAGCCCAGTTCTTTGGAACGATTTTTCATGACGTAGCCATTGGCATAAGCCACCAAAATGATGACGACCAGCTGGACGACGAAACTGCCAAAACCAAGAACAGTTCTCGCCGATCCCCCTCCGTAAGAATCCTCTAAATGAGGGGTCAATGACAGGGCGATAAAACTATAAAGGATCATGGTCGTTAAAATAACAGCCAAGGCAAAGGGATAATAGAGCTTGCGATTTTGTTTGAGGTTGGAAAGAGCTAATTTACTTGTTAATTTAAACATCACGATCCTCCTTCCCCGCCATGACCGTCAGGGTATCCGAGATTTCTTGGAACATCTGACGCTCCGTTTTTTTCTCCGCGGAAAATCTGATTGTAAAGAATCCCGTCCTTGATAAAGAGCACGCGCTTGGCCCGAGCTGCTGCTGCGGTTGAGTGGGTCACCATGAGGATGGTTTGCCCCATACTATTGATATCTTCAAAGACATCCAGTAACGCAGCTGAAGACTTGGAATCCAGCGCCCCTGTTGGCTCATCAGCAAGGAGAATTTCAGGTGAGGTGATGATAGCCCGTGCTACAGCCACCCGTTGCTTTTGCCCACCAGAGATTTCGTAAGGGTATTTTTCTAAGAGCTGGTGAATGCCCAACTCCCGACTCACGCTATCCACCTTGCTCATCATTTCCTTGACTGGTCTGCGAGAAAGGACCAGTGGCAAGAGGATATTGTCCTTGACAGACAAGGTATCGAGCAGGTTGAAATCTTGAAAGACAAAACCTAATTTTTCCCGACGGAAACTGGACGCATCCTTGTTTTTGATGGTCGAGGTGTCGGTGCCATTGAGGTAGACCCGTCCTTCGGTTGGCTGGTCCAGCATGGCTAGGATATTGAGGAGGGTCGATTTCCCGGATCCTGATTCCCCCATGATAGCGACGTATTCGCCCTTTTCAACAGTGAAGTGAATATCTTTTAGGGCTTCGACCTGCGTTCCTTGAAAGCGGGTTTTGTAAATTTTTTTGATATGTTGAACGTCTAGTAGGGTCATGGTCCGTTCCTTTCTAGCTCGAAAAAAGCTTCAATCGTTTTTTACAAATCTATTGTACTAAAACTGAAACGCTTTCACCATAACATAACCTTACATTTTCCCCTTTATTTCTTACATTTTTTTGTAAGAAAACAAAAAAATAGGCTAGAACTTGAGGTCCCTACCCTATTTTTCATTGATAAATTATTCGGCTGATGAAGAGAGCAATGGTGCAATTGATTGATAAGCACCTTCAAGAGCTTTTTGGGCAATATCGCGAGCATTTTTCAATTGTTGTGCGAATTGACTACGAGCTTGTTCAGGAACAACTGTATCATCAGAACCTGCAGCTGAAAGTGTATCGTTAAATGTTTTTCTTGCAGTCTCCATAGATTGGATCGCAGGATCTACTTGCTTTATTATAGGCATCTTTACCAGATGCTGGGATCTTGTCACCAATCTCTTTGACATATTTTTGTGTAGTTGTCAATCATTTTTTTCCATAAATGGTTTTTCATATCACCAAGTGTTTTTGGCGTTATCGATTTCTTCATCAGTTAACAAGACAATTTCTGGAATTTCAACAGAAGAGGTTGCTGATTTAGATGATTTTGATGAACTGCTTGATTTGCTTTCTGAAGTAGATGATTTTTCTACTTTGCTAGAAGAAGCTTTTGCATCTTTGCTTGATGATTCTGAAGCAGTTTTACCAGAACAAGTCGCTAACGTTGCAACCGACAAGAGAGCCACACCGGCTGTAAGAAGTTTTTTTCATATTTTTTTCTCCTATAAATAAAGAATGAATATATTTTTAAATGATTTTTCCTTTAATTGTCAAACATTTTTCTGTTTTCAAGTACTTATGCACCGCTAATTATCACTAGTTTTTAACATATTTTATATCCTAAAAATTATTTCTTTTATTGTATTTTTATACATTGTTTGAATAAACAAAACCAGAAAAACAGTCTTTTTCTGGTTTATTCTTCTTTTTATTGATGAAGCAACTGTGTAAATTCTTCTTGAAGTTCCTTGTTGTCCGTTGGTTTTAGATACATCTTTCCACCATTGGTCGTTGGAGAATGAAAGACAATACCTTCTCCTGTATCTGTAATGGCAAAGAAATAACTATGCACATCTGGATACTTGTCCCAATTGCTATAGCGTTCCACGATGCGGTATTTTGCATTTCCTTGACCAGTATCTGTATAAATGGCATCCATCTTACTATTTTCCCCTATAGTATAGAGGTTGTCTGGTCCTACATCACCGCCAGCGATGCCTTTTTTTGATAGTTGGGTTGACCCATCTTTTTCGCCCCAGGTCTTCATAAATTCTGCTAATTTTTGCTGATTTTTTTCAGCATTCCAAGGCGTTTTTTTCCTGGTTTTGGCTATTTCCCGCTGATGGTGCGCTGTCAAAAGTTTGCCAATCGAAACTCTTGAGATCCAGTTTATCCTCATCCGATTTCCCAAAGAGGGCATTCAGATCTGACCCCGGTACTTGGACTTCTTCTTCCTGGACTTTGGTCGCGGCTTGAGGCGCCTTTTCAATCCGTGAGAGCACAGCTACCCCACGGCCAGTTCCTGACATCCAGCTGACTTCTAAGACTTCTCCTCCCTGATAGAGGGTCGTCGCATTGCGCGCTCCACCGTGTCCAGCGACGAAACCTTCAGCTAGCAGAGTCGGCTTTTTGTCCTTGAGGTAGTAAACTCCTGTCACAAAATAGCTCCCATCAGTTTGCTGGTTGGCGATGATCATCTCATCTACCCCATCGTCATTCAGGTCCTTAAACGCGTAACGAACCGCTTCTGGCTGATTGATGATGGTCTCGATCACCCAGCTATTGATCATCCGATCTTCTTTGGATAATTGAGAATTCAATTTTGAAATAGCATCCAAATCATTTGAAGTGGCAAAGTCTTTTGGTAGTCTGAAAAAACAGACTGGTATAATTGTTTGTTATCTGTTTTTTTCGCTTGTTTCTTTGCTGAAGTCTGGCTTGTTGCAGCCTCTTTTTTGGGACTGGACTGGCGTTGGTATCTCTGGTAACATCCTGTTAACATGACCATACTGGAAGCCACTAAGCCCAATTGCATCCATTGTTTTCTTTTCATCTGATTTCCTATAATCTCCCTTATTTTCATACTAAACTTTATTATACTAAAAAAAAGGTGAGGAAGGAATCCCTTCTTCACACTTAGTTTATTTTATTCGGTTTGGCTCGACGATCCGTTTGACTTTCAATATGCTCTTTCACCAAGGCAACCACCTCATCATTGGTTGGAAGGTCCGAGTGCTGGGCATCTTCCCCCGTCACCGTAATCTCCGTATAGCTAGCTGCTTGGTTTTGGTAGATATATTTCCCAGCGGAAACACTGGCATCTGGGACCAACTCATCTGAATCATAGGTAATGGTCCCTGCTACTGAATACATATGAAGGGTTGTCGGGATAGCTTCTTTTCCCTTGATAAAATCGGCCAACATCTCAGATTTATTTTTGATATTGGTCTCCGTGAAATTGTAGGGAGTTCCGATGGTCATGAGGGTCTTGAGATCTATATCATAATCCCCCAGATAATTTTCAATAAAGGCTGTATAAATCAAGCCACCGTTGGAATGACCCAAGCCCTTGAAATTATTAAAATTGTATTTTTCTTGAAGGGCTTCGAAGGCCTGATTAAATAGTTTGGCTTGCTTTTTAATGTTGCTATAGCCATCTTTGTTATTTTTCAAAACCAACCACAATTACCGGCTCATTGTCCTTGGCATCAATACTACCACTATAGGTGATATGCCCATCATTCCAAACCTTAACCTTAAGTAGACTGTGTTTGGTTCCTTGGCGGTCCTGGTTGAGCTTGGTCACCAAGCCATCAAAGCGGTTCTCTGTCGCAGAGCTTCCCGGAATCATGATGATGGGAGACAATTTTGAATTGTAAAATTTCTCGATTCTTGCAACATTGGTCCGAGTCCAGCTATAAGAAGGAATGGCTAAAGCGATCAAGAAAAGACTGACCAAAGTAAGGACGATTGCTGTTTTTTTAGATGGTTTCACCGCTTTCTCCTTTCACTTTTAAATCTTTTCGGATACGATTTCCCATGCGGACAAATGGTAGATAAAGGAGCACATCGACGGCAAAACAAAGGATACTTACAGCTAAGGCTCTCAGACTTCCTCCGGTTCCAATAAAGGCATAGAGAAGGCTAGGTGTCCCGTCTGGAACCGGATAGACGGCTGCTGGCATCAGCTTGAAGCACAAAGCTACAGCTGCTATTCCCATATTCACCAAAGGGATCAATAAGAAGGGAATCACATATAGGAGGTTGAGAAGGACCGGTATTCCTACCATGAAAGAAGCCCCATTGTTAAAGAGACTTGGAAACAGACTGAGGAGGCTGACTTTCTTGTCCTTCTGACTTCGTGAAACCAGCAGGATCGCTACCAATAAGGCTAGAACTGCACCAATTCCAGCTACCAGACCAAAACTGCGGTACAAATTGGTCAAGGTATAGAGATGAGGAATGCCTGTCGTTGAATGATGGGTCACAGCGTAGGTCAGATTTTCCAAGGCAAAGCTATCATCCGCAATTGAGTTCAAGGCAAAGGCTTGACTATTACCAAACCAAGCAGATAGCCCACTAAATAGTCCCATGACAAAGGTGGACAGGAGATGATGACTGCTTACCGTTAGAGAAGCCAAGAACTGTCGGATAGTCTGAAAAATATTAAATTGATTTCCAAGAACCAAAAGAAGATTGAGGCTGACCCCTAGAACTAAGGACAAGAAAATGGGACGCACCGTCTTGGGCTGATAGATGAAATCCTTGTCCACAATCTGGTCGTCACTAGCCTTCGATAGACGAAAGATTTGCCCGATTAGATAGCCTAAAAAAATCGCTAAGACGATATTGGTCGTCGCAGGTAAGTTGATACGCGTCAGTTGCCCGTCATGGAGGGGGCCCACCAACAATTCCTGGGACCCTACAATCAAGCTGACCAAAAGAGCGGTGACACCTGCTGTCCCTGTACTTCTACCGTAGTGCCCAGCTGTGTATTTTCCAGCGAAGTAGGTCGCTAAAGGGCCTGCTAGCCCTCCTAGAAAGTCGGAAATATTACCGAGGACCTGGCTGATGGCCTGATCCCATGGCAACCAGCTATCCATCGAAAGAGCTGATGGATATAGCCTCGATCGGAGAAGACCGATAGAGCGATCACCCGAATGATTCCTGAAAATAGAAAAAAAGGAAATAAGGAAACAAGGGTTTTCTGGGAAATTTGAATCAAACTTTTTTCTCGTAACCAGAAAAACTTCTGGACTAAATACTTGGTCATGGGGCCTCCTGTTCGAGTTGATTGACTTATTCACGTTTACTGCTTTCTTCTTATTATATCATACTGGCGATCCTTACCTTTCGTTTGGAGAGACGTCATCAGTTGAGAATGCTGTTAATATTTTCAAAACTGTTCAAAAACTCTTTGACAGGGGTCTTCATTTCCTCTATACTATTTGTTAGCTAATAAAACGATGGATCAGGTTGCCGTAGGTCCCACTATGCTACCTGACGGAAAATCAGATCGTTACCATATTTTTTATACCATAGTCCATGTCTATAGGAAGATTTAGGAGGAATCAGACACCGATGTCACAAGAAAAAATTTCAGCCAAGGTCCTGTATGCTATTTTTGCAACAGGGATCCTTTCCTTTTGCGGGGTGGCTGGAGAAACTGCCATGAATATCACCTTCCCAATATTGATGAAGGAATTTGAGATCAATACCGCAACCGTCCAGTGGGTCACCACCATCTATCTTCTAGTGGTTGCCTGTGTAGTCCCCTTATCTGCCTACCTCAAGCGCTCTTTTAAAATGAAGTCCATCTTTTTAGTTGGAAATCTCCTATCTGTTTTAGGTGTTCTCATTGACTTCTTAGCTCCAAGTTTGGCTTTGTGGTTTTGGGTCGATTGGTCCAAGGAATGGGGGTTGGTTTTGCCCTTCCTCTGATGTTTAATATCATTTTAGAGCAGGTCCCAAAACGCAAGATCGGTCTCATGATGGGAGTGGGGACCCTGATTACAGCTATCGCTCCCGCCATTGGGCCTACTGTCGGTGGTCTCTTGACAGCTAACTTTGGCTGGCGTTCCATCTTCTTGGTTCAATTCCCGATCCTTCTAGCTTCGCTAGTTGCAGGGCTTCGTTCCATTGAACAAATCAGTAAAGTCAAACGAGAAACCCTTGATATCATGAGCCTTATCGCTATTATTGCTTCATTTTTAGGCTTGATTTTAGGCATTCACGGTCTTTCTGATCATGCTTTCTTTAGTTTTTCTGTCCTTGGTTGGCTGGTGATTGGGTTTTTGGGACTGGTTCTCTTAGTCTGGCGGTCCAATCAGTTGGAGACTCCCATTATCAACCTTGCCATCTTAAAGAACAATCTCCTCACTGGCCATGTTCTTGCCTTTTTCACTTTCCAATTAGGTTCTCTGGCCATGAGTTTCCTCTTGCCCAATTATGTCCAATTGGTCAACCACTCGAGTACCACACTTGCAGCCTTGATGCTACTTCCAGGAGCCATCATTGGAGCAGGTTTTGCTCCCTTCTCTGGTCTCATTCTAGATAAGTTGGGCGCCCGTAAACCGATTCTCCTTGGAGCTGTTTTAATCCTTCTGGCCCATTTCCACTTCACCCTTTTTGCCCTGAAGCTGACAAATGGCTTGATTCTTATCTTTTACATGATCTTCATGACCGGTATGGGACTGGCCTTTGGCAATATTATGACCAACGGACAAAAACAACTCTCTCTGGAAGAGCAACCCGATGCGAACGCGATCTTTAACACTCTGCAACAATTTGCAGGCGCTGTCGGAACAACCCTGGCTTCCTTGATCGTTGCCATGAGCCAAGCTAATCAAAAGATGGACTTCACCCAAGCCACTGCTAAAGGAAGTCGCAACGGTTTTATGGTCCTATTTGCCTTAGGCATCTTCCAACTCCTTCTCTTATTTTGGGTTGTTGGGAAAGAACAAGATACGAATTAATTTTTCTCATCAGAAAGGAACTGGGAATAAACTGTCCAGCCTTCGATCTTTGATAGAAATAACTGTATGACGCAGTGGTTGATTGCTCAAAGCACTGCTTTGAGGTGGTAGATAGGACTTGCGAAGCAAGTTTCCTAAGTAGTTGTTCGCTTGATTAAGCTCCAAAGATGACCTAATCAACTGTGCGGGGGTGGGAAAACGAACTCTTCTTAATTAGTTGGAGTTCTTTCCCACTCCCTTTTTATTATCCTTTTCTGACCCGTGTGACAATGCCATCAGGATCCTCAAAGGTAAAGTCATTAGAGCTTAGCCATCTGACAGGAGCTCCATGGGCTTTGGCCTTCTCTGCAATGGCCGCCAAGTCTTCCTTCTTTTCGACTTCAACAACGTAATAGGCAAGTCCAGGAAATTCTGCTTCTCTCTTGTCCAAGTTTTTTCCACCCCACTCATTGACGGCTAAATGATGATGGTAGTCTCCTGAAGCGATCCAGCTGGCAGATGGAATGGTGAACTTATCAGATAGATCTAAAACGGATTGGTAGAAAGCAGTTGCTAGCTGGCTATCCTTGACTGATAAATGAATATGTCCCATTCGAGTACCGGGTGCAATGACAAAGGATTCATTTTATGACCCATGTCGTAAATTTCTTGTGCTGAAAGTTCCTCTGTCACCCCAATGATGCGGCCATCTTCCCGAATATCCCAGTCGGCAACAGGCTTGTCTCTATAGAGTTCAATGCCATTTCCTTCTGGATCTTCCAGATAAAGAGCTTCACTATAGCCATGATCTGCAGCACCGACAAAGGGATAATTCAACTCCGCAATGTGTTTAAACACATCTGCTAGATCCTCACGAGTCGGCAACAAAATGGCCATGTGGTAAAGGCCATAACTGGTTTGAACCGCCTCCTCACCCTTGGTCTTCTTCAAATGTACCACGGCTTTTCCCCCTGTTCCTAAAAGAACTTCCTGATCTGATTGCGACAGGATCTCCAATCCAATGATTTGTGTATAAAAAGCTGTATGACGATCCAAGTCTTTCACATGTAAGGCTACTTCTGCTAAATAAATCTTGCTACGATAGGCGTATACCATGTTTTTTCTCCTTTTTTGTTGTAATTGTATGTATTACATTATATCTTTTTGTGTTGTAGTGTCAAGTGTTACAACCAAAAGATTCCATTAAATTGTCGAACTTTTATCATTTGAGTTAAAATCCTTGCTTTCTTTTTGTTTTTTATTTATAATCATTCTAAACAAGATGAAGGAGACATTGTATGACTGAAATGAAACATGGAGTAGATGAATCATTTAGCGACCGCTTGAATATCTTGAGAGCTGCTGTTCTCGGGGCCAATGATGGGATTATTTCTATTGCTGGGGTGGTGATTGGGGTAGCCAGTGCCACACCAAACATCTGGATCATTTCCTATCTGGCTTGTCGGCGATTCTGGCAGGTGCCTTTTCGATGGCGGGCGGTGAGTATGTCTCTGTTTCCACACAAAAAGACACGGAAGAAGCCGCTGTGAACCGCGAACAAGCCTTGTTGGATCGCGATCCCAAGTTAGCGAGAGAATCTCTCTACCACGCTTATCTTCAAAATGGAGAATGCGAAACTTCTGCAAAGATTTTGACAGAACGGGCCTTTCTGAAACATCCCCTCAAAGCCCTGGTCGAAGAGAAATATGGTATCGAATATGAGGAGTTTACCAATCCTTGGCATGCTGCTGCATCTAGCTTCCTTGCTTTTTCGGTTGGTTCCCTTCCTCCAATGCTCTCTATCATTCTCTTTCCAACTGCCTATCGCATTCCGGTGACGGTCTCCGTTGTTGGATTATCTTTGATCTTCACTGGCTATACCAGTGCAAAACTGGGAAAAGCACCAACCAAGCCAGCCATGCTTCGCAACCTCATCATTGGCCTTCTCACCATGGGTGTGACTTACTTCTTCGGACAACTCTTTAGTATCTAAAAAGCTGAGACTTCTGTCTCAGCTTTTTCTTATGCTTCTAATAAGGCTTGTGCTTGTTTTTCCAGTCCTGCGACCGCTTCATCTGTCAAGACTAATTCACCTGTTCCCCAAGCTTCTGGGTTAACGGTTGTTCCAGTGAACTCTCCAACTACTTGAGTTCGAACGAATGGCAAAAGCGCTTGGTAGGCCGCAAACATTGGTTCGTGTCCGGCATTGGCTACTGAAGAAACCGTTACGATCTTATCTTGAAGGGCAGATGGACCACGAGTTTCTGACAGGTCAAGGGCACGGCTAAGCCAGTCGATCAGGTTTTTCACTACACCTGGAATAGCAAAGTTATAGACTGGCGAGAAGATCCAGATGGCATCCGCAGCAAGAACCGCATCACGCGCTGCCTGCACAGCAGGCAGGGTTGGTGTTTCCAAATCTTGGTTCATCATTGGAATGTCCTTGTAGTCCAAGTAAGTCACCGTTGCTTTTCCTTCCAGAAGGCTTTCTGCTTTCTTAGCCATTTGGTGGTTAAAAGATCCTTGACGAAGAGATCCGACGATAAATAAAATGTTTTTCATAGTTGTTTCCTTTTTCTGTTGTAAGATTTTTTGTTACAATAGCTATTATACACGATCATAATGTAATGTCAAGGATTACAACTTGGACATTTTAAACTTTTATTCCATTTCACTAAGGATGGGCCAATAAGAACGAGAAAAAGGTTGGACAAAAGTGTCCAACCTTCAATAAATCATAACCGTATAAATCTGTAGAGGATCAAGATCCATTAAAAACGAGCCTAGACGATCTTTGCAATCCAATTTAAGAATTCTTTCTTCTCAGCAAGGTAATTCTCAATCCCAAAATTCTGTTCTCGCTACTACTCCTCGTCAGACGAATCAGTAGCCAACATTTTTTTGATGGATTCGCTGGATAAATCCGTCATTTCAGCTATCATCTCAATACTCATCCCCTTCAAAGATAGTTTTTGAATCAGAGACTGCTGACCAGCTTGAACTCCCAGCTCCATGCCTTCTTGTCTGCCTTGTTCCAATCCCTGTTCAAGACCACGCTCGAGACCTTGTTCGAGACCTTGTTCTAAACCTTGTTCAAGACCTTGTTCGAGTCCCTGTTCGAGTCCCTGTTCGAGTCCCTGTTCAAGACCTTGTTCCAAACCTTTCTGAAAACCGGCTTCCAGTTGTTCTTTCCGAAAGGTATCCATGCTCATCTCCCAATTTTCTCTGATACGAATCCGTTCATCAATCATTTCTTTTTCCTCCCTTGTCCAATTTGATGGGATCAGGAGCGATTCTGCCTGCTCGATCACTTGATCTGGTTGATGACTGAATGGGCGATTGCCAAAAAATTCAAGCCATTGTCTCCAGTGAGCATTCAACTCCGTATCTCTACTTTCATTATACTTATCCAACTCTAAAAAGGCAACCTTTAACATATTGTGCGCTACTCCATCCTTTCGAGAGCTATAAAGAGGTGTCCCATCTACTGTATGGCGCATTTCATAGACATTGACGGGTGAATCTAAATGAGGAAAAATACTTCGCTCCAGGATAGCGATCCCATAGACTGGCTCCAGCTCCTGGTACATAGAATGGGTCGCTCCTTTCTTTCGCTTGCGTTGGACATTTTCTACCAGTTGATTGGCTAAATAATAGTGGAAACGATTCAAGAAATACTCTTGCTTCAAAACTTGAATCTCAATGATCACTTCAAGCCCACTATCTAGTCTTGCTCTCACATCAACGGATGTTTCAAAAGGAAGATCCCCTAAAAACCCCTGCTCATGGATTTGGTCTCCTTCTAAAATCTCAACGGACTCTACTGGCAGATCCAATACTTCGCGGATGAATTTGGCTGTCACATCCGGCAGACTAAAAATCTTTTTCGCCATTAAATCCAAGGTGGGCGATACATACTCGTGTCGTTTCTTCATAGCAACCTCCAATGATTTCGTGTAGGGAATCCCCTCACTTATACCATTCGAAAAAATTGCAGAAAATGAGAGTGGGACAGAAATCGGTAATTCGTTAGAATTTGATTTCGTCGTCCCACCTCCGCACAGTTGAGTAGGGCTGTAAAAGCTGATGAAATCAGCGTAGTAGAGCCCACTCAACCACTGCGTCTTGCTCGACAATCCAAAAATAATTGAGAGGCTAGGACTTTTGTCCCGGCCTCCTCTCTTTTATGCATGCTCCAGCCCTTTTCGTGTGTTTTCCTTGATGGTTTCGGCTGAATGGAGTAATTTTTCTTTTTCTTCTTCTGTCAAATGCAAGTCCAATCGTTCAATAATTCCTTTTCGACCTACAATCGCTGGATAGCCAAGATAGGTTCCATATTCAGGACGATAGTTAGAGACCGGCATTTCCTCGTGGCTATCATTGATCACAGCTTCTGCTAAGCGTTGGGCTGCTGCAGCAATTCCAAAATTGGTATAGAATTTGCCAAAAAAGACAGTATGACCACCACGCAAGGACTCGTAGTTGATGGCGTCCAGCTCTTCTTGAGAGAAGAGATCGGTAATGGCGTGTCCTTTGACACGGACCTGACTCCAAGCAACAAATTGAGAATTCCCATGCTCACCAAGGTTATAGCCTGATACACTAGCAGGAGAAACCTGCAAACGATCCGCAACTGCGCGCTTCATCCGAGCTGTATCCAGCAAGGTCCCTGTCCCAATCACCTGCTCTTTTGGAAGGCCGGTATATTGTTGATAGAGTTGAGTGACTGCATCGACCGGATTGGTCACTACCAATAAAACCCCACTAAAGCCAGAAGCCTTCAAATCACGCGCCACTTGTACCACTTGCTTGCTAGTAAAAGGAAGCTCCGCAAAACGGTCATCTGTGTTATTAGCCTGCAACTCGATATTTCCAAGAGTCGACACCACGACATCCGCATCTTTAAAGCCGCGTAGTCATTGACCGTGATATGAACCGGATACCCTGTATTGGCAACTGTATCACAGAAATCCAAGGTATCTGCCTTGACCTTTTTCTCATTGGTATCAATCAAGACCAAGTGATCACAGGTGTGTTTCAAAATCATGCTGTGGACCAAGGTCGCACCCACATGCCCCAAACCAATAATACCAATTTTTCTTGTCATCAGAATCCTCTTTTCTAGTATCGATCACACTGTTGGTGAGGATAGCTCTTTGTTGACTCTATTCTACCACAATTCTAGAAAGGCGGATTGAAAAAACGGGAAAATTTTCAAGTTTTTTCAAAAAAAGAAAAGAGGCGATGCCTCCGTTAACGACTCAGGAAAGAAGAGTCTCAATTTCTTCAATGGACAAACCCGTCATCTCCGATATAAGATCAGGCGTCATTCCTCGCGAAACCATTTTGCGGATTAACTGCAGACGTTCTTCATTACGACCTTGTTCCAAGCCTTTCTCTAGACCTTGTTCCAGCCCTTGGACTAAACCTTCTTCACGTGCTTCATCAATCGCCGTCTCCATAGTCATATCATAATTTTCTTGAATCCGAATTCGCTCGTCTATCATGGTCTTCTCCTCCTTGGTCCAGCTAGATGAATCTAATAATGAATCTGCGTGAGCCACAGCCTGACTGGGAGCTTTTGTAAACGGAAGATTCCCAAAAAACTCCAACCACTGTCTACCTGCATCTGTCAGGTTCTCATCTTTATTATACTTGTCTAGCTCTAAAAAGGCAACCTGCAGAAGATTTTGGTGCTTGCCATTTTTATAATAGGCCTTGAGTTGCTTGCCAGACCGGCTATTGGTCAGCCAGTATTTGTTGATGGCGGCCTCTTCATCTAGTAAGAGCGACTTCTCCAAAATCGCAATTCCATAGACGGGCTCCATCTGCTCGTACATCTTATGTGTCTGTCCTTGCTGGCGCAGTTTTTGCACATTCTCCACCAGCTGATTGGCCAAATAGTAATGGAACCGATTCAAGAAATACTGTTGCTTGCGAATCTGGATCTCGATGATCACCTCGGTCCCGTCGTGGAGTTTGGCTCTCACATCCACCGCAGTGGAGAACAAGTCATCCTCCTCATAAGCCATACTATGGGGCTGGCTTCCCTCCACAATCTGAGCGTCCGCTACATCCAGCTCCAAAATATCTCGAATAAAAGCCGTCGTCACTTCCGGCAAACTAAAAATCTTCTTGGCCATGATGTCCAAGGTCGGCGATACATGCGCGTGTCTCTTTTGCATCCCTGCTCCTTTTCGATAAAAAATAGAGGGAAGATCCCTCTACTTCTATAATTCGAAAATATTTGGGAAAGTGAGTACAAGACCATTACGAAACGAAGTAATAGTTCTCTATAATAATCAATCTCAAAGTACTACACTTTCGGCCACTTTCCTATCAAAGGAAGCTTGTAAATTAAGCCAAGTTTTCATCGAAATATTAGTAAGCTTCTCTAACTTCTGAGCAATATCATTACTAATCGACTCCTCACCATTCACTAATTTACTGATCGTCTTTGGAGATTCTCCCAATTTCTCTGCAAATTCTTTCTGGGTCATGGTATAATCTTCAATTAACTCTCCAATATATTGACCTGGATGGAAAGCAATTAAGTCTTTGTATTCAACAATTTTCATACTCATAGTGATTGCTGACCTCCTCTATTTTGAGGATGTAGAATTAAAAATAAGGTAAATCAATTTGATTATTGAGAATTTTTTTCTACAATCTGATTATTTAGTAAAAGCTACAAATATTCTAATCTGATTTCCTGAGACGGTGATCTTGTTATTTTTCAAATTTTGGAATATCACCCAAAGTATATTTGTTATTTTTCATCTTCAGCGTGGTTTTTCAAATTATTTACAGCCAACAATAATTTCTCACCAGTTATTTGATTAATCATTTTTGTTACCATGACCACTATAAAATGATAGTGATTTAGATAAAAGCCTCATTATCAGTAACAACATTCATTATTGAATCAATATTATCAATTTGAACTTCAATCTTATCAGTTGTTAACAAAAAAATTTATTTTTGATCACTGCTGTTAAATCGTTTTTAAAACTTTTTTTAGCATAGTCATTTATATGATCATAGAGTTGAAATTGCTTATCAACTCTAAAAGTATCATAAACATTAATCGAAATAGTGGTATTTTTTTAGAAATCATACAAATAAAAACTTGACATAGGTAATTCTATGCTATCTTTAATTTCATGAGTAATCATATCAATTCCATTATTAACACCAGTATGCTTCTTTAAGCCTAAAAAAATAATTTATCTTTCACCAGTAATTTATTTTAAATTTAAAGGCGCAATTAAAATGATTTCTTCTTCATTCTCCAAATAATAATATAAAACAAGATTTGGCTTAAATCCATTTTTGAGAATTTGAAAAATCAATATCATCAATACTCTTCAATCTGCGTTCTGACTCTGAGTAATTAATATTAAAAAGCTCAACCAGTTTATAATAAGGACTTTCCATAGTCAATTCTTTTTATTGAAAAAAACTCTTTGGATTATCAAAAATTCCTAAATCACTTATTTCTTTTTAATCTTTCATCATTCGGAAATTTTATCTTCTCTTCTATTTTTTTGTTAATTCTTCATCTGCAGTATTCAAATACTTCACAACAAACTCATTTTCAAATATTTGACACAAAAACAATCCTTTTTTTAAAAATTTTACACATTTCTAATTTCCTCACCAACAATGCCTAGATTACTTTTTTTGTAACTGTTCCTAAATAAACAAAAATTTATATTTTTTTACCTAGTAACTTTTTTTAACTCTTTATTTTTGAACAAATAGTAGTAAATCCTGATTTCCTTTCTTACCTATAACTAATGAATATCCAAATAGTATTAAAGGGAACATTAACAAACAGTTCATTAGAGTTCCAGAAAAAAATAACCTAAAATTATCTGAATCAGTAACAATCCAACAATTCCTGTTATAGGAGCTTCAGGAACTGAAATTGTTGTAACCACAGGTAATAAAACTCTAAAATAAATTCCCTGCTTCCGTTATTATAAGAGTATCCTAACCGGCCTTCTTCTGAGTTAATTCTCAAATAGCGCACTGCTCTCTGAGATCTTACTCTTTACATAGATTAATGAGCTTAATGAGCACAAAGATAATATAATTAAAAAAATGAAGGCTATCTTTTTTTGTAGTTACTAATACTTGAACATCAGGAAAAAAATTTTTCCATTTGTCTCTACATATTGAACATACATAATTATAATAAGAAATAAATAGCTTAATAAAAAAACGATGAGATAAAGTATGTTAATTTAAAACTTTTACTAACATTATCATTAAACATTTAAACTACCTCCCATTATTCCTACTACTCCACCTTCACCTGTCCATTCATCAGCATTGGCAAGAGCCAATCGCGAAGTTTAGTGAGTTCTTGGTTTTTGTCTTTTTATTTTTTTGAAATCAAATCTATTAATGGACTGTAAATTCTAACAAACTCATCAACTACCTTTTTATTATACGGCGACGCTATGTTATTAACATCTCCAATGGTAATATATTTAATAATAGAGCCATTAGATCCCTTACGGAGTTTTTCTACCGATTGTAAACATGCCATATACATGAAAATAAGCATATTTTCATCTTCAGACTGTATGACATAAGTACGCTGATATGCTTCAAATTTTCCATCAGTAAAATTCACATAAAAGTTTCCATTTCCAGCAATTAAAATTGCTTTACCTTCGAATGAAAATTCATCAGCTTTTATTGGACTATTTGCAGTTGTCCAAAAATTGTATTTCCCATTCTCTGTTCCAAAATTCGCATCTCTTTTGCCTGTAGCAATTTGTAGTTGATCTAATCTTGCCACTCCCCACCCCTCCGGGATTTCGCGTTTGAGTTCTGGGTGATAGACCATCTTTCCGCCTGATGATTTGTAGGGGTTGCCATTCTGGTCTGGGAAATCAAACTGGATAAACCAGTAATCATAGAGGGTCTTAGCCATGGTTTCCAACTCTTGGTTGATTTGGTTGTTGGTTTGCTTTTTCTTTTCTAACGAATAAAGGAAATCACCAATTTTCTTTTGAGTGTCAAAATCTGGAAGCATAATTTCAAGATATGAAAACATTGCTTCATTGAAACTAGCTCTTAGGGTCATTACAGTATTATTTATTATTGTTCTTCTAAACAAAGGACTTCTTAAATAAAAAGCCATAAATTTAGGATAAACAATTCTTTTTATCAACAGGTCTAAGTCTTTTAAGAAATCCACTAAAAGCTAGCTTCAGGATAATCCTTCAAAGCAACTGAAGACATAGCTAATTCATCAACTGTTTCACTAGTACGTGTTAAAAAAATATCACCCTCATTTATTGAGTATTTTTTTGTTTATCACCATCTGTCGTATCCATTAAATCAATTAGACTATCTGGCAAAAAAATAATTATTAAATACAACAGAGAATGAAAGAAACGGTGAACCGTGTCCCGCTTGCTCTTTAGTTGAAGAAATTCCCGAACTCATCTCATAAAGGTCCGATAATTTATATCTTTTCCACTCACTCATACTTGATCCCCTTCATCTGCTCTTCAATCTCCTGCTCCAATGCATGCGATTGCTGGAAGAAGTCTGTTAGTTTGTCTTGAAAGGCGGTCATCTTGGCTTCAAACTCTTCTGCTGTAATATCTACATAGTCAATCTTGATCTCAAAATATTGGCCTGCGCTAAGAGAGTAATTTCTCCTTGATATCCTCATAAGAGACGGTGACAGAAAAGTCCTCGACGGATTCTTTCTTAATAAAAGTCTCCACGATCTTCTGCTCTTCTTCAGGAGACAACACGGTCTTTTGGTTCTTGCCTTCCTTGACCTTGGTTCCGAGGTTCGAGGCATCGATGAGGACAACATCACCCTTGTTTTTCTTATCAATGAAGAGAATCGAAACTTTGGTACCTGTCGTCGCGAAGATATTGGACGGCATGGAAACGACACCTGCCAGCATTTGATTGTCCACCAAGTGTTGACGGATTCTCTTATCAATTCCTGATTGGGCAGTAATAAAACCTGTAGGCAAAACAACGGCAGCTTGTCCATCTGGCTTCAAGGAGTAAATAATATGCTGGATAAAGAGCTCATAGATTGCCATCTTGTCCTTAGACTTGGCTGGTACCTTTGGCACACCTGCAAAGAAACGCTCACTGGCTTCTGGCAAGGTCTCTACTTGATCGCGCCATTTTGAAAAGTCCAGTTTGAACGGAGGATTGGAGACAATATAGTCCATCTTTTCAAGATGGCGATTACGTAAAATAGTATTGCCTTCAACGATGTTATGGATAGAGTGTTGAAGGCCATTCAAGATCAGATTAAGACGGAGGAGGTTGGATGATTTTTGCGAGATATCCTGACTATAGACAGTGGCCTTATCCACACCGATACGACTAGCCAGGTTCATAAGCAAGGTTCCAGAACCAGCTGATGGGTCATAGATCCGCACGTTTTGAGGTTTATCATCTCCCACCAAGATATCTGCGATTATCTTAGCCACAGAGTGAGGCGTGTAGTACTCAGCGTACTTGCCACCACCATCTTTGTTGTAGTCCTTGATCATGTACTCAAAGAGGGTAGAGAAAAAGTCAAAACCTTGTGAAAAGATGGTCTCATCAAACTTCACGCGTGCAAGGAGATTGATGATGGCCTTTGCCACTTCGTTACGCTTACTGTTATCTGATATGGTATCCGTAATCAAACGCTCATCAAAGAGACGAATAGCCGTATCTCCGTCCGTATGCACAGAAAAAGATATCGTTATTGTCAATGGCGATTTGGTTGAGGGTATTTTCAAAAGTTTCGTAAAAAGTCGGCTCATTTTGCTGACGGTGGAGGGTTTCAATCAACTGGTCTGGCTTGAGCCAAGCTGTGCTGGTACCGATATCCTCTAAGAGCCAGTCATAGTCTTCCTCGCTCATAGCCAGCAGGTTTTTCATAGGTGTTGGACTCATCTAGGATCTTGGCTTGATACAAAAACTTGTCATTTAAAAAAATTTGTAGAGGAAGGACTGGGTGAGGAGTTTGTATTCACCCGCTTCTCCTCCTAGTCCCGCATGGGTAAAGACGGCTTTCAAATCGTCTACCAAGTCTTGGACTTGGACTTTGTATGTTTCATTCATTAGTGTTGGTATTCCTGTTCATATTCGTCAAATAGCGACTCGACAAGACGGTTAAAGTCCTCTCGTGTCAAGCTACTAGCAGTTTGGTTTGTTTTCATTTCGATCCGAGCTTCTTCTCGAATCATTTTTTTGAGGAAGTCATCGTTATCTAATACCCCCTGGTTTTGACCGATTTTATGATCGAGTCTGACTTTAGAACCTTTAATAACATGGTAGACAGCAGGAAACTCACTGACCATGGTCGAGTTGGTCACATGTTTGTAAGAGCGAGCTGCCATTTGATCCCCATTAAAATTCATGCTCAGACGTCGCATACGAGACTTATAATCTTCCACTGACTCAAATAAAGCTTCATAGGCCTTTTGTGTCTCTTTTATGTTTTCCATGGTGTAGCCTTCTTGCCCATGGATCAAGTGTTTTTTCATAATACGTTGGAATTCTTCGTAGAGTGAAACCCACTCAGGGTCTTTCTCATCGCGCTGTCCTTTGATCCCTCCAGCGACACGACGACTCCAGTCATCCAAATCATTGGCCGCTAAACGGAGTTCTTCCTCAGCGATCTTGATAAAACTAAAGCTGGTCTGAGACATAGCTAGATTTAAGAGCGTCCGGCTAGAAAAATTGTCCGGCTGATCAATTAAGGACAGGGTCAGCATGCGTCTGGAGAGGATATTGAGCAAGGTTGCGATTTGTGCAATGTCAATCTGATCGAGCAAGTGATGGTAGCCAAGGAGACGAGCGATATTATAGTACTGCTTGATGGACTCCAAAGCTTTCCGAAGATCAATTAACTGTTTTCTGTCTTTGATGTCATTAATAGCTTGCGAGAAGTATTCTAGATTATCTGTTGGATAGTCAATCAAGATTTGCTCAGTCTTCTTTAACTCATGAGAAATCTCATCTGCAGGTACAAAGAGTGAGCCAAAAACATCCTCACCATTTTCACCTGTCAGAGTCGTATCATACTCTTGGTTGAGCTCTTCTAGATAGGCACGATTGGTCTTGTCAAACTCTTTCGAGATGTCTGCAAAGTCAATAACATAGCCAAAGAGATAGTCCTTGTAGGGACGATTGACACGAGTTAGAGTCTGCAAAAGATTGTGAGCCTTGATCTTGCGCCCTAGATAAAGGCGTTTGAGACGAGGGGCATCAAAACCTGTCAGGAGCATGGAGTAGACAATGATAAGGTCAATTTTGCCTTCCTTGTAGGCATCTACCTTATCCTTCTTCTCTTCCTTGTCTCCCTCGTCATGAAGGATGAGAGCGGAAGTCAAGGTGGTTGAACCAGCTTGACGACGTTCTTCTAATTGCTTTTCAAGCTCACGCGCCTGCTTGGACGAATCACAAACAATCATGCCACCGATGGTCTGATCATCAAAGACCAGATCACGCGCACGATTAAAGTCCTCAATGATAAAGTCCAGCATAGGCTCTACGTAATGTGGATGGGCAAAGATATCTTCCTTAGACAGGTCTCCACGTTGGATCTCTTCGTTGATGGATCTGAGATTATCTTTATAAGAAGTCTCGATATCTTCACGCATCAACCGTAGGGTAAAGCCGTCATCGATAGACTGGTTGTAGTAGTATTTATGAATATAGTCCCCAAAGATATCACGCGTGGTCGCATGACTTTCCTTGGTCTTGCCATCTTTTTATAGGTGATCAATGGCGTTCCAGTCAAGGCGATTTTAATGGCCTTGGTGTCAGCCTGATAGAGATTTGGCAGGTAGGATCCTCGTTCATTGTATGATCGATGGGCTTCATCGATAAAGTAGATATTTTGACGATTGAGGTCATAGCCAGAGCGGTCGGTCAAGTCTGAATCATCCTTAAATTTCTGGATATTGACCACAGCGACATCATAGCCGTCTTGTTTTTGATTCAGTTCTTGAGGGTTGTTGATGCGTTTAACCTTGAGACCTCGTTTGGTAAATTCCTTAAATGCTTGGTCTGCCAAGTCCAGACGATCGACAACAAAGTAAAACTGAGGAACGATTCCCTCTTTTGAGAAATGGTTGGTTAGATAGCGGATATTGAAGAAAGCCAAGGCAGTCTTACCTGAACCTTGGGTATGCCAGATAACCCCCTTCTTAACACCTTTTGCGATCGTTTCTTCGATAGCACGTGTTGCAAAATACTGCGGATAGCGCATGACGTGCTTCTGCAATTGCATCTGACCGTCCTTGCTTTCTTCTTCGACATAGACCAGACCAAAACGAAGCATAAAGAGCAAGCGTTCCTTCTGGTACAAAGAAGACAGGAAGGCATTGCAAGGTGTATCAGGGTTTAGGTTTGTTGTAAACTCTGGTTGAGATTTGAGGGCAAAACGCTTCATATCTTCTAGGACGAAGTCAATTTGCTCCTCTGTTAGAGGGTCAAATGAATGAAGAAATCTTCTTCTCTTTCTTCCTTAAAGGCATTAAACTTGGTTTTTGAATAGGCGTTTGAACCGTAGTAAGAACCTTGTTTTTGTTGCCCTTGTCCACTGATGTAAGGCAGGTTATCAGATAGGGCAATCAACTGGGTGATATTATTAAAGCGACGAAACTTACGGTTTTCAAAACGGTATCTGGTTCTGTCTTGTTCTGACTGAATCCCTGTCTTTCCATCACGGATAGCATTGGGTTGCTTCACTTCGATATAAGAAAGAGGTAGACCATTGATAAAAATAACAATATCTGGGCGGAATTCATCTTGCCCATTTTGGCAAGTAACCTCAAGCGCGAGATGAAAGGTATTGGCTTCAGGATGTTCCCAATCAATATAGGTCGCACTTGTTTCTCCGATGATTCGTTTGTAAAAAGCCCGTCCCAGATCATTTTGGTCTAGTTCCAACTCGATATTACTTAGCTCTCGTTCAACATCCACATCTGTCGCATAATTATTGAACTTCAAAAATTGCTCTCTAAAAATAGATACCAGAATATTCGTCTCTGGATCTCTTTCTTTTAACTCTTGTCCATTGTGTGGCAGGTATGTATAACCTAGGCGCATCAAGTGAAGGGCTGCTGGGATTTGAACCCTCGTCAGTTCTGAAAACTCTTTTTCTCTTTTCATATCATCATCCTATTAAAGCTATGCTACTCCTATTGTACTTGATCTTTCAATCTCAAGTTCTGGAGTTGCTACTGCCTTCATCCCTCTATCCTTTTCCTGTGCATAATCTCCTATTATTATAGCATGTTTGGGAAAGAAATTAACGCTTTCAAAGCATTTTGTTGGTTTTTCGGGCAAAAAAACGAACCAGGTCTGGTTCGTTCTTTCTTAGTCTAGTTGGATCCCTTTTTCTGCTAGGTTATCTAAGCATTCTTTCAGGTAACCCGCATGATGCTCGGGATAGATGGGGAGGCTCAAGGCTTCCTCTTCCAGTTCTGGGTAGGCTGGGCAGGTCTTTCCTCTGTAGGTCGACTCCCACCACTCTGGGCTGACCTTATAGCCACGAGCGGTCATCTCCTCCATGATCAGACGATGATAGGCATAGAGGCGATAGGGCGAGTAGTCAAAGACATAGTTGACCGTCGCGTGCTTCTTGCCCCAGCCATTACCTCGAAGGGCGCAGCATTCCCGGTGTTGACCCAGGAGCTGGGGACGAGGGAGTTTGGGAATCAAGTCTTGGTGCCAGAGTCTCATCTATTGACCTCCTAGTAGCGTTGAATCTTGTAAGTAGCGATTCGGGTAGCGCTCAAGGAGCGTCTGGATTCCCTTGATCAGATCTTCTTGCTGGGCTTGGCCATGCTGGTATTTCTCAAGTAGCAGCATAAAGTCCGCCTTTTCCTCTGCAGTCGCCTGCTTTTTGAAATAGCCCCAGATATGCTGAAAGGCATTGGAGACCTGGCCACGATTTTCTGGCAAGGCCAGCGCTTGCTGGATCAGGTCCTCGACGTGGCTGACCTCCACCTGGTCTTGCTTGAGGTATTCCCGGATTTCCTTGTAGATATTACTCGAACGACTGAGCACCAGGTATTTATTTTTCGCCCATAGGACTTGGCAGTAATGTTTTTGATCCACTCGTGTCTCCTTTTGATCTTCTCTATCAATAGTCCTCCCATTATACCATGGAAATGATTCATTCCATCAAAAAAAGGCTGGGACAAAAGTCCTGGCCTCTTAATTGTTTGAATTGTAGAGCAAGACGCAGTGGTTGAGCGGGCTCTACTACGCTGATTTCATCAGCTTTTATAGCCCTACTCAACTGTGCAGAGGTGGGACGACGAAATCGAATTCTAACGAATTACCGATTTCTGTCCTACTCTCTCTTTCATTGATTACAAGGCTGTGATGGCTGTGATCAAACCAAAGATGATCCCTGGTGCATTGGCTGCAGCAAGTGGAATATCGCGTTCTTTTTTGAAGAGTCCGTAGTAAACCCAAAGGCTACAGTTGATGGCTGCGACAAGGGGTTGAACAAAGTTCCCTTTGTGACCTGCGAGGTTATCCATGATTTGTGGGAAGTAAGACACATACATCATAACAGACATAAAGGTCGCAACCCAACCAAGAATTTTCATTTGTTTTTCATTCATTTTGAAACTACCATTTCCTTTTCTTTTTTTAAAGTATGCACTATTCTACCTTTTGTCCTTTACAAATTCAAGTCTTTTTTTCAAATGTTACCGAACTGTAAAGTGTCACAATCTTGTGATTTTGCAGGAAGATGGATTTCTTTTCGAGAGAGTCTTCTCTCTAGTTGCCATTTTTTTGACACATTGTCTAATTTTGTGCGAATGTAATCATTTTCATCTTGCATAGCATGCAAATTAATTGCATTTTTCTTCCTACTTATGCTATTTTTAATACACAGAGGTAAAATTTTATGAATAAACAAAAAATCAACCAAATCGTTGGCTCGATCGGTGCCTTTATTGGGATTATCGTTTTCATTGCCTACATCCCACAAATTATTGCTAATTTACAGGGAAACAAGGCCCAACCTTTCCAACCCTTGTCAGCAGCTATTTCTTGCTTGATCTGGGTCATTTATGGTTGGACAAAGGAACCTAAAAAAGACTGGATTTTGATCATTCCGAATTCGGCAGGTGTCATCCTAGGGGGATTGACTTTCCTAACATCACTTTAATCGAAAGCGAACAAAGACTGAACTCTATTGGTTCAGTCTTTTTTGTGTATCCCTTTGAAAAACAAAAACAATCGCAGTCAGTTTTCACAGAAAAGGCTCGCCATAAGCGAGCTTAAAAAAATTGATAATTCTTTTCTTTGAATAACCTTAGCTGGACTATTGTGCAAAAATATCAAAATGATTTCTGATTATTATTTAGAGTATATTGAAACTTTCCGCTGTGAGAAAAGTGCCTGAAATAATCATGTTTCAGGCACTCGGAATTATTGAGACCTTAGGCTCAATAATTAGTCATGGAACTTCTTCGAAGTTCGCTGACGTCCGTACTCACCTAAGGAAAGTTTCAAATTTGATTCGAGCTTCTTTTTCCTTAAATCTGCACAATCTTACGGTAGCTCCGAGAGGTGATCCAAAGACGATCAGGTAGGTGACGAGAAAGACACCACAAACGCTGAGGGTTACGACGAGGACTTGGCCACTATTGATGACACCGAGGACTTTGAGAATGAGGCGGATCATATGGTAGGCAAAAGCCAGGTGGATAAAGGCAAAGATGAGAGGGAGGAAGAAGACGGTCCGCACTTGACGGTTGATGGTCCGTTTGACCTCGTGTTCATCAAGCCCCACCTGTTGGAGGATGACGAAGCGATCACGGTCTTCATAGCCTTCTGAGATTTGCTTGTAGTAGATGACGATGACCGTTCCGACCATAAAGATCAGTGACAAGAAAATCCCGATAAAGAAGATGCCACCAAAGAGACTATTCATCTCTGCCACATCATTGGCTCGGTTACCTCCATAGATAAATGTTCCTTGGCCCTGTTGGCTGCTCAATTCATCGATCATCTTGTCATAACTAGCTGCTAACTTGAGCTGCTGGTCTTCATCAACATTGACATTGAAGCCACCGTAGATATTGGTATTGATGGCCAGATTTGGAAACTGAGCGACAAAGGCTGAGAGGTCAGGCACGATCAGGTAGTTGAAATCCTCCGTTATCATGTTATACATGTTGGGCACGTGATCGGTGATAAAATCCTTGCTCACTTCTTCCTTGACTTGGAAGTCTTGGCCATTGATAGTGAACTGCTTTTGCCCCTTAAGAGCCTTGTTATGAGCAAAGAGGATGACTTGGTTGCCGGTCAGATCAACCTTTTCTCCTGTCATTTGTTCATAACTAGCTGCATCAAAGACCAGAAAGACGGTTTTAGGAATGACCTTGCGTTCATCAGCTTGATAGACAGTGAAATCCGTGCCCTTTTGTGATTTGACCCCAAAGTTGGCATAGGTCATCAGGTCACGATTTTTGATCTCAAGATGATGTTCAGACGCAAATTCATCAAATTTCTGATTGATTAGCTCCAGGTCTACCCCTTTTCCTTGGACAGAGAAATCATGAGGCGCCATGATTTTCTTGACCATTTCGCTACCGACATAGATGTTAGTGGCTGCAGAGATGGTCACCAGCACCATGGTCGAGAGGATGGCAATAGTCGCAAGCCCCACTGCATTTTTCTTCATACGATAGATGAGGTTAGAGACCGAGATCATGTTGTTAGGTTGGTAATAATACCCCTTCTTTTTCTTAAGCAGGTGCAAGAAGACGGTGATCCCCGCATTAAAGAGCAGGTAGGTCCCGATCATGACCAGGATAACGGCTAGAAAGAAGATCAAAATCGCAGACATGGGGTCTTTGACAGACAAAGCCAGGTAGTAGCCAAAACCGAGAGAGGCTAAGCCCAGGATGGTTTGGGGCCACAAGAAGCGAGCTTTCTTTTCACCACTCGCTTTCTCACGTGTCAGTTGCAGAGCATTCAAACGAAGAATCCGCCAAGCGTTGAGAAGAACCAAAAGGGCAAAGATGAGACCAAAGGTGACAAAAACTAAGACCACAATCCCAGGTTGGAAGGTGGACACTAGCTGGACCTTCATCTTCATGAGTTTCAAGAGAAAGGCAAAGATCAGCTTGTCAAAAAGGGCTCCAATCAAGACACCGGCTGAGATGGTTAGAAAGCCAAAAAGCAAGAGTTCCTTGAAGATCATGCTGATGAGATGGCGTTTTTCAAGGCCTAGCATGCTGTAGATCCCCAGCTCCTTGGAGCGATTTTTTTCATGACGAAGCTATTGGCATAGAGCACGATGATAGCTCCCTAGCATTGACCACGAACAGTCCCAAGACCAGGGTAAATATCATGGGATCTCCCCTCGAAGCTCATGAATGTGAGGATTAAAGGTCAGGAGTCAAAGAGGTAGGCGATGGTCACTGCGAGAATGACCGCAATCGCAAAAGGGATAATAGAGCTTGCGGTTCTTGATCAGATTGGAGCAAGCTAGTTTAGTGGTTAATCGAAACATCTACTCCACCTCACTTGCCATGACCGTCAGAGTATCTGAGATTTCTTGGAACATCTGACGCTCCGTCTTTTTCTCCGCGGAAGATCTGGTTGTAAAGAATCCCGTCCTTGATGAAGAGCACGCGCTTGGCCCTCGCTGCTGCTGCGGTTGAGTGGGTCACCATGAGAATGGTTTGCCCCATGGTATTAATATCTTCAAAGACGTCGAGCAACGCAGCCGAAGACTTAGAATCCAGCGCCCCTGTTGGCTCGTCGGCCAAGAGGATTTCTGGCGAGGTGATGATAGCACGCGCTACGGCCACCCGTTGTTTTTGCCCACCAGAGATTTCATAAGGGTATTTTTCAAGGAGCTGGTGAATGCCCAACTCCCGACTGACGCTATCGACCTTACTCATCATTTCCTTGATTGGTCTGCGAGAAAGGACTAGAGGCAAGAGGATATTGTCTTTGACAGACAAGGTATCGAGCAGGTTGAAATCTTGAAAGACAAAGCCTAGTTTTTCGCGACGGAAGCTGGAGGCATCCTTATTCTTGATGGTTGAGGTATCTATGCTATTTAGGTAGACCCGCCCTTCCGTCGGCTGGTCCAGCATAGCTAGGATATTGAGGAGAGTTGATTTCCCGGATCCTGATTCCCCCATAATAGCCACGTACTCACCCTTTTCCACGGTGAAGTGAATATCCTTTAAGGCTTCAACCTGCGTTCCTTGAAAGCGGGTTTTGTAGATCTTTTTGATATGTTGAACATCTAGTAATGACATGCTTTTCTCCTTTTACTAGTAGATCAAGAAAAATTCTTGGGTTTGTTGCAGGACTTGGAGACCAAATTCCGTCTTTTCCAGATCGGGTTGGTTGCAGGGTTTCTCAGTCTTTTTGAGTTGTTTCATCCATTTCAAGAGTTTCATTTTCTTGACCTCCTTCATTTGATGAGACTATTGTATAAAAAATAAAAGGCGGCTACCATAACCTAACCTTTCATTTTACCGTTTATTTCTTACATTTTTGTAAGATGGAAAAAACTAATCCATCACCAACTTCTTTTCTTCAAAGTGAATAGCGACGGTTGTGCCTTGGCCAACCTCTGAGTGGAGGCTAATCTTGTGGCCCAATTGCTCTGCGATTTTCTTAGATAGATAGAGCCCCAGCCCTGAGGATTGCTGGGTCAGGTGGCCATTATAGCCGGAGAAGCCCCGCTCAAAGACGCGGAGGACATCGCTATTTTTGATCCCAATCCCGCTATCTTTTATATAGAGAGTCTGGTCTTTGAAATAGATCTCAATTCCACCGGTGCTGGTGTACTTGAGGCTATTGGACAAGAGCTGCTCGATGATGACCAGGAGCCACTTACGATCGGTGATGACCTCCTGCTCCAAATCATGCAGATCCACGGTCAAGTTCTTTTGGATAAAAAAGAGGGCATACTTGCGGACTACTTCTTTAACCAAATCTTCTACCGCCACGCGCTTCAAGACTAGATCATCATGAAAACTCTCCAGTCGCAGATACTGCAAAACCAGATTGGCATAGGAGTCAATCTTGAAAAGTTCCTGCTCCATCTGCTGCTTGACAATAGGTGTCTCGACATCTTGGACCAAGAGCTGGCTAGCTGCAATGGGCGTCTTAATCTGGTGAACCCAGAGGGTGTAGTAATCCATCAGGTCATTGAACTTGGCCTGGGCTACTTTGCCTTGCTCCAGGCGAGCCTGCTGTTCTTCTATATATTTTTCATAAAGGAGATGTTCCAGTGGTGAGGCAACTTCTATTTCCTCATACAGCAAGGCTTTGCGGTAGTCCTGAAGGGTCATAGCGAAATCCCAGATCAAGATACAGAGGGTAAAAAATCCTAGCATCAGAGTCGCATAGAGGAAAACCGTCCCCGTCTCTGGAAAGAGAAAAGCAAAGACCAAATCGACCATCAAAAAGATGACCACTAGATAGAGCAGGCGCCTGCGGGATACCACATACTGCCAAAAGATGTTTCCATATTTATTCATGGACTAACCCATAACCGATGCCTTTCTTGGTTTCGATGAAGTTTGACAAGCCAGCCTCTTCTAATTTCTTGCGAAGGCGAGCCACATTGACAGACAAGGTATTGTCATCAATGAAGAAGTCGCTATTCCAGAGCTCTTTCATCATATCATCGCGCGACACGATACTGCCCGCATGCTCAAACAGGACGCGCAGGATCTGAAATTCATTCTTGGTCAACTTGATGACTTCCCCTTCATACACCAGGTCCGTGGACTTGAGATTGAGGATGGCGCCACGGTGTTCCAGCAGATTTTGATCCGTGCCAAATTCGTAAGAGCGACGCAAGAGCCCTTGGACCTTAGCAAGGAGCACATTTTGATCAAAAGGCTTGGTGACAAAGTCGTCTCCACCCATATTGATGGCCATGACAATATCCATGGCTTGATCCCGTGAGGAAAGAAACATGATCGGAACCTTTGAAACCTTGCGAATCTCCTGGCACCAGTGGTAACCATTGTAGAGAGGCAGTCCAATATCCATGAGGATCAAGTGGGGGTCGGTTTCTACAAAGATCCCGAGAACATCCATAAAATCCTCTACTGCGACCACTTCATAGCCCCATTGTTCCAATAATTGTTTGACCTGTTGGCGGATAATGTTATCATCTTCGACTAAGAGAATTTTATGCATGGCTTTCTTTCCTTCTTTTTTTCTTCTTCCTATTATAACAGATTAAGAAGCAGAGAAAAAGGCTGTTTCAGAGGGAAAGAAGATCTCACTCCTACTTTCTTGATGGAAGGCGCTTTTTCTCCATCCATTTTTGTGCTATACTGAAAGAAATGAGACACGGGAGGCACAGATGTCAACTATTTTTGATTACCTAAAAGAAGTGACCTACGATTCCATATATGACCGTCCTTTCAATGAACTGGATGTCCTGGCACTGACAGAGCTGACCTATCTTCCTTTTGATCGGATCGTGCCACAAGGGGATACGACCAATATTGAAGTCCGTTTATCTGATGCAGCAGAGCTAGTCGATCGAACCACCGATTTCATCGTGACAGACCAACACCTGCAATTAGTCGATGACTTGGCTACTTCAAAGCGCTTTAAGAACATCAAACTCCTCAACTATGTCAACGAATATGACCCCGATGTTCAGAAGCAGTTTGCGGCCATGACCTATCGTCTTACCATGGATGTTTATTTAGTCGTCTTCAGAGGGACGGATGACACTTTGATCGGCTGGAAGGAAGACTTCCACATGACCTATATGGACCATGTCCCAGCTCAGAGGCGCGCAGCCAGCTACCTGCAAAACGTCATGAAGGAATTTCCTAAAGGGCGCTTCTTAGTAGCCGGTCACTCCAAAGGGGGCAATCTCGCAACCTATGCCTGCTCTTACCTTCCAAATCATCTGTTTGAACGGGTCGATGACATCTACAGCTACGATGCTCCTGGCCTCAACAGGGCCATTATCGAGACCGAAGGCTACCAGCGGACGTCTCCAAACATTCGTCGCTTTGTCCCTCAGGGATCCATCGTTGGCATGATGTTGGAAGTGCCAGAACCGACGACCATTGTCAAAGCCGAGCTTTTGGTGGCTTTGTCCAGCATGACGCTTTTACTTGGATGATTGAGAAAGATAAATTTGTGACCCTGGATCAAACCAGTCCCGATAGCCAGCAGACCGACGAGACCTTGAAGCAGTGGGTTCGCGAAACATCGGCGGATGAGCGCAAGAAGTTCTTTGATACCTTCTTCGGCCTCTTCTTGGATGCAGGTATTACTTCAATCAATGATTTGAGGAACTTAAAAAATTTCTCCAAGATCAAAGAGATCTTTCAAAATGCTCAAGACTTAGATCCTACAGAAAGGGAAATGCTAGAACGTCTAGCCAAGCAACTCCTCGATACCCGTGTCCAAGCTTGGAAAAAATGGCAGACGGTTCCCCGTATTCTGGTTCAAATGACTGCATTTTTCAAGCGCAAAAAAGCAGTCGAGTCCTCCTCACCTCTGCTCCTTGAGCACAAGGAGTGAGACTCAACAACTGAAAAAAGAGACCACCTCTTCTATTCACTAGAACGCAAAAATCATCTGAAATGTCTTTCAGATGATTTTCTATTTTCTATTGGTCCTGAGAAGATAGAGCATCTGGCGTGCCTTCTTCTATGGAAGCTGGGCTTGCAGGCTCTGTTTCTGTCTCAGTTGTGGCAGTGTTGTTCCTTGCTGAAGCTGCTGCTTCTGTTTCCACTGGAGTCTCTGTAGTGACAGGCGTTTCGACCGTGCTAGCAGGTTTCCCCGCTTCGCTTGCAGATGGCACCGCTGCTAACTCTGCCTGAAAGGCTTGGATAGCCTGTAGTAAGGCTGCCTTGTCACTCTTTGGATTAGCCAATTGGTCAAAGAGAGCTTCTAAGCGATCAAATACAGCATCACTAGCACCCTTTTCCTGCAATTGTTGGTGAAGCGCCATCAATTGGTTATAGAGCTGTTGATAAAGGGCGACATCCCCAATCTGAGACTCTTCTGTTTGCTTTTGTTTTTGCTTTTCAATGGTGTCACTGATTTCGCGTAACAGAGCTTGTCCACTTGCAATAGCCTTGTCTGGATCCGTCTCATTTCCAAGCTGAGCCAAACTTGCTTCAAAGGCAGTTCGTTTGGCCTGATCTTCGACTTGTGGCAAGAGCGACTGGATTTGCTCTGAGAGGGCTGTCAGGATGCTGGTTCGTTGACGGGATTCTGTCGCCTTGTCCAACTCTCCATATAAGCCCTTGAGGAAATCATAGACCGCTAAGTTATAAGATGGGGCCTGACTTCCTTTTTGATCCAAAACTGTTTTTTCAATAGGATAGGTTTGGCCTTTCTCTTGAGAGAAGAGCTGGTCAATTGCCTGCTTGGTTTGGTAGAGTTCTATAAAGTGAGCCTTAGCATCCCAGGCTTCTTCAAAGGCTTGGGCTCGATAGAGTTTCAAAGTTAGATCTGCCGCCTTGGTGCGCAGTTCTGGCGTCAAGCGCGCATCGCTCAAGCTTTGGTAGAAGTACTTGAGATAGTCGACCGATGTCACACCCGTCCGATCTTGCATCTCCTGAACAGCTTCTAATAGCTTCCCTTCCTGCTCTAAACGCTTGCTGTCCTTGGCAGCATAAGCTTCCTGCAGTTGAGAGACCAACTCTTCCTTCTTCAATTGGAAGGCTTCTGTGTCTAGCAAACGCACTTGTTCCAGCAATTCTTGGTAACGACGATCCAAGGCTGTCTCTTCTTTTGGTTTGACCGCTTGAGTCGCATGAATGTACTGCTCATCAACCTGTTTGAGACTGGCTAGATAGCCCTCTGTTGAGTTACTTGGGAAACTCTTGACATTTTCCAAGAAGTGGCCCAAGATGAGCTCAATCCGTCTTTGTTGCAATGGATCAGAAGCATAGAGACTGCGGCTTTCTGCTAAGAGCTGGTTGACCCTATCCTCTACGACTTTCTTGTCCAAGTCTCCTTTTTTATATGGCGATTGGATGGTTGGAAGACGGTGGGCTAAGTAGTCTGCTAGTCCTGCTGAACGTACCTTGATGTAGTGGTTGTGATCGCCATGCGGGATGACAAACTGGCCATTTTCAATCTGGAGACTATAAGGTGAAATCCCTGAACGAAGCGCTGTTGCATAGAGTTCATTGATAAAATCTAGTTCAGGATTGCCAGTTTCAAGTGGGATACGGACATGTTCCTTACGAACAGCATAAGGATGGATGTGGGTCGGATCGTATTCTTGGTCTGGATTGTTAAAGACAAAGAAACCATTGGAAATCTTAATGGCCTCACGAGGGACACCGTAGGTCTTGCTGATGTACTGGATCTTTCCTCATCTGAGGCATCACGAGAATAGCTGGCGACATCATCTGTCAGTGGCTGTCCCTTATCCTCTTCTTTCTTACCTGCCAGAGTTGCCTCTGCTGCTGCAATCTCTTGAGGAGAGAGGTCCTTCTTGTAGAAATAATGAGCGTGGTTGCCATGAGCGACCATGTAACCGTCCTCGTCCTTACTGATGACCATGTCTGCATGGAAACCATGATCATGCTCCTCTTCGTGCTCGTGATCATGACTGTCCCCATGTTCATGCTCGTGACTATCTCCATGTTCATGCTCGTGCTCATGGTCAATTGGTTTTGTGCTTGGATTTGAAGGCAAGCTTGGACTTACTTCTGTTGGACTACTAGATCCTTGAGCACGAAGCAATTGGAATTGCCGCGCCAACTCACGCTCTAAAGGAGTTAGGGAGCTGTAAGGGATAAAGTGGAAATGATCCCCATGAGGGTAGACAATCCCTTGATCGGTCCACTTGGTAATCTTGCTTGGATCAAAGACAGAACCGTCAGACTCCACATGACGAGAAGATAGAGGAGTTTTCTGCAATTCTTCGATCAAGTTGGTCAGGGTTGGACTCGGTTTAGAGGTAGCTGGTTTAGACGTCGTTGGGGTTGTCTGTGTATTGGTTGGACTGGATGACGGCTGGTTGCTCGCTTGCTTCCCAAGGCTTGGAGAGACTTGATCTGGAGTACCTTGCTCTGTGCTTGCTCCAGCTAGGCGTGAGTTCCCAGCCTGATGGCCGGCTTGACCACCTAAGACGGAGAGGGCTGCTGCTAACTCTCCAGCAGATAAGGCACTCTTTGGAATATAATGGAAATGGCCTCCATGGGGCACAATAAAGCCGTCCCCTGTATCTGAAATGACATCTCCAGGGCTAAAGACATAACCATCGTCCGTACGGTAGCCACCAGCTGTATGGTTCTTAGCCGTCAGCATCTCAAGAGTCTTCCCTTCTTTCAGCGCTTGACTCGGTTGACGGAAGTCACGGGTCTTGCCTGCCTTGTGCGAGGAGCTCGCTTGCACCGATCCCGTCTCCCCTTCTTCTTTTGCGCCTCCCTTTTGTTGTTGGGCGATCTCTTCAATCGAGCGCACATTGACCGTATGTTGGGCATCCTTTAAGTAGAGATAGTATTTCCCAGCGCGTTTAATAATATAGCCATCCTTGACCTTGCTCACGATATCCGCTTCTTGCAACTGGTAAGTTGGATCCCGCAAAATCAACTCTTCACTAAAGATGGCATCAAATGGGACCTTTCCGCTGTAGTAATGAAAATGATCCCCATGAGAAGTGACAAAGCCTTCATCTGTAATCTTGATGACAATCTGCTCTGCCTGGGTCTTTTCCTTGGCATTGACCGCTTCGATGCTATCTTCCTTTTTGCTGGTGTCAGTCGATGACGCTTTCTTTTCTGCCTGCAGGTACTGAATCTGATTCTTTTTCTCTTCCTTGACTTGTGGTTGCTGACTGAGCGCATAGGCACAAAGTCCTAGCCCCAAGGTCGCTACAATTCCAATCGTTCCCTTTTTCTTCATTCTTTATTTACTCCTCTAATTCCTTGGCTAAAGTCGCCATATTTTCTTCTAAATTTTCTAATAGATCCTTATCATTTTTCGGATCAGCTTCCAGTGGATCCAAGACCTTGACACGCGCCCCTGTTGCCTTGGCAATACTATCTGCCACTTTTGACGACGTGTGCTTTTCCACAAAGATCGTTTTTACCTTGTAGTCTTTGACAAACTGCTGGATCTCCGCCAATTGCCGAGCGGTCGGTTCTTGCTCTGGGGAAATCCCTGCAATCCCTAACTGCTTGAGACCAAAGCGTTTGGCCAGGTAAGAAAAGGCCGTATGCTGGGTCACAAAAGTCTTTTGCTTGGCCTTGTCAAAGAGAGGCTGGTAGCGGGCTACCAGTTCCTCACAGCGCTTTTCAAGCTTTTGAGCATTGGCCTGATAGAGTTCCTTGTTCTTTGGATCGATCTCTCCCAAACGTTGGGCGATGATCTTTCCTTCCTCTGCGATTTTTACAGGATCCAACCAAGTATGCGGATCATACAAGTGCTTTGCTTCTTTTCCCTGACCAGCTTCGACATCCTCTAATCCAGCCACCTTATCAAGGGTCATTCCTTGGCTGCCTTCGATCACTCGCAACTTGGAACCTTGTAGGTTAGGATCTAAGCGGCCGGCCCAAGATTCCAGGGTCTGAGAATGATAGACAAATACATCCGCATCATAGATCTGGGCCACTTCCTTGGTTGAGGGTTCATAATCATGGATCCCTGCACCTGACTGAACCATCCAGATGTCATTTTGATCGCCAGAGATTTCCTTGACCAGGGCATAGATAGGATAAAAACTCGTGACAATTTTAAGACCTTTTTTAGAAGGGGGCTTGCCCGCATTTCCTTGACTTCCACAAGCTGTCAGCAGAAAGAATCCAAGAAACAAGAGTCCCAGAACCTTCATTTTTCTCCTAATCATTCTTCACCTCTTTTTCATTTTCGTTAACTAGTTTATTAATCAGTTAATTAACTAGTTAATAATACTGCTAATCATTTGCTTTGTCAAGCTTTTTTTACATTTTTTTCCTTTTAATGTTAGAGACTAGCATTCTGCAAATAGATAGCTGCCTTTTAGACAGTAAAAAAGTTTGAGACAAACCTGTCTCAAACTTTTTATTGACGGTAGAAATATTGATCAGCCGGGTAGTTGCCTGCAGATTGAGTGACCACTAGACGTGGCTTGCTGGTATCAGACTGGTCTCCATCCGGATTTTGGAAACCGATTTTCAGAAGTCCAATCGCAGCACCAGTCTCACCCATCTTCATCTCAACATAAGGGATCTTGCTCTTCTTATCCGAGTCCGCAACAGCCTTGAGGCTGCCTTGGCCCTTGACTTTTCCGTCTGCTTGGATGACGATTTCAGCTCCCTTGCCATTGCGCCAGGTTCCAGCTAAGCTTGAGAAATCGCCTCCGTTAATGGCCGCAATATCCAAGTCTTTCTCTTTTTTCGGTTGTGGGTAAGCTTTCCACCACTCTAGATGATAATCCCGAAAGGCCGCATCACCAAAGAGAATCCGACGTTCTTGGGAAGCTACTCCATCAGGACCTGTCACACCCGCTGGGATCAAGTACAAGGTTTGCTCTTGCCCTTGGATCGCAGTCCCATTTGCCCCAGTGAAATAAACTTCATAATAGCCTTTTCGCTTCTTGGGCTCTTTTTCTTTATTGAACAAGTAACTTGCCCGAGTGCCTCCACTCCAGAAAGTCCAGCCAGTCTCCCCATTTACAATACTTGGAAAGGCATTGGTCTTGTTTTGATAATACTCTTCTGGAGTATAGCCATAAAGTTTAAAACCGGAATCGGCGATTTCCTTTTCATAGGTATCATTGGAATAAGCACCTTCAAACGGTGAGAGATTGCCATCAAGGACGACATCATTTGGATCTGTCGATTTGAAAAAATCCTCCCGATTGGCAAAGACCATCTCGTGGTCGGGATTTTTGTCAGTCATGGTGACCGTGATCAAAGGCTTCTTATCTGTCTTGTATTTGAAGACACGAACAGTGACTGTAAAGTCTGTATTACCATCGGACTTTTTCATCTTGCCAGTTGAAATTTTGTTAGCCCCTTCGGCCTTCCAGTCCGTGCTAAATTCAGCGGATACCTTGCCGTCAGCCGTTTGGTAATCGATCTTCCAAGCCTTGCCTTTTTTCTCGATTTTGGCTTCATCCCGTTCATTAGAGACATAGTCACCACTCAAGTCAATGGCTTTTTCCTTTGGCTTAGTGACCTTCTTGCTAGTCTGGTTAAATTCCTTTTGATGGTCTGGTTGGATGTTGGAACTAGAGTAGAGATAGACTCCACCGATCAGAACAACTGCTCCGACAAGCCCCAAAATCGGCCCCAGGTATTTTTTCTTCCACTTAAGATTCATTTTACTACCTCCATGGAATAAGATCTTTACACTAGTATACCCTAAATCGAAAGTATAGTAAAATTCCCCTCTATGTAGTGGTTTTACCTCTCCATCAAATCAGCTAGAAACTAGAATTTATCGTTTTTATAGAACACTTTAATGAACCCAGCTAGCATTGTGAAGACCATTCCAGAAAGAATTGCCAAGATAGAAGGATTAGAACCTGTATTTGGTAACAATTTCGAATGACCTTGTTTTTGTGAATCAAACTTGGATCCTTCTGCTACCATCACTTTAGAAACAGTACTATTATCATCTGCCACTGCTTCTTTAGAGACTTTGCTTCGGCCATTTGTCTCCTCTTTTTTAGAAGAGATCGGACTTTGAATTGCTCCTTTAAAAGCAAATTGTCCCTCCTCATCAGTGGGCTTCGCTTGTGGTTGTGGATGATCTTCTTCAGGGTTGTTAGGCTCCGTATGCTCTTCTTTTTCTGGAAGAGGCGATGGCTGTGCTTCTGGCAGTTCTTTAGGCTTCATGGCCACCAATTCATCCAGGCTCTTTACAAAAGCAATAGAATCGATTGTAACCTCACTATCTCCCGCTTCATCAGTGGATTTATAAAACTCAATTCCGACTTCTCGCGTTGCATCCCGATGTTCAACAGCAGATAAATCAAAACGAAGTTCTTTGTAATCTTCCGACAGCTCTTGAGAACCACTGTCAACCCACTGCCAACTATCCCCAACTTTGATAAAAAGCTTAGCCGAAAGAGGTTGACTCGACTTGACTCGCACTACATACCAATCATAGGAGGAAAGATCTGAAATTTGGCTCGTCTTAACTTCTACCTTATCATCTTTCTTAAGTGGCAAGGAAACTCGCATGGTTCCACCCGATACTGTTCGTCCTTCTCCTTGCCAATCTGCACTTTCTTTATCAAATGGATAAAGTTTAGCTTCATATGTTTTGTCTGCTTCTTTCAGGCAATGTGGCAAGAGTTGGATCCGTGATTGCTTTGATTGTATCTATCTTCAATTGCCCTTTTCCTTTATCTCCACCTAAATAAAGAGCAAATTGCGTTACTTTTTTCAATCGTTCCTTGGTGATTTGAGCAGATTGATGACTTTCCCAGTGAGCTGGCTTAAACTCTGACAAAGGGATGGTCACAAGCCCATGAACTCCATTAGAGAGGTCAATGTCTTTTTCAAAACTTACGCCACCAATTTGAATCTGAACTGTCAAATGACGATTCCCTTGTTGAGTTGCATCCAGTTCAAACTGAATCGCGTTAGCTTCTGACCAATTTTTATCAAAGGATAACTGACGACCAGCGTAGCCATTTTGATCCAACTGATAATCGTAGACGAGACGATAGCCATCCTGATCCTGCCTTTTTTCTAGAGACATCATAATTGGATCTCCATTCGATGCGTAAGCTCGCTCCAAAAGATCCCGCTCCCCTAAATAATCTTCAAAATCATCCACTACTAGTGGATCTTGAGCTTGACTATTCCGTTTGACAAACAAGCGATAATTCTGACTCTCAACAATCCTGTCTCCTTGGTAATAATCCAATACCAGATGAGCAACTTCTTTTTTCGCATTTTCCGGTAGTGTGATGGTTCCAGTATAAAAACCATTGACTAAAGATAAGGATAGAGGAGCTTGGTCATTGAAGCGAGCAGTAACCTTTGTATCTTCTGCCTTAGCTTTAGCAACAATAGACAAGATTTGATCCTTGATAATACTATCACTACCCGGTTGTATCACATAGCGTGTAGAGTCATGTGGTACTGTGACCAATTGTTTTCCAGTACCATAGATCGTTCCCACTTCTTTTAAAAAGACAGAATGAGGATCTTGATAGAATTTTTGGAAATCAGCCAATAACTCATGGTCTCCCCCAAGATTTCCATTGACATCTCGATAAGGGGTATAGAGATTATTTCCCATGCCAAAATTCGCCCAGGTCATCATATAGGCAATCTTTGAAGCTGCTGGATCCTTTTGTAAAGCATTGAAAATCCGAGTATACCAATCTAAGGTATTACCAGTATTCTTCAATCCTTGTGCGCTATAACCAAACTCTGTCAGAGCTGCTATTTTATTTCGTGCCTCCGCTTCTTTTACCAACATGGTTGTATCCTTTTTTAAAGCTTGGATATAACTGTCTGAACCAGGTTGGTTTTTATCATCGTAACTATCGATTCCTAACACATCAACATAGGCATCACCTGGATAAGTCTTAAAATAACGGTCATTTCCAGCTCCTGGTGAGTAGGCATATAAGAAGTTGTGAACCCCTTTTTGATCTCGTAGGTATTCAACTGTATAGCGATACAAGGCTTTATATTGTTCTGGATTGGTCGTACTTTCCCCCCACCAGAACCAACTTCCGGTCTGTTCATGAAATGGTCTAAAAAAATAACTGGAATCGTTTTTACCTTCGTCTGTTTTTAAGATTGTGAGCTAACTCTGCAATGCGGTCTAACCATTGATTAAATTGATTGTTTTTCGATCCTCCTGGTAAAATCTCTTGGACCACATTTCCTGAAGTATCGTTAAAATCTCCTCCTGTCACAAAGTTATGAGGATGGGTACTCATGGTGATAATCCCACCCAATTGATGAGCTGTCTTCATTGAATGAGTCAAATTTGCGATACTTTGTTTAGGATCACCAGAAACACCTGGTTTCATAGCCGTCAAGACTCAAGGTATCCCATCCAAAAACAGCTGGGTAGTCTCCTACAGCATTTTTTACATCAGAGTCCGTAGAGCCAACTCGGGATCCCTCTGAAGTCAAAGTTACTCCCTCATCAAGCGCATGTTGCTGTCCAAACAAAATATCCTTCTTCTTGTTTAGGTCTTTTAAGTAGGCATACAATTCTTTGGTTTCTTGACTAGCTTGATCATCTGTCATTGCGAGTAGCCTAGTTTCACTAGTTTGACCAGTCGCTGTATTTTCTGATGATGAAGCTGTAACAGTTGGTGTTCCCTGCGAAGTAGCTACTTCTGATAATGTAGACGTTTCTGAACTCACTTGATTGCTTCCAGTAACCTCCTCAACGGTAGGAGCATTCTGCTCTTCTGCTGCCAATACAACTGGAGCAAATAAAAAAATTCCTCCCACTGTTGCACTTAATACTAATTGCTTTTTCATCCCTTGTTTCATTTGATTTTCCTCATTTTTTTAAAAAAGAGAAAACAACGCCCTTGCTAGGCTCAACAGCATCTGCAAGATAAGTTATTTTTTCTTATTTCTTTTTAATTTATCGCATTTTTTTCAATCACTTCTTTGAGCCAGTAACCTGATTTCTTGATCGTCTTCACTTGTGTGTGAATATTGTTCGAAATCAAGCCATAGCGATTTCTGTAGGCATTGGTCCAAGACCAGCAATCAATTGGCGTCCAAAGGTGATAGCCAAAGCAATTAGAACCTTCTTCAATCCCCTTGTGTAACCATTCTAAGTGTTCTTGGATAAAGTTAATCCGGTAGTCATCCTGAATTTGTCCATGTTCATCCATAAATCGTTCTTCACGTGAGACTCCCATCCCATTTTCAGAAACAAACCATGGAATATTTTTATAATTGTCTCGAACATTCAAAGCAATATCATAGATCGCTTTAGGATAGATTTCCCAGCCCTTGTCGATATTCATGCGACGGCCTGGCATATCATAGTTATCAAAGTAACGGCCTGGCATCCAGTCTCCAACAGAATCAGGAGAAATATCTGGTCTCTTAACCCGATTTGGATGATAGAAATTCACACCCAGAAAATCGACCGTATTGTTTCGGAACAATTCTTCATCGCCTTCTTCTGTTTGCCATAATACCCCGTCCTTCTTCAGAACAGCAACCAATTCTTCTGGGAAATGCCCGTGTACAGCAGGCTCTAAAAACATCTTATTGTTCCAAAGTTCAGCAAAGTGAGCAGCATCTTGGTCTTCTTTTTCCTCTGAAGCAGCATAAGTTGGAGTTAAGTTTAAAACTGTTCCAATACGACCGCCATCTTTATCATATCCTTTTTCACGGTAGCGTTCAATCGTTTTAGCCGTTGCCAAATTAAGGTGATAGGCTACTTGAACAGCTTTTTTGCCGTCCACTAATTTTGGATAGTGGAATTGATAAAGGTATTCACCGTCCACTACCACCATTGGTTCATTGTGGACAACCCAGTCTTTAACACGATCTCCGAAATGCTTGAAGCATTGTTCTGCAAAACCAACAAAAAGATCGACAACGTGACGAGATTCCCAACCGCCATATTTATGGTAGAGATCTACTGGTAAATCAAAATGATGGAGATTAAAGATTGGGCGGATTCCATTTGCAAGGAAGGTATCGATCACGCGATTGTAATAGTCCACTCCTTTAGGATCAACCGTATTGGTTTCCAAATCATCAATGAGTCGTGTCCATTGAATCGAAGTTCGTAAACTGTTTAAACCAACTTCTTTCATTTTAGCAATGTCATCTTCGTAGCTATTATAAAAGTTGGATGCTGTATCCGGTCCTACGTAGTTATAAAAGGCTTCGGGTTCAATGTCATACCAATGGTCAAACATATTGCTATGTTTTTTATCAAATCGTCCTTCACTTTGAGGTCCTGATGTAGCAGCCCCCCACCAAAAATTTTCTGGAAATTGTTTCATCACCATTATCTCCTTATTATTCTATGATTCTCTTTCTCATTTCATCGCTGAATCCTGGTAGGTATTCGTGACCATACTCGGGGTAACAGCTTAATTCTTTCTGTGTTTGCAACTCGTTCCATACTGCAAATTGTAATTTTGGGTGGCAAATGCGATCTTCCAATCCCATTCCCCAAAAGATGTCGGCCTGAATCCAAGGTGCAAAATTCTTTATATCAATATAGTCTAATGTTTCAAAAAATTTTTTCTCATTTTTGTGCAATGGATCCCGGAATCGAAACCAATAAGCTAATTCTTCATAGGCCGATTGCCCTTGGTCCAAGTGATAGGCTTCTCGAAAGTCACTTAAAAACGGATACTGAACAAAGGCTTTCTTGATGGACGGGCTTAAAGCAGCAGCCACTAATGCTAGGGCTCCTCCTTGGGAAACCCCATAGGTCATCATCTCTTGAGGATCAATCTCCTCCATCTGCTGCAAGATGCGCGTCAGCTGGTAAAGATCCTGATACACCTTTTTATAATACAGATTGTTTGCTCCATCTTCTACACCACGGATCACATGTCCTTTAACAGTCCCACCAGTTGTAACCAAGCGGTCCTCTGACTTTCCACCTTGGCCTCTGACATCTAACGCAATTACTGCGATTCCTTCAGCAGCTAATGCTACCTTGTCACTCCAATCACCACTACTCACATGGTAACCATGAAACTGAAGAAGAGCCGGAAGTTTTTATCCTCACTATTTTTAGGACGCAGATATTGACAATAAATCTCAGCTTCTCCAACTCCCTGAAAGCGCAATTCGAAGGCTTCCACTAGTTTAGAAGGCAAGGGATAGGGAGTTAATTGAAAGGCTAAACTAAGATTTTCAACTTCTTGCTTGGCCTTTTGCCAAAATGCATCAAAGTCTGCTGGTTTTTGATGGGGACTCCGATAAGAACCCCATTGCTCATAGGCCATTTCTTGATTAATCATACCATCACCTCAAGATAGGAAAGTACTTGATTGGCGATGATGCGAGCTCCTAGGAGTGTTGGATGCACGCCATCCTCTCCTGTCAACGCTTGGGCTCCAATAAATTTTGCCTCTTCATTTAGCAGATGATCCAATGTCACCCATTCAAGCTGAAATTCCTGGGCCATCTTTTTTACAACCTGCCTTTTTTTGATCCAAATCAACTCTCCAAGTAAGCCGATCCTCTGGAAATGGTAATACAAACGGTTCCAACAATAGAATGTCTTCGACACCCGCCTCCTGCAATTTTTGTAACAAAATCCGGTAGTTCGACTCGAATACTGCATTGATTTCGCGACTTCCAAAATCTGGCTGCCCTACCTGATGCCAAACATCATTGATGCCAATCAACAAAACCACCTTGGTGGGCTGAAGGCTAGTACAGTCCTCCAATCGATTTAGCAAGTCTTGAAGATGGTCTCCACCAATGCCCCGATTATAAATAGCCAAGTGAGGAACTTTCTTTTTCAATACTTCTCCCACATAGTGGACAAATCCTGTTCCCAAATCAGAGGCTTGACTCCGGTCTCGTCCCCATTCTGTGATACTATCACCGAAAAAAACGAGGCGATCTGTTTCTAAGATCTTCATTTTAGGCCCTCTTTTTAAAATTCGCAACAGCTCCTAAGAGATTAGCATCGTTATGGAACCGACATATCTTGATCTCATAAGGGAGATCCGTTATACCATTTTCTTCTAATAGTCCCTTCACACGTGAATCCACTTTCTCCAAAAGATCTGCCCTCACAGAGATACCTCCTCCAATGACTACCACATCTGGATTGAGAACAAACAAAATGTTGTAGATACCACGAGCTAACTCATCATACAAGTGGGAGACCGCTTCGATCGCTCCCGTTTCTCCTTTTTCCGCTCTTTCAAATAGTTCTTTTCCTGATATAGAAGTTGAAAGGCCTGTTGCTTTTGAATAGGTTCCAGCTACATTCACTGGGCTAGCTAGCATGCTCAAGGAATCCTTGGCGGTTTGAAGCATATAACCAAATTCCCCTGCGAAGAGGGAGCTTCCTTTATAGAGCTCACGATTGATCACGATAGCCCCACCAATCCCAGACCCAATGATGAAGAAGGCTGCATTGGTACTCTCTTTTGCCACGCCAAATTCTACTTCTGCTAGGGCTGCACAGTTGGCATCATTCTCAATCGATACGGGAAGAGAAAACAAGTCCTCTAATTCCTTGAGAATAGGAAAATTATGAAGATAAGGAACAGCGCTTTTCCCTCGGATTTCTCCAAGAACAGCATCCACTGTTCCGGGACTTGAAAATGCAACTCCTTCAATTGAGTTAGCAGCATAGCTTTCAAAGACCCGATAGAGATTAGCCTTCATTTCTTCCCAGCTTGATGGAGTTTGAAAAGATGAAGATTCTTTTAATTCTTGCTCCTCATAGAGAGCATATTTGACAGCTGTCCCTCCAATATCAAATGCTAAAATTCCCATGATTCACTCCTCTTAATGCTTGACCATCATTTCTACAGAGAACTGATCGTAGCGGTGTACACTGATTGAATACTCAAACGGAGCACCATTACTTAAAAAGCCGATCTGTTCTGCTACTCCAACAGGATCCCCTGTCTCCAGTTGCAATTCTTCTACTTCAATGTCATTTGCTTTTCGTACAGAAATCGTTCGGTGCCCACTTTCAATGTACAACCCTAATTTATCTTCGATATACGTATAAATGGAGCCTTCCAAATCTGTTTTCCTCAATCCAGGAATAATAGACACTGGCATAAAGGTTTTTTCAATAACGGTTGGTTGCTTATTCACCAAACGGACACGATAAATTTCATACACTTGCGTGTCCATAGGAATATTCAACTTACTAGCCACCTTTTCTGTTGCTGGAACAATTTCATATTGAAGAATTTTACTGGCAACCTCCTTATCCGGATGAAAGGCAGAGGTTCCACGCATTTGGTTATCTACAATCAAGCGTTCCATTTCTTCAACGGAGAGCGATTTAACAAAAGTCCCCGATCCACGACGTTTGACAATTAAACCTTCTGAGACAAGGATATCAATTGCTTTTTTTATGGTCAGCTTACTCGCTTGAAAGGTCTCACCCATTTCTTTCTGAAGGGAGTTTTTGATCAGGCAAATACTCCCCTTCAATAATTTTCTTTCGAACTGCATTTGCAATGACTTTATATTTTTCCATTGTCTCACTCAACTCTCTTTATTATTCTAGATCTTCCTTATTCTATCATCTTTAGATAAAATAAGCGTGAATGAAAATCACCAGGCATTTCTCGCGACCAGAAGTCATTTTGACGTCCAATATAATTTTGGTTCAACAATAGTCCAATCGCTTCTAAATCAGCGCCTGTCCGTACTTGATCCACTCTCTTCTCACTGACATGATATTTTCCATCCGCAAGCAAACCTTGCAATTTCAAACGTTTGTAATTGGGATTTGGTTCTGCCAAAATTTGATAATGGGCAACCAGGGCTTCTTTTTGGTCTTGACTAACCACCATCCAGGCCTTACGATTAGAATCTCCTGTTTCTAAACGGTAGAAGTTTCCTGTATAGATTAAGTTTTGATAAGATTGGTATTCTTTAATATCTAGTTTGATTTGTTCTTTTTCTTTAGGTTCCAGCTTGGTTGGGTCCAATTCATAGCCAAAGCTACCAAACAGTGCCACATTCTTACGCATTTCTAAACTCGTAATCCGAGCCACTTGGTGATTCGGTACAGCGGAAACATGTGATCCCATTGTAGCCAGTGGATAAAGCATAGAGAGACCCGATTGGATTTGAATACGTTCGATAGCATCCGTATCATCACTAGCCCAAATTTGTGGACTATAATACAACATACCTCCATCGAAACGAGCACCTCCCCCCGCACAGGATTCAATTAAGATGTGGGGGTATTTTTGAATCAGCTTTTCATACAAGCGATAGACACCTAAAATATAACGGTGACAGACCTCACCTTGGCGATCAGCTGGTAAATGATTGGAGAAGGCTTCTGAAATGTAGCGGTTCATATCCAACTTAATGTAATCAATTTCCACTTGAGAAAGAATTTGATCCATTTGTCCAAAGATTTCTTCCACTACTTGAGGATTCCCAAAATCGAGGATATACTGATTGCGTCCATGCGAAATATTTTTCTGACCTTGCCCAATGATCCAATCTGGGTGTTCTTGATACAATGGAGTATCTTTTGAAACCATTTCTGGCTCAAACCACAGTCCAAATAAGAGTCCTTCATCATGCAGGGTTTTCGAAAGTTTCTCGAGCCCTCCAGGAAGTTTTTTACGGTTGACCACCCAGTTCCCCAATGAACCTTCGTCTCGATTTCGGTCACCGAACCAGCCATCATCCAGTACTAAGAGTTCCACCCCTAAATTTTTTGCTTCCCTCGCAATTTCTAGCAACTTTTCTTCATCAAAGTCAAAATAAGTTGCTTCCCAATTATTCAATAAAACTGGGCGTTTTGTATCTCGCCAGCTACTACGAACAAGGTGTTTCTGGAAGAACTGATGGAAGGTCTGACTCATTGCATTTAGTCCGTCTTGACGATAGACCATCACTGCTTCTGGGCTGTCAAAGCTTTCACCATCCTCCAACTTCCATTTGAATTGGAAGGGATTGATCCCCAGTTGAATCCGTAAAACATCAAAATTATCTCGTTCGATTTGAGCAAGGAAATTCCCACTATACAGGAGACAGAAACCAAAAGCTTGACCGCGTGTTTCTGTTGTCGTCGGCTCACAGACCGCTAAAAACGGATTGTGCATGTGACTACTGGCTCCTCGAGTACTTGAGATCTGTTGAACGCCTGTGTGAATCTTATCCCGTTTCAAGTGGGCTTCTTTTGCCCATGCTCCGTCTAAATGAAGCCATTCATAGTTTTCATTTGAAAGATCGAGGCTCAATGAGGCCAATTGATGAAGGTTAAAGTTTTGTCCACTCTGATTTCTGATTTGTTGTTGCCGCGTCAAGACAGCCAAATCTTGGAAGACGGTATAGCGAAGGTCTAGATAAAGTTCTTCATAACGATCCTTGAGATGGATGGTTAATACCTGGGCATCCGGCGCATCTGCAAAGCTTCCTGGAAGCCCCTCTAACACTTCTTTTCCATCCCTTATGCTATAGCCTTGATAGGTGAATTGGAAAACATGGTCTCCCGCTTCACTTTCCAAATCGATCGCTGGATAGCGAAAATCAGTTGTTCCAAAAACAGGCATTTCCTGCTTAATGGTTTCAAGAGAGGTCAAGAGACTACCTTCGACTAAATTATTGCCCGGACGAATCTCCCGCTCAATAAAGAGTTCGTAATCTTCCAATTCTGGAATGGGACTTCCAACATAGAGTTGTTCTAAAATCCCTGTTTCTTCCATCACACGAAAGATATAGCTAAAATACTTATTTTGAAGATGAAAAACCTGTTGTTCTTCCTGAATAAAAAAATCATCTTACTGCACCTTCATCTTTTTTTCACCAAGATGACAAGGTAAAAAAATACAAACCTGGAAATAAAAACCAACCAATAATATTTTTTTGTGAGTGAAAACCAAATGCCTGCACACAAGCCTAGAAACAAGGTAATAGCAAACAAGGGATCTTTTTCGAAAGAGCGAGAAGTTAGTCTCTTCTTTTTCCTCCCTTGCCTAAGGCCAAAGCAGTCGCAAATAAGAAGAGAATACACCAAAGGATGCTCGAGAAGACAAAGGCCGTAATCGCAAGCTCGCTTTACTTGTCGCATCATGGACATCCACGATGCAAAAAAATTCCGAAAAATGTCAGGGTCATTAGAAAGGAAATCATATAGGTAATAAGGGTTTGTTCTCTTTTTTCCCTGACCATTTCCAGATAGATTCGTCTTCTATGTACCGTTCTTGGGCGCATTCTAAACAGTTTTGAATGGTAGCAACCCACGCATAGACCAATCCCTTTCGAAAGAGACTAACCCAAAACAAAACAGATAATTTACCAACATAATAGATTTTTTCAATCAATTGTTTTAGTTTGGATCTTTTTTCCACCATACTTGATTTCCTTTTCTAAGATGAAGTTTCTCCTACTTAACAGCCCCAGAAACCCCATTGTAAATATATTTCTGAAGGGATAAGAAGACGATTAAAATTGGAAGGATGACAATCACAACCCCTGCCAAGATGACTGGCCAGTTTGTCCCATAAGGCCCCTTGAAGGCAAACAAGGCTGTTGAAATAACTTTTAATTTGCGGTCTGGCATGTACAAGAAGGGGCTATAGAAGTCATTGTAGACACCGACTCCACTGATAATTAACATGGTTACGATTGGTGCTTTTAAGTTTGGAAGAATAATTCTCCAGAAGATTCCAAAGTAGCTAGCACCATCTAAAAATGCCGATTCATCAAGGGAAACAGGAATCTCATCCAAGTATTGTAAGAATACATAAACAGAAATGACATCTGTTCCCAAGTTCAAGAGGATAACTGACCAGATTTTGTTAAATAGTCCAAGACCATTAATGATTTGGAAGGTTGCTACCTGGCTGGTGATCCCTGGAATCAACATAGCCAAAACAAAGAGCATCAAAATGGGTTTTTTCAACTTGAACTCAAATCGACTCATCGCATAAGCAAACATAGAAGCGAGGGTCAATTTCCCAACCATACTCACCACAAAGATAAACAAGGTGTTTTTAAATCCTAAGAGCATTTGGCCATTCACAAAGGCTGTTTTGTAATTTGAAAAATCAAATGATTTTGGCAAATCCAAAACTCCACTGCTTAGGAATTCTTTGTTTGTTTTAAAAGATCCAATAAAGACCACTAGGATTGGAAGAAGGGCCACAATGGCTCCTGCCACCAAAATCACATATTGAAGGACCTTCCCTATCGAGACTTTCTGTTTCATTCCTTACTTCCTTTCATTCGTTGCCATTTTTTGAACGAGCGAGACAACAATCACAATCACAAGGAGAATAATTGCCATTGCAGATGCCAGTCCCACTTTATTGTATTTGAAGGCCGTATCAATGGTTTGAATCACAAAGGTCGTTGTTCCATTTGATCCACCAGTCATGATATAAGGGATATCAAATACGCTTAATGATCCGCTGACACCCAAAATAATATTTAAGAAAATGATATTGCGGATACTAGGGACAATGATATAACGGAACTGATCCCAACGGTTTGCACCATCAATCTCTGCCGCCTCATAAACTTCTGGATTGATAGATTGAATCGCTCCTAAGAAGACCAAGAAGTTAAATCCAGTATAGCGCCATACAGAGGTAAAGGCTAGAGAAATATTGTTGATCGAACGATCACCAAGCCAGAGATGGATTTGATCTCCCAATCCGATAGCTTTCAACACTGTATCCAAGGTTCCGTTTCCTTTAAAGAAATAAAGGAAAATGAAACCAATAGCTACCCCATTTAGTAGATAAGGGAAGAAAAGAATTCCTTTCCACAAATTCGCAAATTTCACTTTGAAAGAAAGAATGGTCGCGAACAATAGAGCTACTGCTAATTGGAAAAAGGTTGCAATGAAGTAATACAAACTGGTTTTAAATACAGTAAAGTAATTTGGATTGGTTAAAACCGTTTTATAGTTTTCAAAACCAACATACTTAGCATTTGTGCTATAGCCGTTCCAATCTTGCAAGCTATATTGGAACATTTTGAAGAGAGGGTAGTAAGAAAACGTCAAAATCAATGCGACTGGAATAATCGTAAAGGCAAAGATAATCAACCGTTTTTCTCGATCTCTTTTTGATGTACTTTTAAACATATTCTTCCTCCAAATCAAAAAGCTGACAGGGTCAAACTCTTATTTCGTCTTTTCTCTGCCAGCTGGTGATCATCCTATTTTTTTGTGAAACCTTTTCAATCGCTTCTGACCAGCGTTTGTTAAAGTCTTTCATAATATCATCAAAAGCTTTCTTTTGAGTTTCCAATAGCAGCATCGATGATACGTTGTTTTTTTCTTTATCTGTAGAACCAATACCCTAATTGTGATTCATCATTGATATCACTAAACAAGGATTCTTTTTCCTGCTGGAGCTGGATTTTCTTCAAGCAATTGAACACCAGCTTTTTGACTTGCTTTCAATGATGCTGGATAATCCGCACCTTTCACAGTTGGGAGACCACCATTGTCCTTAGCGTAGTCAGATTCATTCACCAACCAATCCAAGAATTTACGAGCTGCTTCTTTGTGTTTACTATGCTTATTAATACCATAGTTGTAATCTCCTGTAACTGTCATGTATTGTTTGCCATCAGGAGCCGTCATAGGGAAGGCCATATATTGGATATCTTTTGCATTATCAGGATTGGCTTGCTGTACCTGTGGAATTGCCCAGCTACCTAAAACCATAACCCCAATCTTACCGTTTGCAAGATCAACTTTTGATTGTTCCCAATCTGAAGTTGTCGGATCAGCTTCAATCAATTTTTCTTTGCTGACAGTATACAAGGTGTTATAGATGGTGTTCATGACTTTACCATCTTCAAATGGAGCTTTGTCCGTCGTCAATTTGTTTGTGAAGTCCGCATCACCTGCAGCACCAGCTTTTACAAAGTCCCAGTTGGTTAATGTCCATCCAGCTGCATAGTTGGTATACAATGGTGTTACTTCTGAATTATGCTCTTTAACTTTTTTCAGTGCTTTTACAAAGTCTTCAGGAGTTTTTGGAAATTCTTTTACACCTGCATCTTTGAAGACTTTCATGTTTACGACCAAACCTGTTGCATTCATTTGACTTGGAATACCATAACTGATACCGTCATAGGAGCGATCATTCATCCCAAGGTATTTTTTAGAAAGTTCATCTTTTTTACCAAGTGGTTCAAAGAAGTTCTTATAATCTTGAGGTTTAATGTCAGATGGAATCATTAGGATATCCCCATAATCATCACTATTCATACGAGTTTTAACTTGACCCGCATAGTCTGTGATCGTTTGGACCTCAATTTTGATATCAGGATTTTTTTCATTAAATTGTTTAATGTATTCATCCCATTTTCCATTTGTTTCCCAGTCTGTCCGATGGTTGATGAAAGTAATGGTTTCTTTCCCGCTATCCTTAGACTCTCCATTTGAGCATCCCACTAATAATAGAGTTGCAAGAGTTGCAGCTCCTAATCCTAACAAACCTTTTTTTCATTAGATTTGCCTCCTTGAATGAATTAATTGTTTTCTTTTTATGAATTCATTATAACACAGAAATTTTTAAAAAGTATATACTTTTTTTATTTAAAAAAATATATACTTTTTGTAAAATATTTTTAAAATCATCGTAAAAAGAATTTTTTTATCGTTTTTTTCGATATATTTTTATTGACTTATTTTTTTATAAGGAGTATACTATAAGTGAAAAAAATAAATAAACTTCAAGGAGGCTTGCGATGAAAAACTCAAAAACCTTAAAAAATATCATTGAAGTCTTAACGGCTTTCATTTACTTCTGTGGCTTTATGACCGTGGCTGCACTGGTCGTCCACCTGCTTTCCCGCATGGGTTTTTTCAAAGATCTCATTCAATCAGGTCGCTTGTCCTTTGAGGCGAATGGCATCCAGCTCTTCCCCAAACATCCGCAACCCCTCTGGCAGTTGCTCTTCCCACTAGCTTCAAGCGCTATTTATATTTTTCTTCTCCTCACCATTCGTAGCTTCCTCCAAAATCTCTACCAAGAAAAGATCTTTTCTCAATCCAACATTGATCTTTGCAACCGAGCTTGGAAGATCCTCTTGGTCTTGTCATTTATGTCTGGTACACTTGAGACCAGTGGCGATGCTTATCTCCTTCCCTTTACCTTCCAATTGACCTTTAACACAGGACTCCTTCTCGCTGTCCCAATTGTCTGGGTCCTTGGAAAGATTCTGGAAAGAGGGATTGAGATCGCTGAAGAAAATGAGCTAACCATTTAAGGAGGGTGCCATGATTATCGTCAATCTAGATGTCATGCTGGCCAAGCGAAAGATGAAATCCAACGAGCTGGCTGACAAAATCGGCATCACCACAGCCAACCTCTCTATTCTCAAAACCGGCAAGGCCAAAGCCATCCGCTTCACCACCCTTGAAGCCATCTGCAAAGAACTCGACTGCCAGCCAGGAGATATCCTAGAATACCGGCCTGATGAATAGGAAAATATAATTTGAGACCTTCCTTGGGTGAGGACGGACGGTAGCGAATCCCTTTGGGATTCCATACCTAATATTTGAGCCTACTGTCTCAAATCTTCCGAGAGTCTGAAATGATACCGTTTCAGACTCTTTTCTCACTGCGGAAGTCTCCGTTAACATCCATTGCTAATAGGACTCATCTACCATCCTTGTAAAACTCAATGATAGGAACCATATCAATACAAGAAAAGCACTCCCGCGGGAGTGCTTTTTTATATATGTTTAACCAATAATGCTTCCATTTGGAACAGATGGATCAACAGTTAAGACTGTTAATTGATCTCCATGTTCAGCTGAAAGAATCATGCCTTGGCTGACGTATTTTTTCATCATCTTACGTGGTTTGAGGTTGGCCACGATTTGGAGTTTTTTGCCGACCAATTCTTGTTCATTTGGATAGAATTTCGCGATACCAGAGAGGATTTGACGGTCTTCGCCATCTCCTGCATCTAGACGGAAGCGAAGCAGTTTGTCTGATCCTTCGACGCGTTCCACTTCTTTGACTTCTGCTACACGGATTTCAACCTTGTCAAAGTCTTCAAATTTGATCTCGTCTTTTTCAGACTTGAGTTCAACTTCTTCTGGAATCCATTCTTTTTCTTGTGGCTTGCCTGCAGTCATTTGAGATTGGATGTAGGCAATTTCTTCTTCCATGTCGAGACGTGGGAAGATCGGAGTTCCTTTGGCAACCACTGTGACATTTTCATGGAAACCTGCTAAGGTCAAGTTTTCAAGATCGAAGTCCAAGCCCAAGCCAAGTTGTTCCATGATGGCATTTGAGGTGTTCATCATAAATGGTTGGATCAAGTGAGCCACGACACGAAGGCTAGCTGCCAAGTGAGCCATGACTGCTGCCAATTGTTCCTTGTCCCCATCTTCTTTAGCGAGGACCCAAGGTGCTGTCTCATCGATGTACTTGTTAGTCCGAGAGATGATGTTCCATACGGCTTCCAAAGCGCGTGGGTAATCCACCGCGTTCATTTGCTTGTGGTATTCGGCGATGTTTCTTCAACTACCTTAGCCAAATCAGCATCAAATGCAGTGACATTTTCGACATAAGCCGGAACTTGACCACCAAAGTATTTGTTAATCATGGCTACCGTCCGGTTGAGGAGGTTTCCAAGGTCATTGGCCAATTCATAGTTGATGCGAGCCACGTAGTCTTCTGGGGTGAAGGTTCCGTCAGAACCAACTGGCAAACTGCGCATAAGGTAGTAGCGAAGCGGATCCAAGCCAAAGCGTTCTACCAACATTTCTGGGTAGATGACATTTCCTTTAGACTTAGACATCTTGCCGTCTTTCATGACAAACCAACCATGGGCAATCAAGCGTTCTGGCAATTTGATATCCAACATCATGAGAAGGATTGGCCAGTAGATGGAGTGGAAACGAAGGATGTCTTTTCCGACCATATGGAAGACCGTTCCGTTCCAGAACTTGTCAAAGTTTTCATGATCTTCTTGACCATAACCAAGAGCGGTCACATAGTTAAGAAGGGCATCGATCCATACATAGACCACGTGTTTTGGATTAGATGGGACAGGAACTCCCCAGGTAAAGGTAGTCCGAGATACTGCCAAATCTTCCAAACCTGGCTCGATGAAGTTTTTCAACATTTCATTGAGACGGCCATCTGGCGTGATGAAATCTGGTTGAGATTTAAAAAATTCAACCAAGCGGTCTTGGTATTTGCTGAGGCGAAGGAAGTAAGATTCTTCAGAAACCCATTCTACTTCGTGGCCTGATGGGGCTACCCCACCGATGACCTTTCCATTCTCATCACGGTAAACCTCAGCCAATTGGCTTTCTGTAAAGAACTCCTCATCAGAGACTGAATACCAGCCAGAGTACTCACCCAAGTAGATGTCATCTTGTGCCAGCAAGCGTTCAAAGACCTGGGCCACCACTTTTTCATGGTAGTCGTCTGTCGTACGGATGAATTTATCATATGAGATATCGAGTAATTGCCAGAGTTCTTTCACTCCAACGGCCATCCCATCTACATAAGCTTGCGGCGTGATCCCAGCTTCTTCTGCTTTCTGCTGGATCTTTTGACCGTGCTCATCAAGACCAGTCAGGTAGAACACATCGTAGTTCATCATACGTTTGTAACGCGCCAAGACGTCACAGGCGATCGTTGTGTATGCTGAACCAATATGCAATTTACCAGATGGGTAATAGATAGGGGTTGTGATGTAGAATGATTTTGTCATGTTTCTTTTCCTTTCAGGGCTAATGGAACCCAATTTAGTAACACTCTATTATAACATTTTTAGGAGACCCTGAAAACCCAAAACCAGCTAGGAGCTTGGAAAGACAAGCAAAAAAGCTGACCGAAGTCAGCTTTCTATGATTGATAACGAATCACGCTATCTTACTTTCCAAGATAGTATTCTTTTACAACGTTCAATTTTTCGTCAAATTCGAATACCAATGGTGGGAAGTTAGGGATTTCCACATCCATGATTTCGTCGTCTGACAATTGTTTGATATGTTTTACAAGAGCACGGATTGAGTTACCGTGTGCTCCTACGAATACGTTTTTACCGTCTTTAAGAGCTGGAGCGATTTTATCTTCCCAGAATGGAAGGGCGCGTTCCAAAGTCACTTTCAAGTTTTCAGCATCTGGAATCACTGAATCGTCAAGTGAAGCATAACGACGGTCAGTGTGTGCTGAGTGTTCATCATCACGGTCCATTGCAGGAGGCAATACATCGTATGAACGACGCCAGATGTGAACTTGTTCATCACCAAATTGTTCAGCAGCTTCTGCTTTGTTTTTACCAGTCAAACCACCGTAGTGACGTTCGTTCAAGCGCCATGATTTTTCAACTGGGACCCACAATTGGTCAGAAGCTTCAAGCGCAAGGTTTGTTGTTTTGATCGCACGTTTCAATACTGAAGTGTATGCTTGGTCAAATTCGATACCAGCTTCTTTGATCAATTTACCAGCGTCGATCGCTTGTTGTGTACCTTTTTCAGACAAATCAACATCAGCCCAACCAGTGAAAAGGTTAGCTTTGTTCCATTCAGACTCACCGTGGCGAGCAAAAACCAATTTTACCATTAGATGGATCTCCTTTTTATTCTCCGAGGTTTCCCCCGTTTATCTATTTTATTCTACTAGATTTTCAGTAAAAAATCTAGTGGCGACCATAGAAAAGTGCAATTTCTCACAAAAAAGAGCCTGACAGCTCTGATTTCTCTCACATTAATTTTTCTGACAGTCAGGGCAAATGCCATAGACGGTCATCTGGGTCTTGGTGATCTGGTAGCCACTTTGACTGGCTGCTTCTTCGCGCAGATCTGGGACTTCAATGTCCACATCTGCGATACGGCCACATTTTTCACACACCACATTCAAATGGTCATGCCCCATAAAATCAAAATAGGTCGTGGTATCATTACGAACCTTGATCTCAGAGACAACCCCCTCATCAATTAAAACCTTGATATTGTTGTAGACAGTTGCTAGACTCATGCTTGGAAACTGAGGCAATAAATCGCGATAGATCTTCTCAGCGCTTGGATGTTCATGACTCGCCACTAAATAGGAAAGAACTGCTCTGCGAGTATCGGTTATCCGAATGCCCTTGGCACGCAAACTTTGCAAAACTTCTTCCACGCGCTCTTCTTCATGACGATGCAATGCGTTCACTATGATCCCCCCTTTCCAATATGATTTAATCGATTCGTTACCCTTATTATATCATGTTTCAAAATAAATCACTATTTAGAATGCTTTTAATTAAAAAAAATGTCCGGGGGACATTTTTTTCACGAGCCTGAAAACCGAAAAGCGAGGTTATGTCCGGGGGACATTGATTCACGAGCCTGAAATAGATTCGCCTACTCTCAGCCTATCCAACTGGTCATCCAGCGCACGGTTCCTAGGATCATTTTGACCACGAGGATCATAAAACAGAACTCCAGTACAAACCACAGCCCTTTCAGTAGATACAAAATAGGTCGGATAAACAACAAGGCAAAGAGTCCTAAAATGAATCGCATGGTCTCTTCTCTCTCTTTCTTTTTTCCTATTATACCCCTTATCCTATAGAGCTGTCCAACAAAAAAGCCACCCTAGAAATCTAGGATGACTTTTCAAAATGCAATTATTTAACTGCTTCTTTAAGAGCTTTACCAGCTTTGAATGCTGGAACTTTAGAAGCTGCGATTTTGATTTCTTTACCAGTTTGTGGGTTGCGACCTTTACGAGCTGCACGTTCACGAACTTCGAAGTTACCGAAACCGATCAATTGAACTTTTTCACCTTTTGAAAGGTATTCTGAAACTGCTGCAAATACAGCATCTACAGCTGCTGCTGAATCTTTTTTAGTCAATTCTGTAGCTTCTGCCACTTTTGCGATCAAATCTTGTTTGTTAGCCATTTAACAAATCCTCCAATTTTTTTTAGGCTTTACGCCTTAACAGTACTATCATATCTAAAAAAAGCCTTTAGGTCAAGTACTAAACCTGTTTTTTCAAACATTTATTCAGCTTATTCGTAGCGCACCAAAACTGCAAATGCATTCTCACCTGTATGGGTTTGAATAATCGATCCAGTTTCTAGAACTGGGATCGCTTTTTCAACGAGCGATTGCAACTGAGCCTTCATTTCATTGGCCCACTCTGGTGTTCCTGCATAAGAGATTCCGATCTCAGCTACCTTCTTGTGGGATAGTTTCTCTACCAATTCATCCAACCACTTCTTAAAGGTCTTGTTTCCACGGCCCTTGACAATTGGTTCCAACTGATGGTCCTTCATTTGCATCACGACACGGATGTTAAGAAGGGAGCTCAAAAGTCCGGTAACACGGCCAATGCGCCCACCTTTAACCAGATTTTCCAAGGTAGAAACACCGATATACAACTCTGTCTTTTCTTTGACTTCTTCGATGCGAGCCAAGACAGTGTCTAAATCAGCTCCGTCTTTGGCCAACTTGGCTGCCTCAACCACCTGGAACTTCATGGCTTGGTCTGTAAAGCCACTATCAATCACAGTAACATCTGCTCCTGACAAGGTTGCCCCTTGACGAGCCGCCTCTACGGTTCCTGACAAGGCATGAGACATATGAATTGAAACGATATGAGCTCCGTCTGCTGCTAACTTTTCATACACCTCCGCAAAGACTCCAACGGGTGGTTGGCTGGTCTTTGGAAGATTTTTGCTAGACTGCATTAAGCGCAAGAAGTCCCCTTGGCCCAACTCACTGTCAGAATAAAGGACTCCATCCACCATAACAGAAAGCGGCACAATTGTAATGCCATATTCTTCAACCACTTCAGGCTCAATTGTAATAGATGAGTCTGTAACTATTTTAATATTTGCCATATATTCCTATACTCTTCCTAGAATGTTCTGCTTTCATTATATCAAAAAACACGGGGTTTTGCAGTGAAAGATAACTAGTTCGGCTCCCTTAATCATCTGCAGCAGAAAAACCTGTATTGTGAAGGACATGGTCTTGGACAATTCCTTGATCATCCAAGAGCAACCCATGGAGAACCCCTCCATAAACAGCGCCCCCATCAACACCCATTTTTTGATCTGAAATCCAAAGATTTTCAGTACCGACTGGCTCATTGAGCAGTCCATAGACTGGTGTATGACCAAAGACGATCCATTTGCCTGTATGATTCTCCGCTTCATGGAATGGTTTTCGGATCCATACCTTTTGGTAATCACTGGTTTCTCGCCAATTTTCAAGGGTTAGATCCACACCAGCGTGGACAAAATAATAGGTCTCTGTCTCGTAGTCAAAAGGCAAACTACGGATGAAGGCCACCAAGTCAGGAACGGCATTTTCTACTGCTTGCGCATCCGCAATGCCATCTACAGGAGCATCGAGCGGGCGCCCCAATAGAGAGTTGATGGTCGTATCGCCACCATTTCTTCGGTAGTGGTCATAACGCTCTTCTGGATTGTCCAACCAGGCTAAAAACATGTACTCGTGATTCCCGGAAAGGCAAACCGCTCCGTGATGGTCTACGTAGTCCTTTACGATTTCAATTGATCGTTTGCCATTTTCGCCTCGATCTATCAAATCCCCTAAAAAGACCAATTGAGCTTTTCCATCCCACTCTGTCATGAGCTCTTCTAGCATTTGTGCTTTTCCGTGAATATCTCCGACTACAAAGTATGTTGACATTGTTTCAAACCTTCTTTCTCTTAACGCTTGAGAAGTTGCTCTGCTTGTTGACGGGCAGCTTCCGTTAGATCCTCTCCTGCCAGCATCTTGGCAATTTCTTCGATTCGTTCTTCTCTATTGAGCAAACGAACAGTAGATACAGTTGAGTGTTCATCACTGATTTTCTCAATATAGAATTGATAATCTGCTGCAGCAATGACTTGAGGCAGGTGAGAAATGGCAAGCACTTGGCCATTTTGACCAATCTTGTGAATTTTCGCTGCGATGGCTTGAGCCACGCGCCCAGAGACTCCTGTATCCACCTCGTCAAAGACAATACTGGTTTTTCCTTCTTTTCGAGAAAAAGCCGACTTAATGGCCAACATCAAGCGTGACAATTCTCCGCCGGATGCTACCTTGACAAGGGGTTTAAAATCCTCACCTGGGTTGGTCGAAATGTAAAATTCGACAGCTTCATTTCCCTCACGATTAAACTTAGCCTTGCTAAAACGCACTTGAAAACGCGCCTTGTCCATGTAGAGATCTGCCAATTCTTGCTGGATTTCATTTTCCAAATCTTGAGCTAGGTCATGCCGTTGATCACTCAAATCTTGAGCCAAGGTGACCAAACTCTTTTCTAGACGTTTGAGTTCTTTTTCCAAGTCCTCAGACGAGAGATCACTTCCGGTGAGAAGGCTATATTCTTTGGTGATTTGCGCCAGGTATTCCAATACGTCCTTGACTTGGCCACCATACTTGCGCGTGATGGAGTGGATCAAATCCAAACGAGATTCCACCTGCATGAGGCGATTGCCATCAAACTCCAGACCATCGACCACATCTTCTAAGCGCTTGGTAATATCCTCAAGGGCATAGAAGGTTTCAGATAACTGGCTTGATAGCTCTTTGTAGCTGGGATCATATTCTTCAATACTTTCCAGATCATTCATGGCTGAGCGAACATTGGAGAGGGCTCGAAAATTCTTCTGCATCCAGCATGGTATAGGCGTTGGTTAGGGTATCAGCAATCATCTTGTGATTGAGCAGGCGTTGGCGTTCTTGCTCCAGACGCAGGTCCTCATCCACTTCCAAGGCAGCTGCCTCAATCTCTGCAATTTGAAACTCCAACATCTCAATACGGGCCTTGTTTTCCTGCTGGTTGCGCTGAAGTTCCACTACTTGTTTGCGCAGACGTTTGTAATCTTCAAAGGTTTGACGATAAGCGTCTTTGGTTTGGAAAAAGGCTGCATCCCCAAATTCATCCAGCATAGCGATATGCAATTGAGGCCGCATGAGTTCTTCCTGATCATGCTGGCCATGGATGTCCACCAAATGTTGCCCGACCGCCTTTAAGACAGACAAATTCACCATCTGACCATTGATCCGGCTGACACTTCGTCCATTTTGCAGGATCTCTCGGCGAATAATCAATTCATCGGTCCACTCTAGTCCTTGCTCTTCAAAGAGAGCTGTCAGGTGGCGATTGCTCTCAACGGTGAAGAGCCCTTCGATTTCCGCTTTTGGGGCTCCGCGTCGAATGACATCCGTCGTTGCACGGCTTCCCAGCATCATGTTCATAGCATCGATAATGATGGATTTCCCTGCACCTGTTTCCCCTGTCAGTACCGTCATTCCCTTTTCAAAATTTAAGGAAATCTCTTCGATAATGGCAAAGTTCTTAATCGAAATTTCTAATAGCATAGGCTCTTACCACCCAAAGATTGATTTGAGGATATTCTCTGCTTCTGGAGCTGAATAGGCGATCAGTAAGATCGTGTCATCATCTGCAACAATACTAAAGATATGCTCCTTATAAATCTCCCGCAAGCGACGTTTAACTAAAGGCGCTGTCCCTGGAACCATGGTGAAATTGACATATTCTCCCATGCGACGATGAGATAAAATATTGCTTTCGATCATCCCGATCCCTTGGTGGTGCTTACGTGGCAATTCATAGACATAGGTCATGTCTTTCAGAGGGCGTTTTACGATGCCCAATTCTTTGATATCCCGTGACACTGTCGCTTGGGTTGCTGAGATGCCTTCTTCTTTCAAATGTTCGACGATCTCTTCTTGCGTCCCCACTTCATGATCGCGAATGAAACGGCGAATTTTTTCTAATCTGATATTCTTACTCTTCATGTTTAAATTCCTTGTGTGCCAGCTCCACAACAGCCTCCAGCTGCTCTGAAGTTGGCTTTGTTTTCTCTTCTTTTTTTTCTAGATACATCAAAAATTCGATGTTGCCATGGCCTCCTTGGATAGGGGAATAATCTACTCCCATTACCGCAAAGCCATGTGTCCCTGCAAAAGCAGCGACCTTTTCCAGAACGGCTAAATGAATCTTAGGATCCTTAATGATCCCATTTTTCCCGATCTGTTCGCGTCCTGCCTCAAACTGAGGTTTGACCAAGGCCACGACTTGTCCATTTTCTGCCAAAATCCGGTGAAGGGCTGGCAGAATCAAGTCTAAGGAAATAAAGCTGACATCGATACTCGCAAAGCTCGGTGTCGCTTCAAAATCATCTGGCTCGGCATAGCGGAAATTGAACTGCTCCATCGAGACCACCCGAGGATCATTGCGCAATTTCCAGGCCAACTGATTGGTCCCGACATCCACCGAAAAGACCTGGCTGGCTCCGTTTTGCAGCATGACATCTGTAAAGCCACCTGTAGAAGCTCCAATATCAATCGTAATTTTACCCTCTACAGATAAACCAAATTGGTTCAGGGCTTTTTCTAATTTGAGTCCGCCCCGACTGACATATTTAAGCTTTTCGCCCTTTAATTTCAACTCGGTTGCTTCATCAATTTTTTCACCCGGTTTATCGAAGCGCTCACCATTGATAACGGCAACGACAAGACCTGCCATCACCCCTCTTTTGGCTTGTTCGCGGGTATCAAATAGGCCTTGTTTATAGGCTAATACATCCACTCTTTCCTTAGCCATCTATTCGTAATCCTTCTATTAATTTCTTGATCGCTCGCGGATCAAAGTCACAAGCACTTGTAATCTGATCCAACAAGTCCTCGCAAGCGTCTAATTCACTTGTCAGCAAAGCTTTTGATTCTTCCAATCCCAACAGGGCTGGATAGGTCGATTTTTCAGCCACTAAGTCCTTTTGAGGGGTCTTCCCCAAAGCTTCAAAATCAGCGACCAGATCCAAAATATCATCCCGTACTTGAAAAGCCAGGCCTAATTTTTTCCCGATTTGTTCTAAGAGCTGACCAATGTCTGCTTGCAAGTCTAAAATCAAACCTGCTGCGATGAAAGGATAGGCAAGGAGGCGTCCTGTCTTATTGGCATGGATGGTCTGCAACTCTGCTAGTGTGAGCTGTTTGTGCTCCCCTTCCATATCAAGGACTTGGCCAGCTACCATTCCACGACTACCGGAAGCATCTGACAATTCAAGAATCAAAGCGACCTTGACCGCATTAGGAAGGGCACTCGCAGCTATCATTCCCAAAAGGATCGAGAAAAAGCGCATCCCCTGCTAAAATCGCCAGGTCTTCTCCGAATTTCTTGTGGTTGGTCAATTGCCCTCGACGGTAATCGTCATTGTCCATGGCAGGCAGATCATCGTGAATAAGGCTTCCTGTATGGATCATCTCCAAAGCTCCTGCCACTTGAAAGTGAGCCTCTGTCAATTCCTGCCCAAAGGCCTCTAACAATTCTAAAAGGAGCAATGGGCGCAGGCGTTTTCCACCTGCCTGGATCGAATATAGGACCGACTCCACTAAATGGGGGCAACGGCTTTTCTCCTCATAAAAAAAGAGCGAACTGCTTGCTCTACTCTATTTCGTTTTTTTCTTCTTGTCTCATGCTAGATCCGCTTCAGTACCATCTGCTTGCATGACCTTGACCAAGGTTTTTCTCTGCTTGATCCAAGGTATCTTGCAATTCTTTTGACAACTTTCATTCCTTTTTTTGGAAATTCTGTAATAGCTTCTTCAAGAGCCACATCCCCACTCTCCAATTTTTGGACGATGGCTTCCAAATCTGCTAAATTTTCTTCAAATTTCTTTTCTTTCGACATGTTTTACCTCTACTTCTAACTGGCCATCTCTCATGATGAGGGATAGCGGGTCCCCTTCTGTTACTTTCGCAACCGAATCTAGGACCTGATCTCCTTCCTTAACCATGGCATAGCCACGCGCAATAATCCGACTGGTATCGAGCATCAAGAGGGCTTCTGATAAGCCTTGCACCTTGATCTTTTGCTCTTTTAGGACTTGTTCCATTCGGTTGGTTAAGATTCTCTTATCTTGGAGCAGGCGGTCTTGGTAGCGCTCGATGCGATGCAAAGGAGACGTGGCTTCTAGGCGATGACGCAGACCTTGCAGCTGATTGGCCCCTTGCCCATAAGCATCGCGCATCCCTTGTTTCAATCGCAATTGCAACTGGTCAATTTTTTGTAGGTAGCCATCATAGAGTCTTTCAGGCTGTCTAAAAATAACCGATTGACTTAATTTGGCCAAACGTTCACGATTATAGGCCAAGCGATTGGACATAGCTGTTGCCATGCGATTTTCCTGCTTTTGTAAGTGGGACAAGAGATCCAATTTCGTTACCGGAGTGGCTAATTCAGCAGCGGCTGTCGGAGTAGCGGCTCGTCGGTCTGCTACAAAATCGGCTAGAGTCGTATCTGTCTCATGTCCAACACTGGAGATAATCGGAATCCGCGATTCAAAAATGGCTCGCACCACTGCTTCTTCATTAAAGGCCCAGAGATCTTCAATCGAACCACCCCCACGACCGATAATCAAAACATCCAAATCATCCCGTTGGTTAGCCCTTTGAATATTAGCAACCACCTCACTAGATGCACCTTCTCCCTGAACCTTGGTCGGGTAGAGCACAATCTCTACACCAGGGAAGCGTCGGCTCACCGTTGTGATAATATCGCGAATCACGGCCCCACTTTGACTGGTGATGATCCCGATCTTTCTTGGAAATTGCGGCAGAGCTTGCTTCCACCGATCCTGAAAGAGCCCTTCTTCGGTCAACTTTTTCTTGAGTTGCTCAAATTGGATGGCCAAGGCCCCTACTCCATCTGGCTCAGCCTTTTCAATGACAATGGAATAACTTCCACTTGGCTCATAGAGCTGAATCCGACCGATGACATTGATCTTCATGCCTTCTTCTAGCTCAAAACCAAAGCTTCGATAAACCCCAGCCCAGACCGTCGCCTGAATGACCGCTTTTTTTCATCCTTTAATGAAAAAAATACTGGTGGTTAGGGGCGTTTTTCGAAAATTGGAGACCTGCCCTGTCAGATAAACCCTTTCCAAATAGGGATCCTTATCAAATTTTAATTTCAGATATTTGGTCAAACTTGATACGGATAAATAGTTGGACATAGGAACTCCTTTCTGCAGAATATGATCAAGTTTAATTATACCAAAAAACACCAAAAAGGCTGGCAGACAAAGCGAAATCATGAATTTCCTTTCTCTACAAGCCTCATTTTATTCAAGTCACTTTCTACCGCTCTATTTTAAACCAGCTTCCTTATTTTTCACACTTCTCTAACCGTTCAATAAAGGAGCTAAGAAGTGTGCTTGGGGTTCCCCTTCATTTGGATAGGCATAACGAATATAGAAGACTGTTTTTTCCTCTTCAACCAGCGGAATTTTGACTAGATTTGGATATTCTGGAAAGAAAGTCAGATTGGTCATAAGACCAATTCCCAAATTTTCTTCGATGAAACTTAAGACCAAGTTGACTGAAAACAAAAGACAAGTCACAGGACTTGTCTTTTGTTCTTTAGGAGGTTAGTGTATTCCTATTTTTGATAGGTTTTTACGACCCAATCGACCCCTTCATCTGCCGTGAGAATATAGACAGGATTCTCAGTCGTTTCATAAAAGGTCATCGAGAGAGTTTTACCATCTACGAATACTTCGATGGAGTTGGTATCGCGAATGATCGAAAAATGATGATCCTTTTCAGTATCCAACTGAATCCATCTCGATTGAAATGCTGGATTTTCTTTTCCAGAAATGGGGTGCCCAAATTGGTCTCGACTTATGCTAAAGCGTTTTTGAGAGGCATCGTAAATCAATTGCAAGACACGATCAGGATCGGTTTCATCGCCATAATCTAAGATAAAGGAGCAACCCGGTTTGGCATCTAGTTCAAACAAGGTTTGTTTCCCTCTAGCTGGGATCGTGATTTGATTGCCCTTAACAATGGTTTCTGACGCATGCTCTACAAGAAAGTGTTCGTTCACTGACTCAGGTAACTCCTGAACTAATCGTCCGTTTTTCAAGGACAATTTTCTTGGAAGAGTCATACTACCTGCCCACCCATGAGCTAAATCGTGACTGGGGATAGACCGGTGCCACATTTGCATCCAGGCAACCATGTATCGTTTGCCATTTGGTCCTTGACAAGTTTGAGGGGCATAGAAATCCAAACCGCCATCGATTTCATCATAGGAATTGACATGAAAGCGCCCTGTTTCCCAATTCATGTCACCGATAAAGGCAACCGTCGAATTTAAATTCCAGTATTTTTCTTGCTGTCTTTCCATTTCAATGGGTGACAAGATCAAGACCCATTTGCCATCTAAAGGGAAGAAATCTGGACACTCCCACATAATCCCTTGCCCTTTTTCACCTTCTAAAAGAACTGATGTAAAGGCCCAATCTACTAGATTACTTGATGCAAATAGGAGAATTTGACCTCTGTCATCTGGCGTCTTAGAAGCAACGACAGCGTAATAGTTTCCTTGGTATTCAAATACTTTAGGATCACGAAAATCTGCAATATCTGCGATCCCCTCAATATGTTGAGCATGGATCACTGGATTAGTAGGCAACTTTTCAAAGGTAATGCCATCTGTCGACACCGCAAGACACTGAGTCTCCTCGCGCTTTTCCTCATCGTCTACATGACCCGTATACAGCAAATAGAGCTTGTCATCTTTCACGATAGCACTACCCGAGAAACAACCATCCTTATCATAGCTTTCACTTGGTGCTAAAGCTACTGGCAATTCTTCCCAATGGAGAAGATCTTTTGATTTGGCATGCCCCCAATGCATGGGACCCCAAACACTATCATAGGGATAGAATTGGTAAAACAAATGGTATTCCCCACGGAAATAAACAAAAGCCATTTGGATCGTTCATCCAGCCGATTGGAGGTAGCAAATGAAATGCTCCTCTATATTGCTGGTCAACCTTCTCCCTGTTTTCATCGATATACTGATTTGCCTTCCGAATGCTTTCCTTCATCTTTTTTACCTATTTTCTATTTTCAGTGCTGGTAACCTGATCTTTGTCACTCCACTTCTTCATCCATTTGGGGATTTCTTGGCTAATGGTTGTCGGTAGAACCACATAAGCCTCCTTGCTCAAGTCTTCTGCAATGGCTGAATGGAGATAGGTCGCAACCACCACGCGCTCATAGAGACTGACCTGTGGGAAATTGACCCGCAAATCCCTGCGATCATCCCTGCCAAGGTATCCCCCATCCCACCTGTTGCTTGATAGGGGACCACCAACATCTAGCTGATAGCCCTCATCTTGCCCACTTGTCCAAATGCGGGTGTGAGGCCCTTTTTCTACAATGACAGTCCCTTTAGGAAAACTTTGAACCGCTTCTCGACTTCTATCTTCAGTCTGGCTTGCTAGATCAAGCCCTGACAGTTTTTCCCATTCTTTTTGATGAGGGGTAAAGACCAACTGAGCCTCTGGCAGGTCAAACTGAGAGGCTGCAAAAAGACTAATAGCTCCTCCATCTAAGATCAAGACCTGCTGGCTAGAGACTTGTTCAAAAATCATATTCAAGATTGCATGGTTTTCTCTTGCTTCCTTTAAGCCTGGACCGACAAGAATCACACCGGCTTTTTGAATTTGCTCACAAAGGAGTTGGTGATCGGCTAGATCAAAGCCCATAGCTTCAGGAAGATGGCTATGAAGGGCTGTCAGATTATCAGGATCTGTTGCGACAGTAACCAGCCCCGCACCACTATCAACCGCAGCAAGGGCTGCCATAATAATAGCTCCTCCATAGGGGTAAGTTCCCCCAATCAAGAGCAGGCGACCAAAATCGCCCTTATAAGAATTCTCCTCTCGCTTCACAATAACACGCTGGATCTCTTCTTTCTGAACTGTTCTCATACCTTCCTCATTTCTAGTGAAAAAGGAGAAGCCACGACTCCCCCTCCATCTTTTATTTTCCTCTGAATTCTGCAAAGACTTGCAAGATCTTAGCAGCCACAGCTTGTGGTTGATTTTGTTTGGCTACCAATTGATCATCCGCATAAGGCTGAAGGGCTGGAAAATCACCAATCTGAACTGCATAAAGAGCTTTTTCAAAGAGCTCGATATCATTTTGATCATTGCCAAAAGCCACGAAATTCTCTCCACAGAGTTCTTCTACTGTTGTCGCTTTATGCGTGTCTGCTGGATTGAGATAGATGCATTTTTCATGCGCATGATAGCGGATATGGGCCTTATCTGTCTTTTCGATCCGCTCGATGATCTCATCCACGAGCTCCTCATGGCCACCCATATAGATCACGACCTTAATCGGATCTGTCAGCTCCTCTAATGAACGATACTGGGCTTTCTTGAGGGGATCTACATTAGCAACAAAAGGAATCTTTTCCAAAATCTGTCCGCTATAATCAAAGGTATCATCCACAAAAAATGGTAGATTGTAATGGCGGCAAAAGCCAAGGACTTCCCGATACACATCCTTGTCCAATTGGTCCTCATATACCAATTGCCCCTGACGATAGGCCAATCCACCATTTAAACCAATCACGAGTTGCTGACTCAATGGGTCCCCTAAAAGGCCCAAGCAGTCCCGGTAAGAACGTGCAGAAGCAAAGGCGACTTCATGGCCAAATTCTTCTGCTCTCAATAAGACCTGTTTGATTTCATCATCGATTGTGACACCATCGAATGACAGGGTTCCATCTAAATCAAATACAAACTTCATCTTGTTCACACTTTCATTTTTTTAAGGCACGAACAGCTGCTTCGTAGGTCTGCTCCATCAGCATGGTGACGGTCATAGGACCCAACCCTCCTGGTACCGGAGTAATATGACTGGCCAAAGGGGCAAACGGAGTCAAAATCGACATCCCCACACAATTTGCCATTTTCATCGCGATTCATTCCGACGTCAATAACAACGGCGCCTTCTTTCACGAAGTCTGCTGTTACAAATTTCGCACGACCGATCGCAACAACCAAGATATCTGCTCTTCTAGCAATTTTAGGCAGATGATGGGTCCGAGAATGGGTCAAGGTTACCGTCGCATTTTTGGCGAGGAGCAACTGCGCCATGGGTTTTCCAACGATATTGGAACGACCAATCACGACTGCTCGCTTCCCTTCTAGATCAATCCCGTACTCTTTGAACATCTCCATGATCCCAGCGGGAGTTGAAGGCACCATGAGAGGATTTCCAGCCCACAAGCGCCCCATATTCAATGGATGAAAGCCATCCACATCTTTTGTCGGATCAATGGCTAAAAGGACTGCATCCGCATCGATATGCTTAGGCAGTGGCAACTGCACCAAAATCCCATGCCAAAGGGGATCTTGATTGTAGTGTTCGATCACTTCTAATAATTCAGCTTGGCTGATGCTTTCAGGAAGTCGTCTCACTTCACTCCGAAAGCCTGCCGCAATAGCAGAACGCTCTTTATTTCTTACATAGATTTTGCTAGCTGGATTATCTCCTACCACGATGACAACGAGGCCAGGCACAACTCCTGTCTCTTCTTTTAATCGTGCTGTTTTCTTCGCAATCTCACCCTGTAATTTTGTAGCGAGCGCCTTCCCATCAATGAGTGTCGTCATATCAATTCTCTTTCTAGTCAAGTAATGAAAATAGTCCTCTCTATTATAGCAGATTTCAACTCTCAAACCTAACTGTTCCTATTTAGAATTTCTTATAGACGAAAACTATAGCCAGATGGACAAAAAATGAGCTTGAGACCACCCCAAACTCATCCACACAGCTGCTTAGTAAAGCAATTCATAAATTTCCATTGCAATTAAATCAATGCTATCAAATGTATAGGTTTCACGCGCTTTGACATCACGAAGTGTAAAGGTTGAACCTTCTTCTTCATTGTGGTTGTAGGCTACTTCAGCGACAACAACACCGTTACGTTCAAAATTACGTTTTAAGTTTCCACCGTCTTTTGTCATCGTCTCCAAACGGTTGATAATCCGTACTAAATGTGATTCCATTTTATTTCTCCTCTTTACTTTCTACTCTCCTATTTTATCATAAAAGAGAAAGCTCTTCCAATAAAAATTCACATTTTTCCATTGATTTACTCTCTTCTTCACTCCTGAGCGACATTCCGTAGCAAATTCTTGCAAACTTCTAGAATACTGATATAATGAAACTATAAAATCTTTGACTATTTTTTTGACCTTTTTAAAAAAATAGGATTGTCTCTTGATGGAAAACCATCAAAAAAACCTACTGTGAGGTATGTATATGCTTTGTCAAAATTGTAAAATAAATGAATCAACCATCCATTTATATACAAATGTAAATGGACGTCAGCAGCAAGTAGACCTCTGTCAAAATTGCTATAAAATTATGAAAACAGACCCAAATAACAGCTTCTTGAAAGGCATGACCCAACGGAGCCAACTGACTGGAGATCCCTTCGAAGATTTCTTCAATAACCTTGGAAACTTCCAAAGTCCACAAGAACCTCAAACTCCTCCAACTCAATCCGGAGGCAGTTATGGAGGTGGCGGCTACGGCCAAAACAATAACCGTGGTGGTGGTCAAGACCCTCGTCAAGCACGCCCTCAAAAGCCAAAAGGACTGTTAGAAGAGTTCGGCATCAATGTCACAGAAATTGCCCGCAAAGGGGATATTGACCCTGTCATTGGCCGTGACGAGGAGATTATCCGTGTCATCGAAATTCTCAACCGTCGAACCAAGAACAACCCGGTTCTGATTGGAGAACCTGGGGTCGGAAAGACTGCCGTTGTGGAAGGCCTGGCTCAAAAAATCGTCGATGGCGACGTTCCACATAAATTGCAAGGAAAAGAAGTCATCCGCCTAGACGTCGTCAGCCTCGTTCAGGGCACAGGCATCCGTGGTCAATTCGAAGAACGCATGCAAAAATTAATGGATGAAATTCGTCAACGCGAAGATGTTATTCTGTTCATCGACGAAATCCATGAAATTGTTGGCGCAGGATCAGCCGGTGAAGGCAATATGGACGCTGGAAATATCCTCAAACCAGCCTTAGCGCGTGGAGAACTCCAATTAGTCGGTGCTACTACCCTCAATGAATACCGTATCATTGAAAAAGATGCGGCCTTGGAACGTCGGATGCAGCCCGTTAAAGGTCGATGAACCAACGGTTGAAGAAACCATCACCATCCTCAAGGGCATCCAGAAAAAATACGAAGACTACCACCACGTCCACTATACAGACGGGAGCCATCGAAGCAGCAGCTATTCTTTCAAACCGCTACATCCAAGATCGCTTCCTGCCAGACAAGGCCATTGATTTGTTGGATGAAGCGGGGTCTAAGATGAACCTGACTCTGAACTTTGTGGATCCAAAAGTGATCGATCAGCGCTTGATTGAAGCTGAAAACCTCAAAGCTCAAGCAACCCGCGAAGAAGACTTTTGAAAAAAAGCAGCCTACTTCCGTGACCAAATCGCGAAATACAAAGGAAATGCAAGGTCAACATGTCACCGATCAGGAAACCCCTGTCATCAGCGAAAAAACGATTGAACACATCGTTGAACAAAAGACCAATATTCCTGTTGGTGATTTGAAAGAAAAAGAACAGTCTCAATTGATCAATCTGGCTTCTGATTTGAAAGCTCATGTGATCGGTCAAGACGATGCAGTAGATAAAATCGCGAAAGCCATTCGACGCAATCGTGTCGGCCTAGGATCTCCTAACCGTCCGATCGGAAGCTTCCTCTTTGTCGGACCAACCGGTGTCGGGAAAGACCGAATTGTCTAAACAATTGGCGATCGAGCTCTTTGGCTCTGCAGACAATATGATCCGCTTTGATATGAGCGAATACATGGAAAAACATAGCGTAGCGAAACTAGTCGGAGCTCCTCCGGGCTATGTTGGCTACGATGAAGCTGGACAACTAACGGAAAAAGGTCCGTCGCAATCCTTACTCCCTCGTGTTGTTGGATGAAGTGGAAAAAGCCCATCCAGATGTCATGCACATGTTCTTGCAAGTCTTGGATGATGGCCGTTTGACAGATGGTCAAGGCCGGACCGTCAGCTTTAAAGATACCATTATCATCATGACCTCTAATGCTGGAACCGGCAAAGCTGAGGCCAATGTTGGTTTTGGAGCTGCTCGCGAAGGTCGAACCAACTCTGTACTTGGAGAACTCGGTAACTTCTTTAGCCCTGAATTCATGAACCGTTTTGATGGCATCATTGAATTCCAACCTCTATCAAAAGAAAACCTTCTTCAAATCGTTACCCTCATGCTCGATGAAGTCAATCAACGTCTCGCACAAAATGATATTCATCTGGATGTGACAGAGAAGGTCAAAGAAAAATTGGTCGATCTGGGATACGATCCAAAAATGGGGGCACGCCCACTCCGTCGTACCATCCAAGACCATATTGAAGATGCCATTACCGATTATTACCTGGAACATCCAAGTGAGAAACAACTCAAAGCAGTCATGACCAGCAATGGGAATATTAGTATCAAAGCTGTTCACAAAGACGGCCGAAAAAGAAGTCAGAATCATAATCAGTAAATGTACATTCAGAGGTGGGACAGAAATCGGTAATTCGTTAGAATTCGATTTTCGTCGTCCCACATCCGCACTGGTTGAGTAGGGCTGTACAAAGCTGATGAAATCAGCGTGTAGAGCCCACTCAACCACTGCGTCTTGATCGACAATCGAAAACAATTGAGAGCTAGCGACTTTTTGTCCCACTCTTTCTTTTTTTCCCTCCAGATTTTTTTGCTAAAAAAAATATGATATAATGATGAAAAAAATAAGAAAAAGAAAAACCATGACCATTCCAAGTTTTGGTGATAAGAAAACAAGATGTGACCTACGTCAATCGCTATGGTGTCTACGCTGTTATTCCCAATAAGGACAAGGATCAGATCATCCTCGTTCAAGCTCCAAATGGGAGCTTGGTTCTTACCTAGGTGGGGAAATCGAGGCAGGTGAAGATCACTTGCAAGCTCTGAAACAGGGAACTGATCGAAGAATTAGGCTTTTACCGCTGTTTTTAGGGCAATACTATGGCCAAGCAGATGAGTATTTCTATTCCAGTCATCGCGACACCTACTACTACAATCCTGCCTATATTTATGAAGTGGTAGACTATACAGAGGCTCAAAAAAACCACTGGAAGATTTTAACAATCTTGCTTGGTTTCCTGTAGATGAAGCTATTGAAAAACTCAAACGTGGCAGTCACAAATGGGGCATTGAACAGTGGAAAAATACCCACAAAAAATAAAGGAATTCTTTCACAAAAAATAAAAAAGTGCTATAATAAATGAAGATAGAGGTTAGGAGGAACTCATATGAAGCTCATTAATACCACAAATAGTCATGCTGCACTGGTCAAAAGCCAACTTGCCAGCACTGACGCCTTGCTTGTCGAGGTTTATTCCGCGGGCAATACTGATGTCGTTTTTACACAGGCCCCAACACACTATGAATTATTGATCAGTAACAAACACCGAGCTATTCGTGAAACTGAAGTAGAAAAAATTCGTGAGTTCTTTTTAAAACGTAAGATTGATCTTCAAATCATTGACCAATCCGCTATTAAAACCCTCTACTCCGATAAACTAATTGAAATTTCCTTTCCAATTACAAAGTAAGGCCAATTTGCCTTACTTTTTTTATTTCCTTAATGCATGAATTTATAGACCATTCTAGCCATAAAAAAAGAGGCTGGGACAAAAGTCCTAGCCTCTCAATTATTTTTGGATTGTCGAGCAAGACGCAGTGGTTGAGTGGGCTATACCACACTGATTTCATCAGCTTTTACAGCCCTACTCAACTGTGCGGAGGTGGGACGACGAAATCGAATTCTAACGAATTACCGATTTCTGTCCCACTCTCTTTTAATGTCTTTTATTTAGCTTCAAATCCTTCTGCGACTGCGTCTGCAAAGTTCTCTTCGACGATGCTTGCACAGTGATCACAGATGGTTGCGTGGTAGTGACGTTCAGCCGTTGTTGGATCGATGCGACGGCAACGGTCACAAACTTCACCAGCGGCACGTTCAACTGTGAAGGCTACATCTTCAAAGGTCACTGCACCTTCTGGAGCTGGGCCTTCTGCGATCGTCAACTCAGAAACAATCAAGAGTTGGGCAACATTGCTATCAACAGCTCCAAGAAGTGTTTTCACGACTTCGTTTGGATAAACTGTCAAGTGAGCTTCAAGTGATTTACCAATCACTTTTTCATTCCGTGCTTCTTCCAAGGCCTTTTGCGCTTGACCACGGAAGTCCATGAAGGCTGACCAGGTATCCAAGATTTCTTCTTGGTTGGCAAACGTTTCTGCTTCTGGCAATTCTGACAATTGAACGAAGTCTTCCGCTTCAAACTCAAGATAAGACCAGATTTCTTCAGCAGTGTGAGGAAGAATTGGAGTCAAGAGTTTCGTGATTTTTACAAGGATATCATAGAAGACTGTTTGCATTTGACGGCGTTCGAGAGATTTAGCTCCTTCGATGTAAACAACATCCTTGGCAAAATCCAGGTAGAAGGCTGACAAGTCAACGTTGATAAAGTTAACAAGCGCCTTGTAGATCGTCAAGAACTCAAAGTTTTCATAAGCGTCACGGATAGTCTTGACAAGCTGGTTAAAGCGAATGGTCATGTACTTGTCAACTGAACGAAGCTCGTCGTAAGCAACTGTATCCTCAGCTGGATTAAAGTCAGAAGTATTGGCAATCAAGAAACGAAGGGTATTCCGGATCTTACGGTAAGTCTCAGACACTTGGCTCAAGATATCCATTGAGATACGCACGTCATTGCTTGAGTCTACACTGGTTACCCAGAGACGCAAGATTTCAGCACCAAATTGCTTTCAACATCACTTGGAGCAATGGTATTTCCAAGAGATTTAGACATCTTCTCACCTTTACCATCCAAGGCAAAACCTTGAGACAAGATTTGTTTGTATGGTGCGACACCATGGTTCGCCACAGATGTGATAAGAGATGAGTTGAACCAACCACGGTATTGGTCTGAACCTTCAAGGTAAAGATCAGCTGGATATTTGAGTTCTGGACGATTAACCACAACCCCATTCCATGATGAACCTGAGTCAAACCAGACGTCCATGATATCTGTTTCTTTTGTAAATTCGCCATTCGGTGAACCTGGATGCGTAAATCCTTCTGGCAAGAGGTCTTTCGCTTCACGCTGCCACCAGATGATGGAACCATGCTCTTCAAAGAGTTGCGCTACATGTTCGATGGTTTCAGCTGTCATGATTGGTGTTCCATCTTCTGCGTAGAAGATTGGAAGAGGCACACCCCAGGCACGTTGACGAGAGATAACCCAGTCACCACGGTCACGAATCATGTTGTAAAGACGCACTTTCCCCCATTCTGAGTGGAACTTCACTTTTTCAATTTCGTCCAAGATATCTTGACGGAATTTTGATACAGAGGCAAACCACTGTGGAACTGCACGCCAGATGATTGGTTTTTTCGTCCGCCAGTCAAATGGGTAGGAGTGAGAGATTTCTTCTTGAGCAAGGAGCAAATCACCAAGTTTTTCGATAACCGTTGGAACAACCTTGTCATAGAACTGACCTGCAAAGTCAGGGCCAGCATTCTCCATCATGATTCCTCGTTCGTTAACAGTAACAGCAACTTCGAGGCCATTGGCAATCCCTACATTGTAGTCATCCTCACCAAAACCAGGAGCGGTATGGACGATACCAGTACCTGAATCAAGGGTTACATGCTCACCAAGGATCACCAATTCATCCACTTCAGGATCCCATGGGTGTTCTGTAACGATATGGTTCAATTCTTTTCCTTGGTAAGTCGCAAGGACTTCAGCATTTTCCCAACCGAATTTTTCAGAAAGACTTGGCAAAAGCTCAGATGCTACAACATACTTGCGGTCAGATCCAGCAGGTTTCACTACGACATAATCAAACTCTGCACCTACCGTCAATCCACGAGAAGCTGTAACAGTAAATGGAGTTGTTGTCCAGACAACGATGTAAGTGTCTGTATCTAGGACACCCTTACCATCTTTAACTTTGTTAGCATAGTAAAGGGAAGTTGAAACCAAATCATGGTATTCAATCTCTGCTTCAGCAAGGGCTGATTCAGAAGACCAAGACCAGTAAACTGGCTTAGCTCCACGGTAGATATAGCCTTTATTGGCCATTTCACCAAAGACGCGGATTTGCGCTGCTTCATAGTCAGGCGTCAAGGTTACATAAGGATGATCCCAATCACCTGAAACACCTAAGCGTTTAAAGTCTTCGCGTTGTTTATCTACTTGAGAAAGCGCATATTCACGGCAGAGTTTCAAGTACTCAACCAAGTCCATTTCTTTGCGTTTCACACCTTGTTTAGCCAAGACTTGCTCAATTGGCAAACCATGGGTATCCCAACCTGGAATATAAGGGCATTAAAATCCTGACATAGACTTAGAACGAACAATGATATCTTTTGAGATCTTGTTCATGGCATGTCCTACGTGAATATTTCCGTTAGCATAGGGAGGGCCATCATGAAGGGTAAAATGCGGTTTTCCTTCATTCAACTCTTGACGGCGTTGATACAATTTTGCATCTTCCCATTCTTTTTGCCAAACTGGTTCTTTCGTTGGAAGCCCAGCCCGCATTGGAAAAGCTGTTTTTCCCAAGATTCAATGTTTCTTTGAGTTTCATTGTGTCTCCTTATTGATTTAAAAGCTATAAAAAAAACACGAGCATCCTAAAAAGGACGATTGCTCGTGGTACCACCTTTGTTCGAGAAGTCGCAAGCGACCTTCTCCTCTCATCCCGTAACGAGGGAAACGTCCGTTCTTACTCAAGGGTTCAGAACGAATACTGTAAAAGGATCATCCATTAAGAGGGAGTGCAGATCTTCCACCATCATCTGCTCGCTAGACCTATCATTAATGGACCTGTTTTTACAAAATTATAAAATATTGACAGATTCACGATTTGCATCATCTTCAGGTTGAACAGTTTCTTCAACCGCAACAACTTCTTCATTTTCATGACGAGCGTGCTCTGCTTCTTCTAAAGCGGATTGAACTTTTTCATTCAAACCTTCAAACGCTTGTGTTGCACCCAATTCTAAATTAGCAGCTTCGATGCGTTTGCAATTCTTCGATTTCAGCTGGAGAGAATTGACGAGTCAAATCAATGTTATCATCTTCTGCATGATGATGGTGAACTGATTCACCCAAAGCTTTCTCCACAATTTCACGGAAAGCTTCATCACTTGTTTGAATGTACATAGCTGTTGGACGAAGAATTTCATCCCATTCAGGTGTATCGATAATGCTCAATTGGCTTTCGATTGTTGATTTCAAACGTTGATGGAAGACGCGTGTCTTGTTCTTCAATTCCTCTGTTTCAACGGCAACCTTCTTGGCATTATCCGTTGCATGACGAAGGATTTCATTTGCTTTTTGTTTTGCTTCATCTACTAAGTGCTGTGCATCTTGTTCAGCTTGACGAACAATATTTTCAGAACGTTCGTTAGCGGCTTGTTTGACACGTTCCGCAGTATCTTGTGCAATCAAAACAGATTGACTCAATGAATCTTTCATTTCATCAAAATAGTTTAAGCGTTCTTCAAGAGCTTGAATTTTTGCTTCTTGATCATGATTTAAACGAACAAGATCTTCATAATCGCGAACAACGATATCTAGAAATTCTTCTACTTCGTTCGCATCATACCCTCTAAATTTAACGCCAAAAGTTTTATCTTTAATTTCTAAAGCAGTAAGAGCCATAACTCCTCCTCATTTTTTACTTAAGAGTACTTCAACAGTTACTTTATATTTTCCACTCTTTGAAATACCATTTTCAGAAACAATTTTAAGACGCCCAAAGCGTCGAACACTGACTAAATCATTCAGACCTACAGCATAGCTAACATTGGAAGTGGTCGCATAGTTAACTTTCACTAGACCAGAACTAATCAACTGACTAGCTTGTGAGCGCGAAAGCTTGAAGGTCCCAGCAATCACCTTGTCTAACCGATAACTCGACACGAGAATATCTCGCTGCTGGCTTTCTTCCTCTACGATCATTTGTTCAGAGAGAGGAACTTCCCTCAGCTTAACAGGTACCCGAGAAATTTTCTGGATGTGATCCATGAAATAGGGAACAAAACGCTGTTCAACAAATACTTGGATCTTTCCATCACTCGTCAGAATATCTCCAAAGGACTTGCGCTCCACACCCTAATTGGTGAACAATGGTCCCCAGTACCTGGGAATGGGTCAAGTGATGAAATTTTGAAGCATAGACCATTTCCAATAAGGCCAGATCAAAGTCACTTGGATCCAATTGGTAATAATCCGGAGCAACAATAACCTTAGCATACTCCATTTTCTGCTCATCACTGGAAGCAAAGACCTGTAATTGGTAGCTTGCCGCGACATTTCGTAAAATAGTGACCTGATGAGGGTTTAAAAAACCCGTCACCTCAACAGAATAGCGTTCCACCACTCTTTCAGACAATTCAATACAACGATCAATGAATTCGTGATCTTCGCGATTGAAATGTTGGTAAATCTCTGTCTGTCCCATCGTATTCTATCCAATCAAAAAGTAGGAACAAGCGGGCTAATAACTGATTCATCAAGTTCAAGACCAAAAAGTGCTACTAGAACTGTAAAATCCAAGCCCCCCACCTGCAAGGGTAACTTTCTAAAAAGGCTCAAAAATGGTTCAACTAGGCGGTGAACCATTTGTCCAAGAGAGTACTCTGAGGTGCCCCAGGGAACCAAGATAGTAAGGCATAGATGACAAGAATGATGGAATAGATTTGAATGATATTTGATAAGTATTGAAAGATAATCATCTTAACGATTACGTTTCATATCATAGTCAAATTCTGTCACTTCCACATCATTTGGAAGGCGGATATCTTCAATGTTAACGACTACATTAATTGGAGTCAACAAGTACATGGTACTTGCAACACGACGAAGATTTCCTGCTAAAACATAACGAGCCCCATCCAAATAATCTAAACAACGACGTGCTTGTACTTCTGTCATATATTGGAAGTCAATCAAGATACTCTCATTAGATAGTAATAGATCAACAATTTCAGTCGCTTCCTCGTATTTGCGGGGATAGCGTACATCAATGGTAATCTTTTCATCTGTATTCGCACGATTAGCAGCCAATTCACGTTGACGTTCATGCAAGCGAGTAATATTTTCAGATGTATTTTTCGTTGTTGAAACAGGTTCCTTCACTGCCGCTGTAGACACTGGAGTCGTAACAGGTGCGACAGGAGTCGGTTTTGGTTTTACTGGTTCTCTTTGACTAATCTGTGGACGTGGAGAAGTCACTTGAGGAGTCGGCTGTGGCTGTGGAACTGGTTGAGTTTCCGCCCCAGCTGCTTTTGCCTCGCGAACTTCTACTTCTTCACCGTCTTCTGTGAAGTAGTCAATAAAGTTGTTAAATTTATCTTTTAATGACATAGTTCTTTCCTATTTAAAAAATGATGTCCCAATTCTAACATAAGTCGCTCCGTTCGCAATGGCTACTTCAAAGTCACGACTCATACCCATACTTAGTTCTGAAAAAGGCATATTTTTTAATTGTTTCTTTTCTAGTTGTTTCTGAAGTTGGTGAGTTTTTGAAAAAATATCCTGCAACTCTTCTTGACTAGCCTCAAAAGGAGCCATCGTCATTAAACCAACAATTTCAATTTTGTCCAGCTGTGCGATTTCCGCTAAAACATCATCCAGTTCATCGGGTGCAAATCCATGCTTACTTTCTTCACCAGAAATGTTCACTTGGAGGAAACACTTGATCGGGTGTTCTGCTCGCTTTTGAATTTCTTGAGCCAGTTTCACCGAATCCAAGGCATGAAAGTAATCGACGAGATTAATCACGTCTTTTACTTTCCGCCGTTGGAGGCTCCCAATCAAGTGCCAAGTGAGATCATACTCTTTTAGAGCTTGATACTTTTCTAGGAAATTTATCGACACGATTTTCACCGATATGTTGGATACCTGTTTTCACCAGTGCTTCTGTTGTAGCAACATCCACATACTTGGTGACAGCTATCACATTAACTTGATCTTGACGGTTAGCTTTGTTTCTTGCTGTTTCTACTTGTTGCCGAACAAGATCAGCATTCTCTACCAGATTCATGATTAACGATTCCGGAAGAATGGTGGTGTTTCCAATTCATCATCATCTGAAGATGAATCTACGTAACGATCAACTTGATGTGTTGATGTTGGTTCAGTTTGGCGAACGATATTCTCACGACGAATATCCCAATCACCAAAGGCTGAGCCACGGTTTGGTTCTACCGCTGGACGACTTGGAGTTGTTGGCAATTCAACATCTTGTTTCAAATCAAATTCACGGTCAAATGGTGCAGCTTGTGGGCGTTGTTCACGTGGTCCTGTTTTATAAGGACGTTGTGAGGAAGCAATTCCGCTAACGCGTTCTACCTTGTCTTGACGGACACCAGTTGCAACAACCGTCACGCGGATTTCATCTTTAAGAGATTCATCAATAGATGTACCCAACCAGATGTTCACTCCGTGACCTGCAGCTTGATTTACAATTTCTGAAGCTTCTTCAGCTTCGATCAATGTCATATCCAAACCACCTGTTACGTTGACGATCACGTCTTCTGCACCATCAATTGTAGTTTCAAGAAGTGGAGAGTAAATGGCTTTACGAGCCGCTTCGATAACGCGTTCTTCACCACTACCAACACCAATACCCATGAGGGCATTTCCTTTGTTTTCCATAACAGTCTTCACGTCTGCAAAGTCAAGGTTGATCAATCCAGGACTTGTGATCAAGTCAGTGATCCCTTGAACACCTTGACGAAGAACGTTATCTGCTTCACTCAAAGCTTCAAGAAGCGGTGTCTTCTTGTCTACAATTTCAAGCAAGTTGTTATTAGAAATAATCAACAATGTATCTACATGTTCGCGAAGTTCGTTGATCCCTTCAATAGCGAAGTTGCCACGTTTTGAACCTTCAAACCCGAATGGACGAGTCACAACGGCTACTGTCAAAGCACCTACAGCTTTGGCAATACGAGCGATGACTGGTGCAGCACCTGTACCAGATCCTCCACCCATCCCTGCAGTGATGAAGACCATGTCTGCACCTTGCAAAGCTTCTGTTAACACTTCTTCGCTTTCTTCAGCTGCCTTACGACCAACTTCAGGTTGACCTCCAGCACCCAATCCACGAGTCAATTTTTGGACCCAATTGGATAACTGTTTCAGCTTTTGCACTTGAAAGTGCTTGAACATCTGTATTAGCTGCGATGAATTCTACACCGGCAACGCCTTCGTCAATCATACGATTGATGGCGTTACCGCCACCGCCACCGACACCGATTACTTTAATTACTGCACCTTGTGCCGCTGCTGTGTCAAATGAAAATGTCATAAATACTTACACTCCTTAATCAAACATATTACCGATCAAATTTTTCATTCGGTCTGTGAATGTAGTTTTTGGTTCTTGTTTGCTATCATTGCTTGCTGCTGGAATTTCTTGAGCATCCACTGGAGATTCAATCTTCTCAGCATTGTATGCAGGTACTACCGGTTGTGCTGGAGCAGCAGGTTGTGGTTGTACTTGTGGTTGCACTGGACGATCAAATTGAATCGGTTGTTGACGCAAGACTTCGTCACCATGAACCGCAGCTTGAGCAATAATATCCACATCTGTCAAATTGCCTGCATATTCAGACAAGCTAATCACATGGGCGAAAGCTGGATTGCGAATTCCAATTTGATTTGGAACAAACAATTTCACATTTACACCAAAGACTTCTTGAGCCAATTCTTCAACACCAGGAAGGATCGCACCTCCACCGATAATCACAATACCACCAGGAAGATCCAACAGATGTCTTCTCTCAAGGTCTTGCTTGATTTGCTCAAAGATGTGTTTGATACGTGCTGAAATGATTTCAGCCAAGTACTTCTCAGTCACTTCAACTGGCTCTACTTCACCGATGACTTCTACATGGAAGACTTCGTTTCCAGCAGATGGCACATAGGCTTCACCATAGTTGAACTTCAAGCCTTCTGCCAATTTTTGAGAAGTTTTCAATACTTTAGAAATATCTTTGGTAACATAATCGCCACCTTCTTGGTAGATATTTGTAAATTGAAGTTCTTGGCTACGAACAGATGCCACCGTTGTTTGGCCACCACCCATATCGATCACCGTTGCTCCGAATTCACGTTCGCCTTCATTCAAGACTGTTTTGATCATCGCAAGCGGTGAAATGATGATGTTTTCAACTTGTAAGCCTGCACGTTCAACTGTTTTACGCAAATTGTGCAAGATTGTACGAGGTCCTGTATAAAGAAGGCCACGCATTTCAAGTCGGATCCCCATCATTCCGCGTGGATCGCGGATTCCTTGGAAACCATCAACTGTGAATTCCTCAGGAATGAAGGTGATTACTTCGCGATCCGGTGTCATGCTTTTTGTGAGTGCAGATTTGACAACATTTTCAACATCTGCATCTGTGATTTCTTTCGAATCACTTGTGACTGGAATCATTCCTTGAGTTGCTTCGATTTGTAGTAAGTTTGCAGGCAACCCAACATTGACTAGATTGATTGAAATCCCTGCTTTTTCTTCAGCTTGGCTGATTGCATTTTTAATTGCATTTGAAGCAGCTTCGATATCTACTATAATTCCATCTTTGACGCCAGCACTTTTTGCATTGCTGACTCCAATTACATTCATTTCTCCATTGACATGTTCTGCCACCAATACTTTTATTGAACTAGTACCGATATCTAAACCTGTAAAAAAGCCGTCTCTAGCCATTACACCAGTCCTCTCTCTTTATTTGTTTTCACTTTACATCTATTTATAGCCCTTTTAGTTGGAACTATCCAAACTTCATTATATCACAAAGAAGCCTAAAATGGACATTTTTTCTTCAATTATTTGAGATAATTTATGGGCTTTACTCATTCCCAGAAGAATTCTCTCCTTCTGGATTCTGTTCTTGATTCTGTTCTTGGCTTGCTTCCTCAGAATGTTCTTCTTGCTTTTCTGTACTTTCAGCCTTTTTTTTCTCAGCTTGCTCTTTGGCATCTGCGATGGATTGTTCACTATAACTGAAGACTCCAGCCTCCATATCGATAGTCGAATCATCGTCTAATTTCTTACTGATCGCCTTATAGTAAGGAAGCTTGCGGGTAATTTGGGAAACAGGCACCAAGATTTTATTATCGTTTTTCATGGTGATGGTCACCAGATCCTTGGTGACCTTGCTCGGTGTCAGATCAACCGAAACAATTTTATCCGTAATGGAAGAAGAAATAGACTTCATTTCTTGGACAAATTGTCTAACTAATTCTCGATCTGAGAATTTTAAACTAATATAGGAGGACGGCAATTCCGAAGCTGGAGTTACTGTCTCAACGACTTCTCCATTTTCCAATACTGGATAGTGGTCTTCTCCGGTCACATAATAGGCAACCACTTTGTGTTCCACGATATTGACTTTAAAGGTCACCGGGAATTGATAATGCATGTGAACCTCTTTGATCCATGGACTAGCCGTTTTCATATTTTGTTCATAGACCGATTTATGAAGGAAAGTCGTCAGAGTATAATCTTCTTCTTTGATGCGACTTTTTTCATACAAGAGTTGCTGATCAACCGCTTTGTTCCCTGAAAATTCAATCACTTTCTGTGTGGATAAGGGGCTTAAAAAGTAGATTGAGAGAAGGGCGACAATCGAGCTGATTCCGATAACCGGAAGGGCACGATAGATATGGCGTTTTGCCACTGTCGGTTCCTTCTTTGGCTTTTTCGTCTTTAAGCCTTTAAAAAATGAAGGCTTTTTCTCTTGCTTCTCTGAAGGATCTAGCTCCTCTACAGCCGGATCATCCTCTTCTCCTTCTGAACTTTCTCCATCCGCATCTGGATCCTCTTCGGCCTCAGATTCATCTTCCTCTTCAGAATCTTCTATTTCTTCTTCAGATTCTTCCTCTGAGATAGAAGCCGATTCATTCTCTGAAAGATCTTCGTCTTCTTGTGCTTCTTTGCTTTCAGTTTCCTCTGTTTCAGCTTCTTCCGCTTTTTCAAGCGCCTTTTTTTCTAAATATTCTTTGTTTCTTTTTTGCCAGGCTGACAATTCTGTAATTTTGTCATCCGTTGGCGTTTTTTTATTGTCGTCCGTCATCTTTTCCCTTACTGATATCTTTTTGAAGCAGGCCATAAAAATCGTCTAGTGAAAGGAGTTCTGTCGATTTTTTTCCATTGCTTGGTGGTAAACTTGGCTTTGCTTCAACATTTCTTGAATGGTTTCATTAAAGGTTTCGAGCGTCAATTGATCTTCCTGCAATTGCTCTGCATAACCTTTATCCACAAAATATTGGGCATTTTCAATCTGATCGCCACGACTGGCTTCTTTTCCAAGTGGTACAATCAAATGGAGTTTGTTCATAGCAAAGAGTTCAAATAAGGTATTGGCTCCACCCCTAGTTACCACTAAATCAGCCTTCTGGAGCATGGGCAAATACTGATCGGTTACATAATCCACTCGATACAAGCCACCCTCAGCCTGATTCAATGTTGAATCGCCCGTCAAATTGATGATATTGTAGTGTTGCAAGAGCTCTGCTTGATGCTCTGTTACAAATTCATTAAAGACACGCGCACCAGCTGATCCTCCAACAAAAAGAAGGGTCGGCAACTCTTTTCGGAAACCTTTTGTTTTTTCTTCTAAAACCTCTGAAGTCGGCGGAATATGATCTGTGACCTTGGTTACCGCACCGATATGCTCACTCTTTGTCAAAACCATGTGCTTGCTCAAAAGTCGTGTACATCTTGGTAGCGAAATTTATAAGCAATTTTATTGGCCAATCCCATCGAGAGATCCGACTCATGGATATAGACAGGGACACGCGTGAGACTAGCTGCGATCACTGGTGGCACAGAGACAAATCCCCCTTTTGAGAAGAGAACTTGTGGACGCACACGAAGCAGGATTGCAATGGACTGGAGCGTTCCCCAAGCCACCTTGAAACACATCCATCATATTTTTGGAAAGAGAAATAGCGACGCAATTTCCCCGTTGCAATTGAATGGAAGCGCACGTCTAAGCCAGACTTTTTTATCTCTTGGTATTCGATTCCTTTTTTGTCCCCAATATAATGGACTTCCCATCCATCTTCGATAAATTTTGGAATCAAGAGGAGATTAAGGGTCACATGTCCCACGGTTCCCCCACCAGTAAACATTATTTTTTTCATCTTATTTCAACCCCTTTTTACTGTAGCAAGGAATTCATCCCCACGCACTTCAAAAATTCGGATACATATCCCAGCTGGCATTGGCAGGACTTAGTAGCACAACATCTCCAGGGCTAGCCAAGTCAAAGGCTTTCTTTGTAGCATCTGCTACATCTGCCGCATCGACATAAGGGACGCCTGCTTTATCGGCTGCGCGTTTCACTCGAGGAGCTGATTCCCCTAGAATCACCATTTCCTTTAGAGCCAGTAATGTGAGGTACCAATTCATCAAATTCATTGCCACGATCGAGCCCCCCTGCAATCAAGATCACCTTGCTGTTATCAAAACCAGAAAGGGCTTTTTGTGTTGCTAAAATATTGGTCGATTTACTATCATTGTAGAATTTGACACCTTGAATTTCATCCACATATTGAAGACGGTGTTTCACTCCTCCAAAGGCTGACAAGGTTTCTTTAATGACCTCATTCTCCACACCACGGACTTTTGCGACCGCAATCGTTGCTAAGGCATTTTCTACATTGTGGCTTCCTGGAACGCCCAGTTCATCCGCACGCATGACAGCTTCTCCCTTAAACTTGAGAAGTCCATCTTCCAAATAAGCCCCATCCACTTTTTCGACCGTTGAAAATGGAAGGACCCTTGCCTTGGTTTTTGTAGCCAGTTCCTTGGCCAGGTCTTGGTTGAAGTTCAAGACAATGACATCTTTTTCTGTCATATTCTTTTGAAGATTCCATTTGGCAGCTACATAATTTTCAAAAGAACCATGATAGTCGATATGGGTCGGCATGAGGTTGGTAATCACTGCAATCTCTGGATGGAAGGCTTCAATTCCCATCAATTGGAAAGAAGACAATTCCATGACCAGAACATCCTTTTCTGTTGCTGTTTGTGCAACTTGACTAGCTGGAAAACCGATATTCCCAGACAATAGACCACCTTGGCCGGCAGCCGTCAAGACTTCCCCGATCATGGTTGTTGTCGTCGTTTTTCCGTTTGATCCTGTAATCCCAATAATTGGCGCATCCGAAATCAGATAGGCCAATTCTACTTCAGTGAGGACGGGAATGCCCTTTTCAAGCGCTTTTTCAACCATTGGATTGGAATAAGGGATTCCTGGATTTTTGACCATGACTGCAAAGTCTTCATCCAACAATTCCAGAGGGTGACCTCCTGTCACAACTTTAATCCCTTCTTCCAGTAAACTTTGTGCTGCTGGATTTTCTTCAAAAGGTTTGCCATCATTGACGGTCACAATCGCTCCTAAGCGATCCAACAAACGGGCAGCTGACTCGCCTGACTTAGCCAAACCTAATACAAGAACCTTTTTATTTTCAAATTGTTTCACAAATTTCATGATTTCTTCGCTCCATTTTTATCACTCTCTATTTTACCTTTTTTTAGCAAAATTAAAAAGCCCAAAGGGCTTTAAAAATCACGTCAGCGTTTATTTTTTCTGTTTGGTCGTCATTTTGGAAATATCCACCAAAGCCAGGTAGCCAACAAAGGCGAGAAAGGCACCGACAAAAAACTCAGACGGTAGTTGGAATATCTGAAAAATAGCGAGACAAGTCAGTACGATAATGGAGACGATCAAGACCACCATTGTGACACTGTTTAAAGTACCACGAATACTTTTTGGGGTCATAAAAAGGTAAAAAAGGAGAATCAAAATCCCTAAGATAAAATAGACCATTTTGTTTCTCCTTTCTTTCCGTATTATTCAGCAGCTGCTGATTTTTTCTTTTTATTTGCTTTTTCGCGTTCTGCTTTGTTCAAGATTTGTTTCCGCAAACGGATAGATTCAGGTGTTACTTCCATGTACTCATCGTCGTTCAAGAACTCAAGAGATTCTTCCAAGGTCAAGATACGAGGAGTCTTGATAACCGCTGTTTGGTCCTTAGTAGCTGAACGAACGTTGGTCATTTGTTTTGCTTTCGTAATGTTTACGGTCAAGTCGTTCTCACGAGAGTTTTTCCCCGATGATCATTCCTTCGTAAACTTCTGTACCTGGATTGACAAAGATCGTACCACGTTCTTCGATAGACATGATAGAGTAAGTGGTTGCTTTTTCCGTTATCGATTGAAACAAGAGCACCACGGTGACGTCCACCGATTTCTCCTGGAATCACTGGCAAGTATTGATCAAAGGTGTGGTTCATGATTCCGTAACCACGTGTCATTGACAAGAACTCAGTTGAGTACCCAATCAAACCACGCGCTGGAACAAGGAAGACCAAACGAGTTTGACCGTTACCAGTTGCAACCATATCCAACATTTCACCTTTACGTTCAGAAAGGCTTTGGATAACAGATCCTTGATATTCTTCTGGTGTGTCGATTTGCACGCGCTCAAATGGTTCACATTTGACACCATCAATTTCCTTGATGATAACTTCTGGACGAGATACTTGCAATTCGTATCCTTCACGACGCATGGTTTCGATCAAGATAGACAAGTGCAATTCCCCACGTCCTGAAACTGTCCATTTATCAGGTGAGTCAGTCGGGTCAACACGAAGAGAGACGTCTGTTTGCAATTCCGCTTGCAAACGTTCTTCAACTTTACGAGAGGTCACCCATTTTCCTTCGCGACCAGCAAATGGTGAGTTGTTAACCAAGAAGGTCATTTGAAGCGTTGGTTCATCGATGTGAAGGATTGGAAGAGCTTCAACTGCGTCTGTCGGTGTGATCGTTTCTCCAACGAAGATATCTTCCATACCAGAGATAGCGATCAAATCTCCAGCTTTGGCTTCTTGAATTTCACGACGTTCCAAACCAAAGAAACCAAAGAGTTTGGTAACACGGAAGTTCTTAGTCGTTCCATCCAATTTAGAAAGGGTTACTTGGTCTCCAACTTTTACAGTACCACGGAAGACACGTCCGATACCAATACGTCCAACGAAGTCGTTGTAATCAAGCAGGGATACTTGGAATTGAAGAGGCTCATCTGAGTTATCAACTGGAGCTGGGATGTGATCAATGATGGTATCAAAGATCGGTGCCATTGTGTGCTCTTGATCAGCTGGATCATCTGAAAGTGAAGAGGTTCCGTTGATCGCAGATGCATAAACAACTGGGAATTCCAATTGGTCATCATCCGCACCTAATTCGATGAACAGTTCAAGAACTTCATCTACAACTTCTTCTGGACGAGCAGATGGTTTATCGATTTTGTTGACTACAACGATCGGAACAAGATCTTGTTCCAAGGCTTTTTTCAATACGAAACGCGTCTGAGGCATGGTTCCTTCGTAGGCATCAACGACCAATACAACCCCATCGACCATTTTTCATGATCCGTTCCACTTCTCCACCGAAGTCCGCGTGTCCTGGTGTGTCCATGATATTGATTCGAGTTCCGTTATAAGCAACGGCTGTATTTTTTTAGCAAGGATCGTGATCCCACGTTCTTTTTCAAGATCGTTTGAGTCCATTGCACGTTCTTGCAATTCTTTACGTTCATCCAAGGTGTGCGATTGTTTCAACAATTCGTCTACCAAGGTTGTTTTACCATGGTCAACGTGGGCAATGATCGCAACGTTACGAATATCTTCTCTTAATTTTGTCATGATTTCCTCTATAAAATTTTTAAATAATATTTCTAACTGAACAATTATACCACAGTCCTATCTAAAAAAACACAGTTCAGCTAGTTGTAAATGTTTTTCATCTTCATTTCTTTTCTCCGACTCGATTTCCTTTTTTCTTTTTCATGAGTACACTGATGATAAGATTTCAGAAAAAGAGGCTCCCATGAGATTAGATCAATTGATGGCAGACCATCAGTTACGCTCGAAAAGACATCAAACAAAGCTTCTGGTCTGAAAAGCAAATCTTTGGTCGATCACCTACCAGCTCAAAAAGCTATCCCAAAACATCGACCCTGGACTCCAACAGATTCAAATCGGGATACGAATCATTCAAGAACCACGTCACCACTACTACATGCTCCATAAACCAAATCGGGTGCCGTGACCGCCAAAAAGAGACGCCCACCATCCAACGGTGATCGATCTAGTGGACTCCTCAGTCAAAGTACCCAGACCTCTATCCTCTTGGTCGCCTCGATCGCGACACCAGTGGTCTGCTCCTCCTCACAGATAATGGTCCCTTAGGCTTTTCAACTGCTCCATCCTCAATACCATGTGGAGAAAAGGTCTATGAGGTAGAAGTCAATGGTCCGCTCTATGCAGCCCACATCAGAGCAATTTCAGAATGGGATTTCCATTCACAGACGGCCCCTATCTGCAAGCCTGCCTCCTTGACCATTCTAGAAAAGCCACCCCAGCTACAGCAAGGCCCAGGTCCGAGATCTCAGAAGGAAAAATACCACCAAGTGAAAAAAAGATGTTTTTTTTAGCCATCGGAGTCAAAGTAATGACCTTAAAACGCTTGATCTTTTGGTCCCTTCACCTTGGATCCTCAGTTAGCTCCTGAGAAAGTCGACCCTTTTGAAATGAAAACTAGAGCTGACTTTTGGGTCAGCCTCTTTTTTTAAAAAAACCCTGAGTTGTAGAAAAAAAGCCTTTAAATGATGAGCTCACATGGGTCAAAGATTTTCTTGAAAAAACGAGATAAAAAAGCTCTAACCACACACTTTGTGCAGTTAGAGCTCTTTTTATTAAGCGTCTTTTTTCACTTTCCCATTCCAAGAATCGAGACCATAAGACAAGACATAAATGTCTGTATAGCCCTGTTTCTTAAGATAGAGAGCCGCATTGGTTACACGCGAACTACGGCTATTTTCATAGAGCAAAATTGGTTTATCTTTTGCGCAAGGCTGCAAGACTCAACTTCAACTGAGTAGAAGGAATGTTGCGTGCTCCTAAAATATGCTTGGCATGAAACTCAGCTGGCTCTCGCAAGTCAATCAACTGCCCTTTACGAATCAGCTCTTCAAAAGTCGCATTATCCACAAATTTAGCAGCTTTACGGATGCGGAAATAATTAAACGCCATCCATCCAAATACTCCTAAAATAGCCAACCAAACAATGATATTTCCCATCACTCTACCTCACTCTTTTTCAAAAATTCTAATTCTTGCTTGTGTTCTCTTCTTAAAACGGTATCGGCTTCTAAATAATCGAGCCGCTCCATCAGGCCTGCATCATAAAGACGTTGAAGCTCAATTTTCATCAATTCGATGTCATAGAGGCGCTTCCCTACGTAAATGATGATTCCAAAACGTTTTTAAAAAAATTGTTGAACATCATACAGGTTTTTTTCATGTTCATTATTGTATCAAATTTAGAAAAGGCTTTACAAGATTTTCAAGCAAATGATGAAATTTTCCGATTGCTTTACGAATAAATAAGTATGATCAACTTTTATTTTTTTACCATCGGTACTTGTATCGCCTCTTTTTTGGGACTAGTTGTCGACCGTTTCCCAAACCAATCCATTCTCGCTCCTCGCAGTCATTGTGATCACTGTCAGCACGTCCTTGGAGTTTGGGATCTCATCCCCATCATCTCGCAACTACTCCATCGATTTCGCTGTCGCTACTGTCATCAGCCCTACCCATTTTGGTACTGCCTTTTTGAGGTCTGGAGTGGCCTGCTCTTTTTAGCCTGCGCCAATGGTTACCTTTCCCTGCCTCAACTTCTAACACTACTGGGAGCTGCCGTTTTAGCCATCTATGACCTTCGCTTTATGGAATACCCCTTGGTCATCTGGTGCTGTCTCCATGCCCTAGTCCTCTTTTTATCCGGTAGTAATCTCCTCATGCTGGTCTTTTTACTCCTTGCGATCGGAGCTCACTTTTTCTTTATCGGAATGGGAGCAGGAGATTTTCTCTTACTAGCTACCTTTTCGCTAAGCTTTTCTTCTACCAAGATTCTCTTTCTCATTCAGATCGCATCCATCTTAGGCATTCTCGTCTTTGCTCTCAAAAAAGAAAGAGACCGGATTCCCTTTGTTCCCTGTCTCTTTCTCAGTTATCACGCTTTACTGCTTTATACGATGTTTTGCAGATAAATTCTTTTTATTTTGCAGCTTTCGCTTCTAGATAATCAGCGATGGCAGCTACGTCCTTGTCCCCACGTCCGGAAACATTGATGATGATGATCTTGTCTTTATCCAATTGTGGAGCACGTTTGACCGCTTCTGCAATCGCGTGTGAGCTTTCAATGGCTGGGAGGATCCCTTCTGTCTTACTGAGAAGAAGAAGAGCTTCTACTGCTTCATCATCTGTCGCTGCTACATATTCGACACGACCAGAATCTTTAAAGAAAGCATGCTCTGGGCCAACCCCTGGGTAGTCCAAACCAGCAGAGATCGAGTACACTGGCGCTACTTTTCCATCTTCGCCAAAGACTGCATAGGTCTTCATCCCATCAACCACACCAATAGTCCCTTTGGTCATGGTCGCTGCGTGTTGATCGGTGTCCAAGCCATGATCCAGCTGCTTCTACCCCAATCAAGCCGACTTCCTCTTCTGCGACATATTCAGAAAAAGGCACCGATGGCATTAGAGCCACCACCGACACAGGCAATCACATAATCCGGCAAACGACCTTCTTTTTTTCCAAGATTTGACGTTTAGATTCTTCACTGATCACCTTTTTGGAATTCATGCACAATGGTTGGGTAAGGGTGAGGGACCAACAGCAGAACCCAAAAACGTAAAAGGCATCCAGATCCGCCATCCATGCTCCAAAGGCAGCATCAACGGCGTCTTTCAAGGTCTTAGTACCCGGTTTCAACCGCATGGACGGTTGCCCCCATCATTTCCATGCGGAAGACATTCAAGCGTTGGCGTTCCACGTCTTCTGCTCCCCATGTAGACATCACAGGCCATACCGAAACTTAGCTGCCGCAGCTGCTGTAGCTACACCGTGTTGACCAGCTCCTGTTTCAGCAATCACGCGCGTTTTGCCCATGCGTTTTAGCCAAGAGGATTTGCCCCAAGACGTTATTTCAATTTATGCGAACCTAGGTGATTCAAGTCTTCGCGCTTCAAATAAATTTTTTTGCCCCACCTAAATGCTCTGTCAAACTTTCCGCAAAAGTAGAGTGGTGTTTCGCGTCCAGAATAGTCTTTCAAATAATGTTTGTATTCTGCGATAAATTCTGGGATCATTTTTTTATACTGTTCAAAAGTTTCCTCTAATTGATTGAGCAAGTTTTGAATGGGTTCTGGTACGAAAGATCCACCAAATTGTCCGAAATAGCCTTTTGTTTCTGTCATGATTGTGTCCTCTTTTCTATATCTTCAATCCTGTTTATGATCTTTTTCTCTCGCGGGCCCTTTGAGCTGCAGTCTCACTGGGTTCCTTTGAGATACAAAAAACCTCACACAGAAAAATCTGTGTGAGGACGATTCGATACCGCGGTGCCACCTCAATTGTAGGAAGCTATTCTTTCTCCTACATCTCTGACCTGTCTAACAACAGGGTGCACGATAAGGTGTGCTCACCGAATTTTTATTGTTTCAAATTCATCATCATAAACGCATCAGCCCATTTCAAGATTCACCACTGCTTGTTCGCAATCACCACAAGCTCCCTGGAAGTGAGAAAAATCTCTACTTTTCTGATGTCTTGAAGCTATTATAGCTCCCACTTCTGACTTTTGTCAACAAAAATTTTAAAAAGTGGTTAAAATGTTCGGATTTTACATTTCCCCATTTTTTGCTAGCAATCGTGCTCTGCAATACTGAAAGCCTAAATAAGCCAGATAAGCCCCTAAGGTATTGGTCCACAAATCATCTAGCTCAAAGACACGATTGGCATCAAACAAGAGATCTAACAGAACTTGGCTGCATTCAATCCACAAGCTCATCGCAAAGCCGAAGCACAAGACCCGTTTGCGACTCCTCAACCAGGGCCATAGCCAGAGAAGTTGAAAGACCAGCGGGCTTAACAAAAAGATATTGGCTACGTTTTGGAGAATGACCTTAATGAGTTGGAGGACACTGGTGATCTGACCAAGATTCATCACCGAATTAAGAGGAACCAGCAGGACGACGATGCGACCGAAATGTTGAATACCCGGTGTTTCCATACCCGGCTCTGGCTGTTGGGGCAAAAAACACATCAGACACAAGAGGATAAAATAGAAGAAGCTGCCACTCCGTAACAGCCTTCTTCCTCTTTTTGTTAGTTCTGTATGATCCATCAGCCCTTGTTTAAGGTTGCGCATGTTCAACAATCGCTTTCTCCCGATCCCGTTTCATGGTATTTGAACGCAATTGGCCACAGGCAGCATCAATATCTGTACCGTGCTCTTGACGCACTACACAGTTAACACCTTGTTTTTTCAAGGTATCATAGAAGGCCATGACCCGTTCTTTTGGACTCCGGCTATATTGGTCATGCTCACTGACAGGATTGTAAGGAATCAAGTTAACATAAGACAATTTCTTGATATTCTTGAGCAATTCTGCCAACTCTAAGGCTTGCTCGACCCCATCATTGACTTCATTGAGCATGATGTACTCAAAGGTCACCCGACGGTTCGTAGTCTCAATATAGTATTCAATCGCCGCAAACAATTTTTCAATTGGAAAGGCCCGGTTGATCTTCATGATGCTAGAGCGCAAGTCATTGTTTGGAGCATGAAGAGACACTGCCAAATTGACCTGCACACCTTCATTTGCAAAGTCACGAATTTTATGAGCCAAACCAGAAGTTGACACTGTAATATGGCGAGCACCAATCGCTAATCCCTTGTCATCGTTGACCGTCCGGATAAATTTCAAGACATTGTTATAGTTGTCAAATGGTTCTCCGATCCCCATGACAACGATATGACTGACCCGTTCATCTTGGCCACGTTCGTCAAAGTATTTTTGGACCAACATGATTTGAGACACGATTTCCCCATTGTTCAAATCGCGTTGTTTTTTGATCAAACCAGAAGCACAGAAGGTACAACCGATATTGCATCCTACTTGAGTCGTTACACAGACAGATAAACCATAGTGCTGACGCATCAAGACGGTTTCAATCAACATGCCGTCTGGCAATTCAAAAAGATACTTGACCGTTCCATCTGCTGACTCTTGCACGATCCGTTGCTTGAGTGGGTTGACGACGAAATTGATCATTTAACTTTGCAATCAAAGTCCTTAGAAAGGTTGGTCATTTCTTCGAAAGACTGGACGCGTTTGCGATAGAGCCATTCCCAGATTTGTGCTGCACGGAATTTCTTTTCACCGTTTTCTTCCGCCCAATCAATCATATCTTGGCGTGTTAAACTATAAATGGATGGTTTCATTCTTTCTTACTCCTCTTTTTGTCGAATCACAAAATGACGTTTGTTGTCTGTCTTCGTTGTCTTTTTTTAGTCTCAGCAGACGGTCTTGTTTTTTTCGAGTTTTTTTGGCTGGTTGTCCCTTGTCGCGTTCTCGTTTTTTTGGAAACGATCTTTTTGTTTGCGATTGCGCGAACGCTTCTTAGGCTCTCTTTCTTCTGATTGAGCTTTTTTTGACCGGTGATTTCTTATCAAAAGGAAGCACGATGAGGTTCCTTATTTTTCAAGGACAAAAATAAGCACAACCATAGCTACAATATTCTAACAAATAATCGTCTAAAGCGACTTAGTTTATCCATCGTTGCAACATCGCGCTCTTCCTTATAGAAGCCACGCAAGCGCAACTGCTCATTGCTCCAATCACCAACAATGTAATCAAACTTGGTTAAAATCTCAGAAAATCGTTGACCAAAAAAACGGTCGCATCAAATGCTTCCTTCTCATTTTTTTCAACAGCTCAAAGGAGAGGTTTTCTGAATGGATTTGGTCTCCTACCTGATGAAAGACAGGTCCAGGAAATTTATTGTAATTATATAATTCAGGGTCAATCTCTTTTCGCATAGTGTTCCTTCATCAAAATCTATTTACTGTAACACTTTATTCTATCATAAATTTGATGACTTGCGTCAGATTTGACTAGAAAAGAGTTGAAATTCCTTTGAGAGCAAAAAGAGAGTGGGACAGAAATCGGTAATTCGTTAGAATTCGATTTCGTCGTCCCACCTCCGCACAGTTGAGTAGGGCTGTAAAAGCTGATGAAATCAGCGTAGTAGAGCCCACTCAACCACTGCGTCTTGCTCGACAATCCAAAAATAATTGAGAGGCTAGGACTTTTGTCCCAGCCTCTATGAATATTCATTGCCGGATGAAAGGGGCAAATAAAGAGTGATTTTCGTATAGCTATTGGCCTTAGAATCAATCTCCATATGATAGGCTTCGCCAAATTGAAGATGCAATCGTTGGTCCACATTTTTCAAGCCAACACCTCCTAAACGAAGAAGGGTTTGGTCTGTTGATTCTGATCGATCAAACCCTCGTCCATTGTCAAAAATCGATACGCAGGCGGAGTCTCCACTGACTTCAGTTGTCACTCGAATGAGACCTGGCCGATCGATCTCTTTAATGCCATGGTAAATCGCATTTTCCACTAAGGGTTGAAGCACTAATTTTGGGAGCTGATAGTCGCCCAACCGTTCATCTTCTAGAATTTCATAGTTGAGCTTTTCACCATAACGTTGCTTCTGAATGAAAAGATATTGGCGGACATGGTCAATTTCATCTCTCAGTAGGATTTGTTCCTGGCCTTGGTTGAGAGCCAGTCGAAAATATTGAGCCAAAGACTTGGTGATGTCGACCACGCGCCGACTATCATTAAACTCCGCCATCCAGACAATCGTATCCAAGGTATTGTAGAGGAAATGCGGATTTATCTGAGCCGAAAGTGCCTGCAACTCGTAACGCCGTGCGTTCTGCTCCTCTTCCTAACCTGTTGCATAAGGTGATCGATTTGGTCCAACATGGCATTAAAAGCTTGAGCGAGGTCCACCAATTCTGGAGATCCTTTGGTTGCAGCTCTCACGTGAGCATCTCCTGCTCCAATCCTCAAAATGATAGTCTGAAGGTCTCGTAAGGGTTTGATCCACAAACGCAGAACAAAGCCGATCCCTATCAAACACATGATCAAAGCTAGTAATCCTAGACCAATGAAAGAGTACAGGAGCTGCGACTGTAGCATCTGAAGTCCTTCAAGTGAAGCCACTCCAATCAAGGTCCAATCGCTATCTGGAATCGGAACCTGATAGATAAAATTCTGCCCCTCCTTTTGCCATAGCCATCTTTCACAGCAATATAGGGCTGCATGGCCTGCATTTCTTGGCTGGAGGAATAGACCGCCTTTTTTTAGGGATGGTAGACAAACTCATGCTTTTGATTAATGATAAAACTAAAGCCTTGTTTCCCTAGTTGAAGGTGATCCAAGTAAGCCTGAAGGCTATCGTAGCCAATATCCAAGCGTACTACTCCGAGATTTTTGGCCAGTCTGATCGACCACTTCTTGGGTAATAGAAACCACCCATTTTTTTCTTTTTTTCCGAGGTCAAGGATTCCTTTCGAGCTGGCGTCAAGACCGGCATGGCTCTTTCCTTTAATCGCCTCTTGATACCAGCTTTCATTCATCATATCTGAGGAAGTCTGCATGCTGATTTTGGAATCTGTCGCTACCAGACGCCCATCCTTGGTCACTAAGACTGCTGAGACCAAGTCCGGATCCGTTTCAATCATCGTTCGCATCAGGTGTTGAACCGTTTCTTGATTCGCACTCTTGTCTTGGGCAAATTGGCGAACAGCCTGCTCTTTGCTAAGAACCGTGGTGGTCTGCTTTAATTTTTTTAGATAGGAGGTGATGAACTGACTGCTTTGATCGATACTATTTCTTGTCGTCCGCTCTGTTTGCTGGCGGATCGTCCCTGAACTCGTTTGATAGTAAAGGCTACCGATGAGACCAAAAAGTAGGAGAATGAAGAGAAAAAAGTAGAGGACCAGCTGGATCAGCAAGGGGTATCGTTTCATTCATGCTCTCCTTTTTTGTACTGCCTTGGTGTCACCCCCAACAACCTGCTTAAAGCGTTGAGAAAAATAGTTCATATCTTCAAAACCAACCTGATCGGCGATCTCATAAATCTTTAGATCTGTCGTGAGAAGCAAGAGTTGAGCCTTCTTCATTCGCTCTTGAATGAGGTAGTCTTGGAAGGGGAGTCCCAATTTTTTCTTGATCAATACACTTAGATAAGAGGGATTGAAACCAAGTTGATAGGCCAGATCCTTTCAGGGTTAACTGAGAATCTGCTAAACGAGCATGAATAGCTTCTTCCAAGTCTGTCGAATAACCATGACTGACCAAATCTTCGACTTGCGCTTTTTCTTTCGCTCTTGATCGAGTTTTTCCTTTCACCTTTGCTAACATCTCTTCAATATCATCTTTTGAAAAAAAGGCTTCAGCAAATAATCATCTGCACCTAACTTGATGGCTTTTCCTCGCAAACTCAAAGTCATCATAACCTGTCAAAAAAATGATATGACAAGACGGAGACTGCTCTTTGACGAGATGGGCCAGATCCAAGCCATTCATTTGTGGCATATTGATATCGGTTAGAAGGATATCAGCTGGTTGATCTTGAAACTTTTCCCAAGCCTCACGGCCATTTTCTGCCTGGTTGATGACAGTCATTCCAAACTGTTCATAATCCACTAAGGAAGTCAGACCCTGCCGGATAAGCTCTTCATCTTCCACAATCATGATCGCATACATGTCTTTCACCTACTTGTCTTTGCTATACTTATTATAGCAAATTGTGGTTCCAAATGTCTCAGACATAGTCTAATAAATAACCGTAGCCCTTTTCTTTCATTTCTGCTTTGGGTATGAAGGTAATAGACAAACTATTGATGCAATAGCGAAGGCCGCCTTTTTCCTTGGGACCGTCGGTAAAAACATGGCCCAGATGGGAATTTCCCACACGGCTCCGAACTTCTGTCCGCGTCATATTGAAACTCTTATCCTCCTTATAGATGGCCACATCAGGACTAATAGGACGACTGAAACTTGGCCAACCACAACCAGAATCAAATTTATCTTTTGAGGAGAAGAGAGGCTCTCCTGTTACGACATCCACATAGATGCCCGCTTCAAACTTATCCCAATAGCGATTAGAAAAAGCACGCTCTGTATCATTCTCTTGCGTCACTGCATATTCTTCGGGCGATAACTTCTTCTTGATCTCTTCATCGCTCGGTTTTGGATAGCGGCTAGCATCAATAACAGGATAAGAAGCCTGATTGACATCGATATGGCAGTACCCATTCGGATGTTTCTTTAGATAATCCTGGTGGTAGTCCTCAGCCTTGATGAAATTAGTCAGTGGCTCTTTTTCCACTGCTAACGGTTTGTCGTATTTTTTTGCTACCTCTTCAAAGACTTGGTTAATAGTTGGAAGGTCTTCTTGGGAGACATAATAGACACCTGTTCGGTATTGAGTTCCTTGATCATTTCCTTGACGATTCTTCGACGTTGGGTCGATAATCCGGAAATAATGCAGGAGCAATTCTTTCAGAGATACCTGCTTGACATTGTAAGTGATATGAACTGTTTCAGCATGGCCTGTTTGAGGGACTAATTCATACTTGGTTGTTTCTCCCTTTCCATTGGCGTAGCCTGATACGGCATCAATCACACCTGGAACACGGGAGAAATATTCCTCTACGCCCCAGAAGCAACCACCAGCCAGATAGATTTCACGCTGATCCTTTGGATCAACCTTTTTCATTTGTTTCTTTTTTTGCTACTGGAGTCTGACTCATCGATGCTTTTTTTGATCTGCTCAGTCGTCGCATCTGATGTATCCAAGGCCATGGATCCTTTGACAAGGAAAAAGATTCCAAAACAAAATAGCCCCACTAAAAAGAATGGAAATGAGTTTCCATTTTGTTTCCATTTGTATGTCCTCCTTACTTCATTTCTTTTTAGAGTCTGGACGATGTCTTCCTTGCTCATATAACCGATATGGGTCTTTAGCGAGAGTTCCATCGCTTTGCAATAAAGAGTGCCGATGGATAAGAACGAATCCCATACTCTTTTAGCAGTTCCCCTTTACTATCCAGTCAAGACTGGGAAATCCTTGTAATCCAAAGACTGGTACCAGTTTTTTTGAAATCTGCTTCTGATTTTTTTCACCATTAAAAGGTTGGAGCTACAACGGATAAGACCACATAATCCTTACCCGCCTCTTCTTTTGCCAACTCATTGGTATCCTCTAATGTCGATAGGCAAATAGAGCACCAGGAAGCCCAAAATTTGAGGTAAACTTTCTTTCCCTTTGTAATCGGATAAGCGGTAGGTCTTACCGTCTACTCCTTGCAGGTTAAACTCCTTCACCTTTCTTTGCCAGATGGTTGCCTAGCGCCCAGCTTTTGGCTGTTTGTTGGCTCATGTCCTTTGTTGGAGTAGCCATTCCTTGACTCGAGCAAGCCCCCAAAAGTCCAGTACACAAGAATCCTGCAGCTACTAAAGCTAATTTTCTTCATCATTATTACCTCTTTAAATAAGGAGAAAGTCATCCTCAGATGACCTCTCCCTTCTTTTCATTAGTTGTCTGATTTCATATCAGATGATTCACTCTTTTTCATCTTTCATTTCTGAATCGCTAGATTTCATCTCATCTTTTTTCATGTCGTCCTTCATTTCAGAACTGCTGTCAGACATCATAGATGAATCTTTCTTGTCCTCTTTTTCCATTTTATCATCGGACATGGACGAATCCTTCATGTTATCCTTCTTCATGTCGTCCTTCTTCATATCGTCCTTCTTCATCATACTACTATCGTCCGTTTTTTTCATGTCTGAATCTGATTTCTGTCCAGAACAAGTCTGCTAAAGTGACGATGCTAAGTGTAGCAATAGAAAGTGCAAGAAATTTTTTTCATGATTTTTTTCTCCTTTAATCATTCAAGATTAGTGAAACAGGGATGCGAGGCTATTAAGATTTCCTAGCATCAGCAAGATACCCATCAAGATGATGAGGGCACCACCAATTTTTTTCAAGGTTCCCATGTGGGGCTTGAGTTTAGCGAAATGTTGTAGAACCCAGCTAGAAGCCAGGCCAAAGAGCTAAGAAAGGCAGAGCCAAGCCTAATGTATATACCAGCATCAGGAGAGCGCCTTGCAATGCACCATCTCCTCCAGAAGCTGCAATGGCTAGAACAGAACTCAAAACTGGTCCGACACAAGGGGTCCAACCAAAACTGAAGGTGACCCCTATCAGAAAAGCATTGAAGAATTCATTGCGCTCCCGATTCTTTTTGAGTTGGATAGTCTTTTGCTTTTGGAGTTGTCTCAGATTGATCACGTCCATTTGGTGAATCCCTAATAAGATCACAATCCCTCCTAGCAGATAGCGAAACCATGGAGCATAAAGCACCTGGCCAAGGGCCCCTGCACCATATCCTAGAATTAGGAAAACAGTTGATAGACCTGCGATAAAACAAAGAGTCTTCACCAAGCCATACCAAGAAATATCTCTTCCAAAAATCCGAACAGTTTTCACACGTTCAGAATCCAATAGAATCCCTACATAGACTGGCATCAGTGGCAAAATACATGGGGAGAAAAAGGATAGAACTCCCGCTAAGAATACTGAAATGGAAAACAAACTGGTTTGAATCATTTCACTACCTCCCTTTCTTTCTGATACCAGTATAAAGAAAAAATCCCTCTAAAAATAGAGAGATTGATAAGCAAAAACTTGAATTTGATTAGAAGGTGAATCTTCCTATCTGCCAACTCTACCTCGTACTTTCAAGTACGAGACTGATCTAACAAGATACTTCTATTTCTTCTTCAAATAATCAATGGCGTCTTGAAGGGTTTTGACGGGGACAATTTTCATCTTCGAATGAATTTGTTTTGCTGCTTCTTTAGCTGTTTCATAGTTTGATTTGGCCTTGGGATTGGCTTTCTTTTCTTCTTTGGAAACTGGATTATTAGGGGCAAAGAAAATTTCTGCTCCTTCTTTATCGGCTGCGACGACTTTCTTGTCAATCCCACCGATATCGCCAACCGTTCCATCTTGGTTAATGGTTCCTGTCCCTGCAATATGGCGTCCCTGACGAAGATCTGGATCAGCCACTTGGGTGTAGATGGCTAGGCTAAACATCATGCCGGCACTTGGTCCACCAATCCCTTGAGTCGCAAACTGGACAGGAACATCGCCTTTGGCTTCAGTCCGGTCGATCAGGCTAATCCCGATTCCGTTTTTCCCGTTGGACAATTTGATGATCTTCCCATCTGCGGTCTTGGTTTGTCCATCCTCGATATAGGTCACCGAAACGGGGTCGCCAATTTTTTGAGAACCAACATAATCAATCAATTCTTTGGAACTCTTAAAGGTCTTGCCATTCACACCGGTGACGGTATCCGCAATGTTCAAGATTCCCTTAAAGGTCGAGATCATCTGCCACTTGCATGACATAAACACCTAGAAAGTCCATCTGGGTTTCTTTTCCAGCTGTCTTTAACCCTTGGTAGATGGCCATATTTTGCGAGGTTTCCATATAGAATTGGTTAATCCGCGTAAATTCTTGGCTCGAACTACCACCTGTCATATCCTTGGCAGAGTAGATATCTGTAAAAGGTGTCGCCCAAGCATAGATCAAATCAGCCGGGAGTCGCTTCTTTCACTGCCACGGTTACAAAGTCATAGGATCCCTGACTTGGTATCCATTTTTTTCCATCCACTGTCATGACCGATCGAATATCTTCTGCCGTTCCTGGCATCTCAATATAATAGGGAAGGCGAATCACAAAAGCAGAGAGCAAAAGGAGCAAGAAAAGAACGCCTGCAATCGGCCATCGGTATTCTTTCAATCGTCCTTTTTTCTTTTTTGTAGGCAAGCTTGGTTTATTCGCTTGTGTCATCTTTGATTTCCTCCATTACACTCTTTGGTACATAAGGTGAGATATCCTGCTGAAAAAGCCAGCAACTCTCGAATACGCGTTGAACTAATGGCCTGGTAAGGAGGCTGGGCATAGAGATAAACCGTCTCCAATTCAGGCGCCAACTGGTGATTAAAATAATCCATATTGGCTTCGTATACCAGATCCTGTGCATTGCGCAAGCCCCGGATCAAGGTGATGACCCCAAGATTGCGCGCCACTGTCACAGCCAACTCTTGAGTTGACGTCACAATTTCAACATTTTCCAAATGAGCCAAGGCCCCTTTCACCATGCGCACGCGCTGCTCAATGGAAAAAGAGTCCGACTTTTTTTCCGGATTATAAAAAAATTCCGACATAGACACGGTCAAACAAGCGACTAGCTCGCTCGATCAATTGCACATGCCCAATGGTAATCGGATCAAACGATCCTGTAAACAATCCACTTCTATCTGACATATACTGTTACCTTACTAATTCCATAGATTTTTTTCTTTCCAGATTCCCACTTGTCCGATTTCCTCAGGAAGTTCTACGTGTTTATCGGTTTCGCACACAATCATGATGTCCTCTGACAAGAGTTGGCGCTCGCACAAGGTTTCGATATCGCGGACAATCTCTTCCTTGGCATACGGAGGGTCTAAGAACACCAAATCAAAGGTGCCCGTTAAAAGCCCTAAGGCTTGCTTGGCCTCCATTTTTAGCAGTTGAAACCGTTCCTTTTCCTTGGTCATGGCAATATTGGCTGCTACAATCTCCTGCGCTCTACGATCTCTTTCCACTAGAACGGCCTCTGACATACCTCGAGAAACTGCTTCGATAGAGAGCCCACCGCTTCCAGCATAGAGATCCAGCACTCTTCCACCATCAAAGTAAGGACCAATCATATTGAACATGGCCCCTCTGACCTTATCAGAAGTCGGCCTGGTTGTTTTTCCTTCAAGTGTTTTGAGGGGACGTCCCCCATAGGTTCCAGATACTATTTTCATAGGGACCATTATACCAAAAAAAATCAGAAAATTGCGATTTGATATGGTCAAGCGACAATTAAAAGAGCCGAGCACTCTGCTCGACTCTTTCTTTCCTTATAGGATATTTTCATATTCATCACGGACAGATTGAGGCCAGACACTGGTTTGGACTTCACCGATATGTTTCTTACGAAGCAAGAACATCGCCAAACGAGATTGTCCGATCCCTCCACCAATTGTAAGTGGGAAAAGACCATTTAACAAAGCTTTGTGCCACTCTAATTGGAGACGATCCTCGTCCCCTGTGATCGCAACTTGACGGCGAAGCGTATCTTCATCGACACGGATTCCCATTGAAGACAGCTCAAAGGCTGAACCTAGAACGTCATTCCAGACAAGGATATCGCCATTCAAGCCCTTATAGCCATTTTCAGACTCTGTTGTCCAGTCATCGTAGTCAGGTGCACGGCCATCGTGTGGTTTGCCATCTGCAAGTTCTCCACCAATCCCGATCAAGAAAACGGCTCCGAATTCTTTGGCAATGGCATTTTCACGCTCTTTTGGAGTTAAATCTGGATAGCGTTCCACCAATTCTTCTGTGTGAACGAAGGTAATTTGTTTTGGAAGAACTGACTCAATATCATAGCGCGCTTCTACTGCTAGTTCTGTTAAACGAATCGCCTTGTAGATTTTTTCAACCGTTTCTTTGAGGTAGGCGATGTTGCGTTGACCATTGGGGATGACTTTTTCCCAGTCCCATTGGTCTACATAAACAGAGTGGATAGCGTCTAGCGAATCTTCATCTGGACGAAGAGCCTTCATATGGACAAAGAGACCTTCTCCTTCGCCAAAACCAAAACGTGCCAAAGTATGGCGTTTCCATTTTGCGAGTGAATGCACGACTTCATAAGTCTCATCAGGAATTTGAAGGACCTTTACAGATACCGGATGTTCAATCCCAGAAAGGTTATCCTGCATCCCGTCTCCGACCTTGCTCAAAATTGGTCCTTGGACTTCAATGATGTCCAATTTATCTTTTAAATATTGTGTAAACGTCGTTTTAACAAACGAAATTTCTTTTTGTTGATGGATAAAACTTTTTTTCATATAATTCCTCGTTGTTAGAAGTTGTAAAACTGATTATACTCCTTTTTCATTCAAAATCCAAGCCTTTTCATTCGTTTTCAACTGAATTTTTCTCTTGCAAAAAGGATTCATTTTTGATAAACTATATGTAACCTTTTAAAACGTTACATAGGAGAAGCTGACATGTTTGATGCAAAAAAACTAAAAGAAAGACGCCTGGAAAAAGGCTTGACCCAAGCAGATGTCTACGAGGATCTCAAGATTTCTCGCAAGACTTACTCCAGTTGGGAGAATGGCTTAGCGGAGCCACACGAAAAAAATCTCAGGAGGTTGGCCAAGCGCCTCTCCGTTAAAGAGGACTACTTTATTAACAAAGACTCCGCACTCTACACCTACCCTTTATTAACCCCACCTCATCAAAAGAAAGTCGACCAGTTGGCCAGCCAGTTATTGGAACAGCAGCAAAAAGTTGTTTCCTTGACGGCTTATAAGGTTCTTTCGATTGAGCTGGCAGCCGGTTTGGGACATACCTTTTATGACAACGAAACGGACTATGAAACTGTCTATTTTGACCAAGAGATCCAGCACGATTTCGCTTCTTGGGTATCCGGAGATTCGATGGAACCTCTCTATCCCAATGGCTCTGTTGCCCTCATGAAGCAGACTGGTTTTGACTATGATGGTGCTGTCTACGCCCTCATCTGGAATGGAAAAACCTACATCAAGAAAGTCTATCGGGAAGCGGAAGGTTTGCGCTTAGAATCCATCAACCCTGATTACGACGATTTATTTGCTCCCTATGAAGACGAGCCCAAAATCGTCGGCATTGTGGTCGGGCATTTTCTTCCACTTGAGGTTTAAATATGCTATTTGATTATTCACGTGAGCCTCATTCTGATATTGCTTTTGTGGATATGAAAAGTTTTTATGCCAGTTGTGAATGTGTCCGTCTGGGGCTCAACCCCTTGACGACTTCCCTTTGCGTCATGAGTCGGAGCGACAATTCAGCTGGCCTAATTTTGGCGAGTTCTCCCGTTTTCAAACAAGTCTTTGGCAAGAAAAATGTCAGCCGTAGCTACGACCTACCTTTTGACCTCAAAACCAGAAAATTTAATAGCTACGTCGCTAAAAAACAAGGATTGCCAACAGATCCAGCTTTTATTGCATCCATTGAATCCTGGGCCAAGAGGACTCTGATTGTGCCTCCACGGATGAATGCCTACATTCAGGTCAATATGGAGATTCAAAAAGTCTTTCAGGAATTTGCGGCACCAGATGATATTTTCCCTTACTCGATTGACGAAGGCTTTATCGACCTGACTTCTTCCTTAAATTATTTTATTCCAGATCCCTCCATCTCTCGAAAGGAAAAACTGGATCTCCTTTCTGCTAGGATCCAAAAAAGGATCTGGCAGGAAACTGGGATCTACTCTACCATCGGCCTTAGCAATGCCAATCCCCTTCTTGCCAAACTAGCTTTGGACAATGAAGCCAAGCATTGCCGAAATATGCGCTCCAATTGGTCTTATGAAGATGTAGAAAGTAAGGTCTGGAAACTGCCCCAGCTCACTGATTTTTGGGGCATTGGACGTCGTACTGAAAAGCGATTGCAAAAGATCGGGATCTCGTCGATTGCTGAACTGGCCCAGGCTCACCCCGATCTCTTAAAGAAAGAATTTGGAGTCATGGGCCTTCAACTGTGGTTCCATGCTCATGGCATTGATGAAAGCAATGTTCACAAGCCATATCGTCCGAAATCACGAGGCATTGGTAACTCTCAAATCTTGCCCTATGACTACCATCTACAAGCTGACATTGAACTGGTGTTTCGGGAGATGGCTGAGCAGGTGGCTATTCGCTTGCGGCGGAAAAAAAAGAAGACCCAACTGGTCTCCATTCATGCCTCCTACTCCAAAATCGAGGGGCTTCCGTCCATTCACTGCCAGCAAAAAATTGAGCCTACCCAATCCACCAAGGTTTTATCCGATACGGTTCTGCGGCTCTTTCGCTCCAAGTACGAAGGAGGCGCCATTCGGCAGATTGGTGTTTTTTATGGAGAACTTGTCGAGGAGTCTCTTCAACTCTTTTCCTCTCTTTGATGACCCAGTAACCCTGGAAAAAGAGGAGAAACTTCAGCATACGATTGACCGCATTCGGGACCAATTTGGCTTTACCTCTCTTCAGAAAGGCTCCTCATTACTAGAAAACTCACGCGCCATTGCACGCAGTAAACTAACAGGCGGACATTCCGCAGGAGGCTTAGATGGATTAACATGATCGACCGTTCTTATCTCCCTTATCAATCCGCCCGAGAATTTCAAGATCGTGGCATGGCCAAATGGGCTGGCTTCTTTTTATCCGAGCACACAACTGCCCTGCATACAAAAGAAATTGACCGCAGTCAGCTCACGATTCTTCCACTTGCTGAGCAGATCCAGCTCCTGGAGCAGGCCTTTCAACAACAAACGACGATCTCGATCACGACTCTAGAGGGGAATCAATTTGCTACCCTACACAGGTTTCGATTCACACCTTATCTGCTTCTGAGGTTCTTCTCAAAAGCGATGGCCACTACCACCGTCTCCTTCTGACCTCTATCATTTTTTTATTGAATCTGAGGAAACAGCCCTATGAAACCTATTCAGACTAAACACGAATTACAATTTGATTATTTTTTTCGGAGAATTACCACCAATTTGAGATGGACTTTTACAAGTGGGCGCTACTTCTACGCCGCTCGTCTTTTTTTAGAAGACGATATTCTCCACTCTATGGCAGCAGGCCAGCGAAACTACTTTCGTCTTCACCACACCAAAAAGTCGGGATCATCGAGACCATTATTTCTATTTTTAAGGTTTCCACACTCTCCCAATCACCCCTGACCCGTATTTACGCTTATACAGGCCATCACTTACAAAAAGATAGATCCTCATCAGACAGAGAAAAAGGATAGCTTGATCTGAGAAGCTATCCTTTTTCTTGATTTATGGGATTCACTACAGTCCTTAGGAATGATTAGAATCCATCTACGTTTGTGTAGATTTTTTGTACGTCCTCGTCGTCTTCAAGAACGCTGTAAAGTTTTTCAAATGTTTCCAAATCTTCACCTGACAACTCAACTTCTGATTGAGGAATCATTTCCAATTCTGTTACTTGGAATTCTTCGACACCTGATTCACGCAAAGCAACGATTGCTTTGTGAAGATCAGTTGGAGCAGTGTAGACTGTGATCGTTCCTTCTTCTGCTTCGACATCATCTACATCAACATCTGCTTCAAGCAAAAGTTCAAAGATTGCATCCGCATCATCACCAGCAAAGACGATAACACCTTTGTTGTCAAAGAGGTAAGATACAGAACCTGAAGCTCCCATGTTACCACCATTTTTACCAAAAGCAGCACGGACATTGGCAGCTGTACGGTTGACGTTTGAAGTCAAGGTATCAACGATCAACATCGAACCATTTGGTCCAAATCCTTCGTAACGTCCTTCTGTAAAGGTTTCGTCAGTGTTTCCTTTTGCCTTATCGATCGCTTTATCAATCACGTGTTTTGGCACTTGCGCTTGTTTAGCACGGTCAATAACGAATCTCAAAGCAGTATTTAGTTCTGGATCTGGTTCACCCTTTTTAGCAGCTACATAGATCTCCACACCAAATTTGGCATATACTTTTGAGTTGGCACCATCTTTGGCAGTTTTTTTGGCAACAATATTGGCCCATTTACGTCCCATGAGGATTCTCCTTAAATTTTTTCAAATTATTTTCAATCTTTTATATTATATCACAAATCACAAGACTTGGAAGAGTTTTTTGCGTATCCTTCCAATTGGAGTTGCTCGACTATTCACCCTTTATTGATCTTCCACTCTCACTGGCACTCGACCCCAGATCTGTTCTGGCAATTGGGGATGGCCTAGTTGATACACCTGATCCGATTGCTGGGTCAAACTGTCCCAAGGTTCCTTACCGATTCGGGTCACGATTTCTACTGATTTTTTCAAGCCTTTGAGATGAGCTTGTCCCTTTGCGGAAAATCCTAAGACATGAATGGCATCGGGAAGAGCTTGATCCATCGCCCCTACCAAGATGTAGGTCAAGATGCGGCGCACTCGCGCCTTAGTATAGCGCTTGGTTGCGACTTTCTCCACCAGGTCTTCCACAGAACTAGCACTCCGAACCGCATCCTTTATCCGATTGGCCAGTTCTTCATTGACCTGAAAAATCTGTGTCAGATCCGGATGGGTTAGGATTTGATAACGGAGCAGTTGGTCATAATCCTCCCAAGATACCTGTGGAGCCGACTGAAAGAGTTGACTATTGGGCATGAATTTAGCGACAAAGTCCTGATCTTCCTTGTGTAGGCGTAGACTAGTGGCAGAAGCATAGGCCACCTCTTTTTCTTCTGAATGGTAGCCCTGCACCTTGGCGTTTGAATAGGGCTTGAGCGCAATCCCCTTCCCAGCACAAGCCTTAGTATAAGCCAAGCCCAGGATATGGTTGGGAGTATCTCCTGTGAACTCCACTCCAGCAAAGGTTTCCCACATTTTTTGGGTCTTCTGTGGATAGGATAAATCATCCGGAAGGCTTCGCAAGAAAGCTTCCATTTCCACCTCTTTCTCCGAATAAACAGTCGCAATCGCTTGGTAATCTAAGACCGCTTCTGTCCCAAAAAGTCAATTGGTCGATTCCTAGACGGGACAAGATTTCTACCGCTCCCTTGGCAAAATGATCAGCCGACTGAACAGCCACGAGAAAGGGGAGCTCGACCACCAGGTCCGCTCCATTTTCCAAAGCCATCTGCGCCCGTGTCCACTTGTCTACAATGGCAGGCTCGCCACGTTGAACAAAATTCCCAGACATAGCGACGATTTTCACCCCTTCTGCCTGTTCCAGCAAGTACTTGTGACCATTGTGAAAGGGATTAAATTCTGCAATAATTCCTGTAACTGTCATGTTTTTCCTACTTCTGTGCTACGAAGAACCAACGTTTGCTGGTCTTTGTTGGCTCCTTATCTTCAAAAGTCTGCATACAATTTGAAAGATTTAAAGCCAGCCTGCTCCAATAAGATGTCATAGGTTAAAACTTCATAGGTGCGTTCCTCATGAACTTCATCGTGCCGACTAAAGGAGCCATCTTCTTCTTGGACAAAGAAGGTCAGCTCATGGACGATGGAGTGAGGGGCCACATCCTCATAGGTATCCCAGAGCATGGCAAAGTCTTCGGCATTCTCGTGGTAGGAATAGCCTGGGAAAACCTCATCCGTCTGATAGGTCGAATGGACATCAAAGATAAAGACTCCGTCCTCATTGAGGGCATTATACACTTCTTTAAAGACATCCCCTACTTCTACCTCGTCCTGCATGTAGCAGATAGAATCCGAGTAGCAGGTTACAAAGTCATAAGTTCCTGCTTGCGACAGGTCCAGCATATTGCCCTCGATAAAATCAATCTTTTGCTTGGCTGAAGCAGCTCTTTTTTCAGCAATTTTCAGCATGTCAGCACTCAGGTCTAATCCCTGTCACATCAAAGCCCAGCTTGGGAAAAGCGGACAGACTGAATCCCTGTCCCACAAGCCAATTCCAGTAATTTTTTCTTATCTTTTGTCTTTGGGAGATGGCGGAGGGAAAAATCCGTCCACAAATCATACAGACTGTCATCCATGACCGCATCATAGACCGCCGCAAACGTTTCATAAGTCGCCATATTCATGATACCAAGTCCGCCCGTAATCCGATAGAAAATTAGGGAGCACGACGATGGAGCTAAGCTCCAAGGAGAGCTATCTATTTTCCGAGGAGTACAGGACGAGTTCAAATCCTTTCTAAGATACAAAGAGTCTTAAAAGCAAAGAGAAAATAGGGAAACTTTTTCTGTATCTGACGATACAGCAGAAAGTTTATCTTTTTCTCACAACTTTTGGCTCGTGTTCTGTTACCAACCTAACTAAACACGAGGCCCCATCCTTTCTTTCCATAGAATTTCAATTTAACCAACAAAACTCAGTTGCTATCAACTGAGTTTACCTGCTATGCTAAGAGTCGCTGAAAGATCGACAGCACTTTGCTTCGTGCCATAGCTTTTTCTAGGTTATAGTGAGCACGCATTTCTTCTGAGAAGACATGGACCACCACACCACCTAAGTCAAGAAGGACCCAACCTCCAGCTGAGTCACCTTCGACGTGGCTGGCATTGCCACCAGCTTCAACGACCTTTCTCGCGAATATTTTTCAGCGATCGCCTCCAACTGACGGCTATTCATAGAGCTTGCGATGACAAAGTAATCTGTCACACTGGTCAAGCTTTGAACATCCAAAGCCACAATGTCTTCTGCACGTTTTTTTCATCAGCGGCTTTTAACAACTAGTTCAAGTAGTTCTTTTTTTCTTTCATTTAGTCCTCTTTCCTTTAAAAAAAATTGATTTTGTAATCTAAGACATCCGCAAAAACGTTCTGCCCAAATATTTTCATAAAAATTCATTAAGCTGTTTCTGCTGGGAATATCCTCTCCATCAAAGGTTGTGACAGCTCCTTCTGGAATGACCAGTTTATAGCCGTATTCAAATCCCCACTTTGATGGATGTATCGACACAATATTCTGTCTGCATGCCACACAGGACCAGTTGTTCAATCCCTTGTTGATCCAAGTATTCTTTTTAATCCTGTCTCTTTAAACATGCTATTGTATCGCTTCTGAAACACCTTTTTCATTCTCCTGTCTATTTCAACAAGGGCGATAACTGCCAATCTTCTGAAGTTAAAGCCTCTGGCGTTTCAATATGCTGTATGTAGATGATTTCAATCTGCTGTTTTCTAGCCTCGATCTTGCAAATAAGCAATCTTCTCTAAGAGCTTTTTCTGTCTCAAAAACCTGTTTCCACGAGATATTTTTGTACATCAATAATGATTAAAAGCTGTCTTTCACTCACTGCTCCTCTTTCAAATACTTCACAAAGGCATTGTAGGTTTCAAGGGTTTGGGGATAAATGGGCAATCCTTGGTGGGCCAGATGTTCGACTGTGCGAGCCGTCTCATAGGCCACCGCACGATCCAAGGAGACTTGGGCGATTTCACGCGCTTGATCTACCCCTGGAAAGGCCCGGTTATGCTCAATGTAATCTGCCACATAGACAATCTTGTCTAAGGTTGACATCTGATCCACTCCCCAACGGTGTGAATCTCAATACTGCGAAGAATGGCTGGATCTGTCAGTCCGAGGTCTTCTTGGATCTTATAAATCCCGACCATCCCATGCCAGACATTGTTGCCCCAGTTTTTTAATGCTGGATCTAGCTCATAGCGATCAATCAAGTCCAAAAATTCCTGATCCGATAATTTCTTAGCATAGTCATGTAACAAACCTGCTAGACCAGCCTGCTCTTCATCAGCCCCATAGCGTTTGGCCAAGTCACGCGCAGCCTTCTCAACCCCTAAACAGTGGGTTAGCCGCTTTTCTGGCAGGATTTGACGCATTTTTTCAAGCAAGACCTCACGAGAAAAGCCAAGGTAGTTTTCATAGGTCATTGATACAAATCCTTCTTTCTTGATGTAGTCCAAGACTGGTTTTTGGCAACATAAAATTCGGCGTCCGGCCTTTGGCCACAAAAATCACGCACCATACTAGAGGAGATGTCCATTAGAGGAACATCCACCCAGATCACCGGATAAGAAGTCCCTGCCTTATAGCGTGGTCGCTGTACTCCGACAAATTGCACAATTTCCACCAATTCATCGATGCGGTGCCATTTGGGTAAATAATCCACCATATCTGCACCAATAATGAAGTAATAATCTGTGTCTGGATCCCGTTCATTGAGCAAGAGCATGGTATCGTAGGTATAGGAAATCCCTTTGCGCTCGAGCTCAATCGTCTCGATTTCAAGACCTTCAATGCCTTCAATAGCTAATTCCAGCATCTTGAGACGATGGTGCTCTGCAATCGTCCCCTTAGCATCGACATGCGGTGGCTCATACTCAGGCATCAAGAGCACCTTATCTAACCCTAATTGTTGGCGCACTTGATCCGCAACGACCAAATGGGCATTGTGGACCGGATTGAAATTTCCACCCAAAAATACCAACTTGTTTGCGTTTCTTGTCTTTTGATCTCTGGCTCTAACTCTACCTTGGTAAAGGGAGTCAATAGTTCAATTGCCATAGGTTTGCTCTCCTCGATGTCTTAGATTTCTTTTTACTTTCGACTGAAATTTTTACGATTTTTCTTTTTTTGCTCGATTGTTTGAACAAGATGAGAATCCGACCAATCTTTTTGAACCGTTTCCACACCGATTTCTTCTTCCAAGATTTCTGCTACTTCATGGATATTCTCATCCGTATTTTTGAAGAAGAGTCACCTTGATCAGTTCACGAGCATCTAGCGCTTGCGAACACTGGTTTTGATTTGGTCATTGAGCCCATTTTTTTCCCGATTTGGATAATGGGTTTGAGGCTGTGGGCTTGGCTATTGAGGAAAGCCCGTTGTTTGGATGTTAATGTCATGTTTTTTTCATTGTTTTTTTGATACGTTATTTCTGATGTGGTGGGACGGTCGTCATGTTTCAGATCTCATCTGTGAAAAATGGTTTCATGACCTCAAAATTTGAGCCTAAAGTCTCCATTTTTCCGCGCCTAAGTAGTAAAATCATCGACTTAGGCTTTCACCACAGCAATAAAGTATCTTTCTAGAGCGTTGCACTCTGCTCAGCTCTATCAAAGAAACTATTTCTTTCAAATTTTTTTAAATAATAGCTTTGCGGGTGACGACGGCGACGCCTTCTGGTGCCCAGACAGCTACTTTTGGCTTCTCCATTGACGCGGATCCAGCCGAGTCCTGAGATGACGAGGTCTGTCTTGTCCTTGATGGTAAACTCATGAGAAACCAATGGTGGGAATTCTTCTTTTTCCTTGCTGTTAGGGGGAGTTAGTAAGCCTCCGACATGCTTGTCATAAAAAGCTGTCGCTCCTTCGAGTTTGGTCCGGTGAAGCTTGAGTTCGTTGTCAAAGAAGGCGGTGAAACCTTGCTTTTCTCCCTTGATAAAGTCAAAGCGTCCCAAGCCACCCAAGAAGAGGGTTTGCTCTGGATTGAGCTGGTAGGTCTTGGGCTTGATTTCCTTTTTAGGGCTGACATACTTGAGGTTTTTAGCCGTCAAGTAGTGAGCCATCTGGTGGCGATGGATAATCCCTGGTGTATCGTAGATGTAGGATCCATCGTCCAGTGGAATTTCGATCTTGTCCAGGGTCGTACCTGGGAAGCGAGAAGTTGTAATAATATCCTTATCGCCTGTGATTTCTTGGATAATCGCATTGATGAGGGTCGATTTCCCAACGTTGGTCACACCCACTACATAGACATCACGTCCTTTGCGATACTCTTCAATCTTTTCCATCAAGTCCTTGATGGCACTCTTGTTTTGGGCAGAGGTGAGGACCACATCGACAGGACGCATGCCTTCTTCGTGGGCTCGCTCCATCAACCAATGGGTCACCTTGCTATCCTTGACAGACTTGGGCAAGATATCCTTTTTATTTCCGACCAAAAGCACATCATTTCCTGCTACAAAACGAGGCAAGCCAGGGATGACGGAGCCATTAAAGTCAAAAATATCGACTACGTTGACCACAAGGGCATCACTATCTCCTACTTCGTGAAGGAGCTTGAGGAAATCATCGTCTGTCAGATGAACGTCTGTGATTTCATTGTAGTGACGGAGACGGAAACAGCGTTGGCAATACACTTCGCCTGTTTCCAAGCCCTTTTCAAGAGCTGATTGGGGAGTATAGCCTAGTCCCTCTTTGTTTTCTGTCTGAATGGGGGCTCCACAGCCAATACAGAATAATTCTTCCATTCTTAAATTCCTTTTTTGTATACAATCGGACCATATTTTTCGGCCATTTGCTTCATGACACGGCGTTCACGCGCCCGGTTGATCTGGGTCTTGATGGAATCATGCTCGACCAAAGGCTTGACCAAAATCGAACGAATACCCGCCCGATGAGCAGCCCGAATATCGGTCATCAGTTGATCTCCGACCATGACCACTTCATTTTTTTCATAGTGGAAACGTTTGAGAGCCCGATCAATCCCAAAGGTAAAGGGCTTGAGTGACCAAGCTTCATAATCAATATCAAATTTCTCAACCGCGCGTTTGACCCGTTTGGGACTATTATTGGACACCACGATGACCCGAATCCCGCCATCACGAAGGTCGTGCAACCACTGGCGCATCTCAGGAGTTCCATCCGGATTGTTCCAAGCAATCAAGGTATTATCCAAATCCACGAGGACTGCCTTGATACCCTGTTTTTTCAAGTCTGCAACGGTGAGATCATAGGCTGCTTCCACCGCAAAATCTGGTTTGTAATTTTCGATTGACACGTTTTTCTCCATTTTTTATACTCCCTTCATTGTAGCATAAAATGGGCCCTATTTTGCACCCGCTTGACGACTAAAAACAACGACAGACTCCTATCAGGTCACTTTCACTGCTCAAAAAAATAGACAAAAATCCTTACAAAGTTCCAAAAAAACATGGTATAGTAGAAGAAAAAAAGAACTCGGAATTTTTTTATGAAACAAACAAAAGTTTAAAAGAGGTCTCTCTCTTCTCCAGCGTATCATCAATTGGTCCTCCATCATTGGAGCCCTCGCAACCCTTGCTTTTTGTATCTGGGCCTACTTTTCTGGCATCCTTCAATCCAAAGAAACCCTGTCTGCCTTTATTTTGCAAGCCGGAATCTTCGGGCCTCCTCTTTTTATCTTGCTCCAAATCCTCCAGACAGTGGTGCCTATTATTCCCGGCGCCCTGACATCTGTCGCTGGTGTCTTTATCTATGGCCACATCATCGGGACCATCTACAATTACATTGGCATTGTGATTGGCTGCGCCATTATCTTCCACCTCGCGAGAATGTACGGACCTAAGTTCGTCCAATCCATGGTCAGTCAGAAGACCTATGACAAGTACATTGGCTGGCTCAATGAAGGCAAACGGTTCGATCGCTTCTTTATCTTCATGATGATCTGGCCCATCAGTCCTGCCGACTTCATCTGTATGCTGGCAGGCTTGACCAAGATGACCTTCAAACGCTACATGACCATCATCATTCTCTGCAAGCCCATCACCCTCGTCATCTACACCTACGGCCTGACCTATATTATTGATTATTTCTGGAAAATGGTCTAAAGCATGACACCACCCCCTAAAGACTAGGAGGTGGTGTTTTTGTATTCTATGAATAGTCTGTTACTCTCTATTTCGCAACCCAACCAATCGCGTCTGCAGGAGGATTGTCCACATCGATCCAGATAAAGTCAATGCCGATTTCACCGTTTTTGAATTTAGGTTTATTCATTGGTTACCTATTTAAAATAGCGAATATTGATTAAAATAACATTACTGAGTAGCCGTTGATCGTCCAACTATAAAATTACTATCAAATAAATATGAACATAATATTAACACTATATGCATGTCTGAAATAGGTTTTTTAAAAAAATTGTACTTTTTACCTAGTTTCATAATTTTTTTCAAATACAATATTTCTTTTTCGAAGATCATCTAGTTGCTCAAAAATTTTTTTCAAGAATCGGAACGACAATACTATTTCCAGCCAATTTATTCAATTTACTCACAGTTAAAAAAACATCGTTCCTTTTCTAATCTCAAAAATTATTAGACATCAATAAATCAAACTGTTCTTCTTTAAATCCCATTAACATAAAACACTCCCTAGGAGTTAAGTTTCTGTAATAAGTATTCCATTCTACTAAATAATTGTTTTTCATCATATTTTTATAATACCGGAATTGGGATTTCTATCTTGTTTTGTAGTCACCGTTTTGGCATTTGGTTCTATGATTTCGGTTCCAATTGCAAGCACAATATTTTTCATTATAAATTTTTTTCTTGATTCAGTAAATTTAGGAGTACTCTCAATTGCTTCTTGTTTATATTTATTTACAGAATAATCCAATCTTAAAAAAATCACGTAAATTTCTACACTTATCAATTTTTATATGTTTGTAACTCATTCTTACTTAAGTACTCCGTTATAATTTCATTCTCTTTAGAATTTTTCGGATAAGATACTAACCATAAACGTTCTTTCTCTTGATTGTGGAACTCCAAAATTTCTAGCATCTAAAGTATAGACCTTATTTATATACCCAATATTGCATAGAAACTCTTGCCACTCATTAAAATTATCAATATGCCTTTTTGATAAAATATTACTAACATTCTCCATTAGTAGAAATCGCGGTAGTTTCTTTTGAGATGCAACATATTCTTTCAAAATTCTTTCGATTTCCCATAATAACGTTGAACGATTTTCAGCATCTCTATCTATACCACTTGTATTATTATGCCAATATCCACTAACAGATAGATCCTGGCAAGGAAAAGAATAGGTCAAAATATCTGCGTCTGGTAAGTCTTGAGCATGTATTTCCGATATATCAACTAAATTATTATTTCTTTTTTTATAGAAATATATATGGCTTTTTAATTGAGCTATAGTCATTGATTTCAAAGCCTTTTAAAGTTATAGGATTTTTTTACCATTACTAGATAAGTTATATTTTTGAAAGAATATTTATTAATGATTCTTTCGTATGGTGTCTTAAGCTTTTTTTATATCTTGTTTGCCATTATGCAATATATCATATGCATACATTGCATTAATATCCCATTCAGCAATCGCAACTACTTTATGTTCAATTCCTAAATTCTTTAAAGCTTGCGTTTGGCTTCCTATACCACTGAATGTCTCAATCATTTTTAACAAAAATTCACAAACCTCCTATAAATTTTTACTATATTTTTTTGATTTAAAAAGAGATGATATACTCTGTTTCATTGATCCTCTCAAATAGTAAATTCGAAGTACCTAAACTAAGTAATCTCTGTTCTAACATATCCAAACTACATTGGAATTTTTCCATTAATATTTCTTCTAATTTTCGATTTTCGAATTGCAACTTTCCATTGAATTTACCATAGACAAGACATTGTAATTCAATATTCTCATAGAATAAGCTAATTTTTCTTATTGATTGGAAACTTCGTACGTACTCTAAAGCTACTTGGAAAATGAATAATTGTTTTACCATCTTTATTATAAATTTTACAGTTAAGTGTATCTGTAACAAGGGGGACTTGAAACTTACTTAAAAAGACAGAATTACGACGAAATGATAGAGTATAAGGTTTACAGATACGACTGTACCGAACTTGATTTTCATCAGTTATTGAAATGTCATCTGTTCCGATATAATCTTCATCACAATCTAAGAGTAATCCAACTGCCTTAGGATCACTTACTTCTATTGATCTATTAAATTGATCCAAAAAAATAATGAATCACAAACTGAATCTACTAGTGTCATTAGCTCATTCTGCTCAAACATCCCAGAGAAAGAAAAAGTTTGCTGAACCAACATATGTCTCTTTATGATTAAAAATATTCAATTTCAAATAGTTTCATATGAGTATCTTTTTCCAGCAACTTGATAGTACAAATTAAAAACTGCTTTCTTTAGAAAGTTTTTAAGTATATATCATGATCATTCTTTTTAATCCCTTGTTGTGCCATACCTATATAGACATCTATAGGTACATTAGGAAATTCTTTAACAAAAAAACTTTAAAAAAATTCCTGAAGTATATCCTGTTAAAATACGTATTCGTTTAATTTGATTAACGTTTCTCAAAAAAATATGTTCAAAGATATTATTTAAAAATTAGCAAAACTATTGAACCTTTCTAAAAAGATATCCGACATATTCCGTAATACCACCTGGAATAAGTTCAGGGTATGTTACTGGTAAAAAGTGCTGTATTTAACTTAAGAACCTTTCGAAACAAAAAAATCTACTAGGATCATTGATTGTAGAATATTGAAACATAATTTCTCTATATAAGGAAACGTAGTAACCAACACCGGTCGTTCAACTAATTGCTGAATCGTATCTGTCGTATTATTTTTTTAATATCTCATATGTTCTTTTTCGAACTGCCATTCCAAGATAAGTGTATGTACCACCATATTTTTTTAGCCAATTTCTTCTAGAAGTTATATATCTTGTTTCATTCATTCCCCATCGGCTATGAACTATGTCTGGAATAACTCTAATTGATAAAAAAATCTCCAAACGTCATCATCTGAGGCTACTCTATTACAAAAAAATTATTATTTGTCCCTAGTATTTCATATAATTTAATTGCAAATAATAAATCAAAAATTATACTCCCAACTTTTTCAGCAGCATCTAAATGATACTCATCAAAAAAATGTCATCTCGAGCTTGTATTAAAAGATTCCTAATATGTTTAAATTCTGAACTCAAATTAGTTGTAATAGCAATTGATTTATGTTATTTAATGAATTATATTCGACAGTAGCTTTGGCAATATCATAATTAATTTGTTCCCAATGTATCATTCATTACTCCTCTGATAAAATTTGTTCTAAGGCTAGTTTTAACGAGTTTGAAATACGCACACTATCATTAGTATCAACTTCAAAAACAGAAATCCAGTAATTAACAATTGAAAGAATAGTTCCATCAGCTGAATCCGAGACAATCTCATCATCTTCAGTCTCTCTAATGACCTTGTCGATAATGAGAGACATGGCTTGAGAAACAATTTCTGACATAAGGCCTTTACTAAGAGCCGTCTTGCGTTCTTTCAATTGCTTAAATAGACTATGGGATCTGTTGAGTAACAAATTTATATTGTCAGTAGAAAATAAATCTTCAGCGGGATTGAAATTGTTAATTTTTAATTTCCATAGTGGACCATTCTTTTCTTCAAATTCTCCAATAGGGAACATAGAACCCGCGCCATCGATAATCAAGATGAGTTCTGAAATATTCTTTTGAGAAACTCGCATACCTTGTAAATCTGCATGTGTAGGATAAGTCTCATTTAATTCTTTAACATAAAAAAATGTTTCTAGATGTACTTTTTCCTCTTAATTTCCCTTTTGGAAATGAATAAACTAAATCAAATGACAGAGGTATATCATTTTTACAAACTTCAGACATTGCAATAGTTTCCTGAAACATTGAAGTTCTAGAATGAACATGCACCCCAATTCCAAGCTTGTTTTTTTCTCCAAAGTAACTCCGTCGGGCCCGAATAAGTATGAAGGATTCTCAATTTTTTTATTGTTTGTTTAATCGTTAAGTTGTCATAATCTGCTGTCCAACTGCTATCAAGGTCAGACATTATTTGAATGGTATTTGGCTCAACAGAGTTAAGAATTTCTTTTTTTCTACATCAGTATCATAATTTAGAAAAATAATCACTGATATTAAGGCCAATTTTTTTCTTCTAACTCTTCATCAATTTGTTTAAATAAGTTAAAAGTATTCATATTGTTTCTCCTTTTTACTGAGTGATAATTATCGTCGGTCTATACTGATTTGAATTTTTTAAGGACAATAATTTCTAGCTCGGTCCTAATATCTTGATCAACAAGCGGAAGTATAACTTCTCCTTGATTTGTAAAAATCATTTAAATTTTTTTAAAATAAGAATTATTCAAATCTTTAACTGATATAATACTAAATGGATATGGAATATCCTCAAAGTCATCATGCCATTTATTATAATCGATATGACCGTCTTGAGTTTCAAGGAGAAGCTTGACCTTTGCTTTATGATTTCTAGGCACCCTAACCTTAACTTTCAAGATCACTTTCATTCCATCGACAATATTAACAGAATTTATGGATAAACTACATTTAAGTCCGGCATTTCTACTTTGTCTACTTCCACTATTAATACCTAAACTTGAATTTTTACCATATCCTGTTGGAGGGAGAAGAAATTTTCCTAACACTTTTGATAGTCTACTTGTCTCAGTTCCTGTTTCTGAAAATTCATTTTCTTCAAAATCAGTAAGAATAGAATTACGAATTCCACCTTTTAATCTCTTTATAAGAGTAAACCCATTTTCATCAAGCCAATTAGCATGGTCAGCATTTTCTATACTTCGTAAATATGACTCTATAGTAGGAAAATTGGGATAAAATCTAGAGGAAAGATTTTCTTTAGAGACTGGAACAAAAATTGAAATTAACATACGTTTATCTTCAAGAATTTTGGAGCTAGGTAGCCAAGAATTATCTGAGTCGTATTCTACAATCATACCAGGTTGTCTACAATACGAAAAGATTTTAATTTCGTTTGAAGCTTCTGTCAATGGACTTTTGCCTAAATATGCTAAAGGAGAAGGACAATTATTTGGAGGACACATTTCTAAATCCTCTTCCGAAGCTTCTATATAAGCAATAAAACCTAGAGGTTTATTGCTATCTTCGCAAGCTTTTCTACTAAGTTTAATAGGATGAACAACAACTTTATCAGTCACAGAATATCCTAATAATGCTGAATTATATAACTTTTTGAAAAAAATATTAAATATAGCTTCAGATTCGACATTTATAATTTCTTCATTAACTGAACACACAAGCATATTTGACTTAAAATGACTTCTATAAGTTATGTTCATTAACCTAGGAAAATACCATCTTAAAACTGACATTTTTTTATTGATGATTCTAAATTATTCGTCCAATAATATGATGAGCCATTATTTTTGTAAATCAGAAATATCTTCTCTCAGAAAAAGGTATAAGAATTGTAGTCCCCGTCTCATTTGCTTGGTAAGGTTTAAGATTGAATAAATTTAAAATCTCTTTTATTTTATCAGGATCTGTGATGGGCAGAATTTGATTATTACTTCCCTCTTCCCCCACCAAGCAATTCCTCTGTTTGACTTCGGTAGCAACCTTTCTTCTGATTTATTATTTTTCTATTAAAGAAGCTATTAATCTTTCTTCATAAGAATCTGCTATTTTTTTATTCTGGTATAATAAATAACTATCCCATTTCCTATTCTAAAAAAACTAGTCTTTCCTAATCCCCAACTACCACCCGCACCTTCTTTCTCCTGATTCTTACCTATTCCAAAAACCAGTTTGTGAAAGTTAGAATTTACTAAATCATCATGATAGTCTCCTGATATAGCTCCCGTCAATCCAAAAGTATTTTTATCAGATATCGCTAAAAATTTTGTTCTATTGCAGTAGTTTGATAAAAGTTCATCAGATATTCCTTCAAGATGTCTAGCTAAATTATCCGCATCAAAATTTCCAAAATGAAAATCAACTCTTGTATTTCCTACACCGTCAATTCCAGCATCTAAACTGTTCTGAATTGATTCGCGCACTATTAAATCAAGCAACGGTATGGATTTATTTTGAAGTGATCGCAATATTGAGGCACCATCCTGAGCCATGCTTTGAGGATCATCTGTAGCAATTTTTATTTTCAATATTTTATCTCCCTTAATCATCAATAGATTTAATCAACGGCATCAATTGCGTTGTAATATTTTTTGTTGAAACATCAATAAATCTTGGTATCAAAATATTTATCCCAATTATATCATGACTGAAGTTTAGTTTCTCTCTTCGTTTGGATAGTTTATTTGTTGGTTCACTATCCTTATCAATTCTATAAATTACTAGTAAAGGAGTTTTCTCAAATCCTTTAGAACGTCTTAAATCGCGAATGTCCCCCATTAAGACAACTTTCTTTTTCTTTAGGATTAAGCTCATCAATATCAGCAATCAAATCGTCAGGTTGACGCAATACACCAATTGAAACAATCTCTCCATTGCTACCGGGAACTAATTTCGTCCGTGTCACTCCCTTAGGATTATAACCATGAATATTCCAATCGCTATCAACATCTGCTAATTCAATTTTACCTTTGCTTGATAATACAATATTCCAGTCATTAATTGTATGATTATTTTCTTTCAACCATTCAATTAGATTATTTAGTGTTGCCATCCGTTTATCTTCGGAAATAACCTGATATTCTTGTAAAAAATTTTCAACTTGGACTGAGTCAATATCTTTCCAAACTAGTTTAGAATCTGAAGCTGTAGACTTTTGAGGTGTTCCAAGTGAATTTAGAAATGTTTCAGTTAAACGGAAGTTATGAGCTAATTGTTCCATATCGTCTTTAAAAAAAACAGTTTGAGAATTAAAGCCAGAAAAATTAAATTCAGCCGAAATAGCAGATTGCATTTTATTAACTGAAGTAATCCTGACTAACTGATAGTCTGGAGAATTTTTTATTTTTGGAGCAACTTCTATTGGAGTAAGATTTCTTTTAGAGTACTCTACTAAATTCGACCTCAATTCATAGTCTAGTTGGGATAGGAATTGAAACCGTTCATACGCATCGTACTCCATCCATACTCTAGGGAATATTTCATACCCTTTTCTATAGCCAAACCACCGTCCCATTTGCATTAAAGTATCTGCTTGATTTGTTTTTCTTAAAAAGAACGTAGATACTAACCCTTCGATAGTTAATCCTCTAGATAGAGTATTTCCCCCTATCACAATGAAAGCAGGAGCTAGTTTAGTAGCACTTATAGAATTTGGATAGACCAATCTAATCATTTCATCAGCAGATGTCATTTTGCTATTATCAATTGCAATATGAAAACCTTCGTGATATTTAGGAATGCCTTCATCGGTTAATTGAACATGACTTAGATACTCATCATCATCCAAACGGAAAATTCTCTCAATCTGTTCTCTAATGTCTTTCCACTCAGGATAAGACGGTACATCTCTTGGGCAACTATAATTATTCATATTCTCTAAAAATTTCTCTTTACTAAAGTCTATTCTTTCATTATTATAGAGATTCTTTAGATTTTTGAAAAATACACTAGGATTCTTTCGAACTTTTCTAATATAGTAGGTAACTACATTAGCAATCGATTCATGCTCACTAACTTTAAAAGAGGTGTGTATTAGCATGCTAATCGGTTTTCTATATCCTAGATGACGCATTGCACCGGTTGAAATGATAAACCAATTAATAGCTAATTCTAAAGATTTTGGTATTTGAATCTCTTCGCCTTTTCCTAGTCTTCTAATGATTTGAACATCATCGTCACTAATTTCTCTAACGATATCAATTTTTTGCACTTGTTCCGGTTCTGATGTTCCAAACATTTCTTCAGGACCAATGTAGTCACTTGATTGAGGCAATACAACAATAAAATCTTTTGGATAGAGCGAATTTCCAGTAGTTTCATTTAATATATTTGCATATGGAGTTGCTGTATAAGCAATATAGTTCATTGCTTTTACATTATCTTTGTTAACCAATTTTCTAATTAGTTTGTTTATTGTTGTTGGATCTTGTTCTTCGATATTGTTAGTATTAATACTTGCTTGGTCAGCTTCATCATCAATCACTAAAATCTTTAATTGTCTAGACTTGTTTTCATCTGAGTAAAGCCAACGTATTAGATTTTCAAGGCGACTTTTATTTTTTAGACATACGGTTAAATACCTATCTCTAGCATTTTCTTCCAATGAAAATGTTGATATTTTATGATCAGCGATGTTGTTTTTTAAGTTTGGTCTATCTACTAATCTCCAATTCAAATTTCTTGTATCTTTAACGTCATTATACAAGCGATTTGCAGTCTGGTTCCTCAAGTTCTCAATAGTTCCAGATAAGACAATAAAGAAATTATATCCCAAATCTGCAGCCATAGAAATAACCCCGGACATATTTGCAGTTTTTCCAGACTGTACATTTCCTAGAACCAAACCTTTCGAAATTCCACTGTTCTCTTTCGAATTGCTTAAGTAGCTAAGTATTTCTACAGTAGATTTTTTAAGAGTCTCGATACTATTCAAATTCCATCCTTGCTTTTTCAGTCTAGATTCATAATTTTTCCAACTAGAACCTCTATTTGTAGGTATTCTTATTTCAGATCGATTTTTTTCCCTAATTTAACAATATCTATATCTTCATATAGCTTAAAAAAACTCTTCTACTAATTCTTTCCATGCTTCTTGGGGCAATCCCCTTCTTTTAAAAAAATCTTTATAACGTTCAATAGGGAGATCTAAGATATCATTTTTTTGAATATTGTTTGTTTTTATTATTGATCAACAATTCAATATACGATTGAACGTCTGTGTAATCTTCAAGCTTGTACATAATATTGTCCTACCTTTATAACAAAAATATTATTTTTTTCTACATAGTTCAAAACTATAATTCCACCTAATTTATAGTTAATAATATATGATTTTTCACTTATTTATTATTGTGCAATAATATCTTTCAATATAGTGAAAGTTTCTCTTCACCATTATACCAAAAAAACACGGCATACCGCCGTGTTTCTAGGTTTATTTCACCAACTTCTTCATCTCATCAATACGTGCTACGGTCGCATCGTATTTCGCTTGGTAGTCGGCTTGTTTGTCGCGTTCTTTTTGGACGACTTCTGGTTTGGCATTGGCTACGAAGCGTTCGTTAGAGAGCTTCTTACCGACCATATCCAGTTCTTTTTGCCATTTAGCCAGTTCCTTGTCGAGACGAGCTAATTCTTCTTCGACATTGAGGAGGTCAGCCAGTGGCAAGTAGATTTCTGCTCCTGTGATGACGCTTGACATCGCAAGTTCAGGTGCAGGAATATTTGAAGCGATTTCCAAGTGTTCTGGATTTGTGAAGCGTTTGATGTAGTTGACATTGCTGTTAAAGAAGGCTTCCAAGTCGCTATCGCTAGTCTTAACAAGGATGGTTATAGGCTTGCTTGGTGCTACGTTTACTTCTGCACGCGCATTACGAACAGCACGGATCAAGTCTTTGAGACTTTCGACACCAGTGTGGGCAGCGAGATCTTCAAAGGCTGGATTGACAGTTGGGTATGCTGCTGTGACGATAGAGCCTTCTGAGATTTGTCCAAAGATTTCCTCTGTCACGAATGGCATAATTGGGTGGAGGAGACGAAGGATCTTGTCCAAAGTATAAAGGAGAACAGAACGTGTGATAACTTTCTCTTCTTCGTTGTCGCTGTAAAGCACTTCCTTGGTCAACTCAACGTACCAGTCCGCAAACTCATCCCAGATGAAGTTGTAGAGGATGTGTCCAGCGACACCAAACTCAAACTTATCAAAGTTGGCAGTAGCTTTTCCGATAGTTTCATTGAGGTTGTGGAGAATCCAGCGGTCTGTCACGTTACCTGCTTGACCAGCAGCCACTTTTAGCTACATTTTCACGCGCCACATCCAAGGTCAAGCCCTTCATTGTTCATGAGGATATAGCGGAGATGTTCCAGATCTTTGTTAATGAAGTTCCATGACGCATCCATTTTTCTCGTAAGAGAAAGCGCACGTCTTGACCCTGGTGCAGAACCGTTTGAAAGGAACCAACGAAGGGCATCGGCACCGTATTTCTCGATGACATCCATTGGGATCAATCCCGTTACCGAGTGATTTAGACATCTTACGTCCTTGCTCGTCACGGATGAGACCGTGGATCAGAACGTTTTTGGAATGGCTGACGGCCAGTGAATTCCAATGATTGGAAGATCATACGAGACACCCAGAAGAAGATGATATCGTAACCTGTTACCAAGGTTGAAGTTGGGAAGTAACGTTTGAAGTCTTCTGAGTCGACATCCGGCCAGCCCATAGTTGAGAATGGCCAAAGGGCAGAACTAAACCAAGTATCTAAGACATCTTCGTCTTGTTTCCATCCGTCACCTTCTGGTGCTTCTTCGCCAACGTACATTTCACCCTCAGCATTGTACCAAGCAGGGATTTGGTGACCCCCACCAGAGCTGACGAGAGATTACCCAGTCGTGGACATTTTTCCATCCATTGGAGGAAGGTATCGTTGAAACGAGGTGGGTAGAATTCTACCTTGTCCTCTGTATCTTGGTTAGCAATAGCATTTTTCGCCAATTGATCCATCTTAACGAACCATTGTGTAGACAAGCGTGGCTCAACCATAACCCCTGTACGCTCTGAGTGACCAACTGAGTGGGTCATCTTCTCAATCTTAACAAGGGCACCAATTTCTTCTAACTTCTTGATAACAGCCTTACGAGCTTCAAAAGCGGTCCATACCGTTGAATTCACCAGCCAATTCATTCATAGTACCATCATCGTTCATAACGTTGACTTGTGGCAAGTTGTGACGTTGACCAACCAAGAAGTCGTTTAGGGATCATGGGCAGGTGTGATTTTCACCACACCCAGTACCAAACTCAGGGATCTGCGTGTTCATCCCCAACGATTGGGATTAGTTGTTCAAGATTGGCAAGATAACATTTTTACCAATCAAGTCCTTTATAACGGTCATCATTTGGGATTAACCGCTACGGCAGTATCCCCAAACATAGTCTCAGGACGAGTTGTTGCTACTTCAAGGGCACGTGAGCCGTCTTCCAACATGTAGTTCATGTGGTAGAAGGCACCTTCGACATCCTTGTGAATCACCTCGATATCAGAAAGGGCTGTACGGGCTTTCGGATCCCAGTTGATGATAAATTCACCACGGTAGATCCAGCCCTTCTTGTAAAGCTCTACAAAGACCTTACGAACCGCTTTTGACAACCCTTCATCAAGGGTAAAACGCTCACGAGAGTAGTCTACAGAGAGCCCCATCTTGCCCCATTGTTGCTTGATAGTAGTGGCATACTCGTCTTTCCATTCCCAGACTTTATCAAGGAATTTTTCACGACCCAAGGTCATAACGAGAGATGCCGTCCTCAGCCAAACGCGCTTCTACTTTAGCTTGAGTGGCAATCCCAGCATGGTCCATACCTGGAAGCCAAAGCGTATCAAAACCTTGCATGCGTTTTTGACGGATGATGATATCTTGCAAAGTTGTATCCCAAGCGTGACCAAGGTGAAGTTTACCCAGTTACGTTTGGTGGTGGAATAACGATTGAATAAGGCTTAGCCTTTTTATCGCCTGAAGGCTTGAAAACATCTTCGTCAAGCCATTTTTGGTAACGACCAGCCTCAACCTCGGCTGGATTGTATTTAGGTGAAAGTTCTTTAGACATGTTTTGCTTCTCCTTTAATTTATTATTTCTATAATTAGTATAAATGTATTTATTTGCTAGCTCTGTATTATCTTGAATATTTACAAACAGATTTCCCCACTTTAATTTGGGATACATTCTTTTCTTTCTTCAACATTGTGGATTATCCTAGTCTGTATATGACCAGATTGTCTCAAATTTTCTTTTCAGACTATAAGTTCATAAAGATTATTGTGTTTTATCCATCTTTTAAGTCATTGAAAAAATCTCGAGTATAATATTCTTTTTGTTGCTTTTCACATTGATAACTTTTTGTGAAACTCATCTTTTTCAAATGAGATCCTTCCAACTTCAAAGATATAATCAAGCAAATTAAAACTATAACAGTCACAATGAATAACTCTACATTCAATACTTAATTCAGGCAACAACCATGAAATAATTCCAGTAATTGTTGCAACAATAGTAGTTACGGTTGCAACAATACCAATTACCTTTAGTATCCAATCATTTTTCAAGACATTTCTCCTTATGTTGAAGTGAAATTATAATATTGATTTCTAGCCTCCCACTCACTCTTCAGCAATCCATATATCAGACTGTCACAGCGGTTACCTTGAGCATCTTTGCGGTCTCGGATACGAGCTTCAAGGGTAAATCCTAATTTTTCCGCAACTCGTTGACTTTGGATATTGTAGCCAAAGCAAGACAATTCTATCTTGTGAAGATCCAATTCTTTAAAAGCTAAGTCAATCAAGGCACGCGCCGCTTCGGGCACATAGCCTCGCCCCCAATAGTCTGGGTGCAAGGTGTAGCCAAGTTCCAGCACATCGTCTTCGTGACGATGGTTGAAATCCACAGAGCCGATGACCTTGTCCGTTCCTTTGACCACAAGCCGTAACCTGCTGGGAGATTGTCTTTTTGATTGCGCTCAGGAAGGATATGCTCTAGATAATAAATCTCATCTTCCAAGGTCTTGACGGGTGGAAAGCCTGCTGGGTAAGAAACTTCTGGGAGACTAGCGTAAGCATGGATATCCTCAGCATCCGCCACTGTTCGGACTCGTAAGACCAGACGCTCCGTTTCGATTCTTTCTGGCAGTTCAGCTCTTGTCATTCTTCTTCCTCGCTTTCTTGATAAAGCTTCCCATGGGATCGACTCGGTCATCCAGATAACGATAAACGCGCTGATGACCGTCCCCCATAAAGTAAGTCGGTGCAAAACGGTCATTTTTAAAATGCCCCTTGTCATCTAAGAGCTCTGGATCAGCCAGTCGCTCGAGAATCTTGGCAAAAGATATGACAGATGCCATCTTCCTCGATAATCCGATCTACCTGGCAATCCAAAACGACTGGACAAGCCTCCAAAATCGGAGCCTGAGTCCGTTCAGAAATCTCGTAGTCAAGCCCCAGGTGTTTCAATTTCTCCCGATGGCTGATAAAGCCAGCCTGCTCCATCTGGAGCATGAGAGTTTTCATCAGGGATGTTCACAGTGAACTGTTGATAATGCTTAATCTGGTCAGCCGCATTTTCCTCAGCACCAACACCGATGACCAGCCAATCTCCCAAGCTATAAGAGGAACTGCAGGTCGTGATATTGTGCCCAAAGTTCTGGTCCTGATACCCCAAGATGAAAGATCGGAAAACCATAGTAGAGTTTGCTGGTGTTAAAAGATTGTTTCATGACAAGCTCCTTCAGCTAGGGGTGATAAAGAAAAATCGTCCCCTGTCATCAATCTGACAGGGACGAATGTATTGATCCGCGGTACCACCCAATTTCGGGCAGATGCCCGCAACTTTGTTTATTTCATTTTCATCCATTAGCAACCAGTTTTGACACATTTGTGGACTTCTCAGCACCGCCACTTTCTGTAAAATGTGGGATTCAAAACACCTCTAATAGGTTCATTTTAGCAAGTTTTCCTGGAAATAGCAAGAAATCATAAAAGCGATTATTTAAATTTAACGCCTAGTTCTTTCAATTTCTTGATTGTAGCTGGGCCGATTCCTTTAAGGGCCAACAACTCTTTTTCTGTCCAGTTTGCGAAGTCCGCAACAGAGCGAATACCTTCATCATAGAATGTTTGCGCACGATCAAGTGCCACACCTTCCAAACTTGCAGCAAATTCTTCCACTGAAGAAGCTGCTTGTTTCACTTCTTTCGCCACTGCTTTTGTAGCTTTCTCAACCTTTTTAGGTGCTTCTTTCACAGCTGCAGTTACAGTTGCGACAGCTTTTTTCAAAAGATGTCTATTTTGATGTTTGTATTGTTTCGCACGGTTTACGTTCTTCTTTGCCATTTTTCCTCCTAAATTCAGTGATCAATTCCTAAGGCAACAAGGTTTCATCACCATCATTCCATTCAAAAATCCGTTGATGTCATTTCAACTTTTTTATTGTATCACAATCCCCTAAAAAATCAAGTCATTGCTCAATTTTCAGGTAAATCTAGCTAGTTAAAACGCCTTCAATAAGGTACTTTTTAATATTTTCTTTCACCAAAGAGGCCATCTGGTAAATCATGAAATCCTTTTCCAGCATGGAAATTTTCAAACTTCCCTTGCAAGAACTGATAAGCGTCCAAACGGCTTTCATAGCGAATCATAGCGATTTTAGCTCGTTCATCCTGATCTTCATCAAAAACCTTCTTACTTTCTTCGAGAGCCATTTCATTGATCATGACTTGAGTCTTGATCCACTCCTCAAACTCCTTCATAAACTCTGTTTCGTAACTCATCTTTACTCCATTCCTCTATAAAAATCCGTATCGATCTCCCGATAAGGTTGAATGTCCTGAACATATTCCAAGACACCTTGAAAGTCTCCAGCTTCATCACGCACGGCTGCATAGGTGACATGGACAAATTTCCCACGCGATTCTGATTTGAACCACATTTCATACTTGTCTTTTTTCCCTTCACGAAGCCCCTGCATGATGGCTTTGACCTTCTCCAAATATTTCGGTGGGTGACACAGCTCAACATTGCGTCCTACCTGCGATGGCGTCCTCTTAAAAATCATTTCCTCAAAAGGCGCAGCATCATTGTAATATTGGAAAATATCATCCTTATTGACAAAGGTGATCTCCATTGGTAACTGGTTCAAGATTAAATTCGCTTGCTCCACTGATAAAAAGCCATTACCAAAAGCTTGTGGTTGCTTGCGATCGAAGCTCTCTTCTTTTTTCTTAGGCGTGAAGGTAATCGTCAACTGTCCCTCAGGAGTCTCAATGACCTGACGGTGCTCATCTGCCTTTTGAAGAAGGAAGCGGTTCAGTTGAACCTTCTGACTCTTTCAGACGCTTCCTCCTTGAAGTCCACGCGTTTCGGCACCCATTTCTCACTTGGGAGAATAATGGCATAACCATAAGCATCACTTTCTTCTGCAATGGAGAGCCAGTCATCCTGGGTAAAGGCCTCCAGCAAAATCATCAAGAGGATCGACTCTTCCTTGAAGATCATGCCCTCAAACTCTTGCGCAAAGGCTTCAAAGAGCTCTTTGACTTCTAGAGATACTAGAATCCGGTAATTTCTTGGCCGCATCCAAAAGCTTTCGCAAAGAGTTCCCGAATCTGGTCATCCACTCCCCACATCACTTTTTGGTGGGGAATCATGCCCATATTTTTTTCCATAATCGGAAACATCAACTCTTCCTTACGACGGTAATGCCGGTCAAATTGACCCACCAAGCCCAGCTGACGTAACAAGCCCTTATGAATCTCCTGAATCATCTCAGGATCCTCAGTCGTCTCATAATTGTCTAGCAAGCGGCGTACCCGCATCATAGCGGCTCGAAGGGCTAAGTTCTCCTGTTTAAAGATTTGAACAGGATGCCCTGGGTGGTCAGTATCTGCTACTTCGACCCCTTGAACCGCATTCTTAAAGAGATTGGCATGGACATCACAAAGCTCCATCACATCTTCAAAAGTGACCCCTGCATCTGAATTCATCAGTTCATGCTCCATAAGAGAGATTTCAATCGCAGAAACCCCTGCAAAGGTCGCATCAAAGCGCTCCTGAACAGACTCAGGAGAAGCTCCATGATGAAGCTCTAATAAGATATCTCTTAAGACGTGAATTCGTTCATCACTCATTAGTCTAGCCCCACTACTTCATAGCCATTAGCCTCTAGTGTTCGCACAATCTTCTCCATAGGAGTACCTTCTAATTTTGATCCTTGTTTCAAGGAAACCTTGCGCCCAACTGTATTGCGCATGATCGGATTGGCTAAGGGTTTAAAGCCCAACTCCACCAACAAATCCAATACTTCCGGATGTTGATCAATGACTTGAGCAACTGGAATCGATACATCAATAACATTGTCCATTTATTTATTTCCTCTACTCATTCCCTTTATTTTCTCTTTGACGAGCCCGTTCTTCGCCCCACCAAAGAGGCATCAGTTCACCTAAAGTAATGATCTTACGACTTTCATAATCCACCATAAATTCTAGATGACGATTCTCTGCATTTAGCTCAAGGAGAAATTCACGACAGGCCCCACAAGGCATCCCAGAACCTTCTCCATAAGGAGGTTTGTCTCGAAAAGCAATAATGCGCTTGACCTTGGTCTGTCCTGATTGTTGATACATGTTGAAGAGAGCTGCTCGTTCGGCACATAAATGAAAGACGCCACAGGTTCCTTCCATACAAAAGCCCGTAAAAATCTGACCATCTGCAGCCTCAACAGCAGCAACCACATGTCGAGCATAGACAAAATCTGAAACCTCTTGAGGCGCATAGAGAGCTTTCGCCTCATGATAAAGTTTTTCCCAAATATCCATTCTTCTTTTTCACTTCTTCACTAATTTCACAACTGCTTCTGTCCTTGCAGTATGGGGGAAACATGTCCACTGATTGAATGTATTCAACCTGATAAACCTTTGTCAAAGCCACTAGATCCCGTGCCAAAGTAGAGACATTACAAGAGACATAGACCATCTTTTCAGGTGCATAGTGCAACAAGGTCTCGATTAATTTTGTCCCCAAGCCCGTACGAGGTGGATCCACGATCACAGCATTAGCCCGATAGCCTTCTTGGTACCAGCGAGGAATGATCTCTTCTGCTGTACCAGCCTCATAGTGGGTATTCTCAAATCCCATCCGTTTAGCATTGTATTTGGCATCTTCAATCGCTTCAGGAATAATATCCATCCCCCGAACACTTTTCACTCTATTAGCAAAAGCAAACCCAATCGTTCCAACCCCACAGTAGGCATCAATCAGGTGATCCTCTGGAGAAACATCTAGAGCCTTGACAGCCTCACTATACAATACTTCAGTTTGTTCCGGATTCAACTGGTAAAAGGCTCGAGGAGAAAGGGAGAATTCATAATCCAAAACACCTTCCAAAATGGCCTCTTCTCCCCAAATAATCTGCGTTTGTTCCCCATAAATCTCACTGGAACGAGACGTATTTTTATTAACAGCAACTGTGACAATCTCAGGGTGTTTCGTGACCAAGTCTTGCACCAAATTGTTTACGTTAATCTGACGACTGGTGACCACAATGATCTGAACCTGACCAGACTTCCGAGCCCGTCGAACCATCATGGTTCTGACACCCAGTTCTTTACGCTCATCAGCAATCGGAATCTGATAATAGGTCAATAAATCCGCTAGATCATTGGCGATAGCTTGAATAACCGGATCTTGAACCAAACAATCCTTTTAATTCCACCAAATAATGTGAATTTTGAGCATAGAGTCCCGCCTTCACCTGGCCCTTGAATTTCCTTGTTTGAAATTGCAATTTTGCCCGATAGTAAAGAGGCTCCTGCATTCCGATTGTCGGCCGAATATCATACTGTTCAAATCCTTCAGGTGAGAACTTCTTCAAGGCCTGTTGCAACAAATCTGTCTTAAACTCCAGCTGCTTGTCATACTTCAAATGCATGATTTGACAGCCACCACAGGTCTCATAGATATCACACATGGGCGTCACACGAAACTTAGACGCCTTATTCACAGATAGGAGTTTGGCTTCGCAAAAATTTTTTTCTTGACACTTGTAATTTGGCAGAAGATATCTTCTCCCTTCAAAGCGCCTGGCACAAAGACAAGTGTTTTTTTATAAAAGCCAATCCCTTCTCCGTTAATTCCCATTCGTTTAATTTTCAAAGGAATTTTTTGTTTTACTTTAACGTTCATATCCCTATCTTAACACATTTTTTTCGGTATAATAAAAAAACATGAAAAATTACAAAACTAGAAAAAGAAAAAAAGACTCTACCTCCTGGAATTAGACAATGATCAAAAAAACTTTATATTACAGAAGACACCATCGTCAAATATTTTCCTTTCCAAAGATAAAGAAATCAGTGAAGAAGAACTAAAAGAAATCCAAGAGTTTGCTCAATACTCCTATGGTAAAAACCTGGCCCTTTACCATCTTTCTTTTAAAGCTCGGACAACAAAAGAAGTCCGAGACTACCTGACAAAATATGAGATTGAAAGTGGCATTATTGATAAAGTGGTCCAACACCTAAAAGAAGACAAGTGGTTAGATGATCGTCAATATGCAAGAAACCTGATAGAAGCCAACCTTCTCAGTGGCGATAAGGGCCCTGTCTTATTACAACAAAAAATTCAACAAAAAGGGATCCCAAAATCTATCCTTCAAGAAATTCTTGCAGACTATGATTTTTCAGAAGTGATCGACCGTACCGCAATAAAACTCCTAAAAAAATACCAAGGAAAATATCCGTTAAAAGCCATTGAAACGAAAATCATCCAAGCACTCATTTCAAAAGGTTTTGCTTACAACCAAGCAAAGATAGCATTCCAAAATCTCGAGCTCGAAACAGATGAAGAAACAACCAATGAGCTCATTCTAAAAGAGTTAGAAAAACAATACCGTAAATACAGTAAAAAATATGAAGGCTATGACCTCAAAACAACGCTTGACTCAAGCACTAGCCAGAAAAGGCTACGATTATAGTGATATAACGTCAGCCATTAGAGAATACTTAGATTCATAAACCAAATTGAAAATTAAATAGAAAAATAAGAAAAAATTTGAAAAAATATGATACAATATAGAGGATATACTTAGATTGTAGAAAGTTGGTAAGTTATGAAACTACCTAAAGAAGGCGACTTTATTACAATTCAAAGTTATAAACATGATGGCAGTTTACACCGTACATGGCGTGACACCATGGTATTAAAGATAACCGAAAATGCAATTATTGGAGTAAATGATCATACACTTGTTACTGAAAGTGATGGTAGACGTTGGATCACGCGTGAACCAGCGATCGTTTATTTCCATAAAAAATATTGGTTTAACATCATCGCCATGATCCGTGACAATGGTGTGTCTTACTACTGTAACCTAGCAAGTCCTTTTCACATTGACCAAGAAGCCTTAAAATATATCGACTATGATCTCGATGTCAAGGTCTTTACCAATGGTGAAAAAAAATTGTTAGATGTTGAAGAATACGAGCAGCATAAAGAAAAAATGCACTATTCAGATGACATCGACTTTATTTTAAAGGAAAATGTTAAGGTTCTAGTAGATTGGATAAACCAAAACAAAGGTCCTTTTTCTGAGGAATATATCAAAATTTGGTATAACCGTTATGTTGAACTGCGAAATAAATAAAGTTGGAAAGAGCGCAAGCTCTTTTTTCTTGTAAACTTAATGAAAAATTACCTACAAAAAAGCCTAATGACAATCATTAGACTTTTTCGATACACTATCGGGAAGACAGGATTCGAACCTGCGACACCTTGGTCCCAAACCAAGTACTCTACCAAGCTGAGCTACTTCCCGATCTAAAGCTACCGCTTTATGCACCCTAGAGGAGTCGAACCTCTAACCGCCTGATTCGTAGTCAGGTACTCTATCCAGTTGAGCTAAGGGTGCTTCTTTCAACCTAAATCTATGCCGAGGACCGGAATCGAACCGGTACGATCGTTACCAATCGCAGGATTTTAAGTCCTGTGCGTCTGCCAGTTCCGCCACCCCGGCCTCCTCAAGCGAACGACGGGATTCGAACCCGCGACCCCCACCTTGGCAAGGTGGTGTTCTACCACTGAACTACGTTCGCATTGCTTTCTTTATATAAAAAAATGCCGGCTACATGACTTGAACACGCGACCCTCTGATTACAAATCAGATGCTCTACCAACTGAGCTAAGCCGGCTCATTATTATTCTTCTATGCGGGTTAAGGGACTTGAACCCCCACGCCGTAAAGCGCCAGATCCTAAATCTGGTGCGTCTGCCAATTCCGCCAAACCCGCAAAATATGACCCGTACTGGGCTCGAACCAGTGACCCATTGATTAAAAGTCAATTGCTCTACCAACTGAGCTAACGAGTCTTAAAATAATTTTCATTATTTTAACGGTCCCGACGGGAATCGAACCCGCGATCTTCGCCGTGACAGGGCGACGTGATAACCGCTACACTACGGGACCTATGGGAGTTAACGGGATCGAACCGCTGACCCTCTGCTTGTAAGGCAGATGCTCTCCCAGCTGAGCTAAACTCCCAAATGAGCCTAGTATCTACTAGGCTCAATCTCTTGCTAAGCGACTACCTTATCTCACAGGGGGCAACCCCCAACTACTTCCGGCGTTCTAGGGCTTAACTGCTGTGTTCGGCATGGGTACAGGTGTATCTCCTAGGCTATCGTCACTTAACTCTGAATGATTAAACATTCAAAATTGAACATCTATATTCTAACAAGTTAACCTTTCGTTGTCAATATCTTCTGACTCTTTGGATAAGTCCTCGAGCTATTAGTATTAGTCCGCTCCATTGCTCACACAACTTCCACTCCTAACCTATCTACCTGATCTTCTCTCAGGGCTCTTACTGATATAAAATCATGGGAAATCTCATCTTGAGGTGGGTTTCACACTTAGATGCTTTCAGCGTTTATCCCTTCCCTACATAGCTACCCAGCGATGCCTCTGGCGAGACAACTGGTACACCAGCGGTAAGTCCACTCTGGTCCTCTCGTACTAGGAGCAGATCCTCTCAAATTTCCTACGCCCGCGACGGATAGGGACCGAACTGTCTCACGACGTTCTGAACCCAGCTCGCGTGCCGCTTTAATGGGCGAACAGCCCAACCCTTGGGACCGACTACAGCCCCAGGATGCGACGAGCCGACATCGAGGTGCCAAACCTCCCCGTCGATGTGAACTCTTGGGGGAGATAAGCCTGTTATCCCCAGGGTAGCTTTTATCCGTTGAGCGATGGCCCTTCCATACGGAACCACCGGATCACTAAGCCCGACTTTCGTCCCTGCTCGAGTTGTAGCTCTCGCAGTCAAGCTCCCTTATACCTTTACACTCTGCGAATGATTTCCAACCATTCTGAGGGAACCTTTGGGCGCCTCCGTTACCTTTTAGGAGGCGACCGCCCCAGTCAAACTGCCCGTCAGACACTGTCTCCGTAGATGATGAACCTACCGGGTTAGAGTGGCCATAACACAAGGGTAGTATCCCAACAACGCCTCCATCGAAACTGGCGTCCCGATCTCAATGGCTCCTACCTATCCTGTACATGTGGCACAGACACTCAATATCAAACTGCAGTAAAGCTCCATGGGGTCTTTCCGTCCTGTCGCGGGTAACCTGCATCTTCACAGGTACTAAAATTTCACCGAGTCTCTCGTTGAGACAGTGCCCAAATCATTACGCCTTTCGTGCGGGTCGGAACTTACCCGACAAGGAATTTCGCTACCTTAGGACCGTTATAGTTACGGCCGCCGTTTACTGGGGCTTCAATTCATACCTTCGCTTACGCTAAGCACTCCTCTTAACCTTCCAGCACCGGGCAGGCGTCACCCCCTATACATCATCTTACGATTTAGCAGAGAGCTGTGTTTTTGATAAACAGTTGCTTGGGCCTATTCACTGCGGCTGACTGAAAGCCAGCACCCCTTCTCCCGAAGTTACGGGGTCATTTTGCCGAGTTCCTTAACGAGAGTTCTCTCGCTCACCTGAGGCTACTCGCCTCGACTACCTGTGTCGGTTTGCGGTACGGGTAGAGTATGATTAACGCTAGAAGCTTTTCTTGGCAGTGTGACGTCACTAACTTCGCTACTAAACTTCGCTCCCCATCACAGCTCAATGTTATAGAATTAAGCATTTAACTCAATTCACACCTCACTGCTTAGACGTGCACTTCCAGTCGCACGCTTTAGTTAGCCTACTGCGTCCCTCCTTCACTACATACTCTAGTACAGGAATATCAACCTGTTGTCCATCGGATACACCTTTCGGTCTCTCCTTAGGTCCCGACTAACCCAGGGCGGACGAGCCTTCCCCTGGAAACCTTAGTCTTACGGTGGACAGGATTCTCACCTGTCTTTCGCTACTCATACCGGCATTCTCACTTCTATGCGTTCCAGCGCTCCTCACGGTACACCTTCTCCACACATAGAACGCTCTCCTACCATACCTATAAAGGTATCCACAGCTTCGGTAAATTGTTTTAGCCCCGGTACATTTTCGGCGCAGGGTCACTCGACTAGTGAGCTATTACGCACTCTTTGAATGAATAGCTGCTTCTAAGCTAACATCCTAGTTGTCTGTGCAACCCCACATCCTTTTCCACTTAACAATTATTTTGGGACCTTAGCTGGTGGTCTGGGCTGTTTCCCTTTCGACTACGGATCTTAGCACTCGCAGTCTGACTGCCGACCATAATTCATTGGCATTCGGAGTTTATCTGAGATTGGTAATCCGGGATGGACCCCTCACCCAAACAGTGCTCTACCTCCAAGAATCTTAATGTCGACGCTAGCCCTAAAGCTATTTCGGAGAGAACCAGCTATCTCCAAGTTCGTTTGGAATTTCTCCGCTACCCACAAGTCATCCAAGCACTTTTCAACGTGCCCTGGTTCGGTCCTCCAGTGAGTTTTACCTCACCTTCAACCTGCTCATGGGTAGGTCACATGGTTTCGGGTCTACGACATAATACTATTCCGCCCTATTCAGACTCGGTTTCCCTACGGCTCCGTCTCTTCAACTTAACCTCGCATCATATCGTAACTCGCCGGTTCATTCTACAAAAGGCACGCTCTCACCCATTAACGGGCTCGAACTTGTTGTAGGCACACGGTTTCAGGTTCTATTTCACTCCCCTCCCGGGGTGCTTTTCACCTTTCCCTCACGGTACTGGTTCACTATCGGTCACTAGAGAGTATTTAGGGTTGGGAGATGGTCCTCCCAGATTCCGACGGGATTTCTCGTGTCCCGCCGTACTCAGGATACTGCTAGGTATAAAGACTATTTCGAATACGAGGCTCTTACTCTCTTTGGCTGACCTTCCCATGTCATTCTTCTATAATCTTTAAGTCCACATTGCAGTCCTACAACCCCGAAGAGTAAACTCTTCGGTTTGCCCTCCTGCCGTTTCGCTCGCCGCTACTCAGGCAATCGCTTTTTGCTTTCTTCCTGCAGCTACTTAGATGTTTCAGTTCACTGCGTCTTCCTCTACCTATCCTTAACAGATAGGAGTACTAGCCATTAGCTAGTGGGTTCCCCCATTCGGACATCTCTGGATCGTCGCTTACTTACAGCTCCCCAAAGCATTTCGTCGTTTGTCACGTCCTTCTTCGGCTTCTAGTGCCAAGGCATCCACCGTGCGCCCTTATTAACTTAACCTTATTTTTTTGGTCTTGCGACCCTAAACTCTTTAAATATTTACAGCGTTTCGGTTTATTTTCTTGTTACTATTTGATATAGATATTCAATTTTCAATGTTCAATCTTAACACCCTTACAGTGTTAATGGAGCCTAGCGGGATCGAACCGCTGACCTCCTGCGTGCAAAGCAGGCGCTCTCCCAGCTGAGCTAAGGCCCCACAAGACCTCTCAAAACTAAACAAGACCAACGTACAGGTTTCCATTTCCTTAGAAAGGAGGTGATCCAGCCGCACCTTCCGATACGGCTACCTTGTTACGACTTCACCCCAATCATCTATCCCACCTTAGGCGGCTGGCTCCAAATGGTTACCTCACCGACTTCGGGTGTTACAAACTCTCGTGGTGTGACGGGCGGTGTGTACAAGGCCCGGGAACGTATTCACCGCGGCGTGCTGATCCGCGATTACTAGCGATTCCGACTTCATGTAGGCGAGTTGCAGCCTACAATCCGAACTGAGACTGGCTTTAAGAGATTAGCTTGCCGTCACCGACTCGCGACTCGTTGTACCAGCCATTGTAGCACGTGTGTAGCCCAGGTCATAAGGGGCATGATGATTTGACGTCATCCCCACCTTCCTCCGGTTTATTACCGGCAGTCTCGCTAGAGTGCCCAACTCAATGATGGCAACTAACAATAGGGGTTGCGCTCGTTGCGGGACTTAACCCAACATCTCACGACACGAGCTGACGACAACCATGCACCACCTGTCACCTCTGTCCCGAAGGAAAACTCTATCTCTAGAGCGGTCAGAGGGATGTCAAGACCTGGTAAGGTTCTTCGCGTTGCTTCGAATTAAACCACATGCTCCACCGCTTGTGCGGGCCCCCGTCAATTCCTTTGAGTTTCAACCTTGCGGTCGTACTCCCCAGGCGGAGTGCTTAATGCGTTAGCTGCGGCACTGAGTCCCGGAAAGGACCCAACACCTAGCACTCATCGTTTACGGCGTGGACTACCAGGGTATCTAATCCTGTTTGCTCCCCACGCTTTCGAGCCTCAGCGTCAGTTACAGACCAGAGAGCCGCTTTCGCCACCGGTGTTCCTCCATATATCTACGCATTTCACCGCTACACATGGAATTCCACTCTCCCCTTCTGCACTCAAGTTAAACAGTTTCCAAAGCGTACTATGGTTAAGCCACAGCCTTTAACTTCAGACTTATCTAACCGCCTGCGCTCGCTTTACGCCCAATAAATCCGGATAACGCTCGGGACCTACGTATTACCGCGGCTGCTGGCACGTAGTTAGCCGTCCCTTTCTGGTAAGTTACCGTCACAGTGTGAACTTTCCACTCTCACACTCGTTCTTCTCTTACAACAGAGCTTTACGATCCGAAAACCTTCTTCACTCACGCGGCGTTGCTCGGTCAGGGTTGCCCCCATTGCCGAAGATTCCCTACTGCTGCCTCCCGTAGGAGTCTGGGCCGTGTCTCAGTCCCAGTGTGGCCGATCACCCTCTCAGGTCGGCTATGTATCGTCGCCTTGGTGAGCCGTTACCTCACCAACTAGCTAATACAACGCAGGTCCATCTCTTAGTGATGCAATTGCACCTTTCAAGTCAACATCATGCGATATCGACTTTTATGCGGTATTAGCTATCGTTTCCAATAGTTATCCCCCGCTAAGAGGCAGGTTACCTACGCGTTACTCACCCGTTCGCAACTCATCCGCTCGGTGCAAGCACCAAGCTTCAGCGTTCTACTTGCATGTATTAGGCACGCCGCCAGCGTTCATCCTGAGCCAGGATCAAACTCTCATTAAAATAATTGTTTGTCTTAAACTCATTCTGTCACTGACAGATTTATTGTTTTTTTATTGTTCAGTTACTATAACCTTAGTTATAGCGCCCTGCACATTGGTTCGTCTTGTTCAGTTTTCAAAGGTCTTTGTCGCTCTCGCGCGACAACTATATTAGTATATCATGACCTCTCCTTACTGTCAACACTTTTTTCCAAAAAATTTTATTTTTTTGAAAGTTTTTTTACTTTTTTGGTTTATAAAAAAATCAGGAGCATAAATGCTCCTGATTCCTCTATAATTTAATTGATGTTTTTCAATCTCTTTTTGATCTCTATTCTTTTACTTCCAATAGACCGATGTCTCCATCTTCTCTACGGTAGATCACATTTGTTGTGTTGTCTTCTGCATCACGATAAATGAAGAAGTCGTGCTAATAGATCCATTTGAAGGATCGCTTCATCTAAATCCATTGGCTCTAGATCAATTGTTTTTGAGCGAACAACTTTTTCTGTGGTTGCTGCTTCTTCTACAACCGCATCGGTAAACAATTTACCTGCACCAGATTTAACACGATTTTTCTTTTCGATTTTTGTTTTATTCTTACGAATTTGACGTTCAATTTTATCTACAACCAGATCAATTGAACCGTACATATCTTGAGAGACATCTTCTGCACGAAGTGTAATAGATCCAAGCGGAATGGTTACTTCTACTTTTTGCGGTCTTTTTCACGGTAAACTTTTAAGTTTACTCGAGCGTCTAGCTCTTGATCTGCCTGAAAATATTTTTCAATCTTTTCGAGTTTAGAAACGACATAGTCGCGAATGGCTTCTGTTACTTCTAGGTTTTCACCACGGATACTATATTTAATCATATTAGTACCTACTTTCTAAACATTATGTTTTTATTTATATGTATATTATAACGC